>Ga0116156_10000213_pt1 | contig 63642 bp, 30 predicted proteins | sample AD_UKC045_MetaG_FD_89891 | JGI IMG/M metagenome (GOLD analysis project Ga0116156, IMG submission 89891) | Active sludge microbial communities of municipal wastewater-treating anaerobic digesters from USA - AD_UKC045_MetaG | ecosystem: Engineered > Bioreactor > Anaerobic > Digestate | place: USA...
GAGCGCATGAGTTCGCGATACCGCGCGACGGGGTCGAGCGGGAACAGGATGCGCAGGAGGATGAGGAACATCTGACCCATGGGTGGGAGTATAACCCTGGGCCATGGGGGTGCGGGATTTGGGAGGGTCCGTCCTACAGGTTGGGCGTGCAGAGCGTTGATATTTCTAGTGATGGAAATTCTCTGTCCTGCAGTTCCGCACCACCACTATCCCCCATTCTCGCATCGCTTACGGACGTGTCCCCCCGCGCAGGCGGGGGTCCAGCGGGTGGGCGTGGTGTTGGATGTCGTGCGCTGACGCGCTCTCTTTTGGTGGGACTGGTACCCGGCCTTCGCCGGGAACGCGTGAACGGGGTTCACGCTTCCAGAGGTGCATCGTTGATGCGCCCTACGGGTTTGGGGTTGGTCTTGGGCAGCGGGACAAGCCGCCCCTGGGTCCCGACTTTCGTCGGGAGGAGCGGGGCGAGGAACTGGTGGTGGTGGGTGGGGCATTGTTGATGCACCCTACTTGTTCCTCTCCCCCCCCCGTTCTGTCGCTGGTGTACGGCGGTGGCGGCGTGTGCCATTTTTGCGGATGGATCTGATCTTCTCAGCGGTTGAGCAGACGCCGTTTTCCGTCTGGATGCGGGAGGATCTGTATGCGTATTTCATCGCGCTGATTTTTCATTCGCTCGGGATGGCTCTGCTGATTGGCGGCGGGATTGTTGTCTCGCTGCGGGTGATCGGGTTTGCGCCGGCGGCGCGACTTGAGAGGTTTCGTGGGTTCTTTCCCGTGATGTGGGTTGGCGCGGTGATGGCGATCGTGTCGGGCGTGGCGCTGCTGATCGGGTATCCGGCGAAGGCGCTGACCAATCCGGTGTTTGCGTTGAAGTTTGCATGCCTGATCGGGGCGGCGGTTCTGGTGCGGCATCTGGCGCGCGAGCTGTTTCCGATTGCGGAGCGGGGCGAGGCGTTGCCGTCGTGGGCGCGGTCGCTGGGCATTGCGGCGCTGGTGTTGTGGCTGGGTGGCGTGGCGGCGGGGAAGCTGTTGCTGCACACCTATACGATCCTGCTGGTGTCGTGATGGACCCCATCTTTGATCCGTTCGCGATCGAGCAGTGGGCGCGGGGCACCGGCATTTTCGCGATGATGAATTCGAAGTGGGGATGGCCGATTGCGGAGATCATCCACTTCTTCGGGTTGTGCCTGCTGATCGGCACGGTGGGGATGTTCGACCTGCGCATGATGGGCGTGGCGCGCGGGGTAACGATGAAGGAGCTGCACCGGCTCGTGCCGTTCGGGATCGCGGGATACGCGATGTGCGTGGTGACGGGATTGCTGTTTGTGGTGACGGCGCCGGGGCAGTATCTCTACAATCCGGCGATGCAATCGAAGATTGTATTGATGATGATCGCCGGCGTGAACATGGCGGTGTTCTATGGGACGGCGGCAGCGGCGGTGAGCGTTACGGGGGCGGATGATCTGCCGCCGATACGGGCGCGGGTGATCGGATTTGTGTCACTAGCATGCTGGTTGGGGGTGATTGTTGGCGGGCGTCTTGTGACGTTTTACCGGCCACCTGAACACTGGTGTCTCTGGTGCGTCAGCTAGGCTCTTGATCAGCTTTGTTGTCGCGTCCATATGCACGCCAAATCCCTCCCGGAGCATGTTAATATGATCGGCAACAAGGTTCCTGACGTCACCTTCAAGACGCGCGTCCGCGATGAAAGCATCGGCGGCCCGAACCCGTACAAATGGGAAGACAAGACCACGAGCGACTACTTCAAGGGCAAGAAGGTGATCGTGTTCTCGCTGCCGGGCGCCTTCACGCCGACCTGCTCGACCTACCAGCTGCCGGACTTCGAGAAGATGGCGCCGGAATTCAAGGCCAAGGGCATCGACGATATCTTCTGCGTGTCGGTGAACGACTCGTTCGTGATGAACCAGTGGGCCAAGGGCCAGAACCTGGCCAACGTGAAAGTCATCCCGGATGGCTCGGGCAAGTTCACCAAGGGCATGGGCATGCTCGTGGACAAGGACAATGTCGGCTTCGGTCAGCGTTCGTGGCGCTATGCTGCCGTGATCGAGGACGGCGTGGTGACGAAATGGTTCGAAGAGCCGGGCCGCGTCGATAACTGCGCGGACGACCCCTATGGCGAGAGCTCGCCGCAGAACGTGCTGAAGAACATCTAGGTTCTTCGGATACGGACGGAATTGAAGGTGGCGGCGCTGATGAGGCGCCGCCATTTTTCGTTTGGGAGATCGCTGGCTGGTGACAGGCGGTGTCAGCAGGCGGCTTGCGGCGGCGCCGGAGCGGGTGGAAGCTGTGCGCATGGCCAAGGCGAAGACACAGGCGGTTGTTGCGCTCGACGTGACGGATGCGAAGCAGCTGGCGAAGGCTGTGCGCGTGCTGGCGAAGGAGTGCGCGATCATCAAGGCGGCGCATGACTTTGTCGGCGTGCCGGAATGGCGGACGCGGCAGGGCGATTATGCGGGGCTGGCGCGGATCATTGCGTATCAGCAGCTCTCGACCAAGGCTGCGGGGACGATCTGGGGCAGGGTCGAGGTGTTGCTGGGCAAGGTGACGCCGAAGAGCGTGCTGGCCGCGGATTTCGATGCGCTGCGTGCGTGCGGGCTGTCGCGGCCGAAGATCTCGCATATCCGGTCGATCGCGGAGGCGGTGGAGTCGGGGACGCTGAACCTGAAGCGGGTGGCCAAGGCGTCGGATGCGGATGCGCAGGCGGAGCTGGTGGCGGTGAAGGGCATCGGGCCGTGGACGGCGGACGTCTATCTGATGTTCTGCCTGGGCCGGTGGGACGTGTTTCCGCATGCAGACATCGGGCTGAGCGAGGCTTATCGGATGATCTCCGGCGAGCGGAAGCGGCATCCGCCAGGCAAGTTTCTGCGCACCGGAGAGCGGTGGCGGCCCTATCGGGGGGTGGCGGCGCACATGCTGTGGTCCTACATCAATGCAGCGCGTGACGCTCAGCGCGGCGGTGCGTGAGGCTTCAGGCGTCGATCACTGTTGCGACCGGGCGGCGTGGCGACATCGGCAGATCAGATCCGTAGCCGAAGCGCATGACGATATCGGGGCGGCGTCCGGGCATGCCGACGAGTGAGGCCAGTTCCGGGCGGAAGCTTGCGACTTCGACCGGCTGGTTCACGAAGGAGCATTTGAGGCCGAGCGCTGTGGCTTGCAACGCGAAGCGCTGGCAGGCGCGGCCGACGGCGAACCAGCCTGCGGGGTCAGCGTGGTCGGCGACGAAGACAGCGATGCCTGCCGATGTATCGAGCTGGGCGGCGTATTTCCGGTTCTCAGCGCCGGCGGTGAAAGCGAGATCGAACATCGGGCCGGCAAGCCAGTTGGGCAGGGTGGGGTTGCCGCTCGACGCGCTGAACAGGCCGTCGCCACGTTGGAGCGCAGTGTTCGGATTGAAACGTAGCCATGCCTTGAGTTCAGCGACAAAAGCCTTGTCCGCCATCTGCGCGGTGTTGGCGGCGATGACGAGGTCGCGCACGCGGTCTATCTGTGCGCGTTCGGTGATGATGAAGGGCGTCACGCCGGGAAGCTGGGCGGCTTGCGCGAGCAGGGCGACGTCCGGGGCGGGTGTGGCGCGGCCATCGAAGGGCGAACGGGTCGACTGGCGTTTCGGGATTGCGTCGCAAAGCGGCGATGATTGCCGCGCGCCGACGGCGTAGTCGAACACGACGGCGCCATCGCCTGTCGGATCGAACCTGGGATCGCCGATGAGTCCGCAGGCAGCGGCGGCGAGGGCCATGTTCTCCGCGGCGCATCCGAGGCTGGCATACAGGTGATGGTCGTCAGGATCGACAACCGGCGTACGCCGCGAGAAGTCAGGGCTGATGCGGATCGACTGGCCGGATGTACGAAAGCGCCAGGGTTGGGTGTTGTGACCGTTGGCGGCCAGCGTGGCGTAGCGGATGACGCCATTGATGTCTGGGCCATCATCGAGCGGTACGCGGAGCGTTTCCATGGCATGGGCGTAGTCGGCCTGCGATCCGGTGGTCGCAAAGCTGGCGGCGACCGCCCCGCCCGCGAGGACCGCCGCCCCTCCGCCGATGAGCAAGGTTCGCCGTTTCATTGTGTGGCCCCTGTGGTCCTGTCTCCGTGGCGCGATCCGCCGGAGCGAGCGCGCCTCCAGCATGACGTAAATGCCATCTTCGGACGCAGGCAATGTCCCAGATCAGAGCGTGGGGAGCATTCCTGGCGTCCAGTTGCTGCAGTTTTGTGGGCACGCAGCGCTGCAAAACCATTCCGGCGAGGCCGGGAGGCTGGACATGTAGCTGCCCTGTCACGATGTTATGTCATAGAATCAACTGACCCCGGCCGCTGGAGCCATGTGGCGCGGTGCGGGGAACCGGACGTGTCCGGCGATTGGCGCCTCACATAGCGCTGGCCTGACCGTCCCAAGACGACGGGTACACATGAGCCAGCTTGTATCTACCGCGCCGAACGCATTTCCGGCGCTTGTCCTGAATGCCGACTTCAGACCGCTGTCGTATTATCCGCTATCGCTGTGGCCGTGGCAGGAGGTGGTGAAATCCGTCTTCCTCGAGCGCGTCGACGTGGTGGCCGAGTACGACCAGTTCGTGCACTCGCCATCGCTGACGATGAAGCTGCCGAGCGTCATCGCACTGCGGGAGTTCGTGAAGCAGGATCGCCAGCCGGCGTTCACGCGCTTCAACGTGTTCCTGCGCGACGGCTTCAAGTGCGCGTATTGTGGATCGCACGAAGACCTGACGTTCGACCACCTCATCCCGCGCTCCAAGGGCGGGCGGACGAGCTGGGAGAACATCGTGGCTGCGTGCTCGCCCTGCAACCTGCGGAAGGGCGGGCGGCTGGCGCATGAGATCGGCATGCTGCCGAGCCATCGCCCGCATCGCCCCACCACGTTCCAGCTGCAGGAGCAGGGCCGCAAATTCCCGCCCAACCACCTGCACGACACCTGGCTCGACTATCTCTACTGGGATGTCGAACTGGATACGTGAGAGTGTGGGGTACGCGCATCCGTTAGTCGCTGAACACCCTCAAGCGTGAGGCGCGTGTTGCCTGCTTATGCTTCGGCGGCAGGTTCTGCCACCTTGGGTGTTGTAACGGGTGGCAGCAAGGGTTCGATTGCGGCGGCGAGCTTGTCGCCGATGAAGCGGTGGCCGGCTTCGGACAGATGTACGGTGCGATGATCCCATAACAGGCGTCGTTCTGCGGGCGGCACATTCAGCAAGTCAGGCAGTGGATCGTAAATGTGGCTGCCGGTGGATGCCGCCAGCTCCGCGAAGCGAGCGCTGTATGCGGGCGTGTCGCTGGACTCAGTCAGGAAGTGGTTCCACAGCGGCAGCGGAACAATGAGTACCGGCGCGGGACTCTCGTGAATCCACGTTTCCAAGATCATGCGCATCAGCCGCCAGCCGGGGCTGTTGGGGTTGGCATAGGGGTCTGTCGTGCGACGGCGGACGACGCGGCGCACCAGCGGCACGAACCATTGCAGCAGCTGGTGCGGGATGAAGCGCCGCCACTGGACCTTCGGCTTCGCGATCTTCTTGTCGCGCTGCTGTTCGGGATCGCGCAGCTCGTCCGGCACGGTCTCTTCGGTCCACGGACGCTCCGGCGTTGGCACGCCATGCAACGCCAACTTGTCTTTCTCGATCTCGAAATACGGCTTGCCGTAATACTGCACCGTTCCTTCGGGGTTCGGCCGCACGAACACCTTCTGCTGGATGCGCAGGATGTTATCGACGAATACGCAGATGACCGTGAGGTCGTGCGGCAGTTTTGGCGTGAACTCGCGATTGATCAGGAATTGCTGGTCTGTTCCAGACCCGGTGAGCGCGAGATTGTAGACTTCAACATGGTCGACCTTTTTCTCGATGACATCGCTGAAGCGTTTGCCATTCGATACAAAATCGCCAGCAGCCTGCGAGTCGCCAAACATCAGAATGCGCCGCGCGCCAAGCGTCCGGGTGCGCGAAAATTCCCGATCCGTACGGAAGCCATCGCCATTCGTGCGTACGTTGTAGCCGACGCCCAAGTCCGTAACGCGCTTGCGGAGCTGCGGCACGTAAAGCGTACCAAACGTCGGGTGATGACGCAGGATCGGCCCGCCGGAGTTATCCATCACTCGGTTCCGTCTACCGCCGCATCGGCGCTGTCCTTGTGCGCCGCGGTTCCGCGCTGGGCAGCGAGGCGGGCGCGCCGCTCAACCACGGTGTGATACTGCTCGGCTGGCCAGTCCTTGTAGAAGGCGGTGCGTTGCAGGGCGCGCGATCCCTTGAGCACGGGATCGAGCGTGTTGGCCACGACGATGAAATAGGGCTCATTGCGCGAGCCGGGATAGCGGCTCGGCACAGTCTTGGTGACGCCGGGATTGAGGAAGATCTCGTCCGCGATGAGTTCGAGATTGAGCCCATCGACATAGTCGATGATGCCCCAGTTCAGACGCATGCGTGGCGGAAAGCCCATGACCCGTGTCGTCAGGCCAGTCGTCGGCCGTTCAGCGCGCATCCCAAGAGCCTGCGCGCGGATAAAATCGCGCGGGTTCTCGCCGTTCCAGACCACAACATCGACCTGTCCATCCGCCACGGCCATCTTGGCATATGGGCACGGCGCGAACTTGTTGTGATAGAAGGCGTTGGGAACGGTGATGAACTCACGAATCCAGCGCCAGAGGTCTTCCTTGACTTCCTCCTGCAGGCCCATCTTGTCTCTCCAGACCTAGAACATCGTGTAGACGAAGATATCGACCTTACCGTCGCTCTGTTTTTCGGTTTCCTCAATGACCTCACCGAGCTTCTTCAGCTTCGGCGCCGCGGCGGCGAGTTCCGGCTTGCTGCGCGACCAGTAGGCGGCAACTGCGTCGACGAGGCCGGAGGTCATGCCGCCGCCCGGGTAGGCCATGTCCGGTCCCATCGCGTGCGGCAAAGGTTTCTCGAAATAGCTATCCAGCGCGCCATCCGGGCCCATCGGGAAGAATGTTTTGCCTTCCGCGCGCATCTTTTCCGCCAGCGGTACGATCACGGTATCAAACAAATCGTTGGCGAGACGCTCGGACTCGGGCGGGTCGACTTGCAGCGCCGCGCGGGGCGTCGGCTCGGGCGCTTCCATGTCTTCCTTCGCCGGATCGTAACCGGGCGTGGGGTCGATGAACGGCGGCTGTTCTTCTTTCAGCAGGATGCGATCTTCCAGAACGAGCACGTCGATATCGGTGAGCATGAAGCAGCGATACGCATCGTGCGGCGTACACACGATCGGCTCTCCGCGCACGTTGAACGAGGTGTTGACGAGCACGGGGCAGCCGGTTTCCGCGTAGAACGCCGAGAGCAGCGCGTACAGATCGGGGGAACGCTCGCTGTCCACCGTTTGTACGCGTGCGCTGTAGTCGACGTGGGTGACAGCCGGAATATCACTGCGCGCCTGATCGACGATGGCCATCGCGTCGTCGGTGTCGGTGAGCGAGATCGGCATGGCGAGCCTGCGTTCCTGGCGCACCGGCGCAACCAGCAGCATGTACGGGCTTTCGACATTCAGATCGAAATACTCGGCGGCATGTTCCGCGAGCACGATCGGCGCGAACGGCCGGAAGCTTTCACGGAACTTGATCTTGAGGTTCATGCGCCGTTGCATGTCCTGCCGGCGCGGATCGCCGATGATCGAACGTCCGCCCAATGCGCGCGGTCCGAATTCCATGCGGCCGGAGAAATTGCCGACGATCTTGCCGTCTGCGAGCGCCTTGGCCACGCGCGCGTTACGCTCTGCTTCGTCGGCGACTTTGTGACTTTGCGCGTTGAAGCGCGCCAGCGTTGCATCGACCTCGTAGGAGGAGAAGCCGGGCCCAAGGCGGGCGCCCTTCATGCCATCGCGTTTGCCAGCCAGGTCGCGCTTGGCGCCGCCGATCCGGTAGGACGCGAGGAGCGCTGCGCCGAGGGCGCCGCCGCTGTCGTCTGCTGCGGGCTGCACGAAAATGCCTTCGACACCCAGTTCGCGCTGGATGCGGCCGTTGGCGACGCAGTTGAGCGCAACGCCGCCAGCCATGACGAGGTTGGGCGAACCGGCCATTTTCCGCGCACGTTTGGCAAGCGCGATGAGCATGTCTTCGGTGACGACCTGGATCGAGGCGGCGAGGTCCATTTCGCGACGGGTGAAGCGCGATTCCGGCGCGCGGGGCGGTCCGCCGAACAGCTTCTCGAAGACCGGCGAAATCATCTTGCCGCTGTCGAGAAAACCAAACGCGCTGGTATTCAGCCTGAACGAGCCGTCTTCGCGCAGATCGACCAGTTCGCGGCGGATGATGTCGGCGTAGATCGGAGCGCCATAGGGCGCGAGGCCCATCAGCTTGTATTCGCCGCTGTTGACCTTGAAGCCGCAGAACTGCGTGAAGGCGCTATAGAGCAAACCGATCGAGTGTGGGTAACGGATTTCCTCGAACGTCTCGATCGCATCGCCGTGTCCTGCGCCGATCGTGCATGTGGACCATTCGCCGATGCCGTCGAGCGTCAGGATTGCTGCATCGTTGAAGGGCGAGGGATAGAATGCGCTCGCTGCATGCGAGATGTGGTGGCCGGCAGCCAGCAGAGGCGGCAGTTCGCCGAGACAGGCTTCGACATCCTGGACGAGCCGGGACTTCTGCCCGAAGCGCGCCTGGCATCCGTCGTTGAAGCGGCTTCGCCCGGCAGGCGCGACGGCGACAGCGTTGGCGAAGAAGCGGTCGGCGTAGAGGACGGGATCGTCCTGGAAGATGACGCCAGCGATCTCGCTAGGGTCGATGAACGCTTCACCGAGGCAATAACTGATCGCGCGCTGCGGAAAACGGGAGTCGTGCTTGAGGCGCGAGAAGCGCTCTTCCTGCGCCGCGGCGATGACTTCGCCGTCTTTTACAAGGGCGGCAGCGGAGTCGTGGTAATAGGCTGAGATTCCTAGGAAATAGCTCATAGCTCCCCCAAGCAAATTTTCGTTATCGCCATCGGAGCCGCACCTTTGAGCGCTGTAACAACTATTACAACAGAACTCACTGGCCAAGCGAGTTCTAACTGCAGCGACCTAACATAGGTGATTTGCGCGAGCTGGTGGGCCCAAGCGGTGTTGGCGTTTGCGTTCGGACCGCGTCGCATGAGTCGTGGCAAGCTGACTGGCTGGATTAGGCCGACAGCGGACGTGCGGTGTTCGCTGAATGCTGTTCGACCGATCGCAGCTGGGAGCGCTGGAGCCGCTGCGGCGCCTATCGGGTGAAGGTGAGAAAGGCGGCCGGTCTTGCGACTGGCCGTTTGCTTTTCGGGGCGATCGGCGCGAAGTTGACAGTATCAAGAGACTGAAAAAGTCCGATCAGGAGGAGACCCGCATGAACGTTCGTCGTTGTGCTGTTGCTGCTGCGTTGGCAGCGTCTGTGCTGGCCGCTGCGCCGGCATTCGCCCAGAGCCCGCCTGAGGCGACAGGAAAAACGCCTGCTCAGGCCCCGGCGAAAGCGCCGCCCAAGAATTATCTCGATGAGGCGCTGGCGACCGGCGAGTCGACGGGCGTTGGCTATGCGGATGAGAGCGAAAAGGTTGACGGGCCGAAGACGATTGCCGGCACGAAATCATACCAGAGCCCGCTGCCGTTCTTCCGCGACCTGAAGCCGTGGGATGCCAACTACAAGCCGCCGCGCACGCCGGATGGCAAGCCGGACCTGCAGGGCGTTTGGTCGACGGCGTCGCTGACAACGATGGTTCGCGGCGGCAATGGCGACAAGGTTGGCAACGAGCTGGTGATCCCGCACGAGAAGATCGACGAGCTGGTGCGCGGCGCGGCCTACACGCGCGCAGCCGATGCTAGCCAGAAGCGGACGGACCCGAATGCGGGCGTGTTCACCGACAAGAATGCCGAGGCCGGATATAACGCCTTCTGGATCGATCCGGGTTCTGAATACGCCAAGGTCAATGATGAGTGGCGTTCATCGTGGATCACGTCGCCGGCGAATGGCGTGCCGCCTTTCTCCAAGGCTGCGATGGAGCTGCGCGGCGAGCGCATGGCGAACGTGAAGAAGAACATCAATACGGGCCCGGAAATCCGTCCGATGGGCGAGCGTTGCTTCATCTCGTTCGGCAGCCAGGGCGGGCCGCCGCTGAACAATGCGATGTACAACAACAACCTGCAGATCGTGCAGACGCCGAATGCGGTGATGATCGACATCGAGATGAACCACGATGCGCGGATCATCAAGGTGTCGGACAAGCCGGGCGAGGGCGCGCGGCCGGATGCGGTGCGCGCATGGTTCGGCGACTCGCTTGGGCATTGGGAGGGCGACACGTTTGTGGTCGTCACCAGGAAGTTCAGCGAGAGCCACCGGAAGATGGGCGCCTTCCCGGTGTCCGACGAGGGGCAGGTGACGGAGTGGTTCAAGCGCGTGGCCGATGACGTGATCGACTACCGCTTCGAGGTGAAGGACCCGGTGTATTACACGCAGACCTGGACGGGGCAGATCCCTCTGCGCCGTTCGCAGGAGCATCTGTTCGAGTACGCCTGCCATGAAGGCAACTATGCCATGCCGGGCATTCTGCGTGCAGATGCCGAGGGCCACGACACAGCGATCGAGTCGGAAGGCGAGTAGGGCGCGGACAGGCGGGGTGCATTAGCGCGTAATGCACCGCTCGTGCGTGGGGTTAGACGGTGCATTACGGCCTTTGGCCTAATGCACCCTACGGTTTCTGTGCGTCCTCGAACACTTTCAGCTGGGCCGCAAACGCACGCTGGAAGGCAGGGCGGGATTCGGCGCGGGTGAGGTAGGCGTTGAGGTTTGGAAACTCCCCTATCAGGGCGGAGCTTTTGGCGCGCTGGATGACGTGGATCATCATGATGTCGGCGGCGCTGAAGTCGCCGTCGAGCCATTCGCTGTCGCCGAGGTGACGGGAGAGTTCGCCGAGACGCTTGCGGATGGCGTTGTGCAGTTGAGGCAGGCGCTGGTCGAACCAGGGCTTGTCGCGATCGAACATCATGGTGCCGGAGAGTTCGACGATGGGCGGCTCGACGGTTGCGACGGCGGCGAACATCCAGGCGGTGGTGCGGGCGCGGGCGTTGGCGTTCTTCGGGAGGAGGCCGGGGTGGGTTTCTGCGATGTGCAGGATGATCGCGCCGGTTTCAAAGAGGGCGAGGTCGCCGTCTTCGTAGGTGGGAATCTGGCCGAAAGGTTGGATCGCGATGTGCGCGGGTTCCTTCATGTGCGCGAAGGAGACGAGGCGGACGGTGTAGGGCTGGCCGACTTCTTCCAGCGCCCAGCGGATGCGCATGTCGCGGGCAAGGCCGCGGCCACGATCGGGGGAGGCTGCGAAGGCGGTGATGGTCGGGGTCATGCGATGCATCCCTTTGACTGTTCCATTTGAAGGAATGTTCCGGGGTTTCGCAATCTGGCAGGCGACGGAAATCTGGATAGTGGCGCGGGCGGACGTTGCAGCGCAGCAGAAATGACTTTGTGCAGGCGACGACGCAGGGGCGCCCATTCCATCTGTCATGGTGTTGAGGCAGGTTCTCGGAAAATTCGGGCCAAAATTTCGGGGAGTCGATTATGGACAAGTCGAAGACGACGACAGCTTCGCGGCGGGCTGTGCTGGCGGGCGCTGGTGGGATCGCGGCGTGGGCGATGCTGCCGCAGACATCCGCAGCTCAGCAGAAGATTGCCAAGCCGGGTGCGGGTCAGCGCGTGAACGTCGCGGTGATCGGCGCGGGCGGCAAGGGCGCCGACAACATGGCGCGGCTGACCAGCCAGAACATCGTGGCGATGTGCGATGTTGATATGGGGCGCGTGTCGCGGTCGCTGTCGAACAAGGATGGCATCAAGCCGGAGATGGCCGAACTGAAGGCGGCTTACGACAAGGCCGAGCAGTTTGCCGATTATCGCAAGATGTTCGATGGGCGGAAAGACATCGAGGCGGTGCTGATTGCGACGCCGGATCACCACCATGCGGTAGCGGCGCGGATGGCGATTGAGCGTGGGCTGCATGTGTTTGTGCAGAAGCCGCTGACCTACACGGTGCGCGAGAGCCGGCTGCTGGTGGACCTTGCAGCGAAGACGCCGGGGCTGGTCACGCAGATGGGCAATCAGGGGCATTCGAGCGACGAGGGGCGGCGGGCGGTAGAGCTGCTGCGCGGCGGGGCGATCGGGAAGGTGAAGGACATTCACATCTGGACCAATCGTCCGGTGTGGCCGCAGGGCGTGGGCAAGCCGGAGCCGAAGCCTGTGCCGGCGACGCTGGACTGGGATCTGTGGCGCGGGCCGGCCAATGTGGATTGGGGCTACAACCCCGACTACGCGCACTTCAACTGGCGCGGCTGGGTGCCGTTTGGCACGGGCGCGGTGGGCGATATGGGCGCGCACCTGATGGACTTCCCCGTGTGGGCGCTGGACCTCGGCCTGCCGACACGGATCGAGACGCACCATTCGCTGTGGGGCGGCGATACCGATCCGTGGGACTACAAGCGGCCGGACGTGCTGACGAGCTATCCGCTGGCGTCGATCATCTATTACGAGTTCGGCAAGGCGAAGGGCGGGCCGGTGAAGCTGACCTGGTATGATGGCGGGCTGGCGCCGCCTGCGCCGCGCGGGCTTCCGGCGGACCGGATCGTCGAGGAGGAGGGCGGCGTTCTGTATGTCGGCGACAAGGGGCAGTTGCTGCATGACACCTATGGCTTCAAGCCGACGTTGATTGGCGGCGATGCGATTGCGCGTGGGGCGAAGATTCCGGTGTCGCTGCCGCGTATCGAGGGCAGCACCAAGGGTCACGAGATGAACTGGATTCGCGCGATCCGGGGCGAAGAGAAGATCTCCTCGCCATTCTCGCAGGCTGGGGTGCTGAATGAGTCCATGCTGCTGGGGATGGTGGCGATGCGCGCGGACAAGCCGATCGAGTATGATGGGGCGAAGGGTCTGATCACCAACCTGCCGGAAGCGAACGTTTATCTCGATCGCGAGTACCGGAAGGGGTGGGAGCTGTAGGCTCATAAGCGCGGCAGTTCGGCCGGTTTAGCTTTTCTGGGGCCGTAAATGCCTCCTGTGATGGCATTTCCCCTTGCCGGGAGGGCGGTTTTGCCTTTTTAGCTAGGGGATGCCCGCTTACCGTTCACGCACCACGACCTTCGGCCGCAACATGGCTGGCGCACGCGCTCTCTGGCGTGCGACCGGCATGAAGGATGGCGACTTTTCCAAGCCCATCATCGCGGTCGTAAACTCGTTCACGCAATTCGTGCCGGGGCACGTTCACCTCAAGGATCTCGGCCAGCTGGTGGCGCGCGAGATCGAGGCTGCGGGTGGCGTGGCGAAGGAGTTCAACACGATCGCTGTCGATGACGGCATCGCGATGGGTCATGGCGGTATGCTGTACTCGCTGCCGAGCCGCGACCTTATCGCGGATTCGATCGAGTACATGGTCAATGCGCACTGCGCGGACGCGATGGTGTGCATTTCGAATTGCGACAAGATCACGCCGGGGATGCTACGCCGCGATGCGGATCAACATTCCGGTGGTGTTCGTTTCGGGCGGGCCGATGGAGGCCGGCAAGGTCGTCTGGAAGGACGAAAAGACGGGCGTTGCGAAGGAGCACAAGCTCGACCTGATCGACGCGATGATGCAGGCGGGCGATGACCGGATTTCGGACGCGCAGGTTGAAGCTGTCGAGGCGCAGGCTTGCCCGACGTGCGGATCGTGCTCGGGCATGTTCACCGCGAATTCGATGAATTGCCTGACGGAAGCGCTGGGCCTGTCGCTGCCGGGCAATGGCACGGTGTTGGCGACGCACAAGGATCGCGAGGCGCTGTTCAAGCGCGCGGGTCGCCTGATCGTCGACATCACCAGACGTCACTACGAGAAGGATGATCTTTCCGTGGCGCCGCGTGCGATCGCGACGAAGCAGGCGTTCGAGAATGCCATGGCGCTCGACGTGGCGATGGGTGGATCGACGAACACGGTTCTGCACATCCTGGCGGCGGCGCAGGAAGGCGGCGTTGATTTCACGATGGATGATATCGACCGGATATCACGCTCGACGCCGTGCGTGTGCAAGGTGGCGCCGGCTGTGTCGACGGTTCACATCGAGGATGTTCATCGCGCGGGCGGCATCATGGGCATTCTGGGCGAGCTGGCGCGGGGCGGCCTGCTGCATACGGACACGAAGACCGTGCATTCGCCAACGCTGGGCCATGCGATTGCCTACTGGGATATTCGCCAGTCGAACGATGAAGAGGTCGAGACCTTCTTCAAGGCGGCGCCGGGCGGCGTGCGCACGACGCAGGCTTTCAGCCAGGAGAAGCGCTGGCCGGAGCTGGATCGCGATCGCGTCAAAGGCGTGATCCGGTCGAAGGAAAATGCCTTCACGAAGGATGGCGGTCTCGCGGTGCTCTACGGGAACATCGCGGAGAAGGGCTGTATTGTGAAGACGGCCGGCGTTGAAGAAGAGATCTGGAAGTTCAACGGTGTCGCGCGCGTGTTCGAGAGCCAGGACGAGGCGGCGGCCGCGATCCTGAACAACAAGATCGTCGCGGGTGATGTCGTGGTGATCCGCTATGAGGGACCCAAGGGCGGGCCGGGGATGCAGGAGATGCTGTATCCGACGACCTATCTGAAATCTCGCGGCCTTGGGAAAGTGTGTGCGCTGCTGACGGATGGCCGCTTCTCGGGTGGCACGTCAGGCTTGAGCATTGGCCACGCGTCGCCGGAAGCGGCGTCGGGCGGATTGATCGCGCTGGTGGAAGAGGGCGACCGGATCGAGATCGACATTCCGAACCGTTCGATCCGTCTGGCTGTGGCTGACGATGTGCTGGCACAGCGTCGCAAGACGGAAGAGGCGCGTGGTTCTGCGGCTTACACGCCAAAGGCGCGCAAGCGCGTGGTGTCTGCGGCGCTGAAGGCCTATGCGGCGCTGGTGACTTCTGCGGACACGGGTGCGGTGCGCGATCTCTCGCAGCTCGAGAAGTAGCCGTCAGGCGGCAGAGCTATCAGACGAGAGGGCGGCTCGAATCCTTGGCGCCGAAGGGCGGCAGCGGCGTGACCGTGGCGCGTTCGCGTTCGCTGAGCATGCCCCATAGTCCGATCAGCGTGTCGCGAGCGGTGCGCCATTCAGTCTGAAGCGCCTGCAAGCGGGCAAAGCTCGGCCAGTCGTGATCCATCACGGTGACGCCTTGCATGTTTGGCGTGGCGCCGGGCGAGAGATCGACTTCGTCGGGATTGCCGGTGAGGGCGTCAGCCAGATGCGTGAGCATCTCGGCGAGTTGGCCCATGAAGTCCTCGATCTCATTGAAGGACACGAGCGTGTCTTCGTAGAGCTCGACACAGTCCGGTTTCTGTAACGCCGCCATATTGAGTCCCCAACAGATGCGAGGATGCTCGGCCACAGGCGTTAACAAAACATACCAGTTTGACAACGACTGGTGCGACAGGCTGTCAAATATGTGCGACTAGCTCGATTATTTGGGGCAATCGCCGGGGCTCTACTGGTTCGGCGTTTCCTTCCAGCCATCGCGCGGGCGCATGTCGGCCGGTGACGGCTGGGCAAGCGCGGCGCAGGATTCCGGTTCCATCGTTGAGAGGATCGATGCGACGCGCCATGCGCCATCGAGATGGATGAGCTGGAACGCATCGATGCCACAATGCACCTGCTCGCCATTGTCGCGCAGTTCGTACGGCGCCCAGACATGGGCCATGAGGCCGCGCACCTGCACGGTGGGATTCCAGTAGCGTTCGATGAAGGGGTCTGCGTCGGGATCAGGCTCCATCATGGAAGCGTTGGTGTAGGGGCGCACGGGGCCTTCCTTGCCGGGCTCGATGGTCTGTATCCATGAGACGCCTTCGGTGATGAGGACTTCTTCCAACGCTTCATCGTCGTGATTGCCGATGGCGAGGAGGAAGCGGTCGACCGTGGCGAGGATTTCGGATTCGTAGGGGGACTTTGCCACTGTGGCGGCGGCTGTTGTTGTTGCGACAGTGGAAGCAACGCCCGTGGTGGTGCAGGCCGCAAGGGCTGAGACGAGTGCGGCCGTGGCCAGAAGACGTTTCATGTTGAGCGCCCTTGATGCGTTTTCTGGGCGGTAGGGTAGCATTAGCCTGAGCTGTGGCGAAAGCTGGGATTGCCGCGGAGAGGGCCGGGGAGAGGGATGGACGTTTCATCACGCCAGATCACTTGCGAGCGTTGTGGCGCGGGCTTCAGCTGCAGCGTGAATGGCGCGTGCTGGTGTGGCGAAGAGGCGGTGCGGCTGCCTCTGCCCGAAGCCGGCCAATCACAGTTCAACGATTGTCTGTGCCGGGCGTGCCTCCGCGCCATGGCTGAGGAGGCCGGCCAGGACGCGGATTCTGCTGGCGTTCCGCGCGCGGGCGGTTAGCTTCCGACCGGTTTCGGGGCTGAGTTTGGGAGGCTGGCATGCCGCAGGCAATGTCGAACATGATGACGCCGGTGCTGGCGCTGGTCGTCTGGACGCTGATCGTGCTGGTGTGGCTGTACACGCGGCGTATTCCGGCGATGCGCAAGGCGGGCATCGACCCGAAGCGGATCAAGGGTTCGGAGTCCTATGCGAGCCTGCCGGCCATGGACCCGAAGGCGGTGTGGGTCGCGGACAACTACAACCACCTGCACGAGCAGCCGACGATCTTCTACGCACTGTGCGTCTATTCGCATCTCGCGGGCGTGGTAGATCCGATCAATGTCGGGCTGGCGTGGGCCTATGTGGTGATCCGCGTGGCGCACAGCCTGATCCAGGTGACGACGAACTTCGTGCCGCTGCGCTTTGTGGTGTTCAACATCGGCTCGCTGGTGCTGGTGGGCATCGCCGTGCGGAACGTGTTGGGGCTGTTCGGCATCTGACATTGCAGGCCTTGCGGGTCAGGTATCGCGCCCGCGCCAGGCGGGGTAAAAAGGCCCTATAAAAGCAGGCTGGCGGTGGCCTCTGGACGTGTCGGCAGGCTTGGCCCATATGGGGCGCCTTCCCCTTGAAGGACAGCCATGGCCGCCCTGCCTGAAAGCCGTTTGCGACAGATGATCGACCGCTTTGAGCAGGTCGAAGCGCGTATGGGCGTCGCTACGGACGCGAAAGAGATCGTCCAGCTGTCGCGCGACCACGCAGAACTCAAGCGCGTGGCCGAGAAGGCGCGCGAAGTCATCATGTTGCGTAACCAGCTGGCAGAGGCTGATGCGCTGATCGAAGACCCCTCGGCTGACCGCGATTTCGTCAACATGGCGATCGAGGAGAAGGCCGAGATCAAGGCCAAGCTACCGGACGTCGAGCGCGAGATGCAGCTGATGCTGCTGCCGAAGGATCGCGATGACGATGGTTCGGCGATCATCGAGGTTCGCGCGGGTACGGGCGGCGATGAAGCCGCGCTGTTCGCGGGCGATCTGTGGCGGCAGTACCAGCGCTATGCGCAGGGACGCGGCTGGCAGGTAGAGCTTGTGTCGGCAACCGAAGGCGAGATGGGCGGCTACAAGGAAGTCGTGGCGCAGCTCAATGGCTCGGGCGTGTTTGGCCGGATGAAGTTCGAGAGCGGCGTGCATCGCGTGCAGCGCGTGCCGGCGACGGAAGCGCAGGGGCGCATCCACACGTCGGCGGCGACCGTGGCGATCCTGCCGGTGCCGGAAGAAGTGAATATCGAAGTGCGCGATCAGGATATCCGCATCGACACATATCGTTCGTCGGGCGCGGGCGGTCAGCACGTCAACAAGACGGACTCGGCCGTGCGTATCACGCACATGCCGTCCGGCATCGTGGTGACGTCGTCGGAGAAGTCGCAGCACGAGAACCGCCGCAAGGCGATGGAGCAGCTGAAGATCCGTCTCTACGAGGCAGAGCGTTCGGCCAAGGACAATGCTCGTTCAGAAGCGCGCAAGCTGCAGGTGGGTTCGGGCGATCGTTCCGAGCGCATCCGCACTTACAATTTCCCGCAGGGCCGGATCACGGATCACCGCATCAACCTGACGCTCTACAGCCTCGACAAGTTCATCGAGGGCGACATCGACGAGATGTTGAATGCGTTGATCGCGGAAGATCAGGCGGAACGTCTGGCGCAGCTGGAAAACGGCTGAGCGTATCCGCGTCTTTCAATCAACGTGATTTTGCCGCCGCGCTTTCCGCGCTGCGTGTCACCTTGTTGAGGCGGCTCAGCATGGATGAGGCGTAGGCGGCGTAAGGGCCGATCCAGCGTTCGTGGATGGCGTGGACAGGCAGCGCGTCGAGATGGTTCCAGCGCTCGCGCCCGCGCTTTTCCGCGATCACGAGGCCGCAGTCTTCCAGAACGCCGAGATGTTGCATCACCGTGCAACGGTCGAGGTCGGGGAAGAGATCACACAACATGCCGGTGGTGCGGGATTCGTGCCTGAGATGATCGAGGATGCGCCGCCGCACGCGATGGCCAAGCGCCTTGAAAATCAGGTCGTCCGAATCGTCGATTGACATGTTATATAAATATAACATATTGAGATGCAGGTCAACGCGACGAGGTAGGTCATGGCTTATGAGTTCACCGTTCGTGGGCGTATCTCGCGGCCTGTGCATGAGGTGTTCGAAGCGGTCGCTGATCCGGCGAAGCTTTCCGGGTACTTCACTACGGGTGGGGCCAAGGGGCGGCTTGAGGTGGGCGCCGCCGTGACGTGGGACTTCCATGATTTCCCGGGGGCCTTTCCCGTCCATGTGGTCGACGTGAAACCTGACCAGAAGATCGTGCTGCGCTGGGGCGCGGCGCCGGACGGCGATCCGGCCGGGAATTACGAGACAACCGTGACGATGACGTTTGAGCCGCTGGACGATGGACGGCGCACGCTGGTGTCTATCCATGAAGCAGGCTGGCGCGAGAATGCAGCCGGGCAAAAAGCTTCATATGGAAACTGCGAAGGCTGGACCGGAATGCTGTGCGCGATGCGCATGTGGGTCGAGCACGGCATCAACCTGCGCGACGGGTTCTACAAGTAGCGCGGATCAGCCCCAGGGACCACGCTTGGGTGGCTGCTGTTGCTGATCCCACGGACCCGCCGGGCGCTTGCGCGTGGATGTGATCATGTCCGATTGCGCTTGCGGCTGAAACTTCGGTGCGGCTTTGCCGCCGAATTTCTGCGCGAGGGCGGCGACGCGGTTCTGTGTCGACGGGTGGGTCGAGAACAGGTTGTCGGCGCCGTGGCCGTTCAGCGGGTTGATGATGAACATGTGCGCGGTTGCGGGATTGCGTTCCGCTGCGATGTTGACGCGGCCGCCACGGGCATAGGCGTCGATCTTCTGCAGGGCGGACGCGAGCGCCTGCGGGTCGCCGGAGATTTCGGCGCCGCCAGCATCAGCTTCGTATTCGCGGCCACGGCTGATCGCCATCTGGACAAGGGCGGCGGCCATGGGGGCAAGGATCATGATGGCGATGACGCCCAGGATGCCGCCGGGGCGTTCGCGGTCATTGCCCCCGAAGAAGAAGGCGAAGTTGGCGAGCGCCGAAATGGCGCCCGCGATGGTGGCGGTGACGGTCATCGTCAGCGTGTCGCGGTTCTTCACGTGCGCCAGCTCGTGGCCCATGACGGCGCGGATCTCGCGGCGGTCGAGCATGGTGAGCAAGCCGGTGGTGGCGGCGACGGCGGCGTGGGCCGGGTCGCGGCCGGTCGCGAAGGCGTTCGGCTGGTCGTTCTCGATGATGGTGATCCTGGGCATCGGCATGCCGGCGCGCTGGGTCATTTCGCGGACATCGCTGGCGTAGGCGCGGATGCGCGCGTCGGGATGGTTTTCCGGCACCTCCTGCGCGCGGTACATGGACAGCACGATCTTGTCGGCGTTCCAGTAGCTGATGAAGTTGCCGACCAGGGCGAAGGCGAGGGCGATCGCCATGCCGGTCGGGCCGCCGATGAGATAGCCGACGCCCACGAACAGGGCGGTCATGGCAGCCAGTAGCATGAAAGTCTTGATGTGGTTCATGATTGGGAATGTGGCCCCGGTCTGCTTCTGCTCAAGATGGCGCACCGCCGCGCCGGGCAGGTTCTGGCATCACAGATTCGACACCCTTCGGGGCCGGATTATCTTAGGATAGCGCCGGTCTGACCAGCTTGATCCTAAATGAGTTTCAGTGCGGATGCAGCGGGATCGGACTTCATGCTTCTTGCGGATGCAGCGACTGGCCCAGCGACGGAAGACCGCCGTTTTGCTTTGAAACGCGCGACAAACGAGGCGCATGACCGTGTCGAGAGCGTCGTCCGCGACGCCGGCATGTTCGAGACTCGTGAGGGGTTCCAGCGCTATCTGGCCGCGACTTACGCCATGCGTGTGCGCTTCGAACGCCTGCTGGATGCGAATAGCGCCGAGCGGGTGTGGGCGGATTATCCGACGCGGAAGATTGCGGATCTGGTGGCGCAGGACATCGCGGATCTGGGCGGCGTCGCCGTCGCCCCGGAGCGGGGTGAACAAAAAGCCTGCTCAGCTGCGGAACTGCTGGGCGTAATGTACGTTCTTGAAGGCTCATCCTTGGGGGCAAGGATACTCGTGAAGTCGGTGGCCGATATGGGCCTTTCCAGCAGTTTTGGGGCCCGCCACCTGTTCAGACAGGCGGAAGATCGCGGCGCATGGCGCAGCTTTATCGCCGCCATGGACGCGAACCTTGAAGCGCCGTGCCATGACACAGCCCGCGCAACGTTCGACGCCTTCGCTGCCGCCTATCGCGATGCGGGAGCCTGATGACTCCAAAGCGCAGCGCCAATGAACCGGAATTCGGCACAGCCGACCTGACCAATTGCGACCGTGAACCGATCCACATTCCAGGATCGATCCAGCCGCATGGCGCCATGCTGGTCTATGACCCGTCCACGCAGATCGTGACGCATGCGTCGGTGAATGCGGCGGCGATGCTGGGCATTCAGTTGGACGCCGTGGTGGGGCAGGGTCTGCATGATGTGCTGGGTGCTGACGCAGCCCATGCTGTTTATAATACGGTAGCGAAGTCTGTCGCTCCAGCTGTGCCGGGCCTGCTGTTCGGCCACAAGATTGCCGGATCGGACAAGCGCTTCGACGTGGCGGCGCACACATATCTCGGCCGCACGTTCCTGGAGTTTCAGGAGTCGGCAGAGGGTGCCGACGCTTATGGCCCGCTTGAGCTGACGCGTGCGCTGGTGAGGCGCCTGGCGGACGAGAAGAGCGTGCCGCGTCTGGCGGTGCAGGCTGCGCGCATGGTGCAGCTAATGATCGGCTACGATCGAGTGATGATCTACAAATTGCTGCACAACGGCGCGGGCCGTGTGATCGCAGAACACAAGCGAGCAGATCTAGGCAGCTTTCTGAACCAGCACTTCCCGGCTTCCGACATTCCCGTGCAGGCGCGCGAGCTCTACAAGCGCAACTGGATTCGCATGATCTCGGACGCGCGCTTCACGCCGCAGCAGGTTCTGCCCGCCATCCCGCAGAGCCAGCAGCCGCTGGACATGAGCTATGCGCAGCTGCGGGCCGTCTCGCCCGTGCATTGCGAATACCTGCAGAACATGGGGGTTCATGCCTCCATGTCGATCTCGGTCATGGTGGAGGGCGAGCTGTGGGGCCTGATCGCGTGCCACCATTATTCGCCCAAGACAGTGTCGTTGCCGCAGCGCGTTGGAGCGGAATTGTTCGGCCAGTATTTCTCGCTGCAGGTCGAGACGCTGGAACGGCGCGAAGGCTTTGAAGTGGCCAACAAGGCGCGGGCGCGTCTGGACCGGATCGTGGCGGAATTGCCGCCGGAAGAAGAGCTGCATGAGTCGCTGAGCTCACGCATCGAGGATATTGCGCAGCTTGTGCCATGCGACGGGGCCGCGCTGTGGATCAACCGTGCGTGGATTCCAACGGGCGCGGTGCCGCACGAAGCGATGATCAAGCCGATGGCGACGCTGCTGGATCACGAAGCGCAAGGCGAGGTCTGGTCCACCAACCAGATCGCGAGGTTCATTCCGGAAGCGGCCGATCATATCGAGAATGTCGCCGGGATGCTCGCAATTCCCATCTCGCACAGTCCGCGCGACTACATGTTGTTTTTCCGTTCGGAGGAAAGCCGCTTCATTGATTGGGGTGGCGAGCCGGTAAAGCAGGTGGGTCCGCTGGGTGATCGCCTGACGCCGCGCAAGAGCTTTGACATGTGGCGCGAGGAAGTGCGTGGACAATCGACGCCATGGACGGACGCCGATCTCGCAATTGCAGATGCCGTTCAGAACTATCTGCGCGATGTCGTGCTGCGCCATACGGAAGCGACTGCAGAAGAGAAGAAGCGCACCGAGGTTCGCCGCAAGCTGGTGAACGAAGAGCTGAATCACCGGGTGAAGAACATCCTCGCGCTGGCCAAGTCGATCGTCGAGCAGTCGCGGTCGGGTGTGACTGACGTGAACGCGTATGTGGATGCCGTGTCGGGTCGCTTGCAGGCGCTGGCGTTTGCGCACGACCAGATCAGCCGGGAGCGCGGCGGAGGCGATGTAGGCAGCCTGATGGAATCCGAACTGGCGGCGTATGGCGGATCGATGGGGCAGGATCGCACCGATCTTGAAGGCGTGCCGGTTCGTCTGGAGTCGCGTGCGTATTCCTCGCTGGCGCTGGTGGCGCACGAATTGGCGACCAATGCCGCCAAGTATGGCGCGTTGTCGAATGCGACGGGCAAGGTGACGGTGCACTGGTCGCTGCAGGCGAATGGCGATTTCGAACTGTCGTGGGCCGAGACGGGCGGGCCGAAGGTTGTTGCGCCCAAGAGCAGCGGGTTTGGCTCGACATTGATCGGTCGCGTCATTCCGTTCGATCTCGGCGGCAAGGCGGAGGTGGAGTATCCGCCCGAAGGCGCCAAAGCGCGCTTTGTCATTCCAGCGAAGTTCGTTCTGCCGGCGGACGCAGCAGAGACGAGCGTGGCCAAGCCCAAGGGAGAGGGGTCAGCGCGGGTAAGCCTGGCTGGTCTCCGTGTGCTGCTGGTTGAGGACCAGGTGCTGATCGCGCTCGATGCTGAAAACAGCCTCAGGCTGCTGGGCGCTTCACAGGTGGTAATTGCGCCATCGGCCGAGCACGCGATGAAGGCGATCAACCAGGAGAAGCCCGACCTTGCGGTGCTGGACGTCAACCTGGGCGATCATACCTCGACGCCGATCGCAGAAGCGCTGCGCAATCTCGGCGTGCCATTCATGTTCGCCACCGGCTATGGCGACACGGTGATGTTGCCGGATTCGATGCGCACAGTGCCGATCGTGCGCAAGCCCTATGCGGGTTCGGCGTTGGAGGAGGCTGTTGCCAGCCTCCTGCAGTCGCGCGGCAAATAGGCCCTACTGTACGTTCGGCTATTGGACGTTGACGGTGATCTTCTGGGACATGATGTGCGTGGGCTTGTGAAGCTCGTGGTTCATGTCGCCAAAGGCGAGCTGAAGCGTGTGCTGGCCCGGTCCGAGCTGGAGCACGACTTCCGTCTGGCCGCCGCCGAAGTGCATGTGCTGCTGGTCGTTCGGAATGGCGAACTGCATTTCCTCGGCCGAGAGCTCGGTGTCGATCAGCAGGTGATGGTGGCCGGTGTTCGGCTTGTCGACCAGCGCCGGGGCAACGCCGATGCCGTAGGCGCCGAACACGACGCGGAAGGATTGCGGCACGGTCATGCCATCGCGCAGGTTGACGAAGTAGACGGCCGGGCCGGCATCGCCGTGCAGGGCGACGGCATCGGCATCGCGCTTGGCGAGCGCTTCGGCGACGGCGGCTTCGGTGGCTGCAGCTGCGGCGGCCGGATCAGCGGCCGGGGCGGCAGGCGCTGGTTCGCTGCAGGCGGCGAGGGCGATCGCGAGGGTCGACGCGGCGAAGAGGCTGGCGAGGCGCATGGTGGTTCTCCTTGGGTCTGGCGGCAGGCATAGCACGGGGCCGCCACGTTGCGAGAGGGCACGAGAAAGGGCGGGTATCACGCCGGATAGATCATCCGTGATGCCGCCATTCCGGCAAGCCATCAGCGCCCGTGGTTATCCTGCCTGTGGTTCCGACCGGGAAACTCTGTGGTGCTGTGAGGAACGCGATCTCATCCGGCTGTGACGAGCGTGCGACCGTGCGGGCGCCAGTTTCGGTCTTCGCGAGAATGACTGCGTGGGTGGCCTTTCCCTCATGGTCGTAGACGACGGTGAAGGTTTCCAGGGTGGCCGTGCCGTTGGGCGTTTCGTCGATCGGGTACGCGTTGCCGAGCAGGGGCGTAGCTTTTTCCTGCACGCGGGCATCGATCGTGATGTCCGCGCTCATCGGCTCGCGACCGATGATCAGGCCGTAGTGCTTGGTGACGAACTCGCCCTGTCCGTAGAGCAGGCCTGTCGATGCGCTCTCGCGGATGCGACGCACCATGGCGCAGGCGGCGTGTGTCATGTGGTTGTTGAGCGGGGCGCCGAAGAAGCTGAGGCCGCCGGTAACTGTCGGTTCGGTTGATGGCGCGAGGTTCAATGTGCGCCGCGCCAGCTTCGGCACGATGGGGAAGCAGGAGTACAGCTCCAGCGCATCGAAGCTGTCATGGTCGTTCTGTGCGATCTGGTTCGCCAGCGTTTCAAGCACGGCCTGCTGCGCGGCGCTATGCGTGTAGTCGGTGCGCGCAAGCCAGTCGCGACGTTCGTTCGCGAATGCGCCGAGGCCGATGAAGACAAGCTGGTCATCGGGAATACCTGCGGCGCGCGCCTTGGCCAGCGATGTGATGATAACAGCCGCGCCCTGGTTCACGTTCGGGTTGGCGACCATGCGCTTCGTGTAGGGCCACGAGATGAAGCGGTTGTCTGCCGTCGGCGTAGTGACGTCTTCAGGCGTTAGCACCTTCGGTAGCCATGCGTACGGATTGCGCGCGGCGACTTTCGAATAGGCTGACCAGATCTCTCCGGTTTCACGCAGCGTTTGCTCCGGCGTCTGGCCCCACGCATGCGCCGCGCCAACCTCATAGAACGGATAGACATTCACCGGCCACGCCACGCCCATCTTGATGGCGAGGGGGTGGACGTAGTCTGCAGCGCGCTTGAAGCGCGGCGCCTGTGTCGCGTAGGGCGTCCACGGCAGATCCGCATTTGCACGCTTTGCATTGTTCACCGCGTACTGCGCCTCCGCGCCGACGATCAGCGCGACCGAGCTTTGGCCGCGTGCGATGCGCTGTGCAGCTTCGTGCAGGAAGCGGATCGGACTTTCGCCGCCGACATCGCCATAGACGGCGCGGGTCGGGCTGACGCCCAGTCGTTCGCAGAGTTGCGCCGTCGGGTTCTCGTAGCGCCAACTTACCAGACCCACGATGTCGAGCGAGTCGATCTGGCTGAGCAGGCCCCGTGCCTCCGCATCGGCGCGCTTCGCCGCTTGCGCCATCAGGGCCAGCGGCTCGAACTCCGGCCCGAAATCCTTCGAGCGTTCGGTGATCTCGCCGACGCCGGCGATGACTGGAATCTGGTCAGGGGTCAGGGTCATGACGGATCAAAAGCCCAATCGCTGCTGACAATCAATGAGGGTGTTTGTGGTACGTCTTGCAGGCGCCCGCTCGCATGCTAGCCATTGGCAATGCGCCAGTTGGGTTTTCTTGTCTTCGCGATCTGTGTTGTCTGTGCGCCTGCCGGCGCGCAGGAGGCTGGCAAGGCCCCCCGCACATCCTTTGGCGCGCCGGATCTGAACGGCACGTGGTCGACCCTTACAGCAACACCACTTGAGCGCCCGCCCGCCTTCGATGGGCCGACCACCACTGAAGACAAGGAGGCGGCTTTTGTGGTCGCCAGCACCAAGGCCTTTCTTGCGGATGCCAGCGACGGCATCGGCGGACGCGATTCCGAATGGTGGGAGCTCAGCAAGGATATGACCCGCATCAACGGGCAGATCCGCACCTCGCTGATCGTCGATCCGCCGAGCGGGAAGATGCCTTACAGCGACGCGGGCAGGGCGAAGCTGCGCATGCTGCAAGCGTCTGTACTGGCCGATTTCAATGGCCCGGAGGCGCGGCCGTCGACCGAGCGCTGCCTGGCGGGAGGGTCCGGCGCAACCGGCGCACCGCTTTTCGTGCCGCGCTATAACGCGAACTATCAGATCGTGCAGACGAGGGATTATCTCGTCATCTCAATGGAGCAAAACCGCGAGGTACGGATCGTCCGCCTGAATGGCGCGCCGCATCTGCCGGAGTCCATGCGCCGTTGGATGGGCGATAGCGTCGGCTGGTGGGATGGCGACACGCTGGTGGTCGAGACGATCAATTTCGTGCCCGGCGACGCATTCAAGCCGGCTTCGCCCCTGCTGGTCTCGCACAACGCCAGGGTGACCGAGCGTTTCACGCGACTTTCGGCTGGCGAGATTCTCTATGCCTATACGGTCGAGGACCCGGAGACGTTCACCCAGACGTGGCGCGCGGAGATGATTCTCACCGCAGTCGATCATCAGATCATCGAATATGCATGCCACGAGGGAAACTACGCGATGAGCGGCATGCTGGCGGGCGGACGGGCGAAGGAAGCCGCCATTTCGGCTGCTCCGCGATCCAAGCCCTAGTGGCCCCAGACGATCGCGAACCCCACCCTTGGGGCCTCCTGAAATACTACAGCCTGTTCTCATTTTCTCGCTTTGTTCACGAGAACATTTGTAGTACATAAATGCCAGCACGGGCTGGAAATCGCGGCATTTGCCGCCTTCCAGCCAGCATGGCAGATGTGGAGATGAACATGGCGGGCCCCGCTCTGAAGCTGGTGGAAGACAAAGGCATGGACAAGCAAAAGGCACTCGAAACGGCTCTCGGCCAGATCGAGCGCAATTTCGGCAAAGGCTCGATCATGCGCCTGGGCAAGAATCAGGCGATGGATATCGAAGCGCTGTCGACGGGCTCGCTAAGCCTCGACGTCGCCCTCGGCATTGGCGGCCTACCGAAAGGCCGGATCATCGAAATCTATGGCCCGGAAAGCTCGGGCAAGACCACGCTGGCGCTGCACGTTCTGGCTGAAGCCCAGAAGAATGGCGGCGTGGGCGCGTTCATCGACGCCGAACATGCGCTCGATCCGATCTATGCCGGCAAGCTCGGCGTTGACCTCGACGACCTTCTTGTCTCGCAACCGGATGCTGGCGAACAGGCGCTTGAGATCGCCGATACGCTGGTTCGCTCGGGCGCCATCGACGTGCTGGTGATCGACTCGGTTGCGGCGCTGACGCCGCGTGCCGAACTCGAAGGCGAAATGGGCGACTCGCTGCCGGGTCTGCAGGCCCGCCTGATGAGCCAGGCGCTGCGCAAGATCACGGCTTCGGTCTCCAAGTCGAAGACGATGGTGATCTTCATCAACCAGATCCGCATGAAGATCGGCGTGATGTACGGTTCGCCGGAAACCACGACGGGCGGTAACGCACTGAAATTCTACTCGTCTGTCCGTCTCGACATCCGTCGTATCGGCCAGATCAAGGAGCGCGATGAAGTCATCGGCAACCAGACGCGCGTGAAGGTGGTCAAGAACAAGGTCGCCCCGCCGTTCCGTCAGGTCGAATTCGACATCATCTACGGTGAAGGCATCTCCAAGACTGGCGAGCTGATCGACCTTGGCGTGAAGGCCAACATCATCGAGAAGTCGGGTTCGTGGTTCTCCTATGGCTCGCAACGGATCGGTCAGGGCCGCGAGAATGCGCGGAAGTTCCTGAAGGATAACCCGGCAACGGCCGCGGAGATCGAGGACGCAATCCGGAGGAGCTCCGGCATCATCGGCGAGAACATGCTCTCGCTGGAGCCGGGCGACGATAACAGCGATGGCGAGGATGATGGTGACGCGCCGGTGGCTACGACCAAAAGCTCCAAAAAGGGCGGCTAGAGGCCGGCTGGACTGACGCCTCGAAGCCGGGTTCGCAGCCGGTTCGGGGATAGCACATGGCAGTGCAGGGAGACGCCGGTTCGATCGACCGGCGTCTTCTGCGTTTCGGGCTAGGTTTTCGAGGCTTTTCAGGCCGGTTTGGCGCCGCTGCGCGCCAATTTCCCGGCTGCGCTCGGCGTTGCGTGTGGCGGGACCGGGCTTTATACCGCCCCATGGTTCCAAGCCGGGCTGGGATGGCTGGCGCTGGAACCTTACATAACCGGCCATGGGGATGCGGCCGCCTGACGAAGGCGGATCGGTCAACATGACCCCAGGAGCCCGCCGATGACGTCCACAAGCTCGCCTTCGAAGTCCGGAACACCGTCGAGCGTGAATGCCATCCGTTCGGCCTTCCTTGGCTATTTCGAGAAGGCTGGCCACGCCATCAAGCCGTCCTCCTCGCTGGTGCCGCAGGGCGATAACTCCCTGTTGTTCACCAATGCCGGCATGGTGCAGTTCAAGAACATCTTCACGGGCGTCGAGAAGCCGTTCGCTCCGCGCGCGTCGACCTCGCAGAAGTGTGTGCGCGCCGGCGGCAAGCACAACGACCTCGACAATGTCGGCTACACCGCGCGCCACCTCACCTTCTTCGAGATGCTCGGCAACTTCTCGTTCGGCGACTATTTCAAGGAACTCGCGATCGAGCACGCCTGGACGCTGGTGACGCGCGACTTCCAGCTGCCGAAGGACAAGCTGCTGGTCACCGTGTATCACGATGACGACGAGGCCTTTAATCTCTGGAAGAAAATCGCCGGCCTGCCGGACTCGCGGATCATCCGCATCCCGACCAACGACAACTTCTGGATGATGGGCGACACGGGGCCGTGCGGTCCGTGCTCGGAAATCTTTATCGATCGTGGCGACCACATCTGGGGCGGCCCGCCGGGCTCGGCTGAGCAGGATGGCGACCGGTTCCTGGAATTCTGGAACCTCGTCTTCATGCAGTACGAGCAGTTCAACGATGGCCGCCCGCGCGTGTCGCTGCCCAAGCCGTCGATCGACACGGGCATGGGCCTCGAGCGCATCTCGGCGATCATGCAGGGCGTCGACTCGGTGTTCGAGACCGACCTGTTCGTGAACCTCATCACCGCGGGCGAAGAGCTCTACAAGGTGAAGGCGCAGGGCGAGCAGACGGCGTCGTTCCGCGTTATCGCCGATCACCTGCGTTCGGCGTGCTTCCTGATCGCTGATGGCGTTTCGCCGTCGAACGAGGGCAGGGGTTATGTGCTCCGCCGCATCATGCGCCGCGCCATGCGCCATGCGCACATCCTCGGCACGCGCGAACCGAACATGTACCAACTCGTCGGCGCGCTGGGACGTGAGATGGGCGAGGCCTATCCCGATCTGTTGCGCGCCCAGCCCGCAATCGAAAGCGCCTTCCAGCAGGAAGAGCAGTCGTTCCAGCGCACGCTTGGCCGCGGTCTTGCGTTGCTCGATGAGGCGACTGCGACGCTCGGCAAGGGCGGCGTGATGGCTGGCGATGTCGCGTTCAAGCTCTATGACACCTACGGCTTCCCGCTCGACCTGACGCAAGACGTGCTGCGCGGCCGCGAGATGACGGTCGATGAGGTTGGCTACAACACGGCGATGGAAGAGCAGCGCACGCGCAGCCAGGAAAATTCCAAGTTCGCATCGGGCGACGCGAAGGGAGAAGTCTGGTTCGCGGTGCGCGATGCATCGGGTGCGACCAACTTCAAGGGCTACGAACTGGACGAGACATCGAGCCACCTCAAGACCGCGCTCGTGGGCGGCGCGCAGGTCGCTGCGATCAAGGTTGGCGACAAGGCTGAACTCGTCTTTGATCAGACGCCGTTCTACGCAGAAAGCGGCGGTCAGGCGGGCGACCAGGGCGAGATCTTCTTCGCTGGCGGCGGCCGCTTCCGCGTGGATGACGTTCAGAAGCGCGCGAGCGATGTGTTCGCGCATGTCGGCGAGATGATCTCGGGCTCGGCCAAGGCGGGCGACCTTGCGGAGATGAAGATTGATCGCGTGCGCCGCGCCAAGATCAAGGCGAACCATTCGGCAACGCACTTGCTGCACGCCGCCCTGCGCAACAAGCTGGGCAAGCATGTCACGCAGAAGGGCTCGCTGGTCGAGGCTGATTACTTCCGCTTCGATTTCTCTCATACGCAGCCGATGACGCGCGACGAGATCGAAGTCGTCGAGGCCGAGGTCAACGCCGTGGTGCGCCAGAACGCGCCCGCCGAAATCCGCGTGATGGCGCCGGATAAGGCGATCGAAGCGGGGGCCATGGCCCTGTTCGGTGAAAAGTATGGCGACGAAGTGCGCGTGCTGCGGCTTGGTAATTCCGTGTCTGAAGCCAATGCGCCGTATTCGGTCGAACTCTGTGGCGGCACGCACGTTTCGCGGACGGGGGATATTGCGGTGTTCGTGATCACCTCCGAGGGCGGGGTGGCGCAGGGCGTGCGGCGCATCGAGGGCGTGACCGGTGCGGCTGCGCTCGATTTCCTGAAGGCACGCGGCGCGATTGCCCGTGAGATCGCGGACCAGTTCAAATCGACGATCGCTGAAGCGCCGACGCGCGTCTCGCAACTGGTCGAGCAGCGGAAAAAGCTTGAGAACGAGCTGGCCGATGCGCGCAAGAAGCTTGCGATGGGCGGCGGCGGCGCGGCTTCGGGCCCGGAAGAGGTCAACGGCGTCAAGTTCATCGGCAAGGTCGTCGATGTGCCGGCGAAGGACCTGAAGGGCCTCGCTGACGACGCCAAGAAGTCGCTTGGTTCAGGCGTCGTCGTGTTCGTCGCGACGGCCGAGGGCAAGGCGACCGTGGTGGTCGGCGTCACCGAGGATCTGACGGGCCGCTTCAAGGCTGGTGATCTGGTGACCAAGGCGGTGCAGGCTGTCGGCGGCGCCAAGGGCGGCGGCCGTCCGGACATGGCGCAAGGCGGCGGGCCGGATGGCGACAAAGCTGCCGACGCTATCGCCGCTGTGAAGGCTGCGCTCGCGGGCTAACTTGCCAAGGTTTGACTGATGGCTGTGGCGCCAGCATCATCCCGCCCAAACGGGAGAGTGCATGCGTCTCAACCATTTTGTCGTTTCGTTGTTCGTGGTTTTGGCGGCGGGCTGCGCGTCGGCGCCACCCGGCGCGGAAAATTTTCCGGTTCAGGCGCCGATTTGTGCGCCAGGCGTTTCGCTCGGCAAGGTCGTGGTCGCACCTCTCACCCGCTGGCGAGGCGATCAGAAAGAACCGACCGTAAGGGAGGCCATCGCAACCAAAGCCGTTGAGGCTGTCGCTCCCGCAATCACTTGCGCGTCATCTGTTAAGGTTCTGGGTATCGCGGCGGATGCGAGGTTCGCTGAGGAACTCTCTACCGCAAAAGCGGGGAGCGCTGATACAGCGCTATTCATCCGTATCGATGAGCTCGGGCCGATTGCCATTATGTCTTTTCCCGCACTTTGGAGCACTTGGAGCGACGTGAAGTTTACGCTCGACGTTGTCGATGTTCAGAGCGGGGCGACTTTGCGCAGCATCCCGCATCGCCGGCAGCGGGGTGGTGCATTTGAAGCGCGCGGACTCGACCCTCTCCAAGCGGAGATGGAAGCGGCATTGAAAGACGTGATTCTCGGCGTGCGATAGGTGGTGTGCGAGCATCGACGGCGACGCACGCTGCTTGCCGTGAAATACTTGATCTGAGCTATAAAACATGACGCCGCGGATTGCTCCGCGGACCTTTGTTCTTGTCGCTGCAGCGAAGCTCACTTCGTCATCGCTTTCAGGAAGTTGGCGGCGGCTTTTCTTGCTGAGACTCCGGGCCGCGATCCCTAAGGGGGTGGTGGGGGTGGGGTCTGCTTTTCAAACATCTCATTCCGCGAGATCGTTTGTGCGATCATGCAGGCGGACGATTTGGGAGCGCTGATCGGTCTTCGCAACGCAGATGACCAAAACATAAGGCCCGCGGATTTCTCCGCGGGCCTTTGGTTTTGTCGCTGTGGCGAAGCTTACTTCGACATCGCTTCCTGGAAGTTGGAGGCGACTTTTTCGATGAAGCCTTCCGTCGTGAGCCAGGGCTGGTCCGGTCCGATGAGGAGGGAGAGGTCCTTCGTCATGAAGCCGGCTTCATGACGAAGGACCTCTCCCTCCTCATCGGACCGGACCAGCCCTGGCTCACGACGGAAGGCTTCATCGAAAAAGTCGCCTCCAACTTCCAGGAAGCGATGTCGAAGTAAGCTTCGCCACAGCGACAAAACCAAAGGCCCGCGGAGAAATCCGCGGGCCTTATGTTTTGGTCATCTGCGTTGCGAAGACCGATCAGCGCTCCCAAATCGTCCGCCTGCATGATCGCACAAACGATCTCGCGGAATGAGATGTTTGAAAAGCAGACCCCACCCCCACCACCCCCTTAGGGATCGCGGCCCGGAGTCTCAGCAAGAAAAGCCGCCGCCAACTTCCTGAAAGCGATGACGAAGTGAGCTTCGCTGCAGCGACAAGAACAAAGGTCCGCGGAGCAATCCGCGGCGTCATGTTTTATAGCTCAGATCAAGTATTTCACGGCAAGCAGCGTGCGTCGCCGTCGATGCTCGCACACCACCTATCGCACGCCGAGAATCACGTCTTTCAATGCCGCTTCCATCTCCGCTTGGAGAGGGTCGAGTCCGCGCGCTTCAAATGCACCACCCCGCTGCCGGCGATGCGGGATGCTGCGCAAAGTCGCCCCGCTCTGAACATCGACAACGTCGAGCGTAAACTTCACGTCGCTCCAAGTGCTCCAAAGTGCGGGAAAAGACATAATGGCAATCGGCCCGAGCTCATCGATACGGATGAATAGCGCTGTATCAGCGCTCCCCGCTTTTGCGGTAGAGAGTTCCTCAGCGAACCTCGCATCCGCCGCGATACCCAGAACCTTAACAGATGACGCGCAAGTGATTGCGGGAGCGACAGCCTCAACGGCTTTGGTTGCGATGGCCTCCCTTACGGTCGGTTCTTTCTGATCGCCTCGCCAGCGGGTGAGAGGTGCGACCACGACCTTGCCGAGCGAAACGCCTGGCGCACAAATCGGCGCCTGAACCGGAAAATTTTCCGCGCCGGGTGGCGCCGACGCGCAGCCCGCCGCCAAAACCACGAACAACGAAACGACAAAATGGTTGAGACGCATGCACTCTCCCGTTTGGGCGGGATGATGCTGGCGCCACAGCCATCAGTCAAACCTTGGCAAGTTAGCCCGCGAGCGCAGCCTTCACAGCGGCGATAGCGTCGGCAGCTTTGTCGCCATCCGGCCCGCCGCCTTGCGCCATGTCCGGACGGCCGCCGCCCTTGGCGCCGCCGACAGCCTGCACCGCCTTGGTCACCAGATCACCAGCCTTGAAGCGGCCCGTCAGATCCTCGGTGACGCCGACCACCACGGTCGCCTTGCCCTCGGCCGTCGCGACGAACACGACGACGCCTGAACCAAGCGACTTCTTGGCGTCGTCAGCGAGGCCCTTCAGGTCCTTCGCCGGCACATCGACGACCTTGCCGATGAACTTGACGCCGTTGACCTCTTCCGGGCCCGAAGCCGCGCCGCCGCCGCCCATCGCAAGCTTCTTGCGCGCATCGGCCAGCTCGTTCTCAAGCTTTTTCCGCTGCTCGACCAGTTGCGAGACGCGCGTCGGCGCTTCAGCGATCGTCGATTTGAACTGGTCCGCGATCTCACGGGCAATCGCGCCGCGTGCCTTCAGGAAATCGAGCGCAGCCGCACCGGTCACGCCCTCGATGCGCCGCACGCCCTGCGCCACCCCGCCCTCGGAGGTGATCACGAACACCGCAATATCCCCCGTCCGCGAAACGTGCGTGCCGCCACAGAGTTCGACCGAATACGGCGCATTGGCTTCAGACACGGAATTACCAAGCCGCAGCACGCGCACTTCGTCGCCATACTTTTCACCGAACAGGGCCATGGCCCCCGCTTCGATCGCCTTATCCGGCGCCATCACGCGGATTTCGGCGGGCGCGTTCTGGCGCACCACGGCGTTGACCTCGGCCTCGACGACTTCGATCTCGTCGCGCGTCATCGGCTGCGTATGAGAGAAATCGAAGCGGAAGTAATCAGCCTCGACCAGCGAGCCCTTCTGCGTGACATGCTTGCCCAGCTTGTTGCGCAGGGCGGCGTGCAGCAAGTGCGTTGCCGAATGGTTCGCCTTGATCTTGGCGCGGCGCACGCGATCAATCTTCATCTCCGCAAGGTCGCCCGCCTTGGCCGAGCCCGAGATCATCTCGCCGACATGCGCGAACACATCGCTCGCGCGCTTCTGAACGTCATCCACGCGGAAGCGGCCGCCGCCAGCGAAGAAGATCTCGCCCTGGTCGCCCGCCTGACCGCCGCTTTCTGCGTAGAACGGCGTCTGATCAAAGACGAGTTCAGCCTTGTCGCCAACCTTGATCGCAGCGACCTGCGCGCCGCCCACGAGCGCGGTCTTGAGGTGGCTCGATGTCTCGTCCAGTTCGTAGCCCTTGAAGTTGGTCGCACCCGATGCATCGCGCACCGCGAACCAGACTTCTCCCTTCGCGTCGCCCGATGCGAACTTGGAATTTTCCTGGCTGCGCGTGCGCTGCTCTTCCATCGCCGTGTTGTAGCCAACCTCATCGACCGTCATCTCGCGGCCGCGCAGCACGTCTTGCGTCAGGTCGAGCGGGAAGCCGTAGGTGTCATAGAGCTTGAACGCGACATCGCCAGCCATCACGCCGCCCTTGCCGAGCGTCGCAGTCGCCTCATCGAGCAACGCAAGACCGCGGCCAAGCGTGCGCTGGAACGACTGCTCTTCCTGCTGGAAGGCGCTTTCGATTGCGGGCTGGGCGCGCAACAGATCGGGATAGGCCTCGCCCATCTCACGTCCCAGCGCGCCGACGAGTTGGTACATGTTCGGTTCGCGCGTGCCGAGGATGTGCGCATGGCGCATGGCGCGGCGCATGATGCGGCGGAGCACATAACCCCTGCCCTCGTTCGACGGCGAAACGCCATCAGCGATCAGGAAGCACGCCGAACGCAGGTGATCGGCGATAACGCGGAACGACGCCGTCTGCTCGCCCTGCGCCTTCACCTTGTAGAGCTCTTCGCCCGCGGTGATGAGGTTCACGAACAGGTCGGTCTCGAACACCGAGTCGACGCCCTGCATGATCGCCGAGATGCGCTCGAGGCCCATGCCCGTGTCGATCGACGGCTTGGGCAGCGACACGCGCGGGCGGCCATCGTTGAACTGCTCGTACTGCATGAAGACGAGGTTCCAGAATTCCAGGAACCGGTCGCCATCCTGCTCAGCCGAGCCCGGCGGGCCGCCCCAGATGTGGTCGCCACGATCGATAAAGATTTCCGAGCACGGACCGCACGGCCCCGTGTCGCCCATCATCCAGAAGTTGTCGTTGGTCGGGATGCGGATGATCCGCGAGTCCGGCAGGCCGGCGATTTTCTTCCAGAGATTAAAGGCCTCGTCGTCATCGTGATACACGGTGACCAGCAGCTTGTCCTTCGGCAGCTGGAAGTCGCGCGTCACCAGCGTCCAGGCGTGCTCGATCGCGAGTTCCTTGAAATAGTCGCCGAACGAGAAGTTGCCGAGCATCTCGAAGAAGGTGAGGTGGCGCGCGGTGTAGCCGACATTGTCGAGGTCGTTGTGCTTGCCGCCGGCGCGCACACACTTCTGCGAGGTCGACGCGCGCGGAGCGAACGGCTTCTCGACGCCCGTGAAGATGTTCTTGAACTGCACCATGCCGGCATTGGTGAACAACAGGGAGTTATCGCCCTGCGGCACCAGCGAGGAGGACGGCTTGATGGCGTGGCCAGCCTTCTCGAAATAGCCAAGGAAGGCCGAACGGATGGCATTCACGCTCGACGGTGTTCCGGACTTCGAAGGCGAGCTTGTGGACGTCATCGGCGGGCTCCTGGGGTCATGTTGACCGATCCGCCTTCGTCAGGCGGCCGCATCCCCATGGCCGGTTATGTAAGGTTCCAGCGCCAGCCATCCCAGCCCGGCTTGGAACCATGGGGCGGTATAAAGCCCGGTCCCGCCACACGCAACGCCGAGCGCAGCCGGGAAATTGGCGCGCAGCGGCGCCAAACCGGCCTGAAAAGCCTCGAAAACCTAGCCCGAAACGCAGAAGACGCCGGTCGATCGAACCGGCGTCTCCCTGCACTGCCATGTGCTATCCCCGAACCGGCTGCGAACCCGGCTTCGAGGCGTCAGTCCAGCCGGCCTCTAGCCGCCCTTTTTGGAGCTTTTGGTCGTAGCCACCGGCGCGTCACCATCATCCTCGCCATCGCTGTTATCGTCGCCCGGCTCCAGCGAGAGCATGTTCTCGCCGATGATGCCGGAGCTCCTCCGGATTGCGTCCTCGATCTCCGCGGCCGTTGCCGGGTTATCCTTCAGGAACTTCCGCGCATTCTCGCGGCCCTGACCGATCCGTTGCGAGCCATAGGAGAACCACGAACCCGACTTCTCGATGATGTTGGCCTTCACGCCAAGGTCGATCAGCTCGCCAGTCTTGGAGATGCCTTCACCGTAGATGATGTCGAATTCGACCTGACGGAACGGCGGGGCGACCTTGTTCTTGACCACCTTCACGCGCGTCTGGTTGCCGATGACTTCATCGCGCTCCTTGATCTGGCCGATACGACGGATGTCGAGACGGACAGACGAGTAGAATTTCAGTGCGTTACCGCCCGTCGTGGTTTCCGGCGAACCGTACATCACGCCGATCTTCATGCGGATCTGGTTGATGAAGATCACCATCGTCTTCGACTTGGAGACCGAAGCCGTGATCTTGCGCAGCGCCTGGCTCATCAGGCGGGCCTGCAGACCCGGCAGCGAGTCGCCCATTTCGCCTTCGAGTTCGGCACGCGGCGTCAGCGCCGCAACCGAGTCGATCACCAGCACGTCGATGGCGCCCGAGCGAACCAGCGTATCGGCGATCTCAAGCGCCTGTTCGCCAGCATCCGGTTGCGAGACAAGAAGGTCGTCGAGGTCAACGCCGAGCTTGCCGGCATAGATCGGATCGAGCGCATGTTCGGCGTCGATGAACGCGCCCACGCCGCCATTCTTCTGGGCTTCAGCCAGAACGTGCAGCGCCAGCGTGGTCTTGCCCGAGCTTTCCGGGCCATAGATTTCGATGATCCGGCCTTTCGGTAGGCCGCCAATGCCGAGGGCGACGTCGAGGCTTAGCGAGCCCGTCGACAGCGCTTCGATATCCATCGCCTGATTCTTGCCCAGGCGCATGATCGAGCCTTTGCCGAAATTGCGCTCGATCTGGCCGAGAGCCGTTTCGAGTGCCTTTTGCTTGTCCATGCCTTTGTCTTCCACCAGCTTCAGAGCGGGGCCCGCCATGTTCATCTCCACATCTGCCATGCTGGCTGGAAGGCGGCAAATGCCGCGATTTCCAGCCCGTGCTGGCATTTATGTACTACAAATGTTCTCGTGAACAAAGCGAGAAAATGAGAACAGGCTGTAGTATTTCAGGAGGCCCCAAGGGTGGGGTTCGCGATCGTCTGGGGCCACTAGGGCTTGGATCGCGGAGCAGCCGAAATGGCGGCTTCCTTCGCCCGTCCGCCCGCCAGCATGCCGCTCATCGCGTAGTTTCCCTCGTGGCATGCATATTCGATGATCTGATGATCGACTGCGGTGAGAATCATCTCCGCGCGCCACGTCTGGGTGAACGTCTCCGGGTCCTCGACCGTATAGGCATAGAGAATCTCGCCAGCCGAAAGTCGCGTGAAACGCTCGGTCACCCTGGCGTTGTGCGAGACCAGCAGGGGCGAAGCCGGCTTGAATGCGTCGCCGGGCACGAAATTGATCGTCTCGACCACCAGCGTGTCGCCATCCCACCAGCCGACGCTATCGCCCATCCAACGGCGCATGGACTCCGGCAGATGCGGCGCGCCATTCAGGCGGACGATCCGTACCTCGCGGTTTTGCTCCATTGAGATGACGAGATAATCCCTCGTCTGCACGATCTGATAGTTCGCGTTATAGCGCGGCACGAAAAGCGGTGCGCCGGTTGCGCCGGACCCTCCCGCCAGGCAGCGCTCGGTCGACGGCCGCGCCTCCGGGCCATTGAAATCGGCCAGTACAGACGCTTGCAGCATGCGCAGCTTCGCCCTGCCCGCGTCGCTGTAAGGCATCTTCCCGCTCGGCGGATCGACGATCAGCGAGGTGCGGATCTGCCCGTTGATGCGGGTCATATCCTTGCTGAGCTCCCACCATTCGGAATCGCGTCCGCCGATGCCGTCGCTGGCATCCGCAAGAAAGGCCTTGGTGCTGGCGACCACAAAAGCCGCCTCCTTGTCTTCAGTGGTGGTCGGCCCATCGAAGGCGGGCGGGCGCTCAAGTGGTGTTGCTGTAAGGGTCGACCACGTGCCGTTCAGATCCGGCGCGCCAAAGGATGTGCGGGGGGCCTTGCCAGCCTCCTGCGCGCCGGCAGGCGCACAGACAACACAGATCGCGAAGACAAGAAAACCCAACTGGCGCATTGCCAATGGCTAGCATGCGAGCGGGCGCCTGCAAGACGTACCACAAACACCCTCATTGATTGTCAGCAGCGATTGGGCTTTTGATCCGTCATGACCCTGACCCCTGACCAGATTCCAGTCATCGCCGGCGTCGGCGAGATCACCGAACGCTCGAAGGATTTCGGGCCGGAGTTCGAGCCGCTGGCCCTGATGGCGCAAGCGGCGAAGCGCGCCGATGCGGAGGCACGGGGCCTGCTCAGCCAGATCGACTCGCTCGACATCGTGGGTCTGGTAAGTTGGCGCTACGAGAACCCGACGGCGCAACTCTGCGAACGACTGGGCGTCAGCCCGACCCGCGCCGTCTATGGCGATGTCGGCGGCGAAAGTCCGATCCGCTTCCTGCACGAAGCTGCACAGCGCATCGCACGCGGCCAAAGCTCGGTCGCGCTGATCGTCGGCGCGGAGGCGCAGTACGCGGTGAACAATGCAAAGCGTGCAAATGCGGATCTGCCGTGGACGCCCTACGCGACACAGGCGCCGCGCTTCAAGCGCGCTGCAGACTACGTCCACCCCCTCGCCATCAAGATGGGCGTGGCGTGGCCGGTGAATGTCTATCCGTTCTATGAGGTTGGCGCGGCGCATGCGTGGGGCCAGACGCCGGAGCAAACGCTGCGTGAAACCGGAGAGATCTGGTCAGCCTATTCGAAAGTCGCCGCGCGCAATCCGTACGCATGGCTACCGAAGGTGCTAACGCCTGAAGACGTCACTACGCCGACGGCAGACAACCGCTTCATCTCGTGGCCCTACACGAAGCGCATGGTCGCCAACCCGAACGTGAACCAGGGCGCGGCTGTTATCATCACATCGCTGGCCAAGGCGCGCGCCGCAGGTATTCCCGATGACCAGCTTGTCTTCATCGGCCTCGGCGCATTCGCGAACGAACGTCGCGACTGGCTTGCGCGCACCGACTACACGCATAGCGCCGCGCAGCAGGCCGTGCTTGAAACGCTGGCGAACCAGATCGCACAGAACGACCATGACAGCTTCGATGCGCTGGAGCTGTACTCCTGCTTCCCCATCGTGCCGAAGCTGGCGCGGCGCACATTGAACCTCGCGCCATCAACCGAACCGACAGTTACCGGCGGCCTCAGCTTCTTCGGCGCCCCGCTCAACAACCACATGACACACGCCGCCTGCGCCATGGTGCGTCGCATCCGCGAGAGCGCATCGACAGGCCTGCTCTACGGACAGGGCGAGTTCGTCACCAAGCACTACGGCCTGATCATCGGTCGCGAGCCGATGAGCGCGGACATCACGATCGATGCCCGCGTGCAGGAAAAAGCTACGCCCCTGCTCGGCAACGCGTACCCGATCGACGAAACGCCCAACGGCACGGCCACCCTGGAAACCTTCACCGTCGTCTACGACCATGAGGGAAAGGCCACCCACGCAGTCATTCTCGCGAAGACCGAAACTGGCGCCCGCACGGTCGCACGCTCGTCACAGCCGGATGAGATCGCGTTCCTCACAGCACCACAGAGTTTCCCGGTCGGAACCACAGGCAGGATAACCACGGGCGCTGATGGCTTGCCGGAATGGCGGCATCACGGATGATCTATCCGGCGTGATACCCGCCCTTTCTCGTGCCCTCTCGCAACGTGGCGGCCCCGTGCTATGCCTGCCGCCAGACCCAAGGAGAACCACCATGCGCCTCGCCAGCCTCTTCGCCGCGTCGACCCTCGCGATCGCCCTCGCCGCCTGCAGCGAACCAGCGCCTGCCGCCCCGGCCGCTGATCCGGCCGCCGCAGCTGCAGCCACCGAAGCCGCCGTCGCCGAAGCGCTCGCCAAGCGCGATGCCGATGCCGTCGCCCTGCACGGCGATGCCGGCCCGGCCGTCTACTTCGTCAACCTGCGCGATGGCATGACCGTGCCGCAATCCTTCCGCGTCGTGTTCGGCGCCTACGGCATCGGCGTTGCCCCGGCGCTGGTCGACAAGCCGAACACCGGCCACCATCACCTGCTGATCGACACCGAGCTCTCGGCCGAGGAAATGCAGTTCGCCATTCCGAACGACCAGCAGCACATGCACTTCGGCGGCGGCCAGACGGAAGTCGTGCTCCAGCTCGGACCGGGCCAGCACACGCTTCAGCTCGCCTTTGGCGACATGAACCACGAGCTTCACAAGCCCACGCACATCATGTCCCAGAAGATCACCGTCAACGTCCAATAGCCGAACGTACAGTAGGGCCTATTTGCCGCGCGACTGCAGGAGGCTGGCAACAGCCTCCTCCAACGCCGAACCCGCATAGGGCTTGCGCACGATCGGCACTGTGCGCATCGAATCCGGCAACATCACCGTGTCGCCATAGCCGGTGGCGAACATGAATGGCACGCCGAGATTGCGCAGCGCTTCTGCGATCGGCGTCGAGGTATGATCGCCCAGGTTGACGTCCAGCACCGCAAGGTCGGGCTTCTCCTGGTTGATCGCCTTCATCGCGTGCTCGGCCGATGGCGCAATTACCACCTGTGAAGCGCCCAGCAGCCTGAGGCTGTTTTCAGCATCGAGCGCGATCAGCACCTGGTCCTCAACCAGCAGCACACGGAGACCAGCCAGGCTTACCCGCGCTGACCCCTCTCCCTTGGGCTTGGCCACGCTCGTCTCTGCTGCGTCCGCCGGCAGAACGAACTTCGCTGGAATGACAAAGCGCGCTTTGGCGCCTTCGGGCGGATACTCCACCTCCGCCTTGCCGCCGAGATCGAACGGAATGACGCGACCGATCAATGTCGAGCCAAACCCGCTGCTCTTGGGCGCAACAACCTTCGGCCCGCCCGTCTCGGCCCACGACAGTTCGAAATCGCCATTCGCCTGCAGCGACCAGTGCACCGTCACCTTGCCCGTCGCATTCGACAACGCGCCATACTTGGCGGCATTGGTCGCCAATTCGTGCGCCACCAGCGCCAGCGAGGAATACGCACGCGACTCCAGACGAACCGGCACGCCTTCAAGATCGGTGCGATCCTGCCCCATCGATCCGCCATACGCCGCCAGTTCGGATTCCATCAGGCTGCCTACATCGCCTCCGCCGCGCTCCCGGCTGATCTGGTCGTGCGCAAACGCCAGCGCCTGCAAGCGACCCGACACGGCATCCACATACGCGTTCACGTCAGTCACACCCGACCGCGACTGCTCGACGATCGACTTGGCCAGCGCGAGGATGTTCTTCACCCGGTGATTCAGCTCTTCGTTCACCAGCTTGCGGCGAACCTCGGTGCGCTTCTTCTCTTCTGCAGTCGCTTCCGTATGGCGCAGCACGACATCGCGCAGATAGTTCTGAACGGCATCTGCAATTGCGAGATCGGCGTCCGTCCATGGCGTCGATTGTCCACGCACTTCCTCGCGCCACATGTCAAAGCTCTTGCGCGGCGTCAGGCGATCACCCAGCGGACCCACCTGCTTTACCGGCTCGCCACCCCAATCAATGAAGCGGCTTTCCTCCGAACGGAAAAACAACATGTAGTCGCGCGGACTGTGCGAGATGGGAATTGCGAGCATCCCGGCGACATTCTCGATATGATCGGCCGCTTCCGGAATGAACCTCGCGATCTGGTTGGTGGACCAGACCTCGCCTTGCGCTTCGTGATCCAGCAGCGTCGCCATCGGCTTGATCATCGCTTCGTGCGGCACCGCGCCCGTTGGAATCCACGCACGGTTGATCCACAGCGCGGCCCCGTCGCATGGCACAAGCTGCGCAATATCCTCGATGCGTGAGCTCAGCGACTCATGCAGCTCTTCTTCCGGCGGCAATTCCGCCACGATCCGGTCCAGACGCGCCCGCGCCTTGTTGGCCACTTCAAAGCCTTCGCGCCGTTCCAGCGTCTCGACCTGCAGCGAGAAATACTGGCCGAACAATTCCGCTCCAACGCGCTGCGGCAACGACACTGTCTTGGGCGAATAATGGTGGCACGCGATCAGGCCCCACAGCTCGCCCTCCACCATGACCGAGATCGACATGGAGGCATGAACCCCCATGTTCTGCAGGTATTCGCAATGCACGGGCGAGACGGCCCGCAGCTGCGCATAGCTCATGTCCAGCGGCTGCTGGCTCTGCGGGATGGCGGGCAGAACCTGCTGCGGCGTGAAGCGCGCGTCCGAGATCATGCGAATCCAGTTGCGCTTGTAGAGCTCGCGCGCCTGCACGGGAATGTCGGAAGCCGGGAAGTGCTGGTTCAGAAAGCTGCCTAGATCTGCTCGCTTGTGTTCTGCGATCACACGGCCCGCGCCGTTGTGCAGCAATTTGTAGATCATCACTCGATCGTAGCCGATCATTAGCTGCACCATGCGCGCAGCCTGCACCGCCAGACGCGGCACGCTCTTCTCGTCCGCCAGGCGCCTCACCAGCGCACGCGTCAGCTCAAGCGGGCCATAAGCGTCGGCACCCTCTGCCGACTCCTGAAACTCCAGGAACGTGCGGCCGAGATATGTGTGCGCCGCCACGTCGAAGCGCTTGTCCGATCCGGCAATCTTGTGGCCGAACAGCAGGCCCGGCACAGCTGGAGCGACAGACTTCGCTACCGTATTATAAACAGCATGGGCTGCGTCAGCACCCAGCACATCATGCAGACCCTGCCCCACCACGGCGTCCAACTGAATGCCCAGCATCGCCGCCGCATTCACCGACGCATGCGTCACGATCTGCGTGGACGGGTCATAGACCAGCATGGCGCCATGCGGCTGGATCGATCCTGGAATGTGGATCGGTTCACGGTCGCAATTGGTCAGGTCGGCTGTGCCGAATTCCGGTTCATTGGCGCTGCGCTTTGGAGTCATCAGGCTCCCGCATCGCGATAGGCGGCAGCGAAGGCGTCGAACGTTGCGCGGGCTGTGTCATGGCACGGCGCTTCAAGGTTCGCGTCCATGGCGGCGATAAAGCTGCGCCATGCGCCGCGATCTTCCGCCTGTCTGAACAGGTGGCGGGCCCCAAAACTGCTGGAAAGGCCCATATCGGCCACCGACTTCACGAGTATCCTTGCCCCCAAGGATGAGCCTTCAAGAACGTACATTACGCCCAGCAGTTCCGCAGCTGAGCAGGCTTTTTGTTCACCCCGCTCCGGGGCGACGGCGACGCCGCCCAGATCCGCGATGTCCTGCGCCACCAGATCCGCAATCTTCCGCGTCGGATAATCCGCCCACACCCGCTCGGCGCTATTCGCATCCAGCAGGCGTTCGAAGCGCACACGCATGGCGTAAGTCGCGGCCAGATAGCGCTGGAACCCCTCACGAGTCTCGAACATGCCGGCGTCGCGGACGACGCTCTCGACACGGTCATGCGCCTCGTTTGTCGCGCGTTTCAAAGCAAAACGGCGGTCTTCCGTCGCTGGGCCAGTCGCTGCATCCGCAAGAAGCATGAAGTCCGATCCCGCTGCATCCGCACTGAAACTCATTTAGGATCAAGCTGGTCAGACCGGCGCTATCCTAAGATAATCCGGCCCCGAAGGGTGTCGAATCTGTGATGCCAGAACCTGCCCGGCGCGGCGGTGCGCCATCTTGAGCAGAAGCAGACCGGGGCCACATTCCCAATCATGAACCACATCAAGACTTTCATGCTACTGGCTGCCATGACCGCCCTGTTCGTGGGCGTCGGCTATCTCATCGGCGGCCCGACCGGCATGGCGATCGCCCTCGCCTTCGCCCTGGTCGGCAACTTCATCAGCTACTGGAACGCCGACAAGATCGTGCTGTCCATGTACCGCGCGCAGGAGGTGCCGGAAAACCATCCCGACGCGCGCATCCGCGCCTACGCCAGCGATGTCCGCGAAATGACCCAGCGCGCCGGCATGCCGATGCCCAGGATCACCATCATCGAGAACGACCAGCCGAACGCCTTCGCGACCGGCCGCGACCCGGCCCACGCCGCCGTCGCCGCCACCACCGGCTTGCTCACCATGCTCGACCGCCGCGAGATCCGCGCCGTCATGGGCCACGAGCTGGCGCACGTGAAGAACCGCGACACGCTGACGATGACCGTCACCGCCACCATCGCGGGCGCCATTTCGGCGCTCGCCAACTTCGCCTTCTTCTTCGGGGGCAATGACCGCGAACGCCCCGGCGGCATCCTGGGCGTCATCGCCATCATGATCCTTGCCCCCATGGCCGCCGCCCTTGTCCAGATGGCGATCAGCCGTGGCCGCGAATACGAAGCTGATGCTGGCGGCGCCGAAATCTCCGGCGACCCGCAGGCGCTCGCGTCCGCCCTGCAGAAGATCGACGCCTATGCCCGTGGCGGCCGCGTCAACATCGCAGCGGAACGCAATCCCGCAACCGCGCACATGTTCATCATCAACCCGCTGAACGGCCACGGCGCCGACAACCTGTTCTCGACCCACCCGTCGACACAGAACCGCGTCGCCGCCCTCGCGCAGAAATTCGGCGGCAAAGCCGCACCGAAGTTTCAGCCGCAAGCGCAATCGGACATGATCACATCCACGCGCAAGCGCCCGGCGGGTCCGTGGGATCAGCAACAGCAGCCACCCAAGCGTGGTCCCTGGGGCTGATCCGCGCTACTTGTAGAACCCGTCGCGCAGGTTGATGCCGTGCTCGACCCACATGCGCATCGCGCACAGCATTCCGGTCCAGCCTTCGCAGTTTCCATATGAAGCTTTTTGCCCGGCTGCATTCTCGCGCCAGCCTGCTTCATGGATAGACACCAGCGTGCGCCGTCCATCGTCCAGCGGCTCAAACGTCATCGTCACGGTTGTCTCGTAATTCCCGGCCGGATCGCCGTCCGGCGCCGCGCCCCAGCGCAGCACGATCTTCTGGTCAGGTTTCACGTCGACCACATGGACGGGAAAGGCCCCCGGGAAATCATGGAAGTCCCACGTCACGGCGGCGCCCACCTCAAGCCGCCCCTTGGCCCCACCCGTAGTGAAGTACCCGGAAAGCTTCGCCGGATCAGCGACCGCTTCGAACACCTCATGCACAGGCCGCGAGATACGCCCACGAACGGTGAACTCATAAGCCATGACCTACCTCGTCGCGTTGACCTGCATCTCAATATGTTATATTTATATAACATGTCAATCGACGATTCGGACGACCTGATTTTCAAGGCGCTTGGCCATCGCGTGCGGCGGCGCATCCTCGATCATCTCAGGCACGAATCCCGCACCACCGGCATGTTGTGTGATCTCTTCCCCGACCTCGACCGTTGCACGGTGATGCAACATCTCGGCGTTCTGGAAGACTGCGGCCTCGTGATCGCGGAAAAGCGCGGGCGCGAGCGCTGGAACCATCTCGACGCGCTGCCTGTCCACGCCATCCACGAACGCTGGATCGGCCCTTACGCCGCCTACGCCTCATCCATGCTGAGCCGCCTCAACAAGGTGACACGCAGCGCGGAAAGCGCGGCGGCAAAATCACGTTGATTGAAAGACGCGGATACGCTCAGCCGTTTTCCAGCTGCGCCAGACGTTCCGCCTGATCTTCCGCGATCAACGCATTCAACATCTCGTCGATGTCGCCCTCGATGAACTTGTCGAGGCTGTAGAGCGTCAGGTTGATGCGGTGATCCGTGATCCGGCCCTGCGGGAAATTGTAAGTGCGGATGCGCTCGGAACGATCGCCCGAACCCACCTGCAGCTTGCGCGCTTCTGAACGAGCATTGTCCTTGGCCGAACGCTCTGCCTCGTAGAGACGGATCTTCAGCTGCTCCATCGCCTTGCGGCGGTTCTCGTGCTGCGACTTCTCCGACGACGTCACCACGATGCCGGACGGCATGTGCGTGATACGCACGGCCGAGTCCGTCTTGTTGACGTGCTGACCGCCCGCGCCCGACGAACGATATGTGTCGATGCGGATATCCTGATCGCGCACTTCGATATTCACTTCTTCCGGCACCGGCAGGATCGCCACGGTCGCCGCCGACGTGTGGATGCGCCCCTGCGCTTCCGTCGCCGGCACGCGCTGCACGCGATGCACGCCGCTCTCGAACTTCATCCGGCCAAACACGCCCGAGCCATTGAGCTGCGCCACGACTTCCTTGTAGCCGCCCATCTCGCCTTCGGTTGCCGACACAAGCTCTACCTGCCAGCCGCGTCCCTGCGCATAGCGCTGGTACTGCCGCCACAGATCGCCCGCGAACAGCGCGGCTTCATCGCCGCCCGTACCCGCGCGAACCTCGATGATCGCCGAACCATCGTCATCGCGATCCTTCGGCAGCAGCATCAGCTGCATCTCGCGCTCGACGTCCGGTAGCTTGGCCTTGATCTCGGCCTTCTCCTCGATCGCCATGTTGACGAAATCGCGGTCAGCCGAGGGGTCTTCGATCAGCGCATCAGCCTCTGCCAGCTGGTTACGCAACATGATGACTTCGCGCGCCTTCTCGGCCACGCGCTTGAGTTCTGCGTGGTCGCGCGACAGCTGGACGATCTCTTTCGCGTCCGTAGCGACGCCCATACGCGCTTCGACCTGCTCAAAGCGGTCGATCATCTGTCGCAAACGGCTTTCAGGCAGGGCGGCCATGGCTGTCCTTCAAGGGGAAGGCGCCCCATATGGGCCAAGCCTGCCGACACGTCCAGAGGCCACCGCCAGCCTGCTTTTATAGGGCCTTTTTACCCCGCCTGGCGCGGGCGCGATACCTGACCCGCAAGGCCTGCAATGTCAGATGCCGAACAGCCCCAACACGTTCCGCACGGCGATGCCCACCAGCACCAGCGAGCCGATGTTGAACACCACAAAGCGCAGCGGCACGAAGTTCGTCGTCACCTGGATCAGGCTGTGCGCCACGCGGATCACCACATAGGCCCACGCCAGCCCGACATTGATCGGATCTACCACGCCCGCGAGATGCGAATAGACGCACAGTGCGTAGAAGATCGTCGGCTGCTCGTGCAGGTGGTTGTAGTTGTCCGCGACCCACACCGCCTTCGGGTCCATGGCCGGCAGGCTCGCATAGGACTCCGAACCCTTGATCCGCTTCGGGTCGATGCCCGCCTTGCGCATCGCCGGAATACGCCGCGTGTACAGCCACACCAGCACGATCAGCGTCCAGACGACCAGCGCCAGCACCGGCGTCATCATGTTCGACATTGCCTGCGGCATGCCAGCCTCCCAAACTCAGCCCCGAAACCGGTCGGAAGCTAACCGCCCGCGCGCGGAACGCCAGCAGAATCCGCGTCCTGGCCGGCCTCCTCAGCCATGGCGCGGAGGCACGCCCGGCACAGACAATCGTTGAACTGTGATTGGCCGGCTTCGGGCAGAGGCAGCCGCACCGCCTCTTCGCCACACCAGCACGCGCCATTCACGCTGCAGCTGAAGCCCGCGCCACAACGCTCGCAAGTGATCTGGCGTGATGAAACGTCCATCCCTCTCCCCGGCCCTCTCCGCGGCAATCCCAGCTTTCGCCACAGCTCAGGCTAATGCTACCCTACCGCCCAGAAAACGCATCAAGGGCGCTCAACATGAAACGTCTTCTGGCCACGGCCGCACTCGTCTCAGCCCTTGCGGCCTGCACCACCACGGGCGTTGCTTCCACTGTCGCAACAACAACAGCCGCCGCCACAGTGGCAAAGTCCCCCTACGAATCCGAAATCCTCGCCACGGTCGACCGCTTCCTCCTCGCCATCGGCAATCACGACGATGAAGCGTTGGAAGAAGTCCTCATCACCGAAGGCGTCTCATGGATACAGACCATCGAGCCCGGCAAGGAAGGCCCCGTGCGCCCCTACACCAACGCTTCCATGATGGAGCCTGATCCCGACGCAGACCCCTTCATCGAACGCTACTGGAATCCCACCGTGCAGGTGCGCGGCCTCATGGCCCATGTCTGGGCGCCGTACGAACTGCGCGACAATGGCGAGCAGGTGCATTGTGGCATCGATGCGTTCCAGCTCATCCATCTCGATGGCGCATGGCGCGTCGCATCGATCCTCTCAACGATGGAACCGGAATCCTGCGCCGCGCTTGCCCAGCCGTCACCGGCCGACATGCGCCCGCGCGATGGCTGGAAGGAAACGCCGAACCAGTAGAGCCCCGGCGATTGCCCCAAATAATCGAGCTAGTCGCACATATTTGACAGCCTGTCGCACCAGTCGTTGTCAAACTGGTATGTTTTGTTAACGCCTGTGGCCGAGCATCCTCGCATCTGTTGGGGACTCAATATGGCGGCGTTACAGAAACCGGACTGTGTCGAGCTCTACGAAGACACGCTCGTGTCCTTCAATGAGATCGAGGACTTCATGGGCCAACTCGCCGAGATGCTCACGCATCTGGCTGACGCCCTCACCGGCAATCCCGACGAAGTCGATCTCTCGCCCGGCGCCACGCCAAACATGCAAGGCGTCACCGTGATGGATCACGACTGGCCGAGCTTTGCCCGCTTGCAGGCGCTTCAGACTGAATGGCGCACCGCTCGCGACACGCTGATCGGACTATGGGGCATGCTCAGCGAACGCGAACGCGCCACGGTCACGCCGCTGCCGCCCTTCGGCGCCAAGGATTCGAGCCGCCCTCTCGTCTGATAGCTCTGCCGCCTGACGGCTACTTCTCGAGCTGCGAGAGATCGCGCACCGCACCCGTGTCCGCAGAAGTCACCAGCGCCGCATAGGCCTTCAGCGCCGCAGACACCACGCGCTTGCGCGCCTTTGGCGTGTAAGCCGCAGAACCACGCGCCTCTTCCGTCTTGCGACGCTGTGCCAGCACATCGTCAGCCACAGCCAGACGGATCGAACGGTTCGGAATGTCGATCTCGATCCGGTCGCCCTCTTCCACCAGCGCGATCAATCCGCCCGACGCCGCTTCCGGCGACGCGTGGCCAATGCTCAAGCCTGACGTGCCACCCGAGAAGCGGCCATCCGTCAGCAGCGCACACACTTTCCCAAGGCCGCGAGATTTCAGATAGGTCGTCGGATACAGCATCTCCTGCATCCCCGGCCCGCCCTTGGGTCCCTCATAGCGGATCACCACGACATCACCCGCGACGATCTTGTTGTTCAGGATCGCGGCCGCCGCCTCGTCCTGGCTCTCGAACACGCGCGCGACACCGTTGAACTTCCAGATCTCTTCTTCAACGCCGGCCGTCTTCACAATACAGCCCTTCTCCGCGATGTTCCCGTAGAGCACCGCGAGACCGCCATCCTTCGTGAAGGCATTTTCCTTCGACCGGATCACGCCTTTGACGCGATCGCGATCCAGCTCCGGCCAGCGCTTCTCCTGGCTGAAAGCCTGCGTCGTGCGCACGCCGCCCGGCGCCGCCTTGAAGAAGGTCTCGACCTCTTCATCGTTCGACTGGCGAATATCCCAGTAGGCAATCGCATGGCCCAGCGTTGGCGAATGCACGGTCTTCGTGTCCGTATGCAGCAGGCCGCCCCGCGCCAGCTCGCCCAGAATGCCCATGATGCCGCCCGCGCGATGAACATCCTCGATGTGAACCGTCGACACAGCCGGCGCCACCTTGCACACGCACGGCGTCGAGCGTGATATCCGGTCGATATCATCCATCGTGAAATCAACGCCGCCTTCCTGCGCCGCCGCCAGGATGTGCAGAACCGTGTTCGTCGATCCACCCATCGCCACGTCGAGCGCCATGGCATTCTCGAACGCCTGCTTCGTCGCGATCGCACGCGGCGCCACGGAAAGATCATCCTTCTCGTAGTGACGTCTGGTGATGTCGACGATCAGGCGACCCGCGCGCTTGAACAGCGCCTCGCGATCCTTGTGCGTCGCCAACACCGTGCCATTGCCCGGCAGCGACAGGCCCAGCGCTTCCGTCAGGCAATTCATCGAATTCGCGGTGAACATGCCCGAGCACGATCCGCACGTCGGGCAAGCCTGCGCCTCGACAGCTTCAACCTGCGCGTCCGAAATCCGGTCATCGCCCGCCTGCATCATCGCGTCGATCAGGTCGAGCTTGTGCTCCTTCGCAACGCCCGTCTTTTCGTCCTTCCAGACGACCTTGCCGGCCTCCATCGGCCCGCCCGAAACGAACACCACCGGAATGTTGATCCGCATCGCGGCGTAGCATCCCCGGCGTGATCTTGTCGCAATTCGAAATGCACACCATCGCGTCCGCGCAGTGCGCATTGACCATGTACTCGATCGAATCCGCGATAAGGTCGCGGCTCGGCAGCGAGTACAGCATACCGCCATGACCCATCGCGATGCCGTCATCGACAGCGATCGTGTTGAACTCCTTCGCCACGCCACCCGCAGCCTCGATCTCGCGCGCCACCAGCTGGCCGAGATCCTTGAGGTGAACGTGCCCCGGCACGAATTGCGTGAACGAGTTTACGACCGCGATGATGGGCTTGGAAAAGTCGCCATCCTTCATGCCGGTCGCACGCCAGAGAGCGCGTGCGCCAGCCATGTTGCGGCCGAAGGTCGTGGTGCGTGAACGGTAAGCGGGCATCCCCTAGCTAAAAAGGCAAAACCGCCCTCCCGGCAAGGGGAAATGCCATCACAGGAGGCATTTACGGCCCCAGAAAAGCTAAACCGGCCGAACTGCCGCGCTTATGAGCCTACAGCTCCCACCCCTTCCGGTACTCGCGATCGAGATAAACGTTCGCTTCCGGCAGGTTGGTGATCAGACCCTTCGCCCCATCATACTCGATCGGCTTGTCCGCGCGCATCGCCACCATCCCCAGCAGCATGGACTCATTCAGCACCCCAGCCTGCGAGAATGGCGAGGAGATCTTCTCTTCGCCCCGGATCGCGCGAATCCAGTTCATCTCGTGACCCTTGGTGCTGCCCTCGATACGCGGCAGCGACACCGGAATCTTCGCCCCACGCGCAATCGCATCGCCGCCAATCAACGTCGGCTTGAAGCCATAGGTGTCATGCAGCAACTGCCCCTTGTCGCCGACATACAGAACGCCGCCCTCCTCCTCGACGATCCGGTCCGCCGGAAGCCCGCGCGGCGCAGGCGGCGCCAGCCCGCCATCATACCAGGTCAGCTTCACCGGCCCGCCCTTCGCCTTGCCGAACTCGTAATAGATGATCGACGCCAGCGGATAGCTCGTCAGCACGTCCGGCCGCTTGTAGTCCCACGGATCGGTATCGCCGCCCCACAGCGAATGGTGCGTCTCGATCCGTGTCGGCAGGCCGAGGTCCAGCGCCCACACGGGGAAGTCCATCAGGTGCGCGCCCATATCGCCCACCGCGCCCGTGCCAAACGGCACCCAGCCGCGCCAGTTGAAGTGCGCGTAGTCGGGGTTGTAGCCCCAATCCACATTGGCCGGCCCGCGCCACAGATCCCAGTCCAGCGTCGCCGGCACAGGCTTCGGCTCCGGCTTGCCCACGCCCTGCGGCCACACCGGACGATTGGTCCAGATGTGAATGTCCTTCACCTTCCCGATCGCCCCGCCGCGCAGCAGCTCTACCGCCCGCCGCCCCTCGTCGCTCGAATGCCCCTGATTGCCCATCTGCGTGACCAGCCCCGGCGTCTTCGCTGCAAGGTCCACCAGCAGCCGGCTCTCGCGCACCGTGTAGGTCAGCGGCTTCTGCACAAACACATGCAGCCCACGCTCAATCGCCATCCGCGCCGCTACCGCATGGTGGTGATCCGGCGTCGCAATCAGCACCGCCTCGATGTCTTTCCGCCCATCGAACATCTTGCGATAATCGGCAAACTGCTCGGCCTTGTCGTAAGCCGCCTTCAGTTCGGCCATCTCCGGCTTGATGCCATCCTTGTTCGACAGCGACCGCGACACGCGCCCCATATCAACATCGCACATCGCCACGATGTTCTGGCTGGTCAGCCGCGCCATGTTGTCGGCGCCCTTGCCGCCCGCGCCGATCACCGCGACGTTCACGCGCTGACCCGCACCCGGCTTGGCAATCTTCTGCTGAGCTGCGGATGTCTGCGGCAGCATCGCCCACGCCGCGATCCCACCAGCGCCCGCCAGCACAGCCCGCCGCGAAGCTGTCGTCGTCTTCGACTTGTCCATAATCGACTCCCCGAAATTTTGGCCCGAATTTTCCGAGAACCTGCCTCAACACCATGACAGATGGAATGGGCGCCCCTGCGTCGTCGCCTGCACAAAGTCATTTCTGCTGCGCTGCAACGTCCGCCCGCGCCACTATCCAGATTTCCGTCGCCTGCCAGATTGCGAAACCCCGGAACATTCCTTCAAATGGAACAGTCAAAGGGATGCATCGCATGACCCCGACCATCACCGCCTTCGCAGCCTCCCCCGATCGTGGCCGCGGCCTTGCCCGCGACATGCGCATCCGCTGGGCGCTGGAAGAAGTCGGCCAGCCCTACACCGTCCGCCTCGTCTCCTTCGCGCACATGAAGGAACCCGCGCACATCGCGATCCAACCTTTCGGCCAGATTCCCACCTACGAAGACGGCGACCTCGCCCTCTTTGAAACCGGCGCGATCATCCTGCACATCGCAGAAACCCACCCCGGCCTCCTCCCGAAGAACGCCAACGCCCGCGCCCGCACCACCGCCTGGATGTTCGCCGCCGTCGCAACCGTCGAGCCGCCCATCGTCGAACTCTCCGGCACCATGATGTTCGATCGCGACAAGCCCTGGTTCGACCAGCGCCTGCCTCAACTGCACAACGCCATCCGCAAGCGTCTCGGCGAACTCTCCCGTCACCTCGGCGACAGCGAATGGCTCGACGGCGACTTCAGCGCCGCCGACATCATGATGATCCACGTCATCCAGCGCGCCAAAAGCTCCGCCCTGATAGGGGAGTTTCCAAACCTCAACGCCTACCTCACCCGCGCCGAATCCCGCCCTGCCTTCCAGCGTGCGTTTGCGGCCCAGCTGAAAGTGTTCGAGGACGCACAGAAACCGTAGGGTGCATTAGGCCAAAGGCCGTAATGCACCGTCTAACCCCACGCACGAGCGGTGCATTACGCGCTAATGCACCCCGCCTGTCCGCGCCCTACTCGCCTTCCGACTCGATCGCTGTGTCGTGGCCCTCGGCATCTGCACGCAGAATGCCCGGCATGGCATAGTTGCCTTCATGGCAGGCGTACTCGAACAGATGCTCCTGCGAACGGCGCAGAGGGATCTGCCCCGTCCAGGTCTGCGTGTAATACACCGGGTCCTTCACCTCGAAGCGGTAGTCGATCACGTCATCGGCCACGCGCTTGAACCACTCCGTCACCTGCCCCTCGTCGGACACCGGGAAGGCGCCCATCTTCCGGTGGCTCTCGCTGAACTTCCTGGTGACGACCACAAACGTGTCGCCCTCCCAATGCCCAAGCGAGTCGCCGAACCATGCGCGCACCGCATCCGGCCGCGCGCCCTCGCCCGGCTTGTCCGACACCTTGATGATCCGCGCATCGTGGTTCATCTCGATGTCGATCATCACCGCATTCGGCGTCTGCACGATCTGCAGGTTGTTGTTGTACATCGCATTGTTCAGCGGCGGCCCGCCCTGGCTGCCGAACGAGATGAAGCAACGCTCGCCCATCGGACGGATTTCCGGGCCCGTATTGATGTTCTTCTTCACGTTCGCCATGCGCTCGCCGCGCAGCTCCATCGCAGCCTTGGAGAAAGGCGGCACGCCATTCGCCGGCGACGTGATCCACGATGAACGCCACTCATCATTGACCTTGGCGTATTCAGAACCCGGATCGATCCAGAAGGCGTTATATCCGGCCTCGGCATTCTTGTCGGTGAACACGCCCGCATTCGGGTCCGTCCGCTTCTGGCTAGCATCGGCTGCGCGCGTGTAGGCCGCGCCGCGCACCAGCTCGTCGATCTTCTCGTGCGGGATCACCAGCTCGTTGCCAACCTTGTCGCCATTGCCGCCGCGAACCATCGTTGTCAGCGACGCCGTCGACCAAACGCCCTGCAGGTCCGGCTTGCCATCCGGCGTGCGCGGCGGCTTGTAGTTGGCATCCCACGGCTTCAGGTCGCGGAAGAACGGCAGCGGGCTCTGGTATGATTTCGTGCCGGCAATCGTCTTCGGCCCGTCAACCTTTTCGCTCTCATCCGCATAGCCAACGCCCGTCGACTCGCCGGTCGCCAGCGCCTCATCGAGATAATTCTTGGGCGGCGCTTTCGCCGGGGCCTGAGCAGGCGTTTTTCCTGTCGCCTCAGGCGGGCTCTGGGCGAATGCCGGCGCAGCGGCCAGCACAGACGCTGCCAACGCAGCAGCAACAGCACAACGACGAACGTTCATGCGGGTCTCCTCCTGATCGGACTTTTTCAGTCTCTTGATACTGTCAACTTCGCGCCGATCGCCCCGAAAAGCAAACGGCCAGTCGCAAGACCGGCCGCCTTTCTCACCTTCACCCGATAGGCGCCGCAGCGGCTCCAGCGCTCCCAGCTGCGATCGGTCGAACAGCATTCAGCGAACACCGCACGTCCGCTGTCGGCCTAATCCAGCCAGTCAGCTTGCCACGACTCATGCGACGCGGTCCGAACGCAAACGCCAACACCGCTTGGGCCCACCAGCTCGCGCAAATCACCTATGTTAGGTCGCTGCAGTTAGAACTCGCTTGGCCAGTGAGTTCTGTTGTAATAGTTGTTACAGCGCTCAAAGGTGCGGCTCCGATGGCGATAACGAAAATTTGCTTGGGGGAGCTATGAGCTATTTCCTAGGAATCTCAGCCTATTACCACGACTCCGCTGCCGCCCTTGTAAAAGACGGCGAAGTCATCGCCGCGGCGCAGGAAGAGCGCTTCTCGCGCCTCAAGCACGACTCCCGTTTTCCGCAGCGCGCGATCAGTTATTGCCTCGGTGAAGCGTTCATCGACCCTAGCGAGATCGCTGGCGTCATCTTCCAGGACGATCCCGTCCTCTACGCCGACCGCTTCTTCGCCAACGCTGTCGCCGTCGCGCCTGCCGGGCGAAGCCGCTTCAACGACGGATGCCAGGCGCGCTTCGGGCAGAAGTCCCGGCTCGTCCAGGATGTCGAAGCCTGTCTCGGCGAACTGCCGCCTCTGCTGGCTGCCGGCCACCACATCTCGCATGCAGCGAGCGCATTCTATCCCTCGCCCTTCAACGATGCAGCAATCCTGACGCTCGACGGCATCGGCGAATGGTCCACATGCACGATCGGCGCAGGACACGGCGATGCGATCGAGACGTTCGAGGAAATCCGTTACCCACACTCGATCGGTTTGCTCTATAGCGCCTTCACGCAGTTCTGCGGCTTCAAGGTCAACAGCGGCGAATACAAGCTGATGGGCCTCGCGCCCTATGGCGCTCCGATCTACGCCGACATCATCCGCCGCGAACTGGTCGATCTGCGCGAAGACGGCTCGTTCAGGCTGAATACCAGCGCGTTTGGTTTTCTCGACAGCGGCAAGATGATTTCGCCGGTCTTCGAGAAGCTGTTCGGCGGACCGCCCCGCGCGCCGGAATCGCGCTTCACCCGTCGCGAAATGGACCTCGCCGCCTCGATCCAGGTCGTCACCGAAGACATGCTCATCGCGCTTGCCAAACGTGCGCGGAAAATGGCCGGTTCGCCCAACCTCGTCATGGCTGGCGGCGTTGCGCTCAACTGCGTCGCCAACGGCCGCATCCAGCGCGAACTGGGTGTCGAAGGCATTTTCGTGCAGCCCGCAGCAGACGACAGCGGCGGCGCCCTCGGCGCAGCGCTCCTCGCGTCCTACCGGATCGGCGGCGCCAAGCGCGACCTGGCTGGCAAACGCGATGGCATGAAGGGCGCCCGCCTTGGGCCCGGCTTCTCCTCCTACGAGGTCGATGCAACGCTGGCGCGCTTCAACGCGCAAAGTCACAAAGTCGCCGACGAAGCAGAGCGTAACGCGCGCGTGGCCAAGGCGCTCGCAGACGGCAAGATCGTCGGCAATTTCTCCGGCCGCATGGAATTCGGACCGCGCGCATTGGGCGGACGTTCGATCATCGGCGATCCGCGCCGGCAGGACATGCAACGGCGCATGAACCTCAAGATCAAGTTCCGTGAAAGCTTCCGGCCGTTCGCGCCGATCGTGCTCGCGGAACATGCCGCCGAGTATTTCGATCTGAATGTCGAAAGCCCGTACATGCTGCTGGTTGCGCCGGTGCGCCAGGAACGCAGGCTCGCCATGCCGATCTCGCTCACCGACACCGACGACGCGATGGCCATCGTCGATCAGGCGCGCAGTGATATTCCGGCTGTCACCCACGTCGACTACAGCGCACGCGTACAAACGGTGGACAGCGAGCGTTCCCCCGATCTGTACGCGCTGCTCTCGGCGTTCTACGCGGAAACCGGCTGCCCCGTGCTCGTCAACACCTCGTTCAACGTGCGCGGAGAGCCGATCGTGTGTACGCCGCACGATGCGTATCGCTGCTTCATGCTCACCGATATCGACGTGCTCGTTCTGGAAGATCGCATCCTGCTGAAAGAAGAACAGCCGCCGTTCATCGACCCCACGCCCGGTTACGATCCGGCGAAGGAAGACATGGAAGCGCCCGAGCCGACGCCCCGCGCGGCGCTGCAAGTCGACCCGCCCGAGTCCGAGCGTCTCGCCAACGATTTGTTTGATACCGTGATCGTACCGCTGGCGGAAAAGATGCGCGCGGAAGGCAAAACATTCTTCCCGATGGGCCCGGATGGCGCGCTGGATAGCTATTTCGAGAAACCTTTGCCGCACGCGATGGGACCGGACATGGCCTACCCGGGCGGCGGCATGACCTCCGGCCTCGTCGACGCAGTTGCCGCCTACTGGTCGCGCAGCAAGCCGGAACTCGCCGCCGCGGCGCCGAAGCTGAAGAAGCTCGGTGAGGTCATTGAGGAAACCGAAAAACAGAGCGACGGTAAGGTCGATATCTTCGTCTACACGATGTTCTAGGTCTGGAGAGACAAGATGGGCCTGCAGGAGGAAGTCAAGGAAGACCTCTGGCGCTGGATTCGTGAGTTCATCACCGTTCCCAACGCCTTCTATCACAACAAGTTCGCGCCGTGCCCATATGCCAAGATGGCCGTGGCGGATGGACAGGTCGATGTTGTGGTCTGGAACGGCGAGAACCCGCGCGATTTTATCCGCGCGCAGGCTCTTGGGATGCGCGCTGAACGGCCGACGACTGGCCTGACGACACGGGTCATGGGCTTTCCGCCACGCATGCGTCTGAACTGGGGCATCATCGACTATGTCGATGGGCTCAATCTCGAACTCATCGCGGACGAGATCTTCCTCAATCCCGGCGTCACCAAGACTGTGCCGAGCCGCTATCCCGGCTCGCGCAATGAGCCCTATTTCATCGTCGTGGCCAACACGCTCGATCCCGTGCTCAAGGGATCGCGCGCCCTGCAACGCACCGCCTTCTACAAGGACTGGCCAGCCGAGCAGTATCACACCGTGGTTGAGCGGCGCGCCCGCCTCGCTGCCCAGCGCGGAACCGCGGCGCACAAGGACAGCGCCGATGCGGCGGTAGACGGAACCGAGTGATGGATAACTCCGGCGGGCCGATCCTGCGTCATCACCCGACGTTTGGTACGCTTTACGTGCCGCAGCTCCGCAAGCGCGTTACGGACTTGGGCGTCGGCTACAACGTACGCACGAATGGCGATGGCTTCCGTACGGATCGGGAATTTTCGCGCACCCGGACGCTTGGCGCGCGGCGCATTCTGATGTTTGGCGACTCGCAGGCTGCTGGCGATTTTGTATCGAATGGCAAACGCTTCAGCGATGTCATCGAGAAAAAGGTCGACCATGTTGAAGTCTACAATCTCGCGCTCACCGGGTCTGGAACAGACCAGCAATTCCTGATCAATCGCGAGTTCACGCCAAAACTGCCGCACGACCTCACGGTCATCTGCGTATTCGTCGATAACATCCTGCGCATCCAGCAGAAGGTGTTCGTGCGGCCGAACCCCGAAGGAACGGTGCAGTATTACGGCAAGCCGTATTTCGAGATCGAGAAAGACAAGTTGGCGTTGCATGGCGTGCCAACGCCGGAGCGTCCGTGGACCGAAGAGACCGTGCCGGACGAGCTGCGCGATCCCGAACAGCAGCGCGACAAGAAGATCGCGAAGCCGAAGGTCCAGTGGCGGCGCTTCATCCCGCACCAGCTGCTGCAATGGTTCGTGCCGCTGGTGCGCCGCGTCGTCCGCCGTCGCACGACAGACCCCTATGCCAACCCCAACAGCCCCGGCTGGCGGCTGATGCGCATGATCTTGGAAACGTGGATTCACGAGAGTCCCGCGCCGGTACTCATTGTTCCGCTGCCGCTGTGGAACCACTTCCTGACTGAGTCCAGCGACACGCCCGCATACAGCGCTCGCTTCGCGGAGCTGGCGGCATCCACCGGCAGCCACATTTACGATCCACTGCCTGACTTGCTGAATGTGCCGCCCGCAGAACGACGCCTGTTATGGGATCATCGCACCGTACATCTGTCCGAAGCCGGCCACCGCTTCATCGGCGACAAGCTCGCCGCCGCAATCGAACCCTTGCTGCCACCCGTTACAACACCCAAGGTGGCAGAACCTGCCGCCGAAGCATAAGCAGGCAACACGCGCCTCACGCTTGAGGGTGTTCAGCGACTAACGGATGCGCGTACCCCACACTCTCACGTATCCAGTTCGACATCCCAGTAGAGATAGTCGAGCCAGGTGTCGTGCAGGTGGTTGGGCGGGAATTTGCGGCCCTGCTCCTGCAGCTGGAACGTGGTGGGGCGATGCGGGCGATGGCTCGGCAGCATGCCGATCTCATGCGCCAGCCGCCCGCCCTTCCGCAGGTTGCAGGGCGAGCACGCAGCCACGATGTTCTCCCAGCTCGTCCGCCCGCCCTTGGAGCGCGGGATGAGGTGGTCGAACGTCAGGTCTTCGTGCGATCCACAATACGCGCACTTGAAGCCGTCGCGCAGGAACACGTTGAAGCGCGTGAACGCCGGCTGGCGATCCTGCTTCACGAACTCCCGCAGTGCGATGACGCTCGGCAGCTTCATCGTCAGCGATGGCGAGTGCACGAACTGGTCGTACTCGGCCACCACGTCGACGCGCTCGAGGAAGACGGATTTCACCACCTCCTGCCACGGCCACAGCGATAGCGGATAATACGACAGCGGTCTGAAGTCGGCATTCAGGACAAGCGCCGGAAATGCGTTCGGCGCGGTAGATACAAGCTGGCTCATGTGTACCCGTCGTCTTGGGACGGTCAGGCCAGCGCTATGTGAGGCGCCAATCGCCGGACACGTCCGGTTCCCCGCACCGCGCCACATGGCTCCAGCGGCCGGGGTCAGTTGATTCTATGACATAACATCGTGACAGGGCAGCTACATGTCCAGCCTCCCGGCCTCGCCGGAATGGTTTTGCAGCGCTGCGTGCCCACAAAACTGCAGCAACTGGACGCCAGGAATGCTCCCCACGCTCTGATCTGGGACATTGCCTGCGTCCGAAGATGGCATTTACGTCATGCTGGAGGCGCGCTCGCTCCGGCGGATCGCGCCACGGAGACAGGACCACAGGGGCCACACAATGAAACGGCGAACCTTGCTCATCGGCGGAGGGGCGGCGGTCCTCGCGGGCGGGGCGGTCGCCGCCAGCTTTGCGACCACCGGATCGCAGGCCGACTACGCCCATGCCATGGAAACGCTCCGCGTACCGCTCGATGATGGCCCAGACATCAATGGCGTCATCCGCTACGCCACGCTGGCCGCCAACGGTCACAACACCCAACCCTGGCGCTTTCGTACATCCGGCCAGTCGATCCGCATCAGCCCTGACTTCTCGCGGCGTACGCCGGTTGTCGATCCTGACGACCATCACCTGTATGCCAGCCTCGGATGCGCCGCGGAGAACATGGCCCTCGCCGCCGCTGCCTGCGGACTCATCGGCGATCCCAGGTTCGATCCGACAGGCGATGGCGCCGTCGTGTTCGACTACGCCGTCGGCGCGCGGCAATCATCGCCGCTTTGCGACGCAATCCCGAAACGCCAGTCGACCCGTTCGCCCTTCGATGGCCGCGCCACACCCGCCCCGGACGTCGCCCTGCTCGCGCAAGCCGCCCAGCTTCCCGGCGTGACGCCCTTCATCATCACCGAACGCGCACAGATAGACCGCGTGCGCGACCTCGTCATCGCCGCCAACACCGCGCAGATGGCGGACAAGGCTTTTGTCGCTGAACTCAAGGCATGGCTACGTTTCAATCCGAACACTGCGCTCCAACGTGGCGACGGCCTGTTCAGCGCGTCGAGCGGCAACCCCACCCTGCCCAACTGGCTTGCCGGCCCGATGTTCGATCTCGCTTTCACCGCCGGCGCTGAGAACCGGAAATACGCCGCCCAGCTCGATACATCGGCAGGCATCGCTGTCTTCGTCGCCGACCACGCTGACCCCGCAGGCTGGTTCGCCGTCGGCCGCGCCTGCCAGCGCTTCGCGTTGCAAGCCACAGCGCTCGGCCTCAAATGCTCCTTCGTGAACCAGCCGGTCGAAGTCGCAAGCTTCCGCCCGGAACTGGCCTCACTCGTCGGCATGCCCGGACGCCGCCCCGATATCGTCATGCGCTTCGGCTACGGATCTGATCTGCCGATGTCGCCACGCCGCCCGGTCGCAACAGTGATCGACGCCTGAAGCCTCACGCACCGCCGCGCTGAGCGTCACGCGCTGCATTGATGTAGGACCACAGCATGTGCGCCGCCACCCCCCGATAGGGCCGCCACCGCTCTCCGGTGCGCAGAAACTTGCCTGGCGGATGCCGCTTCCGCTCGCCGGAGATCATCCGATAAGCCTCGCTCAGCCCGATGTCTGCATGCGGAAACACGTCCCACCGGCCCAGGCAGAACATCAGATAGACGTCCGCCGTCCACGGCCCGATGCCCTTCACCGCCACCAGCTCCGCCTGCGCATCCGCATCCGACGCCTTGGCCACCCGCTTCAGGTTCAGCGTCCCCGACTCCACCGCCTCCGCGATCGACCGGATATGCGAGATCTTCGGCCGCGACAGCCCGCACGCACGCAGCGCATCGAAATCCGCGGCCAGCACGCTCTTCGGCGTCACCTTGCCCAGCAACACCTCGACCCTGCCCCAGATCGTCCCCGCAGCCTTGGTCGAGAGCTGCTGATACGCAATGATCCGCGCCAGCCCCGCATAATCGCCCTGCCGCGTCCGCCATTCCGGCACGCCGACAAAGTCATGCGCCGCCTTGATGATCGCGCACTCCTTCGCCAGCACGCGCACAGCCTTCGCCAGCTGCTTCGCATCCGTCACGTCGAGCGCAACAACCGCCTGTGTCTTCGCCTTGGCCATGCGCACAGCTTCCACCCGCTCCGGCGCCGCCGCAAGCCGCCTGCTGACACCGCCTGTCACCAGCCAGCGATCTCCCAAACGAAAAATGGCGGCGCCTCATCAGCGCCGCCACCTTCAATTCCGTCCGTATCCGAAGAACCTAGATGTTCTTCAGCACGTTCTGCGGCGAGCTCTCGCCATAGGGGTCGTCCGCGCAGTTATCGACGCGGCCCGGCTCTTCGAACCATTTCGTCACCACGCCGTCCTCGATCACGGCAGCATAGCGCCACGAACGCTGACCGAAGCCGACATTGTCCTTGTCCACGAGCATGCCCATGCCCTTGGTGAACTTGCCCGAGCCATCCGGGATGACTTTCACGTTGGCCAGGTTCTGGCCCTTGGCCCACTGGTTCATCACGAACGAGTCGTTCACCGACACGCAGAAGATATCGTCGATGCCCTTGGCCTTGAATTCCGGCGCCATCTTCTCGAAGTCCGGCAGCTGGTAGGTCGAGCAGGTCGGCGTGAAGGCGCCCGGCAGCGAGAACACGATCACCTTCTTGCCCTTGAAGTAGTCGCTCGTGGTCTTGTCTTCCCATTTGTACGGGTTCGGGCCGCCGATGCTTTCATCGCGGACGCGCGTCTTGAAGGTGACGTCAGGAACCTTGTTGCCGATCATATTAACATGCTCCGGGAGGGATTTGGCGTGCATATGGACGCGACAACAAAGCTGATCAAGAGCCTAGCTGACGCACCAGAGACACCAGTGTTCAGGTGGCCGGTAAAACGTCACAAGACGCCCGCCAACAATCACCCCCAACCAGCATGCTAGTGACACAAATCCGATCACCCGCGCCCGTATCGGCGGCAGATCATCCGCCCCCGTAACGCTCACCGCCGCTGCCGCCGTCCCATAGAACACCGCCATGTTCACGCCGGCGATCATCATCAATACAATCTTCGATTGCATCGCCGGATTGTAGAGATACTGCCCCGGCGCCGTCACCACAAACAGCAATCCCGTCACCACGCACATCGCGTATCCCGCGATCCCGAACGGCACGAGCCGGTGCAGCTCCTTCATCGTTACCCCGCGCGCCACGCCCATCATGCGCAGGTCGAACATCCCCACCGTGCCGATCAGCAGGCACAACCCGAAGAAGTGGATGATCTCCGCAATCGGCCATCCCCACTTCGAATTCATCATCGCGAAAATGCCGGTGCCCCGCGCCCACTGCTCGATCGCGAACGGATCAAAGATGGGGTCCATCACGACACCAGCAGGATCGTATAGGTGTGCAGCAACAGCTTCCCCGCCGCCACGCCACCCAGCCACAACACCAGCGCCGCAATGCCCAGCGACCGCGCCCACGACGGCAACGCCTCGCCCCGCTCCGCAATCGGAAACAGCTCGCGCGCCAGATGCCGCACCAGAACCGCCGCCCCGATCAGGCATGCAAACTTCAACGCAAACACCGGATTGGTCAGCGCCTTCGCCGGATACCCGATCAGCAGCGCCACGCCCGACACGATCGCCATCACCGCGCCAACCCACATCACGGGAAAGAACCCACGAAACCTCTCAAGTCGCGCCGCCGGCGCAAACCCGATCACCCGCAGCGAGACAACAATCCCGCCGCCAATCAGCAGAGCCATCCCGAGCGAATGAAAAATCAGCGCGATGAAATACGCATACAGATCCTCCCGCATCCAGACGGAAAACGGCGTCTGCTCAACCGCTGAGAAGATCAGATCCATCCGCAAAAATGGCACACGCCGCCACCGCCGTACACCAGCGACAGAACGGGGGGGGGAGAGGAACAAGTAGGGTGCATCAACAATGCCCCACCCACCACCACCAGTTCCTCGCCCCGCTCCTCCCGACGAAAGTCGGGACCCAGGGGCGGCTTGTCCCGCTGCCCAAGACCAACCCCAAACCCGTAGGGCGCATCAACGATGCACCTCTGGAAGCGTGAACCCCGTTCACGCGTTCCCGGCGAAGGCCGGGTACCAGTCCCACCAAAAGAGAGCGCGTCAGCGCACGACATCCAACACCACGCCCACCCGCTGGACCCCCGCCTGCGCGGGGGGACACGTCCGTAAGCGATGCGAGAATGGGGGATAGTGGTGGTGCGGAACTGCAGGACAGAGAATTTCCATCACTAGAAATATCAACGCTCTGCACGCCCAACCTGTAGGACGGACCCTCCCAAATCCCGCACCCCCATGGCCCAGGGTTATACTCCCACCCATGGGTCAGATGTTCCTCATCCTCCTGCGCATCCTGTTCCCGCTCGACCCCGTCGCGCGGTATCGCGAACTCATGCGCTC
>Ga0116156_10000218_pt1 | contig 63370 bp, 67 predicted proteins | sample AD_UKC045_MetaG_FD_89891 | JGI IMG/M metagenome (GOLD analysis project Ga0116156, IMG submission 89891) | Active sludge microbial communities of municipal wastewater-treating anaerobic digesters from USA - AD_UKC045_MetaG | ecosystem: Engineered > Bioreactor > Anaerobic > Digestate | place: USA...
CGTGCCGCCACGCCGGACCTTTGCAACAACATCCAGGTGCAAGGACGTCTCCTGGACCTCCCTCATGTTGGTGCGGGGACAGTATCAGCGAGGTTGAGGGGATGTAGGACGGCTATCCCCCAACTATTTCGCACGTGGTTGAAAGTGTTGGGATGTTTCTGCGCGAGACGCGGAAAGTATGCGGGATCTGGCGGGAACGCGGAGCCGTCAGCGAGCACGCCCTCGTGGTTCGACGGGCGGCGGCTTTGCCGCCTGCTCACCATGAGGGCTGAACTGTTGGCGGTAGAGTAGCCCTCATCCTGAGCAGCACGCGGAGCGTGCGTCCGTCGAAGGACGAGGGCGTGAGCGCGGTGCATCTTTGATGCACCCTACGAGTCAGGTGGCCTAGACGTTGAAGCGGAAGTGCATGACGTCGCCGTCTTGCACGATGTAGTCCTTGCCTTCCTGACGGGCCTTGCCGGCTTCCTTTGAACCGCTTTCGCCGTTGAACTTCACATAGTCGGCGTAGGCGATGGTTTCGGCTTTGATGAAGCCTTTTTCGAAGTCGCCGTGGATGACGCCGGCGGCTTGCGGGGCGGTTGCGCCTTTCTTGATGGTCCAGGCGCGGGCTTCTTTCGGGCCGACAGTGAAGTAGGTTTGCAGGCCGAGGAGTTCGTAGCCGGCGCGGATGACGCGGTTGAGGCCGGGCTCTTCGAGGCCGAGGCTCTCGAGGAATTCCTTCTGCTCTTCATCCGAGAGAACGGCGACTTCGCTCTCGATCTTGGCCGAGATGACGACGGCGGCGGAGCCTTCGGCTTTGGCGTGGGCGAGCACCGTGTCGGAGAACTTGTTACCGGTGGCGGCGGAGCCTTCGTCGACATTGCAGATGTAGAAGACGGGTTTGGAGGTGAGGAGCTGGAGCATCTTCCAGGCTTTGGCGTCTTCGGCGTCGATGGTGGCGCGGCGCGCGGGCTTGCCGGCGTTGAGCTGGTCGAGGGCGAGCTTGATGAGCGCCAGCGTCTGGACGGCTTCCTTGTCGCCACCCTTGGCTTTCTTCTCGACGCCTTGCTTGCGCTTCTCGAGGGATTCCATGTCGGCGAGCATCAGCTCGGTCTCGACGACTTCGAAGTCGGCGAGCGGGTCGATCTTGTTGGAGACGTGGGTGATGTCGTCGTCTTCGAAGCAGCGCAGGACGTAGGCGACGGCGTCGCACTCGCGGATGTTCGAGAGGAACTGGTTGCCGAGGCCTTCGCCCTGGCTCGCGCCCTTCACGAGGCCGGCGATGTCGACGAAGTTCATGCGCGTGGGGAGGATTTCCTTCGAGCCCGCGATTTTCGCCAGCACCTCAAGGCGCGGTTCGGGCATGGCGACGTCGCCGACGTTGGGCTCGATCGTGCAGAAGGGGTAGTTCGCAGCCTGGGCCGCGGCGGTGCGGGTGAGGGCGTTGAAGAGGGTCGACTTGCCGACGTTCGGCAGACCCGCGATGCCAGCTTTGAAGCCCATCAGTTCGGTTCCTTGTTCTCTTCTTGCGGCTTGCGCGGGTCACTCTTCGGCGCGGGCGCAAGGCGCATGACTTCGTTCTGGTACTTGTCGTCGTTGTTGGCCAGCAGCATGGGCAGCGCTTCTGCGCAGGCGTCGATCAGGGCGGTGAGCCAGGGCTGCTCGGCCTTGGCGAAATCGGAGAGAACGTGGGCGTGGACCAGTTCCTTGACGCCCGGATGACCAACGCCCATGCGCGCGCGGCGAACGTCGGGGCTGGCTTGCGCTATGATCGAGCGGATGCCGTTGTGGCCGGCGGCGCCGCCGCCTGTCTTCATGCGGAAGCGGCCGGGGGCGAGGTCGATCTCGTCGTAGAAGACGATGGTGTTGGCCGGCGTGATCTTGTGGAAGCGCATGGCTTCGCCGACCGCGTGGCCGGAATTGTTCATGAAGGTGAGCGGCTTGAGGAGGAGGGCCTTGACCTTCACGCCGTCGGGCGTGGTGAGGGAGCCTTCGGCGATCTCACCCTGGAAGCGGGAACGCCAGGGGCCGAAACCGTGTTTCGACGCAAAGCGGTCCACGGCCATGAAGCCGATGTTGTGACGGTTGCCGGCGTATTTCGCGCCGGGGTTTCCGAGACCTACGATGAGCAGCATCAGAGCCGTCCCGCCACAATAAGCGCGGAGTAGGGAGGCGCCGGCGCATCACGGGATGCGCCGGCATAACGTCCTTACTACTTCTTGGCCGGGGCCTTGGCGGCGGCCGGAGCGGCTTTCGCGCCAGCAGCCGGAGCGGCGGCTTTCGCGCCAGCGGCGGGAGCAGCAGCGGCAGCTTCGCCAGCCGGTTTGTCTTCGGCCACATCGTCCTTGGCTTTACGGCCGGCGATGGTGATGACGGTGAAGTCGCGGCCTTCGATGGTCGGGCGCACGCCTTCCGGCAGCTTGATGCCCGAGATTTTCAGCGCGTCGCCGATTTCCATGGCCGAGACGTCGGCTTCCAGGTGCTCCGGGATCGCGTCGGCCGGAGCGTAGAGCCAGACTTCGTGACGGACGATGTTCATTGCGCCGCCGCGCTTGACGCCCGGGGAGACGCCCTGGCCGGTGACGTGAACCGGAACTGCGACGCGGATGATCTGGCCCGGATCGACGCGGTAGAGGTCGAGGTGGGTCGGCTCGTCGGTGACCGGGTGGAACTGGATGTCCTGGGCGAAGACGAGCTGGCGCTCGCCTTTGTGTTCCAGCGTCACCGTGTGCGAGATGAACTTGCCGGATTTGAGGGCCTGGATGATGGTTTTCTTGTCGATCGAGATTGCGACCGGGGCTTTCTCGCCACCGTAGAGGACGGCCGGAACCCGGCCCTGACGGCGGGTTTCACGCGCGTTGCCGCGGCCCGTGCCTTCACGCACGTCGACATTGAGGACGATTTCAGGTTTAGCCATTTTTGCTCTCCGTTTCGCCCTGACTGCCGCCGGTTCTGCCGGAGCGCCCTGACTACACAGGCGACGCCAATCGCCGCCTTTCGGGAAGGCGGGCTTATACGAGAGGCTCCCGGCCTAGGCAAGCGCGGCATAGGCGCCTGTTTCCGGGCCGTTTTTGTCCGACTTTCGGCCCTCGCACATTAAACTCGCGCAGGATTCGCTCACAGGGCGACAGGCATCGGCGGGAGCGTGTTATCCGGTTAAGTATGGGTAAATACGGCCAGAATGGCCTCAAACGGGGTGCGGATGACGGAGCTGGATGAATCCGGCGAGCGGGTGAGGGTTCACAGGCCATGGGTGCGCAAGCCCTGGGGCGCTGCTGGACGCCTGCCTTTCGTTCCGTTCGGGCTCGTTCCTTTGGTGGGGCTGGTGCTGGCGATGCTGATCGCGGTTGCGCCGTTCGCCGTCAGCGAAGTGCAGGCGCCGACCGCGGCGGCGGCCAAGCGGGCGATTGCGAGTGTTGGCGCGGACTGGGCGACGTACAGCGTTTCGGGGCAGTGGGTGGTGCTGGAGGGCAAGCCGCCTTCGCGCGAAGCCGCCAATGAAGTGCTCGACGCGGTCAGGAAGGCGAAGGCGCACACGCTGTTCGGCGACGCCGAGCCTGCGACCTGGGTTTATGACCGTTTCACCTGGACGGAAGATCCGCTGATGCCGTTGCCGGGCAACGCGCCGCACATCGGGACGAATGGCTCCGCGTCCGGTGGGGCGAACGGCGCCGCGACCGGCGGGGCAGTTGGCGCTGCGCCTGTGCCGCCGACGGCCGCGCAGATGGCGTCGTGCGATGAGTCGATGGCGCGGCTGCTGAGTTCTTCGACGATCGAGTTCGACACGGCGAGCACGAGCCTTGGTACGTCGAGCGACAATTCGCTGACGGCGATTGCGCGTGCGGTGAACTATTGCCGCGGCGTGCTGCGGATCGAGGGGCATACCGACAATGTCGGGCTTGATGCCAACAACAGTGTTCTGAGCCGCAAGCGGGCGGAGGCTGTGCGATCAGCGCTGATCGCGCGTGGCGTGCCAGCCGAGCGGCTGGTGGCTGAAGGCTTTGGCGCCAGCAAACCGGTGGCGACCAACAACAATGAAGACGGGCGTGCACGTAACCGGCGGATCGAGATCCGCTCCGTGCGCCCGCCGACCTGAATTTCAAGTGTGAGACGCTGACATGTGGTTCCTGCTGCTCCAGATCTTCCTCCTCATGCTGCTGTCGGCGGCATGCGGCGCGGCGTTGGCATGGTGGTGGCTGAGCCGTCGCCATGAGGACCTTGCAGCGAGCCGCGAGCGGCTGGTGATGCAGGCGGCCACGCTCGACGGGCTGGCCACGCGCGAGGATCTCGCGAAGGAAGTCGCGACCGTGCAGAAGCTGCTGGCCGAGCAGAAGCCGGTGAACCTGCTGCCGATGGAAGAGCGGATGGCGCGGGTTCAGTCGGCCGTGTCGGGTATTCGTGTGCCTGAGGTGAATCTGGCGCCTCTGAATGCGCGGCTGGAGCAGATGGAGCGGCGGCTGTCGACGATCTCGATCGATCTGGTGATGCAGCGCGTGTCGGATGTCGTGACGCGCGTGAACGGTGTGAACGAGGCGGTGGGACGCATTCCGGCGACGGACCTGCGGCCGATCGATGATCGTCTGGCGCGGCTAGAGGCTGCGCTGCGCGATCTCAAACTGCCGAATGTGGACCTGGGGCCGGTGCACACTGGGATTGCGGCGCTCGGCTTGTCCGTGAAAACGCTGGAGCCGATGAATGGCCGCATCTCGGCGATGGAAAACAAGTTTGCCGAGCTGGGCGGGCGGCTGGAAGCTGCACGGCGGACCGACATCGAGGCGATTACATCGCGGATCGCCACGATCTCGAATACGCTGGGCGCGTTGCGCGTGCCGGATCTCGGGCCGTTGCAGGCGCGGCTTTCGGAAATCCAGGTGGCGGTTGCCAACATTCCGCGTCCCGACCTGTCGGCGGTGAATGCGCGCATCGCGGAAGTGCAGGCGGGGATTGCGAACATTCCCAAGCCTGAACGCGTGGACCTGGGCAAGGTGCAGAAATCGCTGACCGACCTTGAAACGTTCGTGGTGGCTCTGGACAAGCCGGGGCCGGACTTCGGGCCGCTGCATAGCCGGTTTGCGGCGCTGGAATCTGCGCTGATGGCGGTGCAGAGCGAAGTGCGCGACGGCAAGGCGTTGGCGCCGATCGACCTGCGCATTGCCGGACTGGAAGAAGCGCTGGTGGGTCTGCCGGGACCCGATCTGGAGCCTGTGCTGGGCGCTGTGCGTTCGATCGACAGCAGGCGCGATCTTGTTGCCGTCGAGAACCGGCTGACGGCGATCGAGTATGGTCTGGCGGCTGTGCACCACATGCTGCGCTCACGCGCGGATGGCGGGGAGGAGCGCGCTGCGCCGAACCTGCAGGTGGTGCGGGAAATGCCTGTGCCGGTCGTGCCGACACGTCCATCGCGCGAGAGCGATCCGATCAATTCGGCGCGCAAGGCGGATGACCGCGCGAACCTTCTGGCGCAACCCGCCTTCGGCAATCCGGATGATCTGGAGCTGATCGATGGCGTGGGGCCGATCCTCGCTTCGCTGCTCAACGATGTCGGCGTCTATTACTTCTGGCAGGTGGCCGAGTGGACGGGCGACGAGATCGACTGGGTCGAGAGCAAGCTGAAGCATTTCCGCGGACGCATCCGGCGCGATGACTGGGTCGGTCATGCGCGGGAGCTGGCGGCTGTGCCGAGTGCTGCGAAGCGTCCGCCGGCGCAGGGGTTGCGCGGCACGTTCTAGGGCGTGAGGGCTGTGGGCGTTGGCTTGGGTGCGTGTTGATGCGCCGTGCTCCGTCTCTGGTGCATCAAGATGCACCCTACTTCATGTGTGTTGCTCCGGTTCGTCATGCCGCTTTCGCGGTCATGGCGGCGGAGAGACGCGTTCAATCCGCGATAGCCGCCGATTTTGCTGAAGGCGGGCCCCAACGGGCGCGTAAGCCGCGCGTGCTACATTTGTAGCGAAATCTGTTGACGGGCGTAGCGAGTACGCTACAAATGTAGCGCAACTTAAAAAACGGACAGGAACGCCATGTCTGCAACCGCCAACAAGACCGAGCTGGCTGTGCTCAAACAGCTCTGGCCCGAGATGCGTAAAAGCGCGCGGGAAATCCATGACGCGGTGACCGAAGAGACGGGATGGAGCTATTCCACAACCCGCACAGTGGTCACGCGCATGGAAGAGAAGGGACTTCTGACGCGGTCGGAGGTGCACGGTGTTGCCGTGTATGCGCCGGCCTTGTCGCGGGTGGCGGTGCTGGGCGCGATGGCGCGGGAGCTGACGCGGCAGGTGTTCGACATCAAGGGGGCGCTGCCTGCCTCGATGTTTGCCGACAGCCCGCACATCACCAAGGCCGAGCTGGAAGAGCTCGACGAAATTCTCAATGCTGACGACAATCATAACAAGAAGGACGCTGACTAATGACGATCCTCACCTGGCTTGCGGTTTATTCTCTGGTTTGGGGCGGACTGATCTGGGCGGCCGGGCGGCTGCTGCAGGGGTCTGCCGATGTTTCGGGGCGCGCGCGGCAGTGGATCTGGCGCGGGGCGACTGTGTTGCTGGCGGCGCCGTGGGTTGCGGCGCCGGTGGTGGCGGCTGCTGGATGGGGGCTGGCGCCGAGTGAGAGCGTAGGCCCGGCTGCGGGCGCGACGCTGGCTACGCTGGCTACGCTGGCGGTGGACAAGTTTACCGGCGAGCAGCTGCTGGATTTCACGGGCGCTCCGGCGCCGGCGACGATTGATCTCGATCTGACGCAGATCGTGCTGCTGGTTCTGGCGGCTGGATGGATCGTGCGGTTCGTGCTGGCGCAGTATGCGGGCAAGTCGCTGATGGGTGTGGTGGCGAACTTCCGTGCCGCCGAGCCGGGTCGGGCAACGGCTGCGCTTAAGGCGTGGAGCCAGAAGCTCGGCATGAAGCGCGTACCGCGTCTGCGGATTGTGAACGCGAAGGTGTCGCCGTTCTCGTTCGGCGTGCTGCGTTCGACGATCTGCCTGCCGGAAGGGCTGGAAGATGAGCTGAGCCGTGAGGCGCTGGATCTGGTGGTGGGGCATGAGTGTCTGCACGTGGCGCGTGGCGATGGCTGGCGGCGTCCGCTGGAGCGGATCACGGCTGATGTCATGTGGTTCAACCCCGCTGCGTGGCTGATCCGCCGTGAGCTGGATGTGGCGCGTGAGCTGGCTTGCGACGAGGGCATGGTGGAACTGTCGTCGGCGCGGACGGCTTATGCACGGACGCTGCGCGATGTGGCCGGGTTCTCGGCGGGGCTTTCGCATGCGGCGCCTGCGGCTTCCATGTCTCTCGCCGGTGGGCGTAGCCTGATGCTGCGGGTCAAGCGGACGCTTGGGTCTGCGAAGCGCAAGCCGGCGCGTGCGGCGATTGTTGCTGCTGTGCTGGCGGGTGTGATTGGTGCGCCGATGGCTGTGGCGCAGGTGATCATGGTGATCCCCGCGCCGCCGGCTCCGCCCGCGGCGCCTGCTGCTCCGGCTGCGCCTGAAGTGACGGCTGCGGCGTCGATTGACGCGGATGGTTCGGTGCGCACGACATTTGCCGGCAAGATCACGATGATCACCGGCGGCGCGCAGAGCGGCTTCAACGTGCGGCTGGAAGGCAAGGGCGATGAAGGCACGCCCTGCGTCGCGGACATGGTCGGTCTGGTGAGCATCAATGTCGCCAAGGGCGATCAGGTGCCTGAGAACGGGTTGATCGGGAAGCGTGAGGCGGGTCGCAACCTGCGTGTGTCGGTGACGTGCACGGATGAAGGCGTGGAGCATTCGTCGCTGGCTATCCCGCCTGCGCCTGCGGCTCCTGCCCAGTTCGCGCAGCTTGCGACGCCATCGGCGAAGCCACGCGTCAACGTCAATCCCAGCGTGAATGCCAATCCGAGCGTGAACGCCAATACGAACGTGCATCTGAAGCCGGTTCCGGCGCCTGCGGCGTTGGCATCGCCTGCGCCGCCCGCTCCCATGGCGCCGATGGCGCCTCAGGCCACGCCGCTTGTACCGGCTCCGCCGGCCCCGCCAGCTCCGATGGCGCCTGTGTCGTCGCTGATCCCGCCGCCGCCTGCGCCGATAGCTCCGATGGCGCCGATTTCGGGTTCGCTGTCGCCGGTTGCGCCTGTGGCGCCAGTGGCTCCGGCTGCGCCTGCATCGTGGGCGTCACCGGATGCAGCAGCGGATGCGGCCACGCCGGTTGTGGTCGTGAATGCGGTTCAGCCTGCGACGATGTCGGTGGTGGTGACGGCCAGCTAAGTCTGCGGCCTTAGTCGAACATCTTCGAGATCGACTCGTCGTTCGCGATACGGCGGATGGCTTCACCGATCAGCGGGGCGAGGGAGATCGAGCGGATCTTCTTCGCCTTCGCCACATTCTCGGACGCCTGGATCGTGTCGGTGATGACCAGCTCCTTGAGCTGCGACTTGTCGATGTTGACGGCTGCGCCGTTCGAGAGCACGCCGTGCGTCACGTAAGCGGCAACTTCCTTCGCGCCTTTTTTCAGCAGCGCGTCAGCGGCGTTGATGAGCGTGCCGCCCGAGTCCGTCATGTCGTCGATCAGGATGCATTTGCGGCCTTCGACGTCGCCGATGATGTTCATCACTTCGGACTCGCCGGCTTTCTCGCGGCGCTTGTCGACGATGGCGAGATCGACTTCGAGACGCTTGGCCAGCGCGCGGGCGCGGACCACGCCGCCGACGTCCGGCGAGATGATCATCAGATCCTTGCTGCCGTACTTCTTCAGGATGTCCTCGGCCATTTCCGGCTGGGCGAAGAGGTTGTCGGTCGGCTTGTCGAAGAAGCCCTGGATCTGGGCGGCGTGCAGGTCGACCGTGACGACGCGGTCTGCGCCGGCGGTGGAGATCAGGTTGGCGACGAGCTTGGCCGAGATCGGTGTGCGGCCGTCGGTTTTGCGATCCTGACGCGAGTAACCGAAATAGGGGATCACGGCGGTGACGCGGCGCGCGCTGGCGCGGACAAGCGCGTCGATGGTGATCAGCAATTCCATGAGGTGGTCGTTGGCCGGCGCGGAGGTCGACTGGATCACGTAGACGTCCTGGCCGCGGACGTTCTCGTTTACCTTCACGAAGACCTCGCGGTCCTTGAAGGTCTTCACCTCTGCGTTGGTGAGGCGGATGTCGAGATAGGCTGCAATATTATCGGCAAGTGGCCGGTTGGAATTGCACGAGATGAGTTTCATCTGCTCGCATCTCCGTAATGCCGCCCCTGTACCGTTCTGGCGACATCCAGAATGAGGAACTGGGGGCTCCCTCGGCGTCACGCTTCTGTCTTAGAATCGGAGAGGCTGCAATCGCGAAGGGTAAGGAAATCAGTGGGCGAAATGTCCTAAGTCGCCGCGTTGCGCAAATGCCGCAGCCGTATTTGCTGCGACCATGTGCTCTTCCCTCGTCTCAGAAGTTTATCCCCAAAACTTACGAATGGGAGCTGCGTTCTTGTAACCATGCCCGACTATGGCGGTGTACCCGAAGGTGTCGCCCTATGGCGTTCAAACAAAAATACGCCCAATGCAGTTGCCATTCGAACTGATAGCCCGGCGGTTTCTGTGGGAGGTCGGTTAGCGGCAGGATCGCCACCGTGTCCGGTTCCTAACTGACCTCGCAGCTCTGCAATACTTTGAACAAGTGTAGCGATCGAGGCGAGGCCCTTTCTTACGGCCTCATCTGCGGAATTTATTGTAGAAGCCAGTCCGAGTTCGTCTCGTACAATCTTTGCCAGTTTTGGCAGGTCTTCATTGCCGCTCAAGGAGACCCCGCGTTCACGCAAGATGCCTTTACAAATCGATTCAACAAATTCTTTAGCTGTTCCGATCGCGAGTTGGGGATCGCTATATACCGACGCTTCCATTCTGGTGATTTGAGTCATCAAATGATCGGAAGACAGTGTGCTAGCAATCTCCCGCGCGTTTAGTGTTACGTTTGATATTCCGTGTACACTCCGCGTTGTCGCATAGACTGCCTTTCCGGAAATCGACGTTCTGACAGCCAGCTGAAAACCATCGGCCTTCAAATGAGAGTTGTATCGCTCGACCAAGGCTGTCGCTTCGTCAGGGTCGGGGCGGATGATCGGATGAACAGTTTCGCAGAGAAACTGCAGGAATATCTCATCCGGCCCTCGCAATAGGTTCAGTCTGGAGTCGTCGAAAATCCAGTCATCATCGCCGTCGCCAAACCGCTCACGATGAAGCAGAACGTCTTGGAGCATATCTTTGCATCGATAGTCATTCGAGCGCATGCTCTCCAGATTCCAAATTCGCCCGAGAAAAGCTGACTCGGATTGGCGACCATTCCAGCTATGGCTGCCTAGCCGAAGCACGTCAAAAATATCGCGTCGCGTAACTTCCGTGATCTCATTTTGCTCAGTCATTAGCGTGCCAATACCTCAAGCCGTGAGCATGATCGCTGTCATGTTGCGCCCGCAGTCGCGATCGCCAGCTTTTACAGACGCGCGGTGGGAGAAATAGAGGTCGGGCTGCGTCAGCGTGTCATCGGCCAGCGCGTCCATGTGCGCGACGCCGAGGCGGGCGAGGCGGCCGAGACAATAGCGCTTGAGATCAAAGTACTGACGGTCGCCCGCGCCCGGTTCGAACAGGGTTTCGGCCCAGGGTGTGGCGTCGAGCACCGCGTCGGCGAGATCGGGCCCGACTTCGAATGAGGATTGTGACAGGCACGGGCCGACGCCTGCGGCGGTTCTGGCAGGGTCGGCCCCTAGCACCGACATGGCTTCGACCGCGCTTTCGATGACGCCGCCAACGGCGCCGCGCCAGCCAGCATGGATCGCAGCTATGACGCCGTTGTGCGGATCGCAGAGCACGATCGGCGCGCAGTCGGCGGCGAGCACGCCGAGCAGTAGGCCGGGACGCTTGGTCACGAGCGCGTCGCACTCGGGGCGCTCGTTCGGCTCGTAGGCCTTGTCGGTGATGACGGCTTTCGCGGAATGGATCTGGCGCGGCGTGGCGAGTTTTTCCAACGGGGCGCCCATCGCGTAGGCGACGCGGCGGCGGTTTTCGAGAACCTTCTCGGGTTCATCGCCCGAGCCGGGTCCGCAGTTCAGGGATTTGTAGACGCCGTTGGATACCCCGCCGCGACGGCCGAAGAAGCCATGGCGGACGTGCATCGAGAAGCGCTTGATCGCGGGGGCTTCCTCGAAATGCGGGCGATCGTTTGTCATAGAGAGCTTATTCCTCGATCAAAAATCTAGATCGCGAGCGTGTTTTTCCCAGTCGATTTGAGAGAGGCTCCTGAAGACGCCGTCCGACGCCAGCGATGTGAAGTCATCTTGCAACCAAATCACGATCAGATCCGAAAAATCCATCTCCGGGTTTCGCGCTGCTGCGTTTGACTGAAATCGGGCGACGCAAGTGATGGCTGGCAGACGAGCAGGCGTTCCGTATGGGTACGGCTCGGCCTCTTTCCAGGGGATCGGCGTTTCTGTCGGGGAGATCAGGCAGACCGCGCGCGAGCCATCCGAACTTTCACTGTCAATGAGCCGTTGCAGGTGCTGCTTGTTGCTTTCGACAGTTGGAAGCCCTTCCGACATGCCGCCGTATGTCAGACTCTGATTGATCTCGCGGAGGCTGATGTATCGGCCGGATTGAAGTCGTAGTTCTGAAAGATCGCGCATGGCATTTGCCCTCGATCAAAAGCCCGGCGGGGTTTCGGCACCGAAGGGGGTTAGGGCGATTGCCTTGAACCTTGAGCCCATCTGGTCGGGCGAGACAAGCTTGTCGACTGCACGCGCGATCTCTTCGGCGCGGCGCGGGTTGGCGGCGATGAGTTGTTCCGCGCGTTCCTTGGCGCCGAGGCGGGTGAGGAAATAGCGTTGCTGGATCGGGCCGTGAACAGCGACGCCCTCGCTCTCGCAGATGCGGCGCATGCGCGGGAAGTCGACATCGGCGGTGAGATCCGAGACGCCGGGGGCGCTGAGCGGATCGACCTGTTCGCCAGCCTTGTAAGCGCGCAGGGTTTCGTCGGGCGAACGGTCGTCCGGGCCGTAGTCAATGAAGAGGGCGCGGCCGGGGTTTTGGCGGAAGCGCCGGGCGAGGCCGGAGATGACGGTTTCGAGCGCGGGGGCGACTTCGACGTGATCGCCAACGGGGATGACGTCTTCCGGCAGTTCCGCGGGCGGGCCGATGCCGATGGCAAGGTTGCCGGCGTTGTCGAGGCCAACCTGGCGCTCGCGCCAGCCATTGCCGTCCCGTACATACTGGCGGATGGCGAGGCAATCGAGGAATTCGTTGGCGACGATGATGGTGGGGCCATCTGGCACGTCATCGAGTTCTTCGAAGTGCTGGACGGTGAATTTGGACAGCAGGTGCTTCTGCTGGTCGCGCAGGGCGGGGCTGGCTTCGACGAGGGCGACCTGTGCGGCGCTGGCAAAGCCCGGCACGCTGTGGGCGGCGCGGAGGAGGTCGGCCATCATGGTGCCGCGGCCCGGGCCGAGTTCGATCAGCCAGAACTTTTCGGGTGAGCCGAGCCTCATCCATTCATGGGCGGCCCAGAGGCCGACGAGTTCGCCGAAGACCTGGCTGGTTTCGGGCGCGGTGGTGAAGTCCTGGTTGAAGCCCGGACGGGTGGCGTAATAGCCATCGCGCGGATCGTGCAGGCACATCAGCATATATAGCGAGACGGGCATCGGGCCGTTCAGCCGGATCGCCTCGGTTATGCGCGCGCGCAGGTCCGTCATGACGCGCGGTGGTGCGCGTTATGGCGAGACGCAATCACGCCGGCTTCGCCTGGCCCGGCGCCCGGTTGGCGCGCCAGATGAGATAGGCGCCGCCGAGGATCATCGGGATCGAGAGCAGCATGCCCATGGTGAACCAGGGCGGCATGATGCCTTGCGTGAAGTTGTCAGGCTCGCGGAAGTTTTCGACGATGGTGCGGCTGATGGCGTAGCCGATCAGGAAGATGCCGGCGACGAGGCCGGGCTTGCGCAGCAGGCGGAACTTCCAGACGGCGAGACCGCAGACGACGAAGAGCAGGAGGCCCTCGAGGGCGGCTTCATAGAGCTGGCTCGGGTGGACCAGCGGCTTGCCCTCGACCGAGCCCCATTCGCGCGCGGCCCAGTTGTAGTCGGGGAAGCGCATGGCCCATGGCGCGTCTGTCGGGCGGCCGAACAGTTCGCCGTTGATGAAGTTGGCAATGCGGACAAGGAAGATGCCGATCGGCGCCGCGGCGCAGGCGACATCGCCCAGGCTGATGACAGGAATCTTGCGGAGCCATGACGTTGCGAAGACAGCAATGATCGCGCCGATGAGGCCGCCATGGAAGGACATGCCGCCTTCCCACATGCGCAGGATGAACATCGGGTCTTCGCCGAGTTTATGGGACTCGTACGGGATGGTGTAGAACAGGATGTAGCCGATGCGCCCGCCGAGCAGGATGCCGATCATCGCGTAGAACGCAAAATCGTCGATGTCCTGTTTCTTGATCGGGCCATCGGGTCCTTCGCCCCAGAGGCGGGGTGTGGATACGATGCGGGCGGCATACCACCAGCCGAGCAGCAGGCCGAAGATGTAGCCGAGCGCATACCAGCGCACCGGGAATGGCCCCAGATTAAGGGGCCCCAGCGCCATTTCGGGCAGCGGAATGGTGAATGCCGCGGGATCTATACGCGGAAAGGGGATTTCCAGAGGAATATACATGGAGCGACGCTGTATCCCATTCGCAGGGTACTTTGAAATACCCGCCCTGCTGGGCCATATAGATACCGGCTCCGGCAGCGGGGTCCACCTCAGGAGGCGTCACATGCAGACTCGCAACCCCATCATGGACGATATTTCGCGCATGATGCAGGGCGCCGCCGGCATGGCGCAGGCTGCCAATGACGAAGCCAAGGCAGTTTTTCGCTCAGGCCTTGAGCGTATTGTTGCTGACATGGACCTCGTGAAACGCGAAGAGTTCGAGGCGATGAAGACGCTTGCGCGCAACGCTCTGGAAAAAGTTGAAGCGCTTGAGCGCCGCGTTGCCGAGCTTGAAGGCAATAAGGGCGGCGATACTGCAGATCGGCGTTCGTAAACGCGATTCGAGTCTCCAGAGCCTTAACCACACCGCCATTGTTAGACGTAGCGACGCTCTATAGCGTTGGAACCGAAGCGGGCTTTGCCCGTGATTCTGGGAGGACCAGATGCCGCAACTGAACAGCGTTTCTGCAGAATTCACCGATCGCGCCATGGATGTCGTCGAGCAGACGCTGCTTGCCGCTGACTGGGCTTGCGAGCGTTCGGAAGAAGGCATGATTCACTGCGCCTCCATGACCAAGTGGGGCGAGTTCGGCGGCATGTTTGCGTGGCGCGATGAGCCGGCGTCGCTGAATTTCTCGCTGACGCTCGACCTGCGTGCGCCGAACGCGAAGCAGTCGGCGATCTCGGAGCTGCTGCGCAAGATCAACGAGCGGCTGTGGCTGGGTCACTTCGATTACTGGAATGAGGATGGCGTGGCTGTGTTCCGTCACACCATTCCGATGCTCGACCGCCTTGCGCCCGATCCGGGCGAGGTCTCGGCTGTGCTGACGGCGGCGCTGGAAGCGGCGGACCAGTTCCTGCCGGCGTTCAACTTCGTTGTCTGGGCAGGCAAGTCGGCTGAGGAAGCCGTGGCGGCTGTCGTCTTCGAAACGCACGGCGAGGCGTAACATCCATGAGTGCGGGATTGAGGCATGCTGTGCTGGCTGGCGCCGGGCGCATGGGCTCGGCGATGGCGCGCGGATGGTTGTCCGATCTGCAGGCGGCGGGTGTTGGCCGTCTGTCCGTGATCGAGCCGTCGCCGGGTGAGGATGTGAGCCAAGCGGCGAAGGATGGGCTGATCGCGCTGAACCGTGCGCCGGAAGTTGCCGACATCCTGGTGCTGGCGGTGAAGCCGCAGGGGTTTGCAGCGTCTGTCGAAGGGTTGAAGGCCTGGGTGTCGAAGGACACGCTGGTGGTCTCGATCATGGCGGGCGTGCCGATTGCGCGGATCGCGGCGTCGCTCGGTACGCCAAAGGTGGCGCGTGCGATGCCGAACACGCCGGGCGCGATCGGGATGGGCGCGACGGGATATGCTCTGTCGTCTGCATGTGGCGATGCGGATGGCGAGGCGACCGGGCGGTTGCTGGAGCCGCTGGGGCTGGTGGTTGGGCCGTTGCAAGAGTCGCAGATGGATGCGGTGACGGCCGTGTCGGGTTCGGGGCCGGCCTATGTGTTCCTGCTGGTCGAGGCGCTGGCGGCGGCTGGACGTTCAGCGGGGCTGGATGAGCCGACGGCGAATGCACTGGCGCGCGAGACGATCGTTGGCGCAGGCGCGCTGCTGGGTGATCTGGCGGAGTCGCCGGCGGAGCTGCGCAAGCAGGTGACCTCGCCGGGTGGAACGACCGCTGCGGCGCTGGACGTGCTGATGTCGGCGGGCGGAATGCCGGACCTGATGCGCAAGGCTGTCGATGCTGCTGTGCGGCGCGGGCAGGAACTGGCGAAAGAGGCTGAGAAGAAGGCTTAGGTCTTCGAGCGGTGCTTACGCCCTCGTGGTTCGACGGGCGCGCTTCGCGCTGCTCACCATGAGGGCTACAGGTCCGGCAGTGGTTCAGCCCTCATGGTGAGCAGCGGTCCTTTGCGAAGCGAAGGAGCGCGTCCGTCGAACCACGAGGGCGTGCTCACAAACCTCAGTCGTCTTCGTCTTTCAGCCCCTTCGGACGCTCGGCATCGAGCGGGAGGCGGATTGTCGCTCGCAAACCACCAAGCTCCGACTTGCCTAGCGTGACGTCGCCGCCGTGGGCGCGGGCGGTGTCGCGGGCGATGGTGAGGCCGAGGCCGACGCCGGAGACGTTCTGGTTGCGCGAAGGGTCGAGGCGGCTGAAGGGGCGGAAGGCGTCTTCGTAGTTTTCAGCAGGAATGCCAGGGCCGTCGTCTTCGATGGTGATGACGGCTTCGCCGGGTGGCGTGGTGACGGAGATGCGCACCGTCTTGCCGTGGTCGGCGGCGTTGTTGGCGAGGTTTGAGATTGCGCGCTTCAGATTGAGCGGGCGCACGCGCATCTGGACGGGCGAGCCGAACAGGAATTCGAGGCGCGAGCGGGCGGCTGCGGCTGCTGCGGCTTCGCGGGTGAGCGCCAAGAGATCGACCTGCACAGGTTGCTCGCCTTCCTCGCCGCGCGCGAAGGCGAGGTAGCCATCGAGCATCCGCTCCATCTCTTCGATATCTTTTTTGGCGGGGCCGATGTCGTAGTCTTTCGGGGCGAGCGCCAGTTCGAGCTTGAGGCGGGCGAGGGGCGTGCGCAGGTCGTGGCTGACGCCGGCGAGCATGGCGGTGCGCTGGTCGGCGTAGCGGCGGATGCGGTTGCGCATGCGGAGCAGGGAGCGCGCAGCCTTGCGGACTTCGATGGCGCCGGAGGGTTTGAAATCCTGAATGTCTTCGCCGCGACCGAAAGCATCGGCTGCCCAGGAGAGTTGCAGGATCGAGCGCACCTGGTTGCGGAGGAACAGGTAGGAGATCAGCAGCAGCAGGACGCTGAAACCAACCGTCCACACGATGAAGATGTGCGCGTTGATGATGATCACGCGCTTGCGGTCCATCTTGGCTTCGAGGACGCCGTCCGGCAGCAAGATACGGAGCGTCAACTGGTCGTCGGTGCGGTAGCGATAAGTCCAGCTGTGGCCTTCAAAACGGAAGCGCAGCTCTTCACCGAGTTCGTCGCAGCAATCCTCGCCATCCGGGCGCGTGAGTGTTGTGGCGCCGGGCGTGAAGGAGACATCCATCAGGCCCGCGCGGCGGAAGCCATTGACGTCGTCCTGCCAGTCTTCCGGGTGCTCCAGCCGCTGTTCGTTGATGAAGACCAGTTCGGCGACGACAGCGCGCGAGAGGCGGGCGTTGACCTGCTGAACGTGGGTGTAAAAGAAGTAGAGCGTCATCGCGATGACGAAGATCAGCATCGGAACGATGAGGATCAGGATGTGCCGGGCGTTATAGCCTCTGGGCGTATAGTCGCGCAGGCGCATATCAGTCCCCGGTCAGCCGGTAGCCGACGCCGCGGACGGTCTGCAGATGTACGGGCTCACGCGGATCGCGCTCGATCTTGCGGCGCAGGCGAGTGACCTGCACATCGACGGAGCGTTCGACGCCGGCTGCCGTGAGCATGGCGAGTTCGTGGCGCGAGACGGGGGCGCCGGCGCGGCCGGCGAGAATACCGAGAAGCTGGGTTTCGCTCTCCGTCAGGCGGACGAGGCGGCCATCCTTGCGAAGCTCGCCCTTGCCGACGTGGAAGATCATGCCGGAGAGGCGCAGTTCTTCCACGGGTGCTTCGGGTGCTGCGCGCTTCAGGATTGACGCGATGCGGAGCGCGAGTTCTTCCGGCTCAAAGGGTTTGGACAGGTAGTCGTCCGCGCCGATCTTCAACCCCTCGATACGTTCTGCCGGGAGCGAGCGGGCGGTGAGCAGGATGACAGGCGTATCGGACTTCTTCTCGCGCACGCTCTTGAGCAGGGAGAGGCCGTCCTCGCCGGGCATCATCACGTCCAGGATGACGAGATCGAACGTCATGGTCGCCATCATGCGGCGAGCGGTTTCGGCGTCCTTAGCCGTCGTGACGTCGTGGCCCTCGCGCGTGAGATAGCGCTTCAGCAGGTCGCGCAGGCGGTCGTCGTCGTCGACGCAGAGAATGTGGCCCTTGACGTTCACGTGTCGCCCCGGGCGCGGAGAAGCTCGGAGAGGACGCGGCGGGCCCCGCTGACGGCGTCAGGTCCGCCGGTGAGGAAAGCCTGGCGCAGGGCGGCGCGGCGACGTTCGGTCGCGTCCCGCGTGAAGGTCATGCCATCAGTGGTGAGCGTGACGAGGCGGCGGCGGCGATCGCGGGGGTCCATTTCGCGCTTCACGAAGTTCCGGGCTTCGAGCTGGTTCAGGTTGCGGGCAAGCGATTGCTTGGGCGAGGCGAGGCGCGCACGCAGATCGCCCACGTCCATGGGCCCGAGATCGTGGATTTCCTGCAGGATATCCATTTCGGGGGAGGAGATGTTGGCGGCGGCGCCGGCCGTTTCTGCCAGTTGGGCGATCCGGCGCGCGGCGGCGCGGATCAGGGCGGCCCCCTCATTCAGGTCCTGGTCGCGCAGATACAGCCGGCCGTCGCCTGCGGAAGAGGCGCTGGCCGCCGGAGCGGGAGTAGGCGGGGGTCGGTTGACAGGTATGGCCACGACCGGACAATGGGAGTGAAGGACGCGAAACTCAAGCTAGTACCCTAATACCGCGTCTTCCAAGGACCTAAAAATGGCTGCCCCTACTCCTGGTTTCGTCCCGTACGACGATCGTGATGGCTGGATCTGGCTGGACGGCAAAATTGTGCCGTGGCGCGACGCCAAGATCCACGTATTGACGCACAGCCTGCATTACGGCGCATGCGTATTCGAGGGCGAGCGGGCCTATGAGGGCAAGGTGTTCCGGTCGACGGACCACTCCAAGCGCCTGCACAAGTCGGCCGAGCTGGTCGGCTACAAGATTCCGGTGCCGGTGGCCGAGCTGGACGCGATCAAGCTCGAGCTGATGCAGAAAAACAGCCTCGAGGATTGCTATATCCGCGCGTTCTCGTGGCGGGGTTCGGAGATGATGGGCGTTTCGGCCCAGCAGGCCTCGATCCGCACCTGCGTGGCCGTCTGGTATTGGGGCAACTACTTTGCCGACAAGACCAAGGGCATTCGCGTGACGATGTCTGACTGGCGCCGTCCGGCGCCAGACACGATCCCGTCGGCTGCGAAGGCTTCGGGCCTGTACATGATCTGCACGATGTCGAAGCACAAGGCCGAGGCCGAAGGGTTCTCGGATGCGCTGATGCTCGACTATCGCGGCTATGTGGCGGAGCTGACGGGCGCGAACGTGTTCCTGATCCGTGACGGCGCGATCCACACGCCGACGCCGGATTGCTTCCTCAACGGCCTGACGCGTCAGACCGTGATCGAGCTGGCCCGCGCGAGAGGCTTTGAAGTCATCGAGCGCCACATCACGCCGGATGAGCTTTCGACATTCTCGGAATGCTTCATCACGGGTTCGGCCGCGGAAGTGACGCCGGTGGCGGAGATGGCGGGGCATCACTACACGCCCGGCAATATCACCGGCACGCTGGCCGACGACTACAGCCTTCTCGTGCGCAACAAGATCACGCTCGAGCAGGTGCGGGCCAGCATCAAGGCCTGAGCCGGTAAGCATTGAGTCCGTAAGCATCATGCGCGGGCGTGCGAAGGTCACGATGTGATCGTCGCACGCCCGGCGCGCTATGCGGCCCCGAATTTATCCAGGATAGACCCCGGGCTTTAGAGCGCTGCGGCGATCCGTTCTGCCTGCGCCCGCAGGATTTCCAGATCGGCCGGCTTGCCGCCGTGATGCGGCTGCAGGGGCAGGTTGGAATAGCGCGGGACGACGTGGACGTGCAGGTGGAAGATCGTCTGCCCGGCAGGCGCGCCATTGTACTGCGTCACCACTACGCCATCGGGGCCCAGCGCCTTGATCACCGCCCGGGTCAGCTTCTGTACGGCGGCGAAATAGACGCCCAGCTTTTCGGTCGGGAAGTCAGTCAAGTTGCGCGCGTGAACGTTCTTCGGGATGACCAGGCAGTGGCCCTGGCTCTGCGGGAAGATGTCCATGAAGGCCAGGACATCGTCATCCTCGAATATCTTCACGCACGGCATCTCGCCGCGCAGGATCTTCGCGAAGATGTTGCCGCCGTCGTATTCGCCAACAAGGCTCATCAGAAGCTCTCCTCCTCGTGCTCAGCCGGATGCGCGCCCTTCCGGAAGGGCGAATACTCGCTGAGTTCGTCGATACCTTCCTCGACCGCCAATCGCTCCCTGTCGAGATATTCCTCGACCGCGCGCCTCAAACCGCTGTGAGCGATCCAGTGCGCCGAGCGTGTCAGCGACGGTTCATAACCGCGGGAAAGCTTGTGTTCGCCCTGCGCGCCAGCCTCGACGCGCGCCAGACCGCGCTCGATCGCGAAGTCGATTGCCTGATAATAGGAAATTTCAAAGTGCAGGAACGGCCGGTCTACGCTCCGCCCCCAATAGCGCCCGAACAGCGTGTCCGAGCCGATCATATTCAGCGCGCCGGCAATCGGGCGCTTGCCGTCCAGGGCGAGGATCAGCAGGCATTTATCGGCCATTCGCGTATGCAGAAGGTCGAAGAACTCGCGGTTCAGATAGGGCGAGCCCCACTTCCGGCCGCCCGTGTCCATGTAGAATTCGAAGAAAGCATCCCAGTGGTGCGACTTGATCTCCGCGCCGGTCAGCCGGACGATCTCCAGCCCCTCCTGAGCCTCGCGCCGCTCCCGCCGCAGCATCTTGCGTTTGCGGGATGACAGTTCGGCGAGGAAACCCTCGAACGAGGCGTAGCCGCGATTGATCCAGTGGAATTGCTGGTCCTCCCGCAGGAGATAACCCTGCGCCCCCAGCGCATGCCACGTGTCTTCCTCAAGGAAGTTGAGGTGGGCGGACGATACCCGCCATTGCTGGCCGACTTCCACGATCGCATTCGCCAGCGCTTGTTGGATCGCAGCTGCGTGCGGACCTGCCGACAGCAGCCTGCGTCCCGTCACTGGCGTGAACGGCACGGCGCACAGGAGCTTGGGATAATACCGCCCGCCAGCGCGATGCAGCGCATCCGCCCACGCATGATCGAACACGAACTCGCCGCGCGAATGCATTTTCAGATAGAGCGGGGCGGCGCCTACCAGCGCGCCAGACTTGTCGTGCGCCAGCAGGTGGCGCGGGGTCCATCCCGTCTCCGGCTGCGCGCAGCCTGAACTCTCGCAGGCTTCCAGAAAGTCCCAGTCGAGAAAAGGGTCGTATCGCTCGCCCACGGGCGCAGCGAGCGCATTCCAGCTAGCGCGATCGACAGCCGACATCGCATCGGCAACCGATAGCGCCAGTTCGATCCGGTCTGCGGAATCGTCGGCCAATGTTCACCTCGGGCCAATCTCACTCTCGAGCCAATCTTATTGGGGAAGTTCGGCCCCATCTCACTATATCGGGTCTTCGCCCGACTTTGCGAGGGCCAGATCACAGAGAATGGGCCTACAGTTCGACGCTGGGGCCTTCGAATATGGGCGCTGCGCCGTATTCGCGGGCAGTCGCCAGTTCCTTGTCCGTCCGTACAGTCCAGGTGACCATCGGCAGGCCGCCGGACGCCTCGGCCATTTCCGACAGGATGGAGTGGTGCGGCCCGACATAGTCGCAGCCCAGCCCGCGCGCAGTCGCCGCCTTGGTCGCGATCTGCATGGGATTATTATCCGGCGCCACCAGCAAGCCTATCGGCCGATCCGTCACCAGCCGGCAGAGTTGCGCCACGGTCGGTTCGTCGAAGCTCATCACCGCCAGCAGGCCCCGCCGCCCATTGATGACAGCAGCCACCCGCTCGGCGATGTCGCTGGGATTGTCGTCGACCTTCAGCTCGATCAGGACGGGCAGGCCCTCCATGACATCGAGCACGCGCTCCAGAGACGGGATGTGCGAGCCATCCGGCAGGCGCGCCACCGACAGCTCGTCGGCTTTCAGCCGGTCGACAATTTCATCCCGACCGCACATCCGTTCGAGGGTGGCGTCATGAAACACCACGGGCAGGCCATCCATCGTCAGCCGCACGTCCAGCTCGACGCCGTAGCCAGCAGCCCGCGCCGCCTCGAAAGCAGCGAGCGAATTCTCCGGCACGTCTCCGCCCCATAGGCCGCGATGGGCGTAGTCATAGCCGGAGACGTCGAAGAACCGCTCGCTCATTTCAGCTGTATCAGGCGAACTCGACGATCGCGTCGACTTCCACCGCCGCGCCCATCGGCAGGACAGGGCAGGCGACAGCCGAACGCGCATGACGGCCCTTGTCGCCGAATGCCTCGACCATCAGGTCCGAGCAGCCATTGATGACCTTTGGAATATCGACGAACGCATCAGCCGAGCTGACGAAGCCGCCGAGCTTCACCACGCGCGTCACGCGCTCAAGGTCGCCCAGCGCCGACTTCATCTGCGCGATCAGGTTGATGGCGCAGACGCGCGCCGCAGCCTGACCCTCTTCAAGCGTCATGGTGTCGCCAAGCCGGCCGGTGATCAGGCCGTTCGGCCCCGCGCTCACCTGGCCCGAAATGAACAGCAGATTGCCGGTGATGACGAACGGTACATAGTTGGCTACGGGCGGGCGCGGTTCGGGCAGGTTTACGCCGGCAGCTTTGAGACGTTCGAGTACGGACATGTGCATCTCCTGATCTGGCTCCGTTCTAGGGCGACAGGCCGTGGCTTGTCATCCCGGAAAGACGTCATCCCAGAAGGTCGAAGGACACCGAAACCTCGATCGTATCGCCGAGTTCGATCTTCTCCTTGCGCCGCACATCGGCCTTCACGGGCAGCAGGAAGGCGTCTCGCTTCTTGTCGTGAAACAGCGATGTCTCCCAGCGCGTAAGCCCCGTCCGCGCCTTCACCCGGAACGAGCCGAATGGCTTTAGCTGTCCGGTGGTCAGTGTGCGGATGCGTTTCGACAGGCTGGCGGGCAGGGTCACGAAATGCCAGGCGCCGGTGCTTTCCTGCGTCCACACCTTTGCGCGGAAAGTCTCGTCCAGCATCGCGTTCCCCAGCACGAACTCCCAACCGGAACCCTCAAGCGTAGCGCGTTTCCATCAGGTCGATCTCGCGCACCAGCTTTGTCGCGACCTCGTGCTCGATCTGGCGGGCCCTTGCGAGACGATAGATTTCTGCTCGCTCCGCACGCAGCGCTGCAATCCGCAACTTCTTCTCGATCTCGTCGGATCGCCGCACGAGTTCGGCTGCTTCCCCGGTCTGGCTGCGGCCCTGGATACGCTCGCGATAGACGTCCATCAGGCGGACGGCTGTATCGATGTAGATATCGGCATCCGCCTTGCCCGCAGACATCTCGTGTTGCGCGGCTTCGATCGCCTTGATTGCGGCCTGTGCAGCCGCGACCCGCGTCTTGTCCTCCACCGCCAGATGTTCCGCCTCGGCCGGCATCTCCAGCCCCTTGAGCAGCATGGGCAGGAAGAAGGTCGCACCCAGCAGCGAGACGATGATCACTGACGCGGCCAGCAGGATCGCCAGATCACGCGCCGGGAAATTGGTTCCATCCGCCAGAACCAGCGGGATCGTCAGAACGCCGGCCAGCGTGATCGCGCCACGCACGCCCGCGAGCGACATGACGGCAACCACGCGCCATCCAGGCCGCTTGGCGTCGGGCGCGGTCTTGTCGCGCCGGAAGTTGATCTGCACCGATACCCACACCCAGATGAAGCGCAGCAGTCCAAGAACGCCTGTGATGGCGCCGGCATAGATCAGCAGCCACCACGTCTCATGGTGCCCGGTTGCTTCAACGGTCTCTTTTGCCCCTGTCACGATGCCCGGAAGCTGTTCGCCGAGCAGGACGAAGATCACACCGCTCAACGCGAACTGCAGCATGTCCCACACGACGCTGCGGCGAATGCGGGTCGAAGCCATGGCCTGGCCCGAGACTTCAACGAAGCTCATCGTGATGCCGGCGGCAACGGCCGCGAGAATGCCCGAGCAATGGAAGCGCTCCGCCGCCAGATAGGCCGCGAACGGGATGAGCAGGCTGATCAGGATTTGCGTGCCGCTTTCCTCGCCGAATTTCTTCGACAGCTTGCCTTTCGCCCACGTGATCACCCAGGTCACGCCAACGCCGATCGCAATTCCGCCCAGCGCGAGCTGCAGGAAGGTGAGGGAGGCATCAACGATCGAGAACGTGCCCGTCAGCGCCGCCGCAATCGCGAAGCGCAGGCAGACAAGGCCCGACGCATCGTTGAGCAGGGACTCCCCTTCGAGGATGTGCATGATCCGCTTCGGGATCGGCGTCCGCGCGGAAATCGCAGACACTGCGATCGGATCGGTCGGCGAAATGACGGCGGCCAGCGCGAAGGCCACGGCCATCGGCATCGACGGGATCAGCCAGTGGATGAAGAAGCCGACCCCGACCACCGTGAACAGGACAAGCCCGAGGGCCAACTCGAGGACGATCGATCGGTCGCGAAGCAGGTCCTGTTTGGGAATACGCCAACCGTCGAGGAAGAGCAGGGGCGGCAGGAAGAGCAGGAAGAAGATGTCGGGCTCAAGTTCGACGCGATAGCTGGTGGCGTAGGCAATCACGGCCCCGATGGCGATCTGCACCAATGGCAGCGGCAACGGGATGGGCAGCATGCGAACGACGTAACCGCTTGCGACAACGCCAAGCAGCATCACCAGAATGACGTCGATTGTTCCCAATAGCCCGTTCCCGCGTCGGAGTTCCCGTCCGCTTTTACCTAGAGCACGCAAGCAAAGCCTGGGAAGCTTTTTCTGTCTGAGAGCTGAAATGAGCTGCAGCTCAGGTCTTCTTGCGCGCCAGTTCGCTGCGCACGCCGCGGCCCGTTTTTACAGCTTCGTCACCAAACTTTTCACGCGCGAGATCCGAGGCCCGTTCCGCCTTCGCGCGCTTGAGCGCCTTGGGGTCAGCCAGATCCATCGCATCGGCCTTGGCGTCCACCAGATCCGATATGCCCACGCCCAGCAGGCGATAGCGCTGGCCCAGCGCCTCGCGTGCCAGCATCGGCTTGGCTGCCCGGAAGATCACTTGCGCCAGCTGTGTCGCCTCGTTCAGCGACACGCGGCGCGTGAAGCTCTTGAAGTCGTGCGTCTTGAGTTTCAGCGTCACCACGCGCCCCTCGACGCCGGATTCCTTGGCCCGGTCCGCCGTGCGCTCGCTCAACCGCCACAGAATGTCCTCCAGCGTCCGCGCGTCGGAAACATCCTCGTTGAACGTCGTCTCCGACGATACGCTCTTGCGCTCGCCCTCTGGGTCAACCTTCCGGTCGTGCCGACCCTGCGAGCAGTTGTGCAGCCACAATCCCGTCTCGCCATAGCGCTTCACCAGCGTCTTCAGGTCGATCTTCTGGATGTCGCCGACCGTGCGGATGCCATCGCCGTTCAGCTTCTTCTCGAACTGCGGCCCGATCCCGCCGATCACCCGCACAGACTTGTCGCGCAGATAGTCCGGCGCCTCGTCGATCGACAGGGCAAAGAAGCCGCGCGGCTTGTCCGCCTCGCTCGCCGTCTTCGCCAGGAACTTGTTGCTCGCAAGCCCGACCGAGATCGTCAGTCGCAGCTCCGTCTCGATCTGCTTTTGCAGCTTCATCAGGCTGATCGCAGGCGGGCCTCCGTGCAGGGCATCCGTGCCCGACAGGTCGAGATAGGCCTCATCGATCGACACCGGCTCCACCAGGGGCGTCAGCCGCTGCATCATTTCGCGGATCGCCCGGCCTTCCGTCACATACAGGTCCATCCGCGGCCTGATCACCACCGCTTGCGGACACAGCTTCAGCGCCTTGAACATCGGCATGGCCGACCGCACACCATAGGTCCGGGCCACATAGCAGCAGGTGGACACCACCCCGCGCTTGCCCCCGCCAACGATCACCGGCTGGCCGATCAGCTCCGGCCGGTCGCGCTTTTCAATGGAGGCATAGAAGGCGTCGCAATCAATGTGCGCCACGGACAGGTCAAACAGCCTCGGATGCGAGACCAGACGTACCGATCCACATACCGGGCAACGCCCCTGATCCTTCTGCCGAATCCCCTCCCACTGCCGGAAGCAGTCACGGCAGGCGGCCGGTAAATTACCGTTGCTGGCGGCAATCTTTAAGTTCAAGATACAGTTCCAGCTGGAAGCGTTTGTAAAACGGGCGATTTTGTTAATTTGCAGGGCCGCAATCGTTGCTCTGCCAACCGCAGTTGAAAATAGGCGGTTAATACTCTCAGGTCTAACAAGAACGGACAAAGTCGGGAATCAACCCGCTACGGTCCGAAGCGTGATGTGCTGATGGCGACGTCCCCCGCCAAGAAAGTCCTGGTTGTCGAAGACAACGAGCTCAACATGAAGCTCTTCTGCGACCTGTTGGACGCCTTCGGGTTTGAAACCGTTGAAAGCCGCGACGGCCTGAAAGCCGTCGATCTCGCGCGCACGCACAAGCCCGACCTGATCATCATGGACATCCAGCTGCCGGAAGTCTCCGGCCTAGATCTCACGCGCTGGATCAAGGACGACAGCCAGATCAACCAGATCCCGATCATGGCCGTGACTGCCTTCGCGATGCGCCAGGACGAGCGTTTGGTCCGCGAAGCCGGCTGCGAAGCCTACATGTCCAAGCCCATCCAGATGAGCGCCTTCATCAACGAAGTGAAGAAGCTCACCGGCCCGCGTGGCGTCGGCCAGCCGCCGCGCACAGTGCCTCCGCCAACGCGGAGACTCGCTAGATGAGCGCACGCGTCCTGGTCGTCGATGACATCGAGCAGAACCGGAAGCTGCTCACCGACAAGCTCAAGAACGAGTACTTCCACGTCATCACGGCGGTGGATGGCGAAGACGCGATCGAGCGCGCTCTGGCGGAAGAGCCGGACGTTATCCTGATGGACATCATGATGCCGCGTCTCAACGGCATCGAAGCCTGCCGCCGCCTGAAGAACGATCCGCGCACGGAGCACATCCCGATCGTGCTGGTCACCGCGCTGAACGAGCGCGAGGATCGCCTGCGCGGCCTCGGCGCCGGCGCCGACGACTTCCTCACCAAGCCGGTCAACGATCTCCAGCTGCTGTCGCGCGTCCGCGCGCTGACCAAGTACAAGATGGTAGCCGACGAACTGCGCAAGCGCGAAGCCTCGGGCAAGCGCATGGGGGCCGTCGATATTGCAGCTCAGGGCAGGGTCTCTGAGCCGGCTCGTATCCTTGTGATCGACGAGAACGAGCGCCAGGCCCGCCGCATCTGCCGCTATCTCGAAGGCCTGCACCGTCCGATCTCTCACGCCGAAGCCACGCAACTCGGCATCTCCGGCTCGATGGTCGATCTGATGATCGTCTCGCTGCAGAACGAGAAGCTCGATGGCCTCCGTCTCTGCGCCTATTTCCGTTCGCTGGAATCCACACGCGACCTGCCGATCCTCGTCGTCGCCGAACCGGACGACGAGAAGAAAGCTGTCCGCGCGCTCGACCTCGGCGCGTCAGACATCGTCATCAAGCCGATCGACTCGGAAGAACTCCTCGCCCGCGTCAAAACCCAGGTTCGGAAGAAGCGCTATCTCGACGCCCTGCGCGCGCGCCTCGATCAGTCGATGGAGCTGGCCGTCACCGACCAGCTCACCGGCCTGCACAACCGCCGCTACATGCGCGTGCAGCTCGACAGCCTGGTGAAGCGCGCCAACATGGGCGGCCAGCCGGTGTCGATCCTGCTGTGCGACATCGACCACTTCAAGAAGGTCAATGACATCCACGGCCACGCAGCCGGCGACGATGTGCTCCGCGAGTTCGGCCGCCGCCTGCGCGAGAATATCCGCCCGCTCGATCTCGCCTGCCGCTATGGCGGGGAAGAGTTCGTGGTCATCATGCCGGAAACCTCGCAGGCGCTGGCCCAGCAGGCCGGTGAGCGCATCCGCCAGATCATCGCCGAAACCCCGTTCTCCATCGGCCGGGGCGACGAGCTGAAAGTCACCATGTCCGGCGGCGTCTCGACCGTTATCCCGCCCGAAGACACGATCGAAGCTCTCCTGAAGCGTGCAGACGACGCCCTTTATCGCGCGAAAATGGATGGCCGGAACAAGATCGAGCTTGAAACCATCCTCTAGGGCTTCTCTGGAGGGGGCTCGGGGGCGACCTAGAGACGCCTTAACTTTGCCGCGCATCGGGGGCATATATCGCCCATGGACACGTTCACATCAGGATCTCAGCCCGGCGAAGCCAAGCTCCGCTACCTCGACGCCGATTTCGAGGTGATCAAGCCCGGCCGTTTCGTCTCGTGCGCCGTCACCAAGCGCAAGATCGCGCTGGAAGAGCTGCGTTATTGGAATGTTGAGACTCAAGAGGCGTACATCGACGCAGACGCGGCGTTTAAAAGATGGAAGCAGCTATCAGGTCGGGAATAATCAGGGCGTTCATCGCGGCCAGTGTGCTTCTCGCCTCCTGCGCGGGACCGGCCGCCCAGCCTGTCGCCTCTGCTGAGCCTTCCGTCGCTGCGCCGCCCATCGTTGCCGACACCGCGCCGCCCGAACCCATCGCAGTTCCTGAACCGCAGCCGGTCATCACGCCCGTAGTGGCGCCCATCTGCTCCAGCGAAGCCACGCAGGGCGGGGCGATCATCTGCCATGTGCCGCCGGACACAGCTGTGAAGCTCGACGGCAAGCCCATCGCCCGCGCAGATGCTGATGGCATCGCCATCATCGGCCTCAAGCGCACACAACCTACACCTGCCGTTATCTCCCTCGACGTGCAGCAGCCGGAAGGCGTGTTCCCGGTCTCGATCTCCGTCCCCGTGCTGACGCGCCACGACACCGTCACCAGCTTCGGCATGGAATGCGGAAAGATCGCGCCGCAGAACCCGGAAGACAAACGCAAGGCCGAAGTCGCGTGGGTCAAGAAGGACAAGGCGCTGAAATCCTTCAACGCGCCACAGCAGGCCTATGCCCTGCAGGGGCCGGTGAATCTCCAGGGCGTCAGCTATTCATCCTCCTTCGGCGCAACCCGCACCTACGTCCCCAAGACGAAGGAGTGCGAACCCACCACCAACGTTCACAACGGGACGGACATCGCCGTCGGCACGGGCACGGAAATCCGCGCGCCCATGTCGGGCACAGTCATCCTCGCCGATCCCGAGCTCTTCTACGAAGGCGGTTGCGTCTTCCTCGATCTCGGCCGCGGCCTCGTCTCGGTCACCATGCACATGAGCCGCATCGACGTGAAACCCGGCGATGTCGTGAAGCAGGGTGATCTTCTGGGCCTCTCAGGCGCCACTGGCCGTGTCACCGGCCCGCATCTCCACTGGGGCCTGAAGTATCGCAACGTCTTCTCCGACGACCGCGGAACCGACATCTGGCTCGACCCAAAACTGCTGATGAGCCTCAAGGCGCCGGCGTAGTTCCCTCCATCGTTTGTCATCCCGGAAGCGCGCAGCGCTATCCGGGACCTATCGGGCCGGTACGAAAGCCTAGCGTTACGCTTCGCTTCGGCCGGGATGACAATGGATGCTGTTCGCGGCATCCTCTCGGTCATCCGGGAACAGGGGACTCCCATGGCGGAAACAAAAACCAAACCGACCGCCGTCAGCGTCAAAGCCTTCATCGCCGCCGTCACCAACGACACGCGCCGCGCAGACGCGCAAACATTGCTCAAGCTGTTTGAGAAAGTCTCGGGCGTGAAAGCGAAGATGTGGGGGCCGAGCATCATCGGCTTCGGCAAGTACACCTACACCTATGACAGCGGCCATTCAGGCGACGCTCCCGTGCTCGGCTTCAGCCCGCGCGCGGCCAATATCGTCATCTACGGCGGCAGCTATCCTGAACAGATCGGGCCATTGCTGAAAAAGCTGGGCAAGCACAAATCGTCGAAGGCCTGCATCTACATCAACAAGCTTGCCGACGTGGACATGGCCGTCCTCGAAACACTCCTGAAGGACGGCCTCGCCGAGATGAGGAAGACCGCGAAGGAAAAGGGCTGGCCGCTTGTCATGAGCTGATCGCTACGAGCGGGCCAGCCAGCACGCATTGCCGCTGGTTCTGCCTCGGAGCATGCTCGATCCGGGAACGAGGTGAGGGCGGACTCGGATGAAATTCAGAATGACCTGTCTGGTTGCGATCGCAGCCATCGGCTTCGGCGCATGCGCAGGCATGGAAGGAAGCGGATACGCGGACATCGACGACGATCCGCAAATGGCCGCTGTCGGCGCTTCCATGCCCCAGCCGCCAGTGATGCAGACGCCAGTGATGCAGCCACCCTCCGCGCCAGCCAAGCCCGTCCCGCCTGCCCAGACCGGCGGACCATCGCAGATGCAGAAGCCAGTCGCCGCCCCGCCGCCGATGACAACCGGCGGCCCGTCACAAACGCCAAAGCCGCCTCAGGCAACGCCGCCCGTCGCGCCGCGTGCAGTCGGATGCTCATCGTCCAACGTATCAATCCGCACCGAGTCTGATGGCGGCGTTGAAATCAAATGCGCCACGCCGCCCATGGCCCCGCCGGCCAACCTGAAATGCGTCTCGCCTGAAGTCCTCACATGGCTCACCCGTAATGGAACGAGCAGCTATGTCTGCATGAAGTGAGGTCCAGCTTGCCCCGCTTGCCATGCGCTGCCGCGCCGCTAAGGGTAGGGCGCGGGGCACAGGTCAAAGGGCGTTACATGAAACTCTTGCTGGCGCTTGCCACGGCCGCCTCTGCACTTGCTCTTTCGGCCTGCGGAACGATGGGTGGCAATGAAGGCCCCGCGCCCGGATCGCCCGCTTCGCGCGCGCCCGCCGCGATCCCGCCGCCGATGACGCCTGCGCCCGTCGCCACCGCGGCATCCCCGATGCCGGAGCCCGTGCCGGAAGATATCCCCGCCGTCTCCGCCGACAAGGTGAAGTGCATCCCGCCCTACGTGCTGCAGACGGTCGCAAAAGCTGGCGTTGAAGAACCCCGCTGCGTCGCCCCGTCGGAAGCCAGCGCAAAACCTCCGGGCTGAGCTAGACCGTCAGTCCATCGGGCGCGAGCCCGGCCAGCACGCCCATCATCTCCGTGGTTGCCGGCATGATCTTCCGCGTTTCCAGATTGAGCGCGACCGCGACGCCTTCCGCCGTGCACCAGGCCGCGCCCGTATCCGGGTCCATGATCCAGTGCACGAACGAGTGCACCTTCTCCTTCTGGAAGCCCTTGCCAGAACGGATGACGAACCGGTCGCCGCTGCGCGGCCAGCGGCGATAGACCAGCCGGTACTCCAGCACAGCCCCGCCCATGCGCACGACTTCGCCACGCGCCTCGGCCTGCGCCGCCATCTCCGCACGCCAAGGGCGCAGCAGATGCCCCACCGAGTCCGACAACCGCCCGATGAAATACTCCGGCATCATCGTGCCCGTGACATCCACCTGCCCCGGCAGCACAACGCCGCGCCCGATCACCGGCGCCTTGATCGCATCCGCATCCTGCACCGTCGCGCTCGCCCGCGGCGCTACGCTCATGTCCAGCGATCGCGGCGCACATGCAGCAGGCGCCACGTCTTTCAATCTCTCCAGCCGCTCGCGCGTCACCTTCGACCAGGGAAAGGCGAGTCCGGTCGACACATCGATATGATCCACCCAGGTGCGATACGCTGCGCTTGGCTCTCCGCTCAGATGGTTGCTTTGCTGGTAGATCAGCACCGAGCTCTCGGCGACTTCGAGCACGCACGCAGACATCGTGAACGGCTCGCCCGCCTTCACCTCGCGCATGAACCGAATGTGCTGGTCGCGTGGCCGCAGCGTCGAGGGACCATCCGCCCGGAATGCATGATCGAGCCCCAGTGTATGCGCGAACTCGGCCAGCCCCTCCATCATCTTGGCGACGTAGAAGCGCACATTCATGTGCCCCATCTCGTCGCATTCCCAGGTGTTGATGCTGCCCCGATAGACTTCGATCATGTCACGACCCACTCAACTTTTACCGTAGCGCACGCAGGCTCGCCCTTGGCGTCCGTCCCCGCATAAGATCCCGCCAGCATCAGCTTGCCTGCTTTCGCCTTCGCGATCATAGCAGCTGTCACCTCCGGCAGGTCCACCTTCGCGCGGCGATCCCACTGCGTATCCGGTTGCCCGGCATGCTTGCCGATCCCGACATAGACGAACCGCCGAGGCTTGCCTCCCGTCCGGCCTTCCGTCCGCACAAAGTCGCCCAGCCACCGCCAGCCGCTCTTGCCTTCCTCCAGCCGCACCGGAATGTTGAACACCAGCGTTCGCCCTGTCGACACCTTCGCGTCGACAATCTCGCCATTCTTGCCCCGCAGCGCATGCGCCACGCCCTTGGGCGGCGTCTCCACGCTCAGTTTCAGCAAAACGCCGCTGGCCCCAGCCGCAGCCATGTCAGGCTGCGCAGTCCTTGCACAGACCGTGCACCTCGATCACCGCATTGCGCATCTTGAACTTCACGCTCTCGACTTCCTGCGTCAGCTTCTTGACGCTGTCGCCCGCATGCAGCTCGCCAGCCATCCCGCATTTATCGCAGATCAGGAACACGGCCGCGTGCCCATGCTTCCAGTGACCACACGCCACGAACGCATTCAGGCTCTCGATCCGGTGCGCCAGACCCATCTCCAGCAGGAAGTCCAGCGAGCGATAGACAGACGGCGGCTTGGCCGCCTCGCCATCATCACCCATCAGGCCGAGCAGATCATAAGCCTTCGCCGGCCCATCGGATTCCAGCAGCAGCGTCAGAACCTTCTTCCGCAGTGGCGTCAGCCGCCCACCACGGGCCTCGCACAAGGTCTCCGCCTCCTTCAGGCTCTCAGCCAGGGAGTGGGGGGCGCAGGCGAGGTGAGCGTGAACAGGGGCCATGCCCCGAATGTCGGCCTTACCGACCTGATTCACAAGGGCCGCCCTGGGATCGCCGCCGCGCCGAAATCCCGCAAAAGCAGGGATAATTAACGCTGGCTGGCTAGATTTGCCCCAACCCCATCGCGGGGGCGGGGATTGGCAGGCCTATGTCCATTTCGAAATACTCGCCGCAACTGGCCATTCTGGCGGTCCTCATCGTCTCGCGTCTGCTCGTGTCCGCCCTCGGCCTCCACCCCGATCCCGCCATCGTGGTCGACCACTGGCAGCACATCGATCTCCGCTTCCTCGCCTCTGATCCCTTCGGCTCCCTCTGGGCGCTCCACACCCAGCCGCCGCTCTGGAATGGCATCCTCGCGCTTGCCGTCGCCATGGTTGGCCCGGATGGCGAAGCCGTCACCAACCTGATGTTCGGCTTCCATCTGCTGCTCACGGCGGGCGGGGCGCTGATGCTGTTCTCGCTCCTGCGCCATATCGGCATGCCTGTACTGGCCGCAACCATCTTCACGAGCCTCGCCATTTGCTCGCCCAACATCCTCTATTTCGAAAACTACATTTTCTACCCGCACTTCACCGCCTTCCTCGTGACGCTTCTCCTGTGGCTGCTGGTGCGTGTCCGCCGCGACGGACCCCTCTGGCCGGTCGCTGCCTCGCTCGGCGTCCTGACGGCCCTGTCGCTCACCTGGGCCATCTTCCACCCGGCCTTCGTCGTGCTCGCGGGTGCAACCCTCATCGCCTGGCGCCACGGCCTCTCGCTGAAGTCGTTCAGCCTCAGGCCCGCCACGCGCCCGACCATCGCCATAGCGATCGCCGCCATCGTCATTGCCAGCCTGCCCACGATCAAGAACGCCATCACCTACGGTATCCCGTCCGCCTCGACCTGGATCGGCATGAACCTCGCGCAGACCATCCCCGGCGGCCAGTCCGGCGAGTTCGTCCACTGCGACTTCGACACCGCCCAGCGCGAAGGCGTCGCGGCTCATCCCGGCCTGCCCACCGATCACCCGCTGCTCACGCAAGCCTGGAAGAACCCCAACGCCGCCAACTTCAACCACGCCGGCATGATCGCCACGAGCCAGCGCTGCATGGACATGACGAAAGCCGTCATCCTGCACGACCCGATCGGCTGGCTGTCCTTCCGTATCGAAACGCTGATCGGCACACACCAGCTCGCGCCGTCGAACTACAACGCAGACCCGCTTGGCTGGAACGCCATCTTCGCGCCGATGGAAAGCGCCGTCGAAGCCACCGGCTCGTTCGCGCGCTCGCTCACCATCCTCTGGTATCTCGTGCTGATCTATGCCGGCGTGAAAGCCATCCGTTCGAACCCGCCGCTCTATCTCTCGCTGCTCGGGCTGATCGCCTACTTCACCTTCGCCTCGCACTTCCTGAACGGGGGAGAGCAGGCCCGCATGCGCTATACGATCGAGCCGATCTATCTCGTCTTCAGCGCGCAACTCCTGCTCGCCGCATGGCGTCGCTTCGGCGCAAATCCGGGGCTCGGGAAACTGCTGGGCCGAGCTTCCGCGCCGGGACTCACCCCCTCCTGATTCCCCGGTAAAACGGGCCTTTCCGGGCTTTCGCAACGCAACATTGACCAAAAAACCACGTTTTTAGGGGCTTTTTGCTGTGAAAAGTCTCGATTCGCCTTGTAAATCGGGCTTTTCGGGGTTGGGACGCCCCAAAATACGTGTATTCAGAGTGCCGGTTTATCCAAGGGAGTCGAAAGACAATGGCCACCGCAAAAACTGCCGCTAAAGCCAAGCAGAACACCGTCAGCCTCAAGCACCTGGCTGCTGCTCTCGCTGAAAACCACGAGATGCCGAAAAAGCAGGGCGAAGCCGTCCTCAACGACCTGGTGACGATGATCACCAAGCACCTCAAAAAAGGTGACCGTATCCGCATTGTCGGCCTCGGCGTCCTCGTCGTCCGCAAGCGCGCCGCCCGCATGGGCCGCAACCCCGCCACGGGCGAGCCGGTGCAAATCAAGGCCTCGAAAAAAGTCGCCTTCCGCGCCGCGAAAGAACTCAAAGAGTCGATCTAACGATCACTCCGCAGTTTCTGACCGAACAAAGAAAGGCCCGCTCACAAGAGCGGGCCTTTCGCTTTGTGGGACCACAGTCACCGCCCTCGTGAGGTGCATCAACGATGCACCTCCGAAAGCCTGAACCTAGTTCAAGCACTCCCCGCGAAGGCCGGTACCACCCCATCCACCAATACAAGTTCCTCGCCCCGCTCCTCCCGACGAAAGTCGGGACCCAGGGGCGGCTCGTCCCGGTGCGCGAGGCCAACCCCAAACCCGTAGGGTGCATCAACGATGCACCGTGGCAGGCGACGGCGGCGCGGTGCATCGTTGATGCACCCTACGAAGCCGGAATTGGGGGATAGAGGTGGATCGAAACTGTAGGACAGAAAAATCCAACTCCGTCTGCATTCAACGCTCTGCCCGCGCGGATTGGGGGATACTCCCTCCCAAATCCCGCACCCCCATGGCCCGGGGTTATACTCCCACCCATGGGTCAGATGTTCATCATCCTGCTGCGCATCCTCTTCCCGCTCGACAAGGTCGCGCGGTCCCGCGAATTCATGCGTGCCTGGCTCCAGAAGATCGTGAGCTGGGTCACCGACCCGGAAGACATCGAAGGCTTCGCTTACTGGACAGACGACCGCGCGAAACTCGAAGGCCACATCTGCGCCCTCGAATACGCCATGCAGGTCCTCATCCACGAACGCGCCCGCGAGATGCTGGGCTTCCCGTTCATCTTCTTCCCCCGCCAGCGCAACCCGCACATCCGCCACCCGAAGAGCATGCACCAGCTCTTCAAGCGTCTCGCGCAGTCAGCGCGCAATTTCGACAATCTCGATAAGCTCGCCGCGCGGCGTGCCGAGCGCATCAAGCGCGAACGCGCCGACAGCCCCCTCCGTCTCGATGCTGCGCATCGATCCACCTCCCCCGGCTTCGCCGGTGGAGGACCAGCAACGCACACCGCCCTCGAAGTCCTCCACCGCCAAAGGCGGGGGAGGTGGATTGCGCGCTCTTGCGCGCAAGACGGAGGGGGCTGCGCGCCTTCGCGCGGATGCCTGCGCACGCGCGGACCTCCGCTTGGATCTCTCAATTGCCGATTGCCGACTGCCTCGCAGCCACCTGCGAGGTCGCGACCCGTAGCCAGTTCGCCTACGCCTTCGCGCGTTTCGCAAACACGATGCGTTCGCCGTGCACCTTGCACTCCGCCGCCAGGTATTGCGGGATCACGGTTGCAACCTCCGCCGGCGTCGGCAGTGTCAGCGGATCTTCCCCCGGCATCGCCTTGAAACGCATATCGGTCCGCACCGCGCCAGGATCGAAGAGGTTCACGCGGATCGGCGTGTTCTCGATCTCGTCGGCATAGCACGCGATCATCGTCTCCAGTGCAGCCTTGGTCGCGCCATAGACGCCCCAGAACGCCCGCGGCCGCGGCACGATCCCGGTGGTCACGAACAGCGCGCGGCCCGCCTCGCTCATCCGCAGCAACGGATGCACCGCCCGGATCAGCCGCCAGTTCGCGGTGAAGTTCACGTCCAGCGTTTCCTGGAAAGCCGCCGGCGAAATGTTCTCGAGCGGCCCCAGCGTTCCCAGAACGCCAGCATTTCCGAGCAGACCATCCAGCCTGCCGAAACGTTCCAGCAGCGCCGAAGCCAGTCGATCAATCGCCGCCGTATCGCGCAGGTCCAGCGGGATCAGCGTCGCGCTATGTCCGGTGGCGGCAAGAATTTCGTCGTCCAGCTTGGTCAGCGCTTTTTCCGATCGCGCCGTCGCGATCACATGATTGCCCGCCTTCGCCAGCTCAAGCGCGGCGGCGCGGCCAATGCCCTTGGAGGCGCCGGTAACGAGAACAATGCGGCGGTCCATGAGAAGCCCCTAGTCGTCGAGCAGCGAGAGCTGCTGTTCCTTCGACGCCATGTCGTGGTCACGATCGACCAGACGCGTCGGATAATCGCCGGTGAAGCAATGGTCCGCGAATTGCGGCGCCCCATCGTTCCGCTTGCCCACGCCCAGGGCCTCATAGAAGCCCGGCAGCGAGATGAACGACAGCGAGTCCACCTTCAGATAACGCTTCATCTGCTCGATGCTCATCGAGGATGCGATCAGCTCTTCCTTCGAAGGCATGTCGATGCCGTAGAAGTCCGGATGTTTGATCGGCGGGCTCGCGACGCGGAAGTGGATCTCGCTCGCGCCCGCGTCACGGATCATCTGCACGATCCGCTGCGATGTGTTCCCACGCACGATCGAGTCGTCCACCAGCACCACGCGCTTGCCCTCGAGCAGCGGCCGGTTCGGCGCATGCTTGCGCGAGATCGAGCGCTGACGGCCCGTCTGCGTCGGCTGAATGAAAGTGCGGCCCACATAGTGGTTGCGAATGATGCCGAACCCGAACGGGACGCTCGAAGCCTCCGCATAGCCCAGCGCCGCGGGGTTGCCGCCATCCGGCACGGGGCAGACGATGTCCGCATCGACATGGCTCTCAGCCGCGAGGATACGGCCAAAGCGGCGGCGGGTCTCGTAAACGCTCTGGCCATGCATGATCGAGTCAGGTCGCGCGAAGTACACGTATTCGAAAACGCACGGGCTCGAGTGAACCGTGGGGAAGGGCGTGAGGCTCTCGACGCCATCCTTGTCGATGACCACGACTTCGCCCGCCTCGATGTTGCGAACGAAGCTCGCGCCGATCGCGTCGAGCGCGCAGGTTTCCGAACAGAGAACAGGCGAGCCGTCCTCAAGTGCGCCGAGCACCAGCGGACGCAGGCCCCACGGGTCGCGCGCACCGATCAGCTTGTCATTGGTGAGAGCGATGAACGCATACCCGCCCTCAAGCTGACGAAGCGCATCAACGAACCGGTCCTCGATCCGGTTGCGTTTGGAGCGAGCGGTAAGCTGCAGAACGACTTCCGTATCCATGGTCGACTGGAAGATCGCGCCGTTCATCACCAGCTCGCGATGGATCGCGCGGGCGTTGGTCAGGTTGCCGTTGTGAGCCACGGCCAGGCCGCCATGGGCAAGGTCGGCATAGATTGGCTGGATGTTACGGTGAACAACCCGGCCCGACGTCGAATAGCGGTTATGGCCGATCGCCATGCGGCCGGGCAGACGGTTGATGGCGCCGCTGTCATGGGCGAAGTTGTCGCCGACGAGGCCCATATGCCGCTCGGAGCGGAAGGTGCCGCCTTTATCATCGAAGGTGACGATCCCGCAGGCTTCCTGTCCGCGATGCTGCAGGGCGTGAAGACCAAGGGCGGTCAGGACAGCTGCGTCGTCTCGTCCGAAGACACCGAACACGCCGCACTTGTGGCGCATTCCATCTTTGGAGTCGGGGCCGTCTTCGAAGTCGGGACGGAAATCATCATCGTCCAGTCCCGGCTCGTTGAAGACTTCAGGCCAGTCCAAAGCATCAAGATTGGCCAAAGCTTGTCTCCGGGCAGATGCTTACTGGGTGCTCACTGCCGCCGTGGCCGCTTGCGCCCCGCCGGTGAACAATTCGACCACAGTCGTCAAGGCGCCGCCAACGCCACCGGCTGCGGCGTTCAGATACGGGTAGGTATAGCTCTTCGCAACCCAGTCAGGCTCCCCACCTGCGGGAAGGACCTGCTGCATGAGCAGAACAAACAGAATTGCGGCCAATATGCCGCGGGCGAGACCAAATCCGGCGCCCGCAATCCGGTCCAGCGCGCCGATTTCGGGCGAGGAATGGATCAGCTTGGACAACCGTCCGCCCAGGAAGGCGGCCAGCAGATAGGCGACCAGGAAGCCGGCCACGACCAGAATGGCAGAGGGAACAACAGACTCTGCATTGGGAGAAATGATCTGTTTCAGCGGCGGCTCGAAGAATTTGAGGCACAGCCAGGCCGCCAGACCGCCAATGATGAACGAGATAACCGAGAATGCTTCGCGAATCAGGCCGCGACCCACGGACATGACGGCCGACATGACCGTCAGGCCCAGCACAACGATATCGAAGACCCAGGGAGGCGCCACGTCAGAACCTTCTACTCAGTATCCCCGCCCAGTACGTCCACGAGGTCCTGCAGTCTGGATAGCCCATGGACCTGCATCCCGTCGACAGTATCTGGCGCCCCCGCCGGCACGAAAGCCTGCGTAAAACCAAGGCGCGCTGCTTCGCGCAGCCGGGGTTCGATCCGGCCGACCGGTCGAATCGCACCCGAAAGGGCAACCTCGCCGAAGAAGACCGAACCCGCCGGGAACGGACGATCAAGAAGTGCAGAGGCGAGCGCAGCAGCGGCCGCAAGGTCGCCAGCGGGCTCGGCAATGCGATAGCCGCCGGTAACACTCAAATAGACGTCGCGCATGCCGAAGCGCAGACCGCAGCGCGCGTCGAACACGGCGAGCAGCATCGCAAGGCGCGGGCTATCCCAGCCGACGATCGAGCGGCGCGGGTTGCCGGCGGATTCAGGACCGGCCAGCGCCTGCACTTCGGAGAGGACAGGACGCGACCCCTCCATTGCCGCAAACACCGCGCGGCCGGAAGCTTCCGCTTCGCTGCCGGCGAGGAAGAGCGCAGACGGGTCGCGCGCGGGCGACAGACCCAGCTCACCCATTTCGAAGACGCCGATCTCGTCGGTCGGTCCGAAGCGGTTCTTCACCGAGCGAAGAATGCGGAACTGGTGACCGCGTTCGCCCTCGAAATAGAAGACAGCATCCACCATGTGCTCAAGCACGCGGGGACCTGCGATCTGCCCGTCCTTTGTGACGTGGCCAACGAGGATCACAGCGGCGCCGGTCTTCTTCGCAAAGCGCGTCAGTTCCTGCGCGCATGCGCGGACCTGCGCCACGGAGCCGGGCGCCGCTTCAAGGCTGTCGGACCAGAGCGTCTGCACGGAGTCGATGACGATGATCTCTGGCGCGGATGCCTTCAGTGCTTTGAGGATCGAACGAAGATCGGTCTCGGCTGCGAGCTGTACCGGGGCTGCTTCAACGCCAAGGCGTCGCGCGCGGCCCTGGATCTGCGAGACGGCTTCCTCGCCGGAGATGTAAACGCACTTGGTCCCCGCACGCGCCATCGAAGCGGCGGCCTGCAGAAGCAACGTCGATTTGCCGATGCCCGGATCGCCGCCCACCAGCACCGCGGAGGAGCGCGCAATGCCGCCGCCGAAGACGCGGTTCAGCTCGTCGATACCGGTGGAGATGCGGGCAGGCGGCGGCTCCGCGCTATCAAGCGGCGAGAACTCAACCGAGCCCGTGCGCGTCTTCGTGCCGGACTTCGGCGCTTCAAGTCCGCCCGGCGGCGCGGTGACCGATTCTTCGACCAGCGAATTCCACGCGCCGCACGCTTCGCAGCGGCCAGACCATTTGGCATGGGCGGCCCCGCAGGACTGGCAGACATAGGCAGTGCTTGATCGAGCCATGCGCATGGTTCCGCCTCTATCGGCGGAGTTTGTCAATCCGGCTACCGCGTCGGAGCCTGGGCTGGCGTGTGAAACAACCTCACTGCGTCAACCGAACCCTTCCGGCTCCCGTATTCGGTCCGACGCCATCGGGAACAGGAATATCAATGTCGTTATAGCGCGTATTGAGCACGAGTTGGGGGCCGTTCTGGAGGTGGAGCTTGTTGACCACGAGAACTGTGAATTCCGAGGCATCGGCCACGCCCTGACCCGTGTCGATCCGGAGCATGTTGCGCGGCAGGTAGACCGTCCCCACGAGGTAGTTTGCGAAGCTCGTCGTAATCTGGTGCATCTGGTTCTTCGGCGAGGCGTGATCCTCGAAGAACAGAAGTCCGGCCAACGGTCCTGAATTCGGCGCGGAAAGGCTGATGGAGGAGCTGCCGGTGAAGGAGAAGACCGCACCCTGTCCCGTGAGGTAGAAGCCTACATTGGTCCCGACAAGTTTGGATGTTCCGTCCACCATGAGCGGTCCATCTTTCAGGATGTAGGCGCCCTTGGAAAGCGTAACGTTGGAGGCGCCCATTATCTTGATGCCGCCGCAATACACGCCCGGCCCAAGTTTGATCTTTCCGTTGTTCACGGTGGTGTTGCTGTAGTCGCACGCGCCAACCTTAGGCGCCGCGCGATTTACCAGCGGGTCGACCATCTTCGGGCAGTCGGTTATGGGCGCGGGCTTGAAGTTCACCTCGGACGCCGACCTGGCGCCGCCGGAAGCGCAGATCAGGCTGGCTTCAAGTCGTGAACTGCCGAGTGACATGATACTCTCACCCGCGGCCGAGTTTGAGTAGATCGAACACTTGCTGGCGGCCAGCTTGGCTTTTGCGTCGAGGTAGATCGCGCGAGGATCGCTTGGCTCCAATGCGAGGGTGCAGATCGGGTTGCTGCTGCCAGAGACTTCCGCGATAGCCTCGACGACCATCGGCGCGTCAGATCCGCTCAGCGGGTTCGAGAATATCGTCTGTCGCCGGGCCGACACCTGCACCCGGACGGCCTTTCCGTCCTCGATGACTGCAGCTGTGGTTGTGTGTTGGGTGTGGATGGTTGCGGCGACGTAGCTCTTGGCCACGGCATCGACGTTCTGCTTGCTTCCGGGACCTAGCAAAAGTTCCGATGCGGAAGCTATTGCAGCGGAATCTGCGGCTGTTTGCATTTGGCGGTGCTGGTTCACCAGCGACATGAAATCAATCACGCCGCCGCAGATAAACACAATCACGCTCAGCGCGATTACAGCGACGATCGTCAGGCTGCCTTTGGAATTAGGCAAAAAGTTGCGTTTCATCGCACGTCAACTTCCCCCGAAATCAGCGACGGCTACTTATCCATGCAGATCGTAGGGTTCAAAAATAAACTTAGAATAAAACTAAAATTGGTCCGCCAAACCGCGGTTGCTTTGGCGCCCAGCTGGGATAGCCTTTCTTCGGTACAAATGAGGAACATCTGAAATGCGCTTTGCCAGCATCACCGAAACAGTGGGCCGGACGCCGGTGGTTCGCATCAATCGCCTAGCGCCAGAGGGTGTGAACCTCTGGGTCAAAGTCGAAGCCTTCAACCCGCTCGGGTCGGTTAAGGACAGGTTGGCTCTGGGTGTTATCGAGGCCGCGGAGCGGTCTGGCGAGCTGAAACCGGGGCAGACGGTGGTGGAGATGACCAGCGGCAACACCGGTATCGGCCTGGCCATGGTGTGCGCGGCCAAGGGTTATCCCTTGGTGATCGTAATGCCGGAGAGCTTCTCGATCGAACGGCGCAAGCTGATGCGCTTCCTCGGCGCCAAGGTGCTGCTGACACCGGCTGCGCTGCGCGCGACGGGCGCCATCACCAAAACTCAGGAGCTCGCCAAGGCGCATGGCTGGTTCATGACGCGTCAGTTCGAGAACCCGGACAACCCAGCCTATCACGAGAAGACGACGGGCCCGGAAATCATCGAAGACTTCAAGGCCGATGGTCTCGACTATTTCGTCTCGGGCTACGGCACCGGCGGCACCCTGAACGGCGTCTCCCGCGTGCTGATGCGCGAAAGCCCTCGCACCAAGATCGTGGTGTGCGAGCCGGCGGACGCGCCGCTGATCACCAGCGGCCAGTCGCAGCAACGCAATGACGATGGTACGCCCGCCGCCAGCCATCCAGCGTGGAAGCCGCACCCGATGCAGGGCTGGACGCCGGATTTCATTCCGAAACTGACAAGCGAGGTCGACTGGTCGAAGATCAGCCGAATCGTGACCATCGCCGCTGCTGACGCGATGAAGTGCTCGATGGATCTCGCGCAGAAGGAAGGCATTTTCGTTGGTATTTCGTCGGGTGCGACGTTCGCGGGAGCGCTGGAAGTCGCGAAGTCGGCGCCGAAGGGCTCCAACATTCTCGCCATGCTGCCGGACACGGGCGAGCGCTATCTCTCGACGCCGCTGTTCGCCAACACGCCGGCCGACATGACGCCGGAAGAACTCGAAATCATGAAGTCGACGCCTTACGCAGTTCCAGCTGCGTAAGACACGGTCGTCGTGTCTGACCTCGAAAAGCTGTTCACGGGTATCGCTCACTATGCCTCTGAGCGGCGCGAAGACGCTTCGCGACCGCATAAGCCGCTCGCCAGCTTTGTCGAACAGATGGAGCGCTTTCGGCTGACGGTTCAGGACGAAGGCGTTCCAGCCGAGCGGGTGATCAGCGAACTCATCGCGAAAGCGGAGCCGGGTCTCGCCGCGATGACCGAGCCGCGTTTCTTCGGCTGGGTCATCGGCGGTAGCAACCCGACCGGCGTGGCGGCCGACTGGCTGACATCAGCCTGGGGGCAGAACGCCGCCAACCATCTGGCAGCGCCGTCTGCTGCTGCGGCCGAGGCGCAGGCAGGCGCCGCCCTGCTTGACTTGCTGCATCTGCCGCGTGAGGCGTCGGTTGGGTTCGTGACCGGCGGCACGATGGCCAACTTCACCGGTCTCGCCGCAGCGCGCGGAGAGGTGTTGCGGCGCATCGGCTGGGATGTCGAGGCAGGCGGCCTGTTCGGCGCGCCAGCGATCACGGTACTCATCGGGGATGAAGCGCACTCTACTGTTTTCGCGGCGCTGAAATATCTCGGCCTCGGGATGCAGCGTGTGGTGAAGGTTGCTGTTGATCGCAATGGAGCGATTATCGCAGGCGCATTCCGTGAGGCCGTAGCGCAGGCCGATGGGCCGCTGATCGCGATCGCACAGGCGGGTCAGATCAATACGGGCGCGTTCGATCCATTCGCGGAAATGGCCGAGGCGCTACGCGGCAAGAACGCATGGCTGCACGTCGATGGCGCGTTCGGCCTGTGGGCGCGGGCGACGAAGACGCATCAACATCTTGGGGCGGGGCTGGAACTGGCCGACTCGTGGGCGGTCGATGGCCATAAATGGCTGCAGACGCCCTATGACGCCGGTTATGCGATCGTGAAGGATCGTGCGGCGCATATACGAGCAATGCAGATCCCGGCCAGCTATTTGCCGGGTGCAGGCGATGGCGCGCGCAATCCATCCGACTATGTGCCGGAGCTGTCACGCCGCGCGCGGGGCTTTGCGACATGGGCGCTGATCCGCCATTTCGGGCGCAAGCGTATCGTGGAGATGATCTCCCGCCATTGCGCGTGCGCGCGTCGGTTCGCGCAAGTGCTGGGCGCGGAGCCGGGCGTCGAGATTGTGAATGATGTCGTGCTGAATCAGGTCGCGGTGCGGTTCGGCTCCGACGAACAGACCCGCGAGGTCATCGCCCGCGTTCAAGCTGGCGGCGTGGCGTTCGTTGGCGGGTCCGATTGGCGTGGCCGCTGGGTGATGCGGATTTCCATCTCGGGCGAAACGACGAATGAAGCGCATGTCGATCAAGCGGCGGCAGCCATGATCGAGGCCTGGCGAGATATACGCGACCGAAACTAGCGGGCCGCGAAGCACCACAGGCCGGTGCAGATGCCGAAGCCGACCTGCATGATGACGTCCAGCAGGCCGCCAATCACCAGCACGGGCAGGCCGACCCACAGGAAGGCCAGCCAGATCGCCATCGGCGTGATCCGCGGCTCGGGCAGGCGGTGACCTGCGACGGTTTGAATCTTAGCGCGCGCCATGGCGGTTCCTGCGAGAGCATCTGCTCGTTCACCAATTGGGAGCGGAAATCGCTAAGACTTGGCAAATGAGTCGCCTGATCGCTTCCTGGAATGAACTGCCGCGTACTGCATGGGACGCCGCGCACACGTCTGCCGGTGCGAGCTATCAGCAGGATTGGTCCTATGGTGTGGCGCTCAAGGCTGCTTCACCGGGCGTTGAAATCCTGCGGGCTTCCATCGCGCGGGCGGATGGATCGCTGGTGGCGCTGGCGCAGATCGTGGCGCGCCCCTTCGCGCTGGTGGGGCGGTTCGCATTGTGCACGCACGGGCCGGCCTGGGTTGGGGCGGTGACAGCCGACGAGAAGCGAGAGACCTATCGCCTGCTCAAGATGTCGCTGCCACAGGGATGGCCGCGTCTTCTGGTATTCACGCCGAATGAGCCTGCCGACGATGCGGCTGGCTTGAGCGGCATGAGCCGGGTGATGACAGGCGACGCAACCGTGCTGATCGATCTTTCGCGGGAAGAAGCCGCGCTGCGCAGCGCCATGGAGTCCAGCTGGCGCAACAAGTTGTCGAAGGCGGAGCGCTCCGATCTTGTCTTGCAGAAGTCCGGCCTCAAGCCTGCGCAATATCGTTGGCTGATCGACGCGGAGATCAAGCAACGCCAGAAACGCGGTTATCGCGCCATGCCGCTGGAGCTGACAGAGACGTGGCAGGATGCAAAGGCCGAAGGCGCGAAGGGTGATCGCGGCGCCGGGCTAGCGGTGTTCCGCGCGGATATGGGGCGCGATCCCGCAGCGGGCATGCTGTTCCTGATCCACGGTTCGCGCGCGACCTACCATGTCGGCTGGACCAGTGAGGCAGGGCGCGACAACGCCGCCCACAATCTGATCCTCTGGTCCGCCATGAAAGATCTCAAGGCGCGGGGCGTGACGTCCCTGGATCTTGGCGGCGTGAATACGCAATCAGGCGCAGGCATTGCGCGCTTCAAGCTGGAAACCGGCGGCGCCGTGCTGCAGCGCGCCGGAGCCTACGTCTAGCTATTCTGTCTGCTTGCCGAACATCATAGCGATGAATCCGCTGAGTTTGGGCGGTTGGCCGGTGCGAAGAAGGCTCGCCTGGAAAACGCGTCCAAGCAGATACATCTCCGCGATAACGAAAAGCGCAAGCATCGCGCCGGTGCCCAGCACTTCCGCGATCGACACGCCGGCCGTCATGCGCGCGAGCATGGCGAAGGGCGTATAGAGTGGTATCCAGGACAGGATGACGGGAAGCGCGGCATTGGGCGCCTGAACCACCTGAACCATCATGAAGACCACGGGCAGGGTGATCAGGAAGATAACCGGCATCAGGTAGGACTGCGCATCCTGTAGCGAGTTCGAAAGCGCGCCGATCGCAAGATAGAGCATCGAGATGATCAGGTAGCCGGCAAAGAAATAGAACGCCATGGCGATGAACATCCATGGCTGGTCGAACGCCGCCAGCGATGGTTTCACGATGTCGGCCACCATGCCCTGCACAGACAGCGCGGCGAATATCGCGGCGCCAACCCAGACGGCGAGAATGGTAAGGCCGATGGCCCCAAGTCCCACCAACTTGCCGTACATGAGCTCAGCCGGGCGGATGTGCGCGAGCACGGATTCCAGCAGCTTGTTGGAGCGCTCCTCGATCACGCTCTGCAGCATCATCGATCCAGTGACCATCACCGTGACCATGAGCAGATAAGCCGCGGCGAGCGGCAGGACGGAGCGGATGGCAACAAGCTCGCGGCCTTCGCCCTGTGGCGGGGCAGATACCTGGATCGGTACGGTAGCGTCCAGCATCTGAGCCGCGATCTCGGGCGACAGGCCTTGGGCCTCCAGCGTCTTCAGCCGCTGCACGCGCACGACTTCCGCGCGCACGCTGTCGATCAGTCCCGTGTTGGGTGTGCCGTTGGTCCAGACGCGTATCGGCGTTTGTGCATCGACTGTTTGCGGGATGTAGACCGCCATGGCGAGCGGGCGTTCGCCTGCGGTCGTGTCGATGACATCGCGCAGGTACGGTCCGAGATTTTTGGCCAGCTCGTCGGGTCCATCCTTGGCAGAGACGTCGTAGGGCAGCTCCGCCCGGATAAAGAGCGGCGGTTCTACTTTGTACACCGGCGCGTCTTTTGGCAGCTTTGGCTTGATGAGTTCCAGTGCGGCGGGCGCGCCGCCTTCGGCAATGAACTGTTGAATCTGCTGGTCAGTAAACCAGCGGTCGCCCTTGGCCCAGACCGCGTCGGGTTTTGCCGAGCCTGCGCCCCAACGCTGCACATAGGCGGAGAGATTGCCGAGTTCAAAACGCTCGCGGTTGATCGCGATGCGACGGTCGATGGCTTCGCCGTACTGACCGCTGACATCGACGAGCACATAGGCAGAGTTCAGGTTCGGCCGAATGAAGCGACCCGCTACCTGCGTCAGAGCGATCACGACCGGCAGGACGAGCAGCATGACCCAGAAGCCGCGTGTCGAGGCGATCTGGCGGTACTCGCGGATAGCGACGAGAATGATCGATCTCATTGTGCGATCTCCTGTCCCGAACCAACAAGGCGAATGAACACATCGTGCAGGCTGGGGCGGTGGCTCTCGAAGCGGCGAAGGGCGAAGCCTTGCGTGGTACATTGCTGGAGCAGCGCGCCGAGATCGCTGCCAGGTTTCAGTTCGACATCCCAATCGCTCCATGCGTCGTTGCCGCCGGTGCGTTGCGCAGCGACGACGCCGGGCAGGGATGATGGATCGGCCTGCGAGGTGATCGACAGGCGGCCGGGCAGGCGGGCGCGGGCTTCTTCCTGCGTACCTTCAAACACCTTCTTGCCGCGCGAGAGCAGCAACAGCCGGTTGGTCATGCGCTCGGCGTGCTGCATTACATGGGTGGAGAAGACGACGGTCGTGCCCTTGCGGGCCATCTCCATCACCAGGTCTTCCAGCACCTGCTGGTTCACCGGGTCGAGGCCGGAGAAGGGTTCATCGAGAATAAGCAGGCGTGGCGAATTTACCATCGCGGCCGCGACCTGCACCTTCTGCTGCATGCCCTTTGAGAGTTTGTCGACGGTCGACTTCGTCCACTCGCCAAGGCCAAAGCGATCGATCAGGCGTTTGCCCTCGGTCGTCGCCGCCGCTTTGTCCATGCCCTTGAGCTGACCGAAATAGACGATCGTCTCGAGCACTTTCATGCGGCGATAGAGTCCGCGCTCTTCAGGCAGGAAGCCGATCTCGCTCGAATTCTCGCGTCCGGGCGCGCGTCCGAGGATTTCAATCCTGCCGGACGTTGGACGCAGGATGTCCAGCGCCATGCGCAGGCTGGTGGTCTTGCCGGCGCCATTGCCGCCCAGGAAGCCGAAGATGCCGCCCTCGGGCACGCTGAAGCTGAGATCGTCCACGGCCGTGAACTCGCCGAAGCGCTTCACGACATGGTCGAGCAACAGAATGGCCATGGCTGCCCCTAAATCCGGCCGCTGCGCGGCTCTTGATGCCCTGTTGGTCTGGCATGCACGGAGAGGTGTGCATCCACAGCCCCGACAACAGGGGCAGCAACGAATTACTGAACTGAGTGTGGGGTGGAAGCAACAACCTTACTTGCCATCGGGCGCCGTGATCGGGCGTGCATCTTCCCACCGATATGGCAGCACGTCGGGCTTCACATAGACTTCGGTTGTGAACTTGAATGGATACTTTGTGCCGCTCGGATAGGTCAGCTCGATGAAATAGGCCGTGTAACCAGCTGCGGGCTTATCGACATTGCCAACATACGTTCCATCGGCGGCGGCTTGCAGTGGTGTGGGGGTGAACGCCTTGTCGCCCAGTGTAGCTACGCGGAAGTCCCGCGCCTTCGGGTTCGTACCCTGCCACAGCAGTACCGATGACGGTTTGATGGCGCCGGGGTTCACCACCAGAGCGCCGTCATCACGCACGGTCCACGAATACTCCGGCACGGTGCGGTTCTTGATCACGCTATCGTACCACGCCGTCATGCTGTCGTTGATATCGGTGCCGGCGGTCGAATGCCGCGAGTTGGGCAGCATGCGCAGCTGTTTCGAGCCGGGCAGTAGATGGTAGGAATACTTCGTGTTGTCGGGCGGGAAGAATTCATCACCCACTGCGTTGATCACGAATTTTGGCATCTTCATCTGTGGGCGACCGCGATAGTTCAGCGGGTCCTCGATCGTGTTGACCGCCTTCATTTTGAGGCCCGTCCGATCAGGGATGAGGCCAGCCTTCACATAGTCGCCCAGTGCGGGCGAGAAATACCCCATCGCTTCCCAGTGATGGCGCGTCGTCGCGTCGACATCGAGCACGTTGATGACAATCGGGATCATGCCGATGACGCGGCTGTCGAGAATGCCGACCAGCCAGGATGTCCAGGCGCGCTTGGAGCCGCCTGAAACAACGAAGCCGTCGATCTTTGCTTTACCGCCTGCATCGCTGGCGAGGAATTGCTGCACGGCTGTCATCGCAGCCGTGCCAGCCTTCACCATCGGCAGGCGGGCCAACGCCTCCGGCTCCTTGTTCGCGTCATAACGAGCCTGCAGGTACGCAATCATGTCGTCTTCGCTGCGCGCCACAGTCGGCGTGTCGGCAAAACGGATAGGCTGGTTCGGCGCTTGGCCAAGGTCGGCGATGACAGATCCGGTCTCGACAGCCATGCGGGCAAAGCGCTCGGCTGCGCCTTGAGGGGCTGGCGTCGTTGACGATCCGCCATTGATGTACAGGAACGCCTTCTGGCTTTGCAGGCTGTCGGGAATGGTGACCGTCAGCCAGTGCTTCCAGACCGAGCGATCAGACTGCGCTTCCGTCATCCAGGTCTGCGAAGTGAGTTCCAGAACCGCGCCATGATAGCCATCGCCTTTGAACGTCTTCTCGACTTTCCACGCAAAGCTGGGATCTGGCCGTGCGACATAAGCATCGAGAACGTTGGGCGGGTTCGGCGCGATGGCGGGTGTCGTGGCGCAGCTTGCCGCCGCGACCAGCGCTGTCGCAAAGAGGGCAGCTCCGAATAGCTTGCGCATCATCTCTCCCATGTCGGTCTGGCGCCGATACGGGCAATGGATCACAGATTGCAGGCTTTGCAACCGGCGCTGAATGCCAACCTAAATAGCGGGCTGGATCGGGCCTTCGGCGCGGCCGTTCACGAACTGGTCGATGAACGGGTTGCCGGAATTGTCGAGCGCGGAGACGGGCCCGCGCCAGACGATCTTGCCTTCGTGCAGCATCGCAACTTCGTCTGCGATCTTGCGGACGCTGGCCATGTCGTGGGTGATCGAAACAGCAGCAGCGCCCAGCGCTTTCACCTGTTCGACGATCAGGTTGTTGACCGCATCAGCGGTGATGGGGTCGAGGCCGGTCGTCGGCTCGTCGAAGAAGATCAGGTCGGGCTTTGCGATGATGGCGCGGGCCAGCGCGACGCGCTTCTGCATCCCGCCGGAAAGTTCTGCTGGGCGCAGGTCGGCGGCAGAGGCGGGCAGGCGCACCTTTGCGAGGTTCTCGATGGCGCGCTTCTTCGCTTCGCCACGGCTGACGCTGTCACGGTAGAGCAGCGCGAAAGCGACGTTTTCCCAGACGGTAAGGCTGTCAAACAGCGCGCCGCCCTGGAACAGCATGCCGGTGCGGCGGCGGAGCGTGCCGATGGTTTTGGCCGATTTTACGCGCTCGCCGTCGAAATAGATCTCGCCCTTGTCTGGCGTGACAAGACCGAGGGCGGATTTGATGGTCACGGACTTGCCCGTGCCCGAGCCGCCGATGATCACCAGCGACTGGCCGGCGGCGACCTTCAGGTCAACGCCACGCAACACCCGCTTGGCCCCAAACGCCTTATGGACGTCGCGCAGCTCAAGGATGGGTTTGGCTGAAAAATCGATCACAGGCCGACCCTCACGAAGATCGAGGTGAGGATGTAGTTCGAGGCGAGGATCAGCACGGCTGCACCGACGACAGCGAGGGTCGCTGCACGGCCGACGCCGCCCGCGCCGCCCTTGGAGCGATCGCCCTGATAGCATCCCATCAGCGAGATGATGCCGCCAAACACCGCAGCCTTGATGATGCCAGACCAGATGTCGTTGCCGGTGACGAACGCCCACGAATTCTTGAGGTAGAGCGAGCCATTGAAGTCGAGCGCGCCGACTGCCACGAGATACCCGCCGAGCACGCCGATGATGTCGGCGACAACAACCAGCAGCGGCAGCGTGAGGATGCCTGCAATCACGCGCGGCGCGTAGAGATAGCGCGAGGGCTTGGCTGAGAGCGTAAGCAGCGCGTCGATCTGTTCGGTCACGCGCATCGCGCCGATCTCTGCCGCGATACCGGCGCTGACGCGTCCGGCCAGCATCAGGCCCGCGAGAACCGGGCCGAGCTCGCGCGTAATGCCAAGCACCACAATGTTCGGTACGAACTGTTCAGCGTTGAAGCGCGAGCCGCCGGTATAGATGTTGAGTGCAAGCGCCGCGCCGATGAACACGGCGGTCAGGCCAACGACGGGCAGGGAGTAATACCCCACCTTCAGGCACTGGCGCAGAACCTCGCGGATATAGATCACGGGCGTGATGCAGGCGATCAGGACGCCGCCCGAAAACGCGGCGATGCGGCCGATCTCGCGAAATCCACCGAGCACCGTCCGGCCAATCAGCTGGAAAGGACGCAACAGGAATGGCGCCTTCGCGGGTGCGGACACGGCGTCGGCAGTCATTCGCCACCCGTATAGGTGCGTTCGAAGCGTGATCCCAGTCGGGTCAGGATTTCGTAGTCGATTGTGCTCATGGCCCCGGCCACCTCTCCGATAGGCATGTTGGGGCCGACGAACTCGATTTCATCCCCCGGCGACACTGAAAGTCCGGTTACATCCACAACGATGAGGTCCATCGAGACCCGCCCCACAATCGGCCGCTTCTGGCCGCCCACGAAGCCCATGCCCTTGTTCGAAGCGGATCGCAAGAAACCGTCAGCGTAGCCAAGCCCCACCGTGGCCAGCGTCGTGCCAGCATCCGCTGTCCAGGTTCCACCGTAGCCGACCGCGGTTCCCTTCTTGATGTCGCGTACCTGCAACACAGGGGCCGTCAGGGTAACAACTGTATGCGGGGCCGAGCCCTCAGCCGGCTCCGGGCCGCCGCCATAGAGGCCGATGCCGGGCCGCACTTCCTCAAAATGATAGGGTTTGCCCAGATACGAACCGCCAGTGGCCGACAGGCTGCGGGTAACGCCCGGCCAGAATTTCGTCGCGCGCTCGAAGATTTCGAGCTGTTGGGCGTTGTTCGGGCTGTCTTCGTCGCCGCAGGACAGGTGGGCGATCACGCGGGCCGGTTTGGCCAGCATTTTCGCGGCTGCGCCCCAATGAGCCTCGGGCAAGCCGAGGCGGCTCATACCGACATCAATCTGCACGGCAGCCGGGCGCGGGGAGGAATTGCCGCTGAGCCACAGGTCGATCTGGTCGAGGTGATTCAGTACCGGCACGAGATTGTAGAGCTGGAAGATGTCCATCGTGTCGGATGTGGGGCCATGGAACACCATGATCTCCGGCGTCGGGCCGATCGCACGGCGCAGGGCGCCGCCCTCCGATGGCCACGCCACATAGAAACGTGTGCAGCCCGCCTTCGCCAACGCCCTGGCCACTTCATCAGCGCCCAGACCATAGGCATTCGCCTTGACCACGGCGCAGGCATACGCCGGCTCAACGCGCCGCTGGAACATGCGCCAGTTGGCGACAATGGCGTCGAGGTCGATCTGAAGGCAGGGTCCGGCCATGCAGGTTCGCTAACGGGTTTTGCTACACAGGTGAAGCCGAACCGGAGTGGCGGAAATGCGGCGGATTATTCGTTGCCGTCCGGCAGGAAGCCCCCACCGCCCGACTTCGGCTTGTTCTGCCAGCCGCCGCCTCCGCCCCCACCGAAGCCGCCCCCACCACCGCCGCCACTGACGAACCCGCCGCCACCCGGAGGCGGAGCGCCATCGTTGAAGCGCTTCTCGAGGTTGGAGAACTTCACGCGGGCCGGGTTGAAGCCGACCTCGACCCGGCCGATCGGGCCGTGACGCTGCTTGGCGATGATCACTTCCGCCACGTTGAACTTCAGCGCCATCTGGTCTTTCCACTCGGCGTGCCGCGGATCGCCCTCGCCAGGCTCAAGACGCTCCAGATAGTACGCTTCGCGATAGATAAACATGACGACGTCGGCGTCCTGCTCGATCGAGCCCGATTCCCGCAGGTCGGACAGCTGGGGCCGTTTATCTTCGCGTGATTCAACTGCACGCGAGAGCTGCGACAACGCGATGATCGGGATGGCGAGTTCCTTCGCCAGCGCCTTCAGCGATTTGGTGATCTCGGTAACTTCCTGCACGCGGCCCTGGTTCTTGCTGCTGCCGGACGGCGTCACGAGCTGGAGGTAGTCGATGATCAGCAGATCGAGTCCCGATGTACGCTGGAGGCGGCGCGCACGCGCAGACAGCTGCGAGATCGAGATACCGCCCATATCGTCGATGTAGAGCGGCAGGCCCTCCATCGACTGGGCAGCCTCACGGATCATCTCGTAGTCACGCGGAGACAGGTCGCCCTTCCGCATCTTGTCGGACGGCACAGCCGACACGTCGGCAAGCACACGCGCTGCAAGCTGGTCAGACGACATCTCGAGCGAGAAGAAGCCGACAACGCCGCCTTCATCCGTCTTCATGATGCCGTTCGGCCCCGGCGAGCGCTTGCAGTTCTTCGCGGCGTAGTAGGCAATGTTGGTCGCCAGCGCCGTCTTGCCCATCGAAGGACGCGCCGCGAGGATGATCAGATCCGACCCGTGCAGACCGCCGAGCATGCGATCGAGTTCACTGAGGCCCGTAGGCACGCCCGCGATCTTGCCATCACGCTTGAAGGCGAGGGTGGCGGTTTCGATCGATGTCGCCAGCGCCGAGTTGAATGTCTGGAAGCCCTGCGCGCCCGCACCACGTTCGGCGAGCGAGAACAGTTTCTTCTCGGCGTCCTGGATCTGGAACTCGCCCGGCTCGTCAATGTCGGCGCGCGTTGCCTTCTGCACCATCTCCGAGCCGATATCGATCAATTCCCGGCGCAGCGACAGGTCGTGGATCAGCTTGGCGTAATCGAGGATCTCCGGGCCGAACGCCGCCGAGTCCAGCAAGTCGGCCAGATAGCGGGCGCCGCCAATATCCACCAGCTTGCCATCGCGATCGAAATGCTCGCGCAGGGTCACGCCATCTGCCACGCGCCCGCTGGCGATCAGACGGTCGAGCACCTCAAAGATCGCCGAGTTCGCCGGCGCATAGAAATCGCGCGGTTTCAGGATATCCGTCACGCGCTGGTGCGCATTGTTGTCGAACAGAATCGCGCCCAGCACGGCCATTTCGGCCTGCAGGTTGTGCGGGGGCGGCAGCGTCGTCGTCGTAGGCTCGTGGTCTTTTGGCATGGCCCTTCTCTAGGCCAATCATCACTGTGAATCGCGACTTGATTCTAGATATCCAACGGTTCCTTGTCGCTGTTGATGGAGATCAGTGCGCAGCCTGCTTTTGCAGGATTTTTTCCGCCAAGCGTCGCGACTGCCCCTGCGCTCCAGGTAAAACGCGGTTCAAGGAAAGCTGAAGCCGTGCGGTGAAGCTATCGGCCGAGGAACTTCCCGAACATATTCATGGCAGCGTTCGTCGCCTGTTCTTTCGCTTGTCGATCGTTTGCTTGCCCGCATCTTCCGGCCCTTTGCTTCGTTGAAGGAGCGATAGCCGAGATGCCCTGACGCGCGTGCCGAACTCGCGAGTTGTGCGTGCTTTCAGGGGCAAAAACCACTAACCATCGTTCCGCGAGTCCCGGGCGTGGTCATATGGCTGGGGTGTCCGGGTTTTTTGAGCCGGACCTGAGGAGTTTGCGTGATGACGTCGACGAACTGGTGGCGCGGCGCCGTGATGTACCAGATCTATCCGCGCTCCTTCATGGACTCGAATGGGGATGGCATCGGCGACCTCAAAGGGGTCACCTCGAAGCTCGACCATGTGAAGTCGCTTGGCGTTGACGGCATCTGGCTGTCGCCGTTCTTCAAGTCGCCCATGCGCGACTTCGGCTATGACGTTTCCGACTATCGCGCTGTAGATCCGATGTTCGGCACGTTGCAGGATTTCGAAGCCCTGCTGAAAGCTGCGCATGATCGCGGCCTGAAAGTCATCATCGATCAAGTCTGGTCGCACACCTCGTCCGATCATGAGTGGTTCCAGCAATCGCGTCAGGATGGGCAAAACGACAAGTCAGACTGGTATGTCTGGGCCGATCCCAAGCCGGATGGTTCGCCGCCCAACAACTGGCAAGCGTGGTTTGGTGGCCCGGCGTGGACGTGGGAGCCGCGTCGTCGCCAGTACTTCCTGCACAACTTCCTGCCCACGCAGCCTGACCTGAACTTCCGTACCGAAGCTGTGCGTTTGGAAATCCTCAACATAGCGCGCTTCTGGCTGCAGCTCGGGGTCGATGGTTTCCGTTTGGATGTCGCAAACTATTACGTCCACGATGCGGCCCTGCGCGATAACCCACCGTCCGGCGTGCAAGCTCCGGCTCTGCCGCGCGACATGCAACTTCATCAGTACAATTCCAACCAGCCCGAAACGCTGGATTTCATGGCCAAGATCCGCGAGCGCGTGGATGGCTTGGGCGACAACATGACGGTCGGCGAACTCGCGCCGGGCTCCTACAGCCTGATGGCTGAATACACCCAGGGCCAACACAGGCTGCACACGGCCTATTCGTTCGATTTTCTTGCGGCATGGCCCGGCGTCGAGAAAATGGGCGACGTGCTGAGCCAATGGCGGGATGGCCCAAACGATGGCTGGCCAAGCTGGGCGTTCTCCAATCACGACGTGAAGCGGGTCGCGACTCGTTGGGGCGAAGCGTTGGGCTGCCCGCCATCGCGTGCTGCGCCGTTGTTCATGGCGTTGTTGCTCTCGCTGCGCGGCACAATCTTCCTCTATCAGGGCGAGGAGCTCGGCTTGCCCGAAGCCGACGTGCCGTTCGAAAAGCTGCAAGACCCGTGGGGCATCAATGGTTGGCCCGCCACGAAGGGCAGGGACGGTTGCCGCACGCCGATCCCGTGGAAAGACGAAAACCTCGCCGGCTTCTCGAAGGCGAAAGAGACTTGGCTCCCCATCGATGCGCGCCAGCGTGTGCTGGCCGTCGCCAGCCAGGAGAAGCTGGCCGAGTCCATGCTCCACACCACACGCACCCTGATTGCGTTGCGCAAGGCAAGTGGCGCGCTCAACGCCGGCGCCTTCCGCGTCGTTGAAGCGGCGGGCGACCTGCTGGTCTTCGACCGCGAACTGAATGGCGAACATATCCAATGTGTCTTCAACTTCGGCGCCTCGGAAACGTCCCGCGAGTATGGCGTAAAACCCAATGTCCTCTGGACGTCTGATCCCGTGTTTAGCGGTTCGACCCTGATGATCCCGCCATTCTCGGCGGTGATCCTGAAGCTGAGCTAGCCTGACGTTCCCATCGGCAGAACAGGGCGCTACAGTGGCCGCATGATCCGCGTCCAGACCGAAGCCTTCGACCCGCACGCCGAAACCGCCGCTTTCGCCAAAGGGCGCGGCGAGGCGGGCGCGCTTGCGAGCTTCATCGGAACCGTTCGCGACAGCGCTCATGGTGGCGCTGTGTCAGCGCTGGAACTCGAAGGTTATCCCGGTTTCACCGAGAAGCAGATCGCCAAGATCGAGGCCGATGCCCGCGCCCGTTTCGACGTCATGGATACGCTCGTCATCCACCGCTACGGCCGCATGTCCCCCGGCGAAGCCATCGTTCTCGTCGTGGCGCTCTCGAAACATCGCCGCGAAGCCTTGCAGGCCGTCGACTACCTGATGGACCGCCTCAAGACCGAAGCGCCCTTCTGGAAGAAAGAAGTTCGCGCCGCCAAATCTGGCGAAGAAAGCTCCGAATGGATAGAACCCCGCAGCGACGACCGTGAAGCGCACGCGCGCTGGAACAAGGAATAGAGACCATGCCCGGACCCGCCTATCCCCCGCTGACCGCCCCGGGCGGCAAGATGGTCGACACGATGGAGTTCAAGCAGCTTCGTGTCTGCGTGCTCACAATCTCCGACACGCGCACCGATGAGACGGACACCTCCGGCCACATCCTCGCAGACCGCGTGAAGGAAGCCGGCCACGAACTCGCCGACAAGGCCATCGTGCCGGACGAGGTCAACGCCATCCGCGCCATCATGCGCAAATGGATCGCCGACCCAACAATCGACGCGGTCGTCACCACGGGCGGCACCGGCCTCACCGGTCGCGACGTCACGCCAGAAGCCGTCCGCCCGCTGTTCGACAAGGAGATCGAAGGCTTCAACGTTGTCTGGCACATGGTCAGCTTCGCCAGCGTCGGCACCTCCACGCTGCAATCGCGCGCCTGCGCCGGCGTCGCCAACGCCACCTTCATCTTCTGCCTGCCGGGCTCCAACGGCGCCGTGAAAGACGGCTGGGACAAACTCATCCGCTGGCAACTCGATAGCCGCCACATGCCCTGCAACATGGTCGAACTCATGCCGCGACTTATGGAGAGCTAGCCACTTGTGAGCGTCCGCTCACACGCCTATCTATTGGCGCACGTAAGGGGAGAGAGATCATGAAAACCCGCCGCCTTGGGCGCAGCCCGATCCATGTGTCCGAAATCTGCATGGGCACGATGACATTCGGTAATCAGGCCGACGAGGCCATGTCGTTCCGCATCCTCGACAAGTCTTTTGAGGCCGGTATCACTTTCTACGACACCGCCGAAAACTACCCGGTCCCACCCGACGTCAAATACGCCGGCCGCACCGAAGAGATCGTCGGCCGCTGGATGAAGACCAAGCCGCGCGACGCGATCCTGCTTGCCACCAAGGTCTCCGGCCCTTCGCACGGCTGGATCAAGTCCGCTCAGCGCGAAGGCATGACCGCGCTCGACCGCCACAACGTTGTCCGCGCCATCGAGGCCAGTCTCAAGCGCCTGCAGACCGACTATGTCGATCTCTACCAGACCCATTGGCCCGACCACGGCGTCGCCTATGACGAGCACATGGCCGCGCTCGATGACCTCGTCACCGCTGGCAAGGTTCGCGTCATCGGTTGCTCGAACGAGACGAGCTGGGGCCTGATGAAATCTATTGCCACCTCAGAAAAACTCGGCATCGCCCGCCACGAGTCGATCCAGAACAATTTCAGCCTCAACAACCGCCGCTTCGAGGACGAACTGGCGCAGGTCTGCCGTCAGGAAGGCGTCAGCTGCATCCCGTATTCGCCGCTTGGCGGTGGTGTGCTGACAGGCAAGTACCAGAACGGCCAGTGGCCCGAAGGCGCCCGCTTCACCAAGTACAAGGACATGGGTAGCCGCCAGGCCCCCATGGCCCGCCGCTTCGTCAATGAGAATACACTTGCCGCCACCGAGCGCTGGATCGGCCTCGCCAACGAAGCTGGAATGTCGGTCACAACCTTCGCCACGGCCTGGTCGAAACAGCACGACTTCGTCGCCTCAACCATCGTCGGCGTCACCCACGAAGACCAGCTGCCTGACATCTTCGCCGCCGCCGACGTCACCCTCGATGCCGAGATGTTGAAGAAGGTCGATGCAGTTTCCAAGGAAATCAGATACCCGATGGGCTGACCGAGCGTCAGCCGACCCGCTCGACTTGGCCGCCTACAACGCTATTCTGCAGGCGAAATGGCCTACACGCTCATCAACGCGCGACCAGCGGGCAAACCCGCCACCGTCGCCTCGCCCACCGCGCTCGCGGCCGGGCAGGGCGGGCTGGTCGATTCGTTCAAGCGGAAGGTCACTTACCTCCGCCTGTCGATCACGGATCGCTGCGATCTCCGCTGCACCTACTGCATGCCCGAGCGGATGACCTTCCTGCCACGCAAGGACGTACTGTCCTTCGAAGAGCTGGACGAACTTGTCACCGCCTTCGCGTCCTTCGGCGTCGACAAGCTGCGCATCACGGGCGGCGAGCCGCTGGTCCGCAAGGACTTCATGGAGCTGATGGCCCGCTTCTCGCGCCATCTCGGCAACGGCCTCAACGAACTCACGCTCACCACCAACGGCACGCTGCTGTCCAAATACGCTGGCGACCTCTCCGCCATCGGCGTCCGCCGCATCAACGTCTCGCTCGATACGCTCAAGCGCGACCTGTTCGAAAAGATCGCCCGCCGCGACATGCTGGAGGAAGTCATCGCCGGGATCGACGCCGCCATCCGCGCCGGCATCAAGGTGAAGATCAACACCGTCGCCCTGCACAACATCAACGAGCAGGAAATCCCGGACCTGATCCGCTTCGCCCACCAGCGCGGCGCCGACATGACGCTGATCGAAACCATGCCCATGGGCGAGGCCGAGACGGATCGCGTCGAAGACTTCCTGTCACTCGAAAAAGTCCGCGGCGATCTCCAGCAGCAATTCACGCTCACCGATCTCAACTACACCACCGGCGGCCCAGCGCGTTACGTGAAGATCGAGGAGACGGGTGGCAAGCTCGGCTTCATCACGCCGCTCACCCACAATTTCTGCGAAAGCTGCAACCGCGTCCGCGTCACCTGCACGGGTCGCCTCTACACCTGCCTCGGCCGCGAAGACGGCGCAGACCTGCGCGAAGCTCTCCGCACCGATTCCACCGGCGCGCTCCTGCGCGAAACCATCCTCGGTGCAATCGAGCGCAAGCCGAAAGGCCACGACTTCAACGCCGATCGCCTGGCGTCTCCCGCATCCCCGCGCACCATGTCCCTGACGGGCGGCTGATGGCTGGCGCAGTCCTCCTGTTCGGGCGTCTCAAGGACGCATTCGGCGCTGACTCCATCGCGCTTCCCGAAGGCGCAGGCACGGCAGCCGAGCTCCGCGCGCTCCTGATCAGCGAGAACCCCGATCTCGCCGAAACCCTGCGCTCCAAGTCCGTGCGGATCGCGGTGAACCAGGAACTCGTCGCCGACGAAGCCGCCACGCGCATCACACACGCCGATGAAATCGCTCTGCTGCCGCCCCTGAGTGGCGGATAGACTCGCGGCGGCTAAACCGGCGGAGCCACGCGCTCCACCGGCCCAAACGTCTCCTCGAACGCAGCCTTCAGCGCCACGTCCACCTCGTGCATCGGGATCAGCTGCCCAAGATCCGCCAGCGACGTCACGCCCAGCCCGGGATCGCTCACCCCGCACGGCGTGATCCCGCCAAAGTGCGACAGGTCCGGCTCCACGTTCAGGCTGATGCCGTGATAGCTGACCCACCGTTTCAGGCGCACACCGATCGCCGCGATCTTGTCCTCGCGCAGCTCGCCGCCCGCGCGCGTCCGGTCCACCCATACGCCCACCCGGCCCGTCCGCCGTTCGCCCTTCACATTGAAGGTCGCCAGCGTCCCGATGATCCATGCTTCCAGCGAACATACGAACTGCTTCACGTCCCGCCCGCGTTTGGTGAGGTCGAGCATCACATAGGCAACCCGTTGCCCGGGCCCGTGATAGGTGAACTGCCCGCCGCGCTGGGTGTCGAACACCGGGAAGCGGCCGGGATCGAGCAGATCGCCCTCCTGCGCGCTTGCGCCACGGGTATAGAGGGCAGGGTGCTCCACGAGCCAGACAAGTTCGTCCGCGCGCCCCTCCGCTATCGCAGCCGCCCGCGATTCCATCGCCGCGACTGCTTCGGGATACCCCACAAGCCCTTCAGAAATGGCCCATCCAGTGGTCATTAACCTGTCCGAAATCCGAAACCCTGACTCTGCCTCTCTATATCGGAGCGGTCGCGTGCAGTCTCAACTGGATCATGTTGGCGTCGAGATAACCGTCCTTCTGGGCCGGTCGCTCATGCCTATGCAGCAATTGCTGCGCATGGGCCGTGGCGCCGTCATCCAGCTGGACACCAACGAGAACGACGAAGTCTGGATTCTGGCCAACAACCACCCCATCGCCCGGGGCGAGTTGGTCATCGAGAACGACAGAATCTCGGTCAACATCACCCGGTCTGCCCAGGTCGAGGATTACTTCGCCACCGAACAATAGCCCTGTTTTACTGGGCTTTTGGGTATCTGCGCGATCCCAGACTTTCCGCTTCACATTCTGCAAAACCCGGCTTATACGGCGCACCTTGCTTCGGCGTGCGGTCGTGGCGGAATTGGTAGACGCACTACCTTGAGGTGGTAGCGCCGCAAGGCGTGGAAGTTCGAGTCTTCTCGACCGCACCAGCAACTTCAACAGAGAGAACGCCGTTCGGGAGTAGGGAGGTCGCCATGAATGACACCCACGACCCCGGCGCGCCCGAAAACCATCCCGAATCCATTGAAACGGTTGAATCGACTGGCGTCATCTCGCCGTCCTTCATCGCGCACTTTGTCGGGGCCGTAGGCGATGGCGATAAGCCGTACCTCTGGCGCACAGTCAAAAATCTCCACCCGGCCGACACCGCCGACTTGCTGGAACACCTGCCGCCCGACGCTTTCCGCAAGGCGATCCACCTGCTCGGCAAGGAGCTGCCCGCCGAGGCCGTCGCCGAACTGTCGGATACCGCCCGCCTGGAAGCCCTGCACGAGCTGACCGACAACGCCGTCACGGCGATGATCGGCCATCTCGATTCAGACGACGCATCCTTCCTGCTCAGCGATCTCGAAGAAGATCGCCGCGCCCGAATTCTCACCAAAGTCTCCGCGACAGACCGCGCCGCCATCGAAAGTGCGCTGTCGTTCGATGAGGAATCCGCCGGCCGCCTGATGCAGCGCGCCTTCGTGGCTGCACCCGTGTTCTGGAATGTCGGGCAGGCGATCGACCACATGCGCTCGGTCTCGGAAGACGACCTGCCGGAGAACTTTTTCGAGATTTATATCGTCGACCCCGCCTTCCGCCTTATGGGCTGCGTGCCCGTGTCCCTGCTGTTGCGCTCCACGCGCGACAAGCCGCTGAAGGACATCATGAAGGAGGTGAAGGCCACCGTCCGGCCGGAGATGGACCAGGAAGAGGTCGCCTACATCTTCCGCCAGTACAACCTTGCCTCAACCCCCGTCGTCGACGACGCCGGCCGCCTCACCGGCATGATCACCATCGATGACGTCGTCGACGTTATCCAGGAAGAAGCCCAGGAAGATATCCTCGCCCTGTCGGGCGTCAGCGAGGCGGGCGTCAACCAGTCGGTCCTGTCCGCTGTCCGTGCGCGTATCCCATGGCTGGGGGTTAACCTCGTCACCGCCTTCCTTGCATCAACCGTGGTGTCGCTGTTCGCGCCGATCATCGACCAGTTCGTGGCGCTGGCCTTCCTGATGCCCGTGGTCGCCGGCCTTGGCGGCAATGCTGGCTCGCAGGCGCTGGCCGTGTCCGTGCGCGCCATCGCCGAGCGCGACCTGGAGGGCCCGCTGATCCGCCGCGCCATCCGCCGTGAAGCGCTGACAGCCATCATTAACGGCCTCGTCATCGCCAGCGTCGCTTCCCTCGTCGTGCTGGTCTGGTTCCATGATCCGCGCCTCAGCCTCGTTATCCTTATCGCGATGTCCGCCACGTTTACCTGGGCGGGCCTGATCGGGATTCTTGCCCCGCTAACCATCCGCCGTCTGGGTCTCGACCCGGCCGTTGCCTCGTCCGTCTTTGTGCTAACGAGCATTGATTTGATGGGGTTTTTCGTCTTCCTCGGGCTGGCCAGCCTGATGCTCGTCTGAACATTTTCACGAGACCGGCGTGCGGGTTGCACGGCACAGGCGAATTCCGTTGGGAATGTGTCAGGTCAGGACGATGACTGGACGTATGCGTGTCTCCTCAAACGGCCTCGAGCTCATCAAGAGCTTCGAAGGCTTCCGCGAAACGGCCGCCCGGCTGCCTGATGGCCGCTGGACGATCGGCTATGGCCATGTGCGCACCGCCCGCGAGGGGCTGACCATCAGCGAGAAAGACGCAACCGACCTCCTGACCTACGACCTCAAGCCGGTCGAAGACGCGATCGCCCAGTGGACCTACGCGCCGCTGATGCAGAACCAGTTCGATGCGCTGGTCTCGCTCGCCTTCAACATCTCGCCGGGCCAGTTCCGCGAAAGCGAGATCCTCGCCAACATCAATGCCGGCAACTATCTCGCCGCCGCCAACGGTTTCGACCTGTGGCGCAAGGCGCGCCTCAACGGCCGTGTCATGGTTGTCGATGCGCTGGTCCGTCGCCGCGCGGCCGAGAAATCCCTGTTCCTCGATCATCCGAGTGGCCATCCCGCGGCGCCGACGCCCATCGTCGTGCCGCAGATCGATGTCGCCCAGCTCCAGCGTCTCGATGACGAAGACGACGGCCCGTCGCCCTCCGGCGACATCGCCGAAGCCGTGCGTCGCCTCGCCGAGCGCACCCGCGAGTCCATAAATCCGGCCCCGGAAATCCCGATGCCGCTCGGCGCCACCGTGTCGCCGCCCCAGCCTCCGATTACGCCAGCGCCTATTAAAGCGGCCCCGACGACGCAACCTCAGGCCGAGCCTGCCCAGTCACAACTTGAACCACAACCCGAGCCGCAACCCGAACCGCAGCCCGCCGACTCCAGTCGTGTCATGGCCGAACGCGTCGCCCGCATCCTCGAGCGCGCCCAGAGCGACGTCGAATCCACGATCACGCCCGGCGCCAAGCCGCGCCATCAGGAAGTCCGCGAAGGTCTGCCGGATTTCGATCAGCCTGCAGAACGCACCATCCATCGTGCGCGCCCGATCATCGACGATACCGAAATCGTGACGCCCCCGGCCGATCCGGCCACGCTTTTCGCGGAAGCCGAGCGCAAAGCGAAGTACGTCAACGGCGCTTCGAAGCGTGTAGGCCCGCTCTCCGGCCGCCTCGCCATGCAGGCGCCCTGGATCATCCTGCTCGTCCTGTCGCTCTTCGGCCTGGTCATCGGCGCTGTGGATGCCTTCCAGCATTCCGCCTCGCTGGACGACAGCCTGCCGCGCGCCGCCGCCACCATTCTGGCCGTTTTTGGCGTTTTGCTGCTGATGAGCGTCTATTTCCTCTTCTGGAACCGTCCAGAAGAAAGCTGAGTAGAGATCTCAACCTCCCCAAACGGCAGTCTGGCAATCCGCCCCGCGCTGGGTAGATTGCCGCCCATGATCCCGAACACACGCTCCCTCGACTTCGACCTTGGTGAAACCGCGGACATGATCCGCGACACCGTCAGTAGCTTTGCCCAATCCGAAATCGCGCCCCGCGCGGCGGAGATCGACCGCACGGACGAATTCCCGCGCGACCTCTGGCCCCGCATGGGCGAGCTCGGCCTTCTGGGCATCACCGTCGAAGAAGAGTGGGGCGGCTCCGGCCTTGGCTATCTCGAACATGCCGTCGCGATGGAAGAGATCAGCCGCGCCTCCGCCTCCGTGGGCCTCAGCTACGGCGCCCACTCCAACCTCTGCGTGAACCAGATGCGCCGCTGGGGCACCGACGAGCAGAAGCGCCGCTATCTCACCAAGCTCATGACCGGCGAACACCTCGGCTCCCTCGCCATGTCCGAACCCGGCGCCGGTTCCGACGTCGTTTCGATGAAGCTCACCGCCACGAAGAAGGGCGATCGCTACATCCTCAACGGCTCCAAGATGTGGATCACCAACGGCCCCATCGCCGAGACGCTGGTGGTCTACGCCAAGACCGACCCCGCCGCCGGCCCTAAGGGCATGACGGCCTTCCTCGTCGAAAAG
>Ga0116156_10000226_pt1 | contig 62309 bp, 69 predicted proteins | sample AD_UKC045_MetaG_FD_89891 | JGI IMG/M metagenome (GOLD analysis project Ga0116156, IMG submission 89891) | Active sludge microbial communities of municipal wastewater-treating anaerobic digesters from USA - AD_UKC045_MetaG | ecosystem: Engineered > Bioreactor > Anaerobic > Digestate | place: USA...
ATCGAGGGCCCTTCGCGCAGCCGGTTATTGGGGGGTGCACATAGGGTCGTTTGACCTGGGGTGCAAGAATTTTTGTGTGACAGCCGCTGGGGCAAGTTGGTGGGCGAGCCGGCTGGGCCGCCACAATTCGCGCGAGAGGCATCGTGTGAGTGGCTGGGATGGTTGAGTGATGGAGCCGTGGCGGGGGTGATGGGGCGTGGCGGGAAGTTGGCTGAGAGAGGCGGGCTTGGCGGAAGCGAACCGGGGCTCATCGCGCCGGACCCTGGAAGGGGCGTGGCTGTCACCCCGGAAGCGCGAGCGCTATCCGGGAACCATCGAGAGGCCACCGTGCTCTCACACTGGGTCCCGGCTCTCCGCTTCGCTTCGGCCGGGATGACAAGCGGCGGTGCGCGTCGGCGTTGGGTGGCTTCGGGCGCTGGCAAACTGACGGGCCGCGTGCAGACTGGCCTCAGCAAAAATCGGAGGAAGCGCGATGGGTGTTCTGGAGGGCAAGGTTGTCCTGATCACGGGCGGTGGAAACGGAATCGGGCGGGAGACGGCTCTGTTGCTGGCGCGTGAGGGCGCGAAGGTTGTGGTGAATGACCTCGGCGGGTCGCTGACCGGGGGCGATGAGGGGTCTGCGGGGCCGGCTGAGAAAGTCGCGCAGGAGATCCGGGCGGCGGGTGGTGAGGCGGCTTCCAACTCGGACAGCGTGACGGATTTCGCCGCCGTGGGGCGGATGGTTGAGCAGGCGAAGGATACGTTTGGCGGGCTGAACGCCATCGTGAACCCGGCGGGCATCCTGCGGGATGGCATGTTCCACAAGATGACCGAGGAGGACTGGGACCGGGTGGTCAACGTCCACCTGCGCGGCGCTTTCAACGTCACACGGGCGTCGATCGAACTGTTTCGGGAGCAGAAGGACGGGGCCTATGTGCTGTTTACCTCCACCTCCGGGCTGATCGGGAATATCGGCCAGTCGAACTATGCCGCCGCCAAGCTGGGCGTTGTCGGCCTGTCGCGCGTGGTGGCGATGGAGGGGCTTCGGAACAATGTCCGCTCCAACGTGATTGCGCCGTTTGCCTGGACACGGATGATCGAGTCGATCCCTGTGAAGGACGAGGCCAGCGCCAAGCGGGTGGCCCGGATGCGGGACGCCATGCGCGCCGATCAGGTGGCGCAGCTGGCGGTCGCCCTGTGCTCCGACCGGGCCAAGACCGTCACCAGCCAGATATTCTGTGTACGGGGCAATGAGATCATCCTGTTCGATCAACCCCGCCCGATCCGGTCGGTGGCGGACACGACGGGCTGGAATCCGGAAAAGATCCTCGACAACTGCCTGCCCTCCATGGCCGGGGACTTCTTCGGGCTGGAGGCCACGGCGGATATCTTCCCGTACGACCCAATCTGACGCTTGGCAGGGGCTGGCCAGCGGCCCGGTTTGGGCGAGCGAGTCGGCCGGACGCCGGGGCGAGCCCGCCGGTGCTTGGACAAACCGGCTCATGAGCATGCGTGGAGGCGAAATCTTTGTGCAGTTTTCCCCCGATAAACCTCGATTTTCCTGAGGCATGGCCGGAGATTTATGGTTTAGAAAGCGTTCCGTCCGCATCTCGTCGCGGAGAGGTCGATCGTTTGTCTTTGTCATCCCCCTCGCCCGGGTCCTGGTCCGGCATTTTTGGTGCAACGGCTTTTGGCTGGGGCGCGTTGGGACTTGGTAGGATGATGGCCTCGGGGGAGCGGGCGTAATGGGTGACTCCGGCGGAACACTTTGGTCGATGAAGACAAAATCGCGCCAACCCTGGTGGTCCTACCTCCCGGACGCCGAACTGCTTCAGATGCGCCTGAAGGACCTGCACGTTTCCATCGAGGGGACCTGGCTGCAGGCCTCGATGAAAGAGCTGAACAGCGAGCTCAAGCGCCGCGGCCTGGTTCAGGCCCATGCCTGGATTTCCGACGAATGGTTCAGCCCCGACACGACGCCGGGCATCGCCGTTCCGTTCTACCTCGCCCATCCGCGTCTCGCGCGGCTTGAGCGCAAGATGTTCAAGGAAGTGGAAGGCGGCACCAAACGCCAGTGCTTGCAGATCCTGCGGCACGAAGCCGGCCACATCATCCAGCACGCCTACGCCCTCCATCGCCGCCGCAAATGGCAGGAGATGTTCGGCCGCTCGTCCTCGCCCTACCCGGACAGCTATCGCCCGAACCCGAACAGCAAGGATTTCGTCCAGCACCTGCCGCGCTGGTATGCGCAGAGCCATCCGGATGAGGACTTCGCCGAGACGTTCGCTGTGTGGCTTACGCCGCGCGCGACATGGCGGAAGAAGTACGCCGAGTGGCCGGGCGCCTTGCGGAAGCTCGAATTCGTCGACGCCCTCATGGAAGAGATTTCCGGCACCAAGGCTGGCCTGACGCGCCGCATGGAAGTCGATCCGGTCGGCCGTCTCAACAAGACGCTGGCTGACCATTACGAACGCAAGCTGGCGCACTACGCGATCGATACCGACACGCGGTACGACAAGGACCTGCTACGCATCTTCTCAAACGAGCCGCGCCATGCGCGCTCGAAGCCTGCATCGTCCTTCCTGCGCAAGAACCGCGTGAAGATCCGCGAAGGCGCCTGGCGCGTATCCGGCGCGTATCACTTCGCGCTTGAGCACACGATTGACCAACTGATCAGCCGCGCCCGCGCCCTGAAGCTTCGCGCTCCGGGAACGGAGAGCGAGCTGCGCAAGGCGATGGTTCGCCTGATCCATAACAAGGTGGCGCACCAGCTGCACACCTCGCGCCGGCAGTGGTTCGCTGTATGAAATCCCTACGTATTCTAGCCCTCGCTCACCCCGACCTGATTCCGCCCGACAACATGGCGGAACTTTCGGAAGAAGAAGCCTATGTCTGGAAGACGGAGTACGATGTCTCCACGACGCTGAAGGCGAGCGGCCATGAAGTGCGCATGCTTGGCGTTCAGACCGAGCTGGCGCCGATCCGCGATGCGGTCGAGGAGTGGAAGCCGGATATCGTCTTCAACATGCTCGAAGAGTTCCACGGCGAGTCGCTGTACGCGCAGAACGTGGTGGCGCTGCTGGAACTGCTGCGTGTGCCGTACACGGGCTGCAACCCGCGCGGACTGATGCTGGCGCGCGGCAAGGACCTGTCGAAGAAGCTGCTGAAGTATCACCGCGTGCCGGTGCCCGCGTTTGCGGTGTTCCCGATCGGCAAGAAAGTGCGCCGGCCGGGTCGGTTGAAATTCCCGCTGATCGTGAAGTCGCTTTGGGAAGATGCCTCGCTTGGCATCGCGCAGGCGTCGATCGTGGACACGGACGAGAAGCTGGCTGAACGCGTGGCGTTCATTCACAAGCGGCTGAACACGCCAGCGATTGCGGAAGAGTTCATCGAAGGTCGCGAGATCTATGTCGGCGTCCTGGGCAATGACCGCATCCAGGTTCTGCCGGTGTGGGAGCTGAGCTTCTCCAATCTTGCCGAGGGCTCGCACGCCATCGCGACCGAGAAGGTGAAGCACGATCCGATCTATCAGGAGAAGCGCGGCATCCTTCAGGGACCAGCGCAGGACCTGCCGCCCAAGACAGTGACGAAGATCCGCACGCTGGCCAAGCGCATCGCGCACACGCTGGAGCTTGACGGCTATGGCCGGATCGACTTCCGCCTGTCGAAGGACAACATCCCCTACTTCATCGAAGCGAACCCGAACCCGGAGATTGCGGCGAGCCAGGAGTATGCGCAGGCCGCCCTGCACGCGGGCACGAGCTATGCGGATCTGCTCAACAAGATCGTCATGCTGGGCCTGAAGCGGGCGGGCGTGGAGCTCTAGGGCTCCACAGCCGATAGGCCGGATCAGCCGCTGGGATCGTCGTCGATGGGTTCGACCTTGCGGACCAGAACCTTGTCGATGCGGCGGCCGTCCATATCCACGACTTCGAACTGAAGCGGCATGCGCTGGGCCTTGTCGCCTTCTTTCGGCACGGTGCGCATCAGGTGCATCACCAGGCCGGCGACGGTTGAATAGCCTTCGTCTTCGAGGCCGCGAACGGCAACCAGTTCCTCGAACTCATCAACGGGCGTCATGCCATCGACCAGCCAGGAGCCGTCGTCGCGTTTGACTGGCGGGGCAAGGCCTTCGTCTTCCGAAAGGGCCGCATCGCCCGCGATGGATTCGAGCAGGTCAGCCGCGGTGACGAGGCCGAGGACGGCGCCGTATTCATCCGACACGAAAACCATGCGGACCTGGTTGCCGCGCATGGCTTCGAGCATTTTCAGGACCGGCATGGTCTCCGGCACAAATTGCGGCGGGTGCATCACGGCTTTCAGGTCGATCGCGCCTGTGCGCGCCAGGTAAGCGAAGAGTTCCTTGGCCTGTACGACGCCGATGATCTCGTCCGCATCGCCATTGGCGACGGGGAAGCGGGAGTGACCGCTGTCGGTGATTTCCTTCAGCAGCTCTTCGCGCGGCGTATCGGGATCGAGCCAGATGACTTCGGTGCGCGGCGTCATGATGGCTTTCACCGAGCGGTCGCCGAGGCGCATCACGCTCTGGATCATGTCGCGCTCTTCCTCCTCGATGACGCCGGCTTTCTCGCCTTCGACGATGAGGGACTGGAGTTCTTCCTCCGTGACGTCCTCCTGCCGTGTGCGATGCAGGCCGAGGAGGCGGATCAGCCCCTCGGTGGACATGCGCAGGACGATGACGACCGGCGAAGCAACGACTTCGATGAAAGCCATCATCGGCGCCATGATCGACGCCAGCGATTCAGGTGCAGATAGCGCAATGCGCTTGGGGATCAATTCGCCCAGCACCAGCGACAGGAAGGTGGTGAAAGCGATGACCAGGCCGAAGGCGATGGCGTAGGCGTGCTCCACGACAGCCGGGTGAAGGCTGGCCACCCAGGGCGTCAGGTCGTCGGCTAGCGATGTTGCGCCGTACGCGCCGGCGATGACACCGATGCCGGTGATGCCGATCTGCACGGTCGACAACATCTTGGAGGGATCTTCGAGCAGCCGCAGCGCTGTCTTGGCGCCGCGGTTGCCGCGGTCGGCCATGGCCTTGAGACGCGGCTTGCGCGAGGAAACGATTGCCATCTCAGACAGCGCGAACACGCCGTTGAGCAGGATGAGCAGTACGAGGATCAGAAGTTCCATTTACTCCGCGGGCCCGCTAGGCCCGTGTGCCTGGATGCGCCGGAGGACCCGGCGGATCATCTTCTGCGATAGTTGGCGGCGGCTTTCAACAGCCGCCTTTGGTCGCAAGGATCAGGGCTACGGCCTATAAATTGATCCAAAATCAATGATATAGACTACGGAAATCGATCCGCAGAAGATTGTGGATGCACGTGCATTTTGGGCGCTGGGGTGCTGAACGGTTTGCATATAGGAGTTTATTCCTATAACATGCATCCCATCCTAGTCGGGAGCCCATCGCCCATGCGTCACAACGATATCTGGAAAGCGGTGGATGCGCTGGCGGAGCGGAATGGGCTTTCGACGTCCGGTCTGGCGCGGAAGGCGGGGCTGGATGCGACGGCGTTCAACAAGTCGAAGCGGGCGGGCGCGGATGGGTCGCCGCGCTGGCTGTCGACCGAGAGCCTGATGAAGGCGCTGGATGCGGTGGGGACCTCGCTGGAGGATTTCGCAGCGCTGGCCGAGGGACGGCAGGGCCATACGGCTCCCCTGCTCGGCTTCGCCAAGGCGGGCACGGACGGGTATTTCGACGATGCTGGTTTCCCGACCGGCGATGGCTGGGAGGACGTGCGCTTCCCCGGCCTCGAGACAGAAACAGTCTATGCGCTGGAGATCACTGGCGACTCGATGGAGCCGGTCTATCGCCGTGGCGACAGGATCGTGGTGGCCCCCGGTGTGGCTGTGCGAAGGGGCGATCGGGTGGTGGCGCGGACGCGCGATGGCGAGGTGCTGGCCAAGGTGCTGGGCCGGCAGACGGAGCGACTGGTGGAGCTGCTGTCGCTCAACCCGACCTATCCGCCACGCGAGCTGGCGCGAGGCGACGTGGCGTGGATGGCGCGCATCCTGTGGGCGAGCCAGTAGCTAGTTCTGGCGCGCTTTCGCCATTGCCTGCATGGCGGCAGCGGTTTCCGGATTCGACGGGAAGAAGGCTTCGACGGCCAGCTCTGACAGCGTGACGTCTGCAGGTGTGCCGAAGACGGTGGTTGTCGTGATGAACGATAGCAGCTGGTCGCCCAGCTTCAGCTCGAACGGCAGTGCGATGGCGTCTGCGTCTTCCCACGGCTTGCCCTTCGGAGCGGATGGCGCGGGGTAAGCTGCGAGTTCGCGTTCGATCTCGATCAGCTTTGGATCGCAGGTGACGTTGATCTGTTCGCCGAGCCGCCAGAGCACGTGCGACTTCCAGCGCGCCAGATTGTTGATGAACGGCGCGAGACCGCCCGGATGCAGCGACAGCTTCAGGATGTTGATCTGGCCTTCGAGCAAAGCCTTGTCGCTGACGAGGCCTAACAGCGGGCCAACTGCCGCGTTGGCCATGACGAGGTTCCAGTAGCGGTCGATCGCGAGGGCCGGGTTTGGCTCATAGCCCTTGAGCACGCGTTCGACGGCGGCGCGGGCAGCGTTCATGGAGGGGTCCGTGAGCTGCCGTTCGGCAAAGGCGGGGGCGAAGCCTGCCGAGAGAAGGAGCACGTTGCGCTCGCGCAGCGGCAGGCCGAGATGTTCGGACAGGGTTTCGACCATGTCGCGCGACGGCGCGGAGCGGCCGCTTTCGACGAAGCTGAGGTGACGCTGGGAGACGCCGGCTTCAAGGGCAAGATCGAGCTGGCTGAGGCGGCGGCGCGTGCGCCATTCCTTGATCAGGTCGCCAACCTTGCCGGTCTGGGCGTGGGCCGTTTGTGTCGAGGCGGCTTGTTTCATCATGGCCTGACGATAGCCGGACGCGATCTGCGCTTCCATTACCTGCCACGTAATCGCCAGGCCGAAACGGGCCCTCCATGTTCGCCCCATCGAGACGACCAACATAGGAGCCCGACATGCCTGCCCTCTCCCCCTTCCTTCGCAAAGTCCTGCTTGCCGACACCGTGGTTTCCGGCGCGGCGGGTCTCGCCATGATCGCCGGGGCCGACTTCACGCATGAGCTGCTAGGCCTGCCCTCCGAATTGCTGTTCTGGGCGGGCGTCGCGCTGATCCCGTTCGTGACCATGCTGGCGATGATCGTGTGGGCTGGCCGTGCGCCGACCTGGCTGATCGTGGCGATTATCGTGACGAACTTCGCATGGGTGGCGGGAAGCCTGTTCGTGGCGTTCGGCCCGGCTTTTGCGCCGAGTCTGCTCGGCCAGGTGTTCATCGTCGCGCAAGCAACGATCGTCGGCGTGTTCGCAGAGCTCCAGTTCATGGGCCTGCGCCGCACGGCCGCGACGGCCTGATCCTCCCCTCCGACTGTCGCACGCCTTCACTCCTCCGGCTTCAGCCGGGGGAGTTTTCTTATGCGAGGTCGAGCGCCGTCAGCTTGTCGAGGACCGCGGCAAGGCGCGAGTGCGGCACGGGCGACGACATGGCGGTGTCGGCAGCCCAACGCAGATAGGTTTCGACTTCGCCGCGCTCGGCCTTGCGCTGGAGCATGGCCAGCACCGGCCAAGCATAGCTGTCGTACTCGTCGAGCGGCACGCCAGCGCCGATGGGGTCCCAATCCGTGTGCAGGATGGCGCGCACGCGATCGAAACCGACCTTGGCGCGCTCACGTTCGGCGGCCGTCACAGCATGGTTTCCGCGAGCTTCTGGGCTGACGCCTTGTCGGCTTTCAAGGCGGTTGCGAGCTCTGAAGCGCGTTGTTGCATGATGCGCTCGAGATAATCGCCTGCGCTGGCGTTGATGGCGCGATCGAGGGCGCGCATGGCTTCGTCAGCGTACCCGGCAGCATCGAGCGAAACGAGTGCGCGAGCATACTGCCAATGAATGCCGATGTCGTCTGGAGCGAGGCTGGCCGCGGCGGCGTAGTAGGCGCGCGCCTTGTCGATGCTCGCATTCATCATCCATGCGCCCATATCGCCGCCGCGTTTCTGGACTTCGATGTTCCAGACGGCGAGGAAGCCCTGCGCATAGAAGTTGGCGGGGTCGGACTTCAACACCCCCTCCGCGAGCTTGCGCGCCTTCTCGCCATAGCCAGCCGTCCAGGCGGCCATAGCGTCCATCGGGCGGCTCTTGAGGGAGAGCGCGATGGCGAGTTGCAGGCGGGCCTCATCCAGATCGGGTTCGAGCTTTAGCGCTGCTTCGGCATTACGCGCGGCCTGATCGATCAGCGCTGCATCAGGCTCGTCCGTGCCGGTCATGCATTGGGCCAGCAGGGCGCGGGCGGCGAAAGCGAGATCGTCTGCGGTTGCGCCAGCCTCTGCATCGACGGCGGCGTCGAGATACGCGCCACGCGCGAACTTCTCGGACAGCTCAGTTGATATGGGGTGAGCCGATGCCGGGAGGGTAAAAGGCGCCAGCGTGGCGAACACCACCGCAAGGCTCACGAGAGCGCCGAGCGAACTGCGCATTCCCTTCCTTACCGTCCGGCCTTACCGTCCGGCTCTTCCTTACCATCTGGAAATGTCATGATGCGCCGAGCTTTCCTCTTGCGCAACGATCCAAACTCAGGCGCTTAGTGGAAAATCGAGGAGCGATTGGCTGTGCGTAGTCTGGCTTGTGTTGCGGTGCTCGCCCTGGCGGCCGCTTGCGGCGGGCCGGAAGGCGGTGACACGCGCCCGAATGCGCCCTCCCCCGACTCGGCCGAACTCCCTGCAAATCTCTCCGGCGACGAGCGCCCGTATTCCGGCGAGTGGGCTGCGCAGACGGATGACTGCGACGACTCGCGCAAGGTCTGGACGATCGAGGACAACCGCATGGGGGTGCGCAAGCAGCGCTTCTGCGTGTTCAGCGAAGTTCGCCAGACGGAAGGCTCGAACGAGACCGAAGTCTGGCGGGCGGATGCGCGCTGTCTGGCTGCGGGCCATGAAAGCGATGATGTGCTGTTCTTCCGCGTGAAGCAGGGGCGGCATGAGATGCGGGTGCGGATCAGCGATGCGGACCCGGAAGAACTCGTGCGCTGCCCGATGCGGACCTGAGCAACTGATTGCCCGGCCCCGCGGCTCACCTTATGCCGCGAGGGATGATTTCCGACATCCTGCTTATCTTTCACTTTCTCGGCCTGATGATGGGCGTGACCGGCGGCTTGGGCGGGACCGTTGTGCTGGCTGTCGCCTCGCCTGCGCAGAAGGCCAAGGGCGGACCCATTCGCGGGATCGGGCCGGCGCTGACGCATCTGTCGATGTCTGGGCTCGTCATCATGTGGCCGACGGGGATCGGGCTGTTGATGGTGACCGACTTCGCGGGCGCGACGGGTCCGATGTTCTGGATGAAGATCGGGTTCGCGTGCGCCGTCACGTTCGCTACGGTTTCCACGCTGATGGTTTATCAGCGCGCGCGGAAGGACCCGAAGGTGGCGCAGCTGCTGCTGACGCTCGGGCCGCTGGCGACGCTTTGCTACGTGCTGACGATCGTGTTTGCCGTGCTGGCTTATCACTAACCGCGTGCCAGTGAGTCCCGGATCAGCTTGGCTGACTCCTTCACGCCGTAGAGCGCGATGAAGCCGCCGAAGCGGGGGCCTTGGGACTGGCCAAGGCAGACTTCGTAGATGGCGGTGAACCAGAGGCGGAGCGGATCGAACGCGTGCTCGGTGCCGACGGCGAAGACCATCGTTTGAAGCGTTTCGCCATCGAGCGCGCCATCCCAATTTTCGAGACGGGTGGCGAGGTCTTCTAGGGCGGCGCGTTCCTTGTCGTCGGCCGCGCGGAACTTCTTCGTCGGGGCGACGAAGTCGGCGTAGTAGCGCAGCGCGTAGCCGACGAGATGATCGAGCAGCGGATCGGTTTCCGGCGTGGCGTTGGGCGCCTCGCGCTTGATGAAGCCCCAGAGCACATCCTTGTTCGATGCGTTGGCAGCGGAGACCAGGTTCAGCAGCATGGCGAACGACACCGGCGATGATTTCGCCGGCGGCTTGCCGCCATGGATGTGCCAGACGGGGTTTTCGAGCTGCTGTTCCGGCGTCTGCCCGGCGTAGGCGCCGAGGAAGGTGAGATACTCGTCGACGGCTTTCGGGATGACGTCGAAGTAGAGCTTCTTCGCGGTCTTCGGCTTCTGCCACTGATACAGCGAGAGGCTTTCGGCGGGGGCGTATTTCAGCCACTGCTCGACCGAGATGCCATTGCCTTTGGTCTTCGAGATCTTCTCGCCTTTTTCGTCGAGGAAGAGTTCGTAGACGAACTGGTGCGGAGCTTCGACGCCGAGGATGCGGCAGATCTTGGAGTAGATCGGCGCGTTGGCCTGGTGGTCCTTGCCGAACATCTCGAAGTCGACGCCGAGGGCGGCCCAGCGCATGCCGAAGTCGGGCTTCCATTGCAGCTTCACATGGCCGCCGGTGACCGGGAGCGTCGTGTCCTGGCCGTTCTCGTCGACGAAGGTGACCGTGCCGGCTTTGGCGTCGACGGCTTTCATCGGCACGTAGAGGACGCGGCCTGTGGTGGGCGAGATCGGCAGGAAGGGCGAATAGGTTTCGCGGCGCTCGTCGCCCAGCGTCGGCAGCATCACCTTCATGATGTCATCGTACTTCTCGGCGGCGCGCAGCAGCATCGCGTCGAAACGGCCCGACCTGTAGAGCTCGGTCGCGGAGGCGAATTCGTACTGGAAGCCGAAACTGTCGAGGAAGGCGCGGAGGCGCGCGTTCATGTGGGCGCCGTAGCTCTCGTGCGTGCCGAAGGGATCGGGCACGGTGGTGAGCGGCATCTGGAGATAGGCCTGCAGCTTCTCCGGGTTCGGCACCGTGTCCGGGATCTTGCGCATACCGTCCATATCGTCCGAGACGCAGATCAGGCGGGTGGTGTAGGCGCCGCCCGTCAGCGCTTCGAAGGCGCGGCGGACCATGGTGGTGCGGACGACTTCGCCGAACGTGCCGATGTGCGGCAGGCCGGATGGGCCGTAGCCGGTTTCGAAGACGACGGGCGCGTCTTTCGGACGGCCGGCCTTCTTCAGCTTCTCGATGCGCGCCTTGAGCTCGCGGGCCTGTTCGAACGGCCAGGCTTTTGCGGTTGCGGCTAAATCGGCGGTGGACATCGGGAACTCCTGTCGGACCCGCCTATTGGGCCAGGGGCTGGGGGTCAAGGTGAGCGGTTCCAATGGCCGTCATTCCTGCGAAAGCAAGAACCTGGGGACGACAGGCGCCGGTGTATGCGGTGTCTGGGTCCCGGCTTATGCCGGGAGGAGCGGGTCGAAAAATTGGCGGTGGTGGGTGGGGCGTGGTGCATCTGAAGATGCACCCTACGGGTTCGTGTTTTGTGCGTGGGGGAAACGAAAACGGCGGCGCTTTGGGGCGCCGCCGTTGGGTTTCTGGGCTTTCGTTGGTCTTACCAGCGGACGCCCTGGGTTTTGCTTTCGGCTTCGACTTTGGCTGCGTAGGAGTTGTCGCGGTATTTCTTGAACTCGTTACGAGCGATGGCGCGGTTGTGGACTTCATCCGGGCCGTCGGCGAGGCGCATGGTGCGCATCGAGGCGTACTGGCGGGCGAGACCGAAATCGGTCGTCACGCCGGCGGCGCCGTGGGCCTGGATCGCGTCGTCGATGATGCGGAGCGCAGCCAAGGGACCGGCGACCTTGATCATAGCGATCTCGTTCTGCGCGCCCTTGTTGCCGACCTTGTCCATCATGTCTGCGGCCTTGAGGCAGAGCAGACGCGTCATCTCGATGTCCATGCGGGCGCGGGCGATACGCTCTTCCCAGACGGAGTGTTCGGCGATCTTCTTGCCGAAGACGGTACGCGAGAGGAGGCGTTTGCACATTTTCTCGAGCGCGACTTCCGCCGAGCCGATGGTGCGCATGCAGTGGTGGATACGGCCCGGCCCGAGGCGGCCTTGCGCGATCTCGAAGCCGCGGCCTTCGCCGAGCAGCATGTTGGTGGCGGGAACGCGGACGTTCTCGAGGCGGACTTCGGCGTGGCCGTGGGGCGCGTCGTCATAGCCGAACACCGGCAGCATGCGGATGACCTTCACGCCGGGCGTGTCGAGCGGCACGAGGATCTGCGACTGCTGCTTGTGTTTCTCGGCGTTGAAATCCGATTTGCCCATCACGATGGCGACCTTGCAGTGGCTGTCGCCGACGCCCGAGGACCACCACTTCGTGCCGTTGATGACGTAGTCGTCGCCATCACGATCAATGCGGGTTTCGATGTTGGTGGCGTCCGAGGAGCCGACGGCCGGCTCGGTCATGAGGAAGGCGGAGCGGATGTCCCCGTTCATCAGCGGGCGCAGCCATTTTTCCTTCTGCGCTTCGGTGCCGTAGTAGTGGAAGACTTCCATGTTGCCGGTGTCGGGCGCGGAGCAGTTGAAGACTTCCGAGGCGAAGCTGACGCGGCCCATGATTTCGGCAAGCGGTGCGTATTCGAGGTTGGTGAGGCCAGCGCCCTTCCACTCGCCTTTGTCATGCTCCTTGTGCGGAGGCATGAACATGTTCCAGAGACCTTCCTTCTTGGCGATCTCTTTCAGGTCGTGGACGATCTGCGGCGTGACCCAACGGTCGCCGGCGGCGTGCTGCGTCTCGAACGTTTCGACATTCGGGTAGACGTGCTTGTCCATGAATGCCGTTACGCGGGCGATCCACTCTTTGCTTTTGGCGCTGAACTCGAAATCCATGGGGGCTCCATTCTTTCCCGGCCGCGCGATTCAATGTCGCGATCCGAGATGCGGGCCCCTGCCCGTCGGGTACGCGACCGCACGGTTTTCACCTTGTGGTGTAACGTGCGTATCGCTGCGGCTGAGGCAAGGCAATGGGCTGAACGCCCCGTTTTCGCGCACAAACGGCAGAATTTGAAGAGTCAGTATCTTCCGAGCGGTATCGCGGGGGCTTCCCGCTCAGCCAGCGTCGCCAAGTCGCGCCACCAATATCCTACGAGCGGTACGATCTGGCCGCCGACGCTGTCCATTTTTCTTCCGGCGTGTTCGCCTTTCAGGGTCTCGTAGAAATCGCGCGCGCCGCCATTGTCACGCAGGACCCACAGGCCGGCTGAAAACATGCCGCGCCGGATGCAATGGTCGGCTGCGACCTTCATCAGCGCGCGGCCGATGCCGCCGCCGCGGTTTTCCTTGAGGACGTAGATCATGCTGATCTCGGCTTCCCACGGCGCGAAGGCTTCCCGAGACGAGCCCACCATCGCAAAACCGACGACCTCCTTGCCGAAACTCGCGACGAAGATCTGTTCGTCGAAATCCTCCGCCCTGCGGTCGAGATTGGAAAGCCAGCGTGCGAGCAGGCGACGCTCCGACAGGGCATCGAGATAGGTGCTGTCCAGCAGGCCGCGATAGGCCTCTTTCCAGGTGCGCTCATGGACGCGCGCGATGCCGGGGGCATCCGTACGGCGGGCCAGGCGAATGTGGATCATCCCGCGACTCCTTCCGATTCACTCAGACTGATGTGGTGATCGGGAATGCGCAAGACCACTGGTGTTCGACAGCTGCCCTGCGGACAGGTATGTGGCGGCGCGGGTTCACCTATGTTCCCGTTTCGATTCGGTTCTGTCGGCCACACTTTTCTCCCAAGACGCTCTGGTCTCCCAAAGAGTTCCGGTCATGAGCTCCGCCATTGTCGGCATCATTCTCGCTGCGACGCTGGTTACATCAGCGGTCTCGGGCGTGTTCGGGATGGCTGGCGGGCTGATCCTGATGGGCGTGCTGGCGTCCTATGTGCCGGTCGCTACAGCCATGGTGCTGCACGGATTTATCCAGCTGGTTTCGAATTTCTCGCGCGCGGCGTTTCTGGCGAAGCACATCGCATGGGCGCTTATCGGGCGGTATGCGCTGGGAATAGGCGTGGCGCTGCTGGTTCTGCTGATGATCACGTGGCGGCCGACGCAGGTGATGGTGTTCATCATGCTGGGGCTGACGGCCATGCTGGTGTGGATTCCGAAGAAGCTGGTGGACATCAATGTCGAGCGGCCGTTCCAGGCGGAGCTGTGCGGCTTTCTGGTGCAGACGCTGAACACGCTGTCGGGCGTGGCGGGGCCGTTGCTGGACCTGTTCTTCGTGAAGACGGAGCTGACGCGGCAGACCGTGGTGGCGACCAAGGCTGCGACGCAGGTGATGGCGCATGCGGTGAAGATCGCGTTCTGGGGCTTTCCGCTGTTTGCGATGCTGTCCGATCCCAAGCAGGTCGATAGCGCGCACTTTCCGCCGGTGTGGATGTTCCTTGCGGTGATCCCGTTGTCGCTGCTGGGCACATGGATGGGCGGGAAAGTGCTGGACCGGATGACGGATGCGAATTTCCGGACGTGGACGAAGTGGATCGTCACGGCGACGGGCGCAGTTTATCTGGCCCGAGGGCTCTTGCCTGGATGATCGGGGCTTGGGTGATTGGCGTCAGGCTGACGCCCTACTCGACCGAGCAGAACATCTCGTCTTTCGTGGCGGCGCGGCCGGCGGCGCAGCCGGCTTCGGTGAAGGGCGCCATCACGGTGTCGACCCAGCCGGAGCGGCGGTCGATTTCCTCGATGGGCGTGTCGCCGGTTGGCGGTTCGAGCGTCCAGGCGGGCCATTCGGGGAGCTTGCACTTGTCGCCGGTGACGAGGCCCTTGCGGCAGACGCGGTTGCGCAGCTCGATCACCGAGGCGGCTGCCGACTTGGTTGCGGCGTCGGCGCGGTAAAGGTCGGTCTCGTCAATGGCGCCTGGTCCTCCCGGTGCTTCGCGGGCGCCTTCGAGGGCTTTGTCGAGGATGACGGTCCAGCGTTCGGCGCCGATCATGACGACGAAGGGGTCGAGGTCTTCGGGGGGCGTGTTGCCTTGCTGAACGGGCGGCGGGGCTTCGGCGGTTTTTTCGGGGGCGGGCGCCGATGGCGTTTGCGGGCTGCATGCGGCGATGGCTGATGCGAGCGCGACTGCGACCGTGAACCTGTAGGCCATGGCTGTCTCCCAACTTTCGTCAGGAGCCTAGCAGGCTTGCGGGGATTAGCACGCTGGCATTTTCAGCCGCACTGCAGATCAGACCGCCGTTTTTTCGCCAGCTTCAATCGCTTCGCCCGGTTCGCGGCCGGTCTTGCGCTCGGGCCCGACATAGTCGGCGCGCTCGATCCAGGCGCGCGGGTTGGCGCAGGCGGAGACGACCTTGCGCAGCAGTGCTTCGCCAGCCGCCGGGAACAGCACGTACTCGTGCGCGCCGCCATTCATGACGGCGTTGATGGTTGGAAGATCGCGGCGCGGGGAGATGACCACGACCGGGATCTGATGGTTCGGACTCCGCTTGTCGCGGCGGATGAAGTTGAGAAGGCTCAGGCCCTCGTCATCCGGGTGATCGCTATCGACATAGAGCACGATGCAGTCCGGCTCAGCGTACTGGAACGCTTCCAGCAGCTGCTCCTGATTGGCAGCGAGTTGCACGTCGCGCATCTTCATGCCACGCAGAGCCATGCGCACGGTCCGCGCAATGCCCAAAAAATGCGTGCACACGACGACGCTAGCGTCGGTCGAATCCTTCATTGTCTTCCCCTGCGGAGGGGACACTACGATGGGGCGGTTAAAGTAACGCTACGAGGTAGTAACCATTTACACCGTTAGGACAGCTGCAGCGCAGCGAGCCGGGCATAGGCGCCAGCTTTTGCTACCAGCTCATCATGCGTTCCTGCTTCAGCGACGCGGCCGCCTTCGACAACGTAGATACGGTCTGCGCGGCGCACGGTGGCGAGGCGGTGTGCGATGACGATGATCGTGCGTTTGCCGGCGACGTTGGCGAGCGCCTGCTGAACACGCGCTTCACTCTCGCTATCGAGCGCGCTGGTTGCTTCGTCGAGCAGGAGGATGGGCGCTTCGGACAGCAGCGCGCGGGCTAGCGCGATGCGCTGGCGCTGACCGCCGGAGAGGTTACGGCCGCCCTCGCCTGCGGGTGCATTCCAGCCGCCGGGAAGGTTTTCGATGAAGTCGCACGCGGCGGATTGCGCGGCCGCGCTGATCTGCTCCTCCGTTGCGCCTGTGCGGCCGAGGCCGATGTTTTCGCGGACTGTCGTGTCGAACAGGAAGGCGTCCTGCGAGACCAGAGCGAGGTTGTGGCGCAGCGATGCCAGCTGCACATCGCGGACGTTCTGGCCGTCGACACGCACCGCGCCACCTTCGGCATCGTAAAGGCGGAGCAGCATGTTGAAGACTGTGGACTTGCCGGCGCCCGACGGGCCCACGATGGCGATTGTCTCGCCCGGCTGCGCGGTGAAGCTGAGGCCATTCAAAGCGGGGCTGGCGCCCGGATAGGCGAAGGAGACGTTGTCGAACTCCACCTGCCCTTTGGCGCGGCCGAGAACCTTTGCATCGGGGCGATCCGCAACCAGGGGTTTGTGGTCGATCACCGCATAGACGCGGGCTGCGGCGGCGAGCCCTTCGTTGACCACGGCGTTCAGCGTTCCGAGGGCGCGGATTTCCGGCGAGGCGATGCCGATGGCAACGATGATGCCGAGGAGATCGCCGACCGTGATGTCGCCCGTGAGCGAGCGCCAACCGGCGAACATGAAGAGACCTGCGAGCGCGACGCCGCCGACGATTTCGAGGAAAGGATCAACCAGCGCCTTGGAGCGCAGGACCTTCATGTAGAGCCGCGCACGTTCGAGGAAGGAGGCGTGGGCGCGGCCCTTCTGATAGCCTTCGAGGCCGAACGCCTTGACCGTTCGCGAGCCCTGGAAGGCTTCGTTGAGGATGGACGTCATCGTGCCCGCCTGCTCCTGCGCCTTGCGCGAGGATTTGCGGACGCGATCGCCCAGCCGGATCACCGGGTAGAAGGCGATCGGGTAGACGACGAGCAGGAACAGGGTGAGGAGCCAGTCGGTCATCATCATGTAGATGATGGCGGCGAGGATGGTGAGCGAGGACTTGGCGAGGTTGGTGGCAACGCGGAGCGCGGCTTCGCGGATGAGCACCATGTCGTTGGCGAATTGCGAAACGTACTCGCCGGAGTTCTTCGATTGCAGGCGCGCGAAATCGCCTTCGATCAGCTTGCCGAACAGGGCTTCCTGCAATTTGACGACGGCGTTCTGGACGCCGTGATTGTTCGCCTGCGTCTGCCAGTACATGGCCGGCGCCCGCAGCGCGACGAGCGCCACGATGACGATCGGCGCGGTGTTGAAGATGCGCAGATCACCCGCCGAGAGCCAGTTTGTCGCCAGCGAGGTGATCTGCGAATAGCCCCACGCGCACGCAGCCGTCACGGCCGCGAACAATGCGCCCAGCGCGAACCACTTCCATTGCGGAAGCAGCCAGTCGCGGACGAAGCGTGAGGAGAGACGGTCCTGGGCTTTATTGGCCTTGGCAGGACTGCCCGCAGGATCAGGCATTGTGATGCTTGCCGGTTTCCGGATCGAGCAGCCGGTGGGCATGCAGGATGAAGTAGCGCATCTGGGCGTTATCGACCGTACGCTGGGCCGCCGACTTCCAGGCGTCGAAGGCGGCGGTGTAGCTCGGGAAGGCGCCGACGAAGTGGATTTCCTTCAGGTTGGCGAATTCGAGCTTGCCGATGTTCTTGAGTTCGCCACCGATGACGAGGTGGAGGAGCTGCTGGTCGTTTGAATGGGAGGTCATTTCAGATCCTGGCTGGCAGGGTAATTGTGCAGCCTTTCCATTATCAGCGGGTGAAGGGCGGCGCCAGCGGCAACCACGCCGCGCTGGATCACGGAAGTCTGGTTAAAAGCAAGCTGTTGGCCATCCCTATCGGTGGCGACACCGCCCGCTTCGTGAACCAGCAGGACGGCGGCGGCCAGATCCCAGTCATTCTTGGGGTTGATGGCCACGGCGGCATCCCACCTGCCCGCCGCCACGAGGCACATGCGCCAGGCGACGGCGTTGGGCATAGGCGAGATCAACTGGATACCGGGCCAGCGCCGGCTGGCGTCTGCGGCGGCGAACACGTCGGGCTGGCCAACCATGCGGCAGCTGAGCTTGTCAGTGGTGGTGGCGCGGATCGGGCGGTCGTTCAGGAACGCGCCGCCGTGGACACGGGCGTGCAGCAGCTCATCGAAATTCGGGTTGTAGATGACGCCGAGGACAGGCTTGCCTCTGTCGACGCGGGCGATCGAGACGCAGAAGCCGGTGTCGCCTTTGACGAAGGCCTTGGTGCCGTCGATGGGGTCGACGACCCAGACTTTTTCCTGCGTGCGGTCTTCCGGGTTGTCGCGTGTTTCCTCCGAGAGCCAGCCATAGTCCGGGCGGGCGCCGCGCAGGCGTCTGGCGATCAGGTCGTTGACGGCGAGGTCGGCTTCGGTGACCGGGTTGTTGGCGGACTTGTCCCAGGCGCGAGCGCCGCTACGGAGCCAGTCGAGCGACAGCTCGCCCGCTTCACGCGCAACATCTTTCAGGAGCGCGAGATCCTGCAGCAGCGCCAGATCGGCTTCGAGCGCGTCACCGGCCGGCAAGCGTCATCCCATCAATGAGAATGCTTGGCGCGTTGGTCGAGCCGCGGATTTCGAGATCGGAGCCCATGACGGCGCGCAGGAGCATGGAGGGGAGATCGCCCGCGACCGTGACTTCGGAGACGGGATAGGCGCGCTCGCCATTCTCGAACCAGAAGCCGGAGACGCCGACGGAATAATCGCCGGTGTTCGGGTTGATCGAGGGGCCGAACATGTCGGTGATGAGCAGGCCCTTGCCTGCGTCCTTCATGAGCTCGGCCTGGCTGCGCGTGCCGGGCATGATGTCGAGGTTCGAGGTGGTGACGCCCGGCGGGTCGCCAAAGCCCATGCTGGCGAAGCCGTTCGGAGTAAGGCCAAGCTGGCGGGCGGCGGGGCCGTTGAGCAGCCATTGCGTCAGCACGCCGTCCTTCACCAGTGCGGTCTTCTGCACCGGCCTGCCCTCGCCGTCGAAGCCGCGCGAGCCGAAGCCGCCGAGGCGCAGCGGATCATCGATCACGTCGACGCCGGGAGCGAAGACGGGCTTGCCCATCTTGTCCTTGAGGTACGACACGCCGCGCGCGATGGCTGGACCGGAGATTGCGCCGATAAAAGCGCCGAGCAGGCGCGATGACAGGCGATTTTCGTAGATGACGGCTGCGGTCTGGCTGTCGAGCTTGCGGGCGCCGAGGCGGGCGATGGCGCGCTCGCCGGCCTGACGGCCGACCCATTCGGGCGATTTGTGATTGGCGAGAAGACGCGCGGACGAGCTTTCGTGGTCGCGCTCCATGGCGCCGTCGCGCTCGGAGATCGCTACGCCGGCCATGGAGGAGTAGCCGGAGGTCTTGTGGGCGGCGAAGCCGTTTGAAGCTGCGAGCCAGGAATTGCTCGTGCCCCAGGATGCGCCTGCGTGGGAGACCTGCTTCACGCCGACAACAGACATGGCGGCGTCTTCGATCTCGCGACCACGGCGTTCGAGTTCGTCAGCTTCGGGCGTGTCGTCTGACTGGAGTTGAAGGTCGGGATGGCTGGTCGTGATCTCGGACGCTTCGGCGAGGCCGCAGTATTTGTCTTCGGGCGCGAGCTTGGCCATGGCGACAACGCGCTCGCTGAGAGCTTTGAGTGCGTTGGGGGAGAGATCGGTGCCGGAGACAGCGGCCTGGCGGCGGCCGACGAGGGCGCGCAGGGAGATGCCGCGGGATTCTTCCCGCTCGACGCTTTCGAGTTCGCGGTTGCGGACTTCCACTGACAGGCTGGCGCTTTCCGACAGGCGCGCATCCGCCGCATCAGCGCCGGCCTTCAACGTGGCGGCGATCAGGGACTGCAGCAGGTCGGCGGGAGAGGTTGTCATAGCCCCTATGTGAAGCTGCGAAAGCAAAAGGCCAAGTGCGGCACAGACATCGCCAACAAAAACCAAGAGGCGCCAGCGTATCCGCCAGCGCCTCCTTTATCCCTTACGCACCCGTTACTTGGCGGCCAGGTTACTTGGCGCGCGGCAGGCGGTCGTTGATGTCGTCCCGGATGTCGAGCAGCGTGACGAGAACGCCGCAGACGAGGGTTGCAGCGATCCAGCCCATGATCAGGCCGGCGACGATCGCCAGCGCGGCAAGGCCCGAGGGCGCCAGCACCATGCCCGGATCGAGCGTGCCGGCGGCCGTGATCGTGCCCGAGCCCGTCAGCTTGGAGATGATTTCCTGAATCTGCGCCCGTTCGATGTACGCACCGAAGGCGTAGAGCGCGATGATTCCGAAGTAAGCGATGTAGACCAGAAAGCGGAAACTGTTGATGATGAAGAACTTCATGACGACCCCTCCACGCGAACCACAGACTATCTAACCGTTGCCAAGACCACAGGCGAACGGTTTTTTCGGATACCTGCTGGATGGCGTGTATTTGCTACTATTCCCGGCGCAGCATGTCGTCGACGTTGAGCTTAGACTTGCGGGATTTCAGGAATTCCGCCTTCAAAGCCGCCTTGTCGTAGCCCTTTTCAACCCATTCCTGGAACGAAAGGCCTTTGGCAGCGCCTTTCGCAAGGTAGGTCTCGAAAAAGTAGTCGAGCACGCCGGTCTTGCCTTGCTTGATATGCAGATATTTGCGCGACAGCATTTCCAGCGCCTGTTCGATCGGCTGGCCCTGGCGGAAGTGCATGTAGAGCACCGCCATGATCCCTGCCCGGTCCGCGCCGGACTTGCAGTGCATGAGGGCCGGGTAAGCGATCGAATCGAACAGCTTCTTGGCTTCCAGCACGTTCCCGGGGGGCGGAATGTCGCGGGAAAACATCTGAAAATCGACGAGCTGGATGCCGTGTCGCTCGCAGGCTTCCTTCTCCAACAGGTAGTAGCCCTTGGGGCTCTCCCCCCGCAGGTTGATGATGGTCTTGAGGCCCAGCTCTTTCGCATAGACCGCGATGTGTTCGGGCGAAGGCTGGTTGGCCCGGTACATTTCGCCCGAGATACGATGCAGGTTGCGGAATTTCAGGCGCAGGAAGCCGTGATCGCCCCAGATAAGCTCGTTGCGGGCGCGGCGGCGGCCGGCCGGGGTCTTGAGATCGATGGGAAGTGCCATGGCGCTCGTCATGCTGCCCGCTAGATGCCGCTTTTGAGGGGGATTGCAAGGCGGTGCGGCTGTCGCAGGGGGAGACAATGCAGCAGTATCAAGGTCAAAGCTTAGGGAATGCCCATACACCCAATACCCTTGGGCGAAGTCTGGCGGCTGACGCGGCAGGGAGTATATAGCGGCTCATGTCCAAGCGTAGTGGCCAGTCACCTGTGATTCCCTGGATCGGGGGCACACTGATCTGGATATACATGTCGATCCTTTCGCACACCCTCCGCTGGAAAGTGGAAGGCATCGAGAACCTGCGCACGCTGTGGGAATCGCCGCAGGGATGGGTCGCCGCCACCTGGCATTCGCGCATCCTGCTGATGCCCTATGCGCAGATCCGCATGCGGCCAAAATGGAAGAAGCCGCCCCACCCTGCAGCGCTGATGGTGTCGCCGTCCAAGGATGGCGAGTTCACCAAGCGCGCGGGCACCTGGCTCGGCCTCTACATCATCCGCGGATCGTCTTCGGGCCGGAAGGACAAGAGCAAGCGCGGCGTTTCGGCGGCGCGCGAGGCGATGGAAGTGATGCAGAAGGGCGGCGGGATCGTGATGACGATCGACGGCCCGAAGGGACCGCGCGAGACCGTTGGCATCGGGACGATCAAGCTGGCCCAGCAGATGGGCGTGCCGATCATGATCTATGGCCTATCGGCCAATGCGAAGCGGCTGAACACCTGGGACCGCCTGCTCTGGCCGAACCCGTTTGCGCGCGGTGCGGTCGTAATTCCCGAACCGATCCCCACATCGAAGAGCATGGATTCCGAAGAGCTTCGCCAGCGTGTCGAGATCGCCCTGCGCGCCGCAACCGCGCGTGCGGACGAGCTGGTCGGCCTTGCGCCGGATACGGTTCCGATCCCGGCGCCCAAGGAAAAGACCGTTGAAGCTGCGCCGGCGCCCGCTCCGGTCGCCGATGACACGCAGCCAGTGATGGAGCATCGCGGGACGTGACCGCTTCGCTGGCGCTCTATCGCTTCGGCACCCGCCTGCTTGAACCTCTCGTTCCATGGTTCGTCGAGCAGCGGATCAAGAAGGGCAAGGAAAATGCGGACCGCGTCGGCGAGCGCTTCGGCATATCGCGGATGGCCCGCCCAAATGGCGTCCTGCTCTGGCTACACGCGGCTAGCGTGGGGGAATCCCGGCTGCTGCTCGATGTGTTCGCCGCCTTGCGCAAGCGTCGCAGCAATCTCCATGCGGTGATCACGACGCAGACGACGACGTCGGCTGACATGATCGCGTCATGGTCGCCGCCGAATGTGATTCACCAGATGGCGCCAGTAGATGGCCCAAAGGCTGTCGAGGCGTTTCTTCAACACTGGCAGCCGGATGCGGCCGTGTTCGCCGAGGGCGAGATCTGGCCGAACATGCTGGTCGAGCTGAAACGTCATCAGGTTCCTGCGGCGTTGGTGAATGCACGGATGACGGACAAGACGCTGAGCAGTTGGAATGGCCGGCCGGCGGCGGCGCGCGAGGTGTTCGCGACGTTCGGGTTTATCGGCGCGGCGGATCAGCAGACGGCGGACGGACTTGGTTTGGCGCTCGGGCGTCGCATTGAGACCGTTGGCAATCTCAAGACGGCGATGGCCGTTGAGGGGCCTCCTGCAGAGAAGGTCGAGGCGTTTCGCGCGGCGTCGAATGCACGGCCCATCGTTCTCGCTGCATCGACGCATCCGGGCGAGGATGAATTTGCGGCTGATGCATTCGTCGAAGTTCGTACACGCAGCCCCGGCGCGCTGATGATCCTTGTGCCGCGCCATCCTGATCGTGGCGATGCGATCGTCGCGATGCTGCGCGCACGCGGGCTGACGACGCAGCAATGGTCGAAGGACAAGGCGGCGCCTTCATCCGAGATCGACGTGCTGGTGGCGGATACGATTGGCGAATTGCTGTTCTGGTATGCCGTGTCGGACGCCGTCTATCTCGGCGGAGCGACGGCGGAAGGTATTGGCGGACATAATCCGATTGAGCCTGTGCAGCTGGGCAAGCGCGTGTTCACGGGACCACACGGCTTCAACTTCCGCGAGACGTTCGAGGCGATGCAGGCGACCGGCGCGATCGTAGTCGGCACGACGTATCGGGAGCTGGCGGAGTACTGGCTCGCGGCGCTGGATACGATGCAGCCAGCTCCGACGCTTGGCGCATTCTTCACCGCCTCGCGCGCTCCATTCGAGACGACGCTGGACGCCATCAACGCCATGCTGCCGATGGCCGCCCATGCGTGAGCCGCATTTCTGGACCGTGACCGACAAGCGAAGCCGCGCGGCGGCGCCCGTGCTGAAGCTGCTGATGACGCCGCTGTCGATGATCTATCGCCGGGCGGGCGCCAATCGCATCGCCAAGACAACGCCCGTCGATGCGGGCTTGCCCGTTGTGTGCATAGGCAATCTGACGCTCGGCGGCGCCGGGAAGACGCCCGTGACCGCTGCGGTGCGTGCTTACTTCGCGAGCAAGGGCGCGCGGACGGCGAGCCTGTCGCGCGGCTATCGTGGGTCGCTGGTTGGTCCGGCGCGTGTTGATGCGCTGACGAATACGTCTGCGGAAGTGGGCGATGAGCCGCTGATGCTGGCGGCGACGGGCGAGGCGTGGATCTCGAAGGATCGGCCTGCTGGCGCGCAGGCGATGAAAGCTGCGGGCGTCGAGATCATCATCATGGATGACGGCCATCAGAATCCGACGCTGAAGAAATCTCTTTCCATCGTCGTGATCGATGCGACGAACCCGTTCGGAAACGGGCACATCTTCCCGAAGGGGCCGCTTCGTGAGCGTGTGGCGGACGGGTTGTCGCGGGCTGATGCTGTCGTGCTGATGAATGATGGCGAGCGCCCTGAAGCATTGGACGCCTTCAAGGGCGTTGTGTTGCGTGCGCGGCTGGCGCCGCTGGCGCCTCTGTCTCCGGGGCGCTATGTGGCCTTCGCCGGCATTGGACGACCGGAACGCTTCTTCGACAGCCTGCAGGCGCAAACCGGCGTCGAGCTTTCGGAAGCGGTGCCGTATCCTGACCACCACGCCTTTCTGCCTTCGGATATTTCCTATCTCATGAAGCTTGCGAAAGAACGCGACGCGCATCTCGTCACCACCGACAAGGACCATGTGCGCCTGTCGCCGGAGGTGAAGGGCCGCGTGATGCGCGCGTCTGTCGAGGCGAAGTTCGAGGACGGAGCCGCATTGCACGCCCTGCTCGATCGCGTGCTGGCATGAGCAAAGGCACGCCCGAAGCGGGCCGCTTCATCCGCCCGAAGGATCTCGACAACGCGCAGCGCACGACGCTGGGCGCCAGGATCGGCTGGGGGATCGAGGCGTTTGCGTGGGACTGGGTGTACTGGAACCCGATGAAGGCGCTGCCGGTGGAGGCTGCGTCCAACACGGTTGCAGCGATCCTCAAGACGCTGGGACCGCTGACCTCGCAGAACCGCACCATGCTGCGCAACCTGCGCATGTGCTTCCCTGAATGGGACGAGAAGCAGATCCGCGAAGTTGCGAAGGGGACGTGGGAAACGCTCGGTCGCACGGCGGGGGAGATGCCGCATCTTTCCAAGATGCGGCCCTATGTTCCCAACAGCCGCATCGAAGTGGTTGGCGCGGAATACCTCGACGATCTTACGGCGCGCGGCAAACCGGCAGTGCTGATCGGCGGGCATTTTGCCAACTGGGAAGCGCTGGCGTCATCCATCTGCAATCGCCCGTTCGACGCGCAGATCACCTACCGCTCGGCCAACAACCCTTACATCGACCGCCGCATCGCGGAGGCGCGCCACGCCTATGGCATCAACGTGCTAACGCCCAAAGGCGCGGGCACGCGCGAACTGATGCGGGCTCTCGGGCGCAACCAGTCGGTTGGCCTGATGAACGACCAGAAGTTCAATCAGGGGATCGCCGTGCCGTTCTTCGGCCATGACGCGATGACGGCGCCCGGACCGACGCGGCTGGCCATGAAGTTCAATGCGCCGCTGGTGCCGTTCTCATGCAAGCGCATCGGCGTTGCGCGCTATCGCGTGACAATCGATACGCCGTTCATGCCCGACAGCGATCCGGACGAGACCAAGGCGATCTACAACACCGTGCTCAGGATCAACCAGTGGCTTGAAGCGCGCATCCGCGAGGCGCCGGACCAATGGTTCTGGATGCACAACCGCTGGCCGAAGGACGCGTGGGCGAAGGCCGGGGTGATGTAGCGCCCAGGCGCTAGTCCATGATCCCGACGCTGTCGTCGATGGTGCGTCTCACGGCGCCGACATAGTCGACCAGCGTGTGGCCTTCGATCATGGCTTCGTAGAGCATCTTCAGCGCGTCGCGCACCACATAGGGGCGCTCCATCGGGATGAAGTGGGTGGTGCCGGGCACTTTGGTGATCGCGGCGTCGGGGCGAATATTGTGGATGCGCTGGTCCAGATCGCTGGGCGAGGTGGAATCCCGGTCGGCCTGCAGAACGATGATCGGGATACGCTTCTTGCGCAGGCGGCGCAGGGCGCCCCACGGGCGGTAGCGATGGGCGTTGTAAATGGCGGATTCCCATTCGGGGGTGCAGGACAGTTCGTACTGGCCGTTGTCCTGACGCAGCACGCCGTCGACGACATAATCGTCGAGGAAGGGTGCGCGCCATGTCTTGAAGGCGCCGCGGCCGCGCAGTGACTCCGCTGCTTCGCTGGGCGAGCCGAACTGGCGGCGGCGCTTGAGCGCGCCTTTCGACAGGGCATTCTTCTGGATGAACATGTTCACAAGCGGGATGTTGTAGATCCGCGTCATCCGCTTCTTGAGCAGCACCGGGTCAGTGAGCACTAGGCCGCGCACGAGGTCCGGGCGCTTGCCGGCGACGAGCAGGGCTACGGTGGCGCCCATCGAGTGGCCGCCGAGAACCGCGCCATCCGGCGCTGTCTTCTCGAGGACCTGGATCACGTCGTCACGGAACTTGTTCCACGATTTCATCTTGCGCGGATTGGCCGGCAGCTTGGAGCGGCCATGGCCGCGCAGGTCGAGGGCGGCGGCGTGCATCTGGCCGCCCAGCGGCTCAAGGATCGACTCATAGGTGATCGCGTTGAAGCCGGTGGCGTGCAGCCACATCACGTCGATCGGCCGCACGGGGTCGCCAAAGGCTATGCCGGACGTCTCACCGTCCTTGATGTTTACGCGAAACCTGCGCATTGCGCGCGACTAGCCTCCGAACACTTTACGCAGGATGTCGCTCGTCCGCTTGACCGGGTCGCGTCGAATCGACTGCTCCTCACGGGCGACGTAATAGAACAATCCGTTGAGGGCGCTAGTCGTAGCGTTGTCCGCAAGCCATGTCTTGGCGTCGGTTTTGATGAGCCCTGCCCCGTATTTCGCCACCACGCTGTCTACAGAGGCAAGCGCGCCGGAGGTTGTGAGCGCCTTGTCGAAATAAGGGCGGAAGGATTGTCGCAGGCTGGCCTCGGTCCGTTTGCGGAGGAAATCGGTGGCGGCTGTATCCCCGCCGCGCAGGATGCCCATGGCGTCGTCGAATGACATCGAGGTGACGGCGTCCACCACCAGCTTGCTTGCTGTGGGCACAGCTGCCTCGGCGGCGCGGTTCACTTTCAGCTGGAGATCATCCAGCGGCCCCGCCATGCCGAAGGGCTGGAGTTTCTTCTGCGCCTGCCCCAGCGCGCCCGGCAGCGGGATCTTCACGGCGAGATCGCCCATGAAGCCGTCCTTGGCGCCGAGGCGCTTGGCCGACAGGTTGCTGGCGACCGTCAGCGCCTCTTTCAAGCCCGAAGTTACATCGGCCTTGGACAGGTTGCCCTTGTCGCCCGGAAGCGACTTATGAAGGATATCCGACGCGATCTTGCCGAAATCCTGCGCGGACGCCGCGGTGGCGGTGACCAACGCAACGGCAAGCGCGAGAGACGCCCTCTTCAGCCACACGCGCATGAAACCACACCCTCCACGGGCAGGGTTCCCCTCGCCCCGCGAGGCGGATAGGAACCGGAAAGACCTAATCCGTCAAACCGGGCCTTACAGAGCCGGCCAAAGGAAACGCAGATGAGCGCCCAGCCCACATGTTTTGACGTGTCGATCACGGATCGCGTGGCGCATCTGCGCATGAACCGGCCGGACCAGTTCAACACGTTCACGCCGGCGGCCTGGGTGGAATTGCCGGCCATCGTCCGCGAGATCGACCGGGGCGCAAAGGCGCGGGTGATCATCCTGTCTTCGACGGGCAAGCATTTCACCGCCGGAATGGACCTGGCCGTCTTTGCGCGGCCCGATGGCATCACGGGCGAGCGCGCCGATCCGCACCTGCGGGCTGAGCAATTCCGCGCGAACCTGCGGCCGCTGCAGGACGCGTTCACCTGCTTCGAGCAGGCGCGCATGCCGGTGATCGCCTGCGTTCAGGGCGGATGCATCGGCGCGGGCGTCGACATGGTGACGGCGTGCGATTTCCGCTTTGCGACGAAGGATGCGTTCTTCACGATCCACGAGATCAATATCGGCATGACCGCCGACGTCGGCACCTTCCCGCGCCTGACCAAGCTGATGCCGGAAGGCTGGGTCCGCCAGATCGCTTACACGGGCGAGCGCCTCTCTGCCGTGAAGGCCAAAGAGCTTGGGCTCGTCAACGAGGTATTCGACACGCAGGAAGAGATGCTGGCGCACGCCACCGCGATCGCGCGCGAGATCGCAACCAAGAGCCCGCTGGCGGTTACCGGTTCCAAGGTGATGATCAACTATGCCCGCGATCACACGATCGCGGATGCGCTCGACTATATCGGCGTGTGGAATGCGGCGATGCTTTCCGGCGCACACATGAAAGAGGCGTTCACCGCCAAGGCCGAAAAGCGCGATGCGGACTTCCCGGATCTTCTGCCGATCAAGGACACCCCGCTCTAGCTTGGGCCGCTCTAATCGCGGATAGCGCTGAACAGGCCCTGCGCCGAGAAGACCATCGCGGCGCCCATGCGAGCTTCCAGCGATACGAAGATGATCGACCGCGTCCGCTTGTCGGTTTTCGCCGACAGCTCGACCATGCCGACGCCGATGGCGTGCGATGCCACATCGAGGGCCAGCGAGTTCATACGGAAACCCTCCCCCGCCGCCTCACCCAGCGCACGGATAGCCGCCGCAGCACACAGCTCGGGGTCCGGAGCATCGGGGCCGCCAAGATCCGCCGCGGGGATTTGCTTCAGGATGGCCAGTGTCTGATCGCTCATGGCCTCAGCCTAACCCGGATCGGCCGCTGCGTTAAGCAAGGCTAACCGCTCATTAACGCCTCAGGCGTACCCGCTGAAGGATGCTGCGGACGCGATTCTCATTCGCCTGCTCAGTCGCGGCGCTGACCATCAGCGCCATCCCGGCCTATGCGCAATCGGCCCCCGCGCCGGCCAAGCCCGCACAAGCCACGGGCGCATTCAACGCCCGCATCAATGACATCCAGGTCTCCCGTGACGGCGAGAACGTGTCGATCCTTGTGAAGCTGTCGCAACAGCCCGGCGCGGCCAGCGTCAAAAGCACCGGCGAAACGCTGACGCTTGAGGTTGACGGCCTGCTGTTCAACACGCTGAACCTGTCGCCGCCGACGGGGTCGCTGGTAACGCGGGTTGAAGCCGCCTCCGGCAAGCTCACCCTGTCGGGCGTCGCCCTGAGCAATCCGTCCACGATCATCTATCGCAATGCGATCATGATCGAGGCGAAACTGGCCGAGCCGAAGCTTCAGGCAGCAACGTCGCTGATGGGTGCGAGCATTCCCGCACCTCAGAGACCCGCTGCTCCGCAACCCGTGGCCACAACGCAAGCTGCTCCCGCGCCAACGCCCGTTAAAGCTGTTGCGCCAGTAACGCCGGTCGCGCAGCCCGTGCATCCGGCGGCAGCGACACCCATCACGCCTGCGCCTATCGCACCGGCTCCAGCCGAGGACCCGCACCCCAAGCACGAGGCGAAGGATCAACTGGAATCGCATCCGGCGCCGGCGGCTCATGCGGCTGCAGCGCCAGCTCATGCCCCTGTCCCCGCTCCCGCACCTTCCGCCGTAGCAACGACAGCTGCTGCGATGGCTGGCATCGACGCGGCGCGATGCTCGACCGCTGCCGATGAACTGGCGAAGGACGCCTGGGCGCTAGCCGCCATGGGCGACCACGCGCTGTGCCTGGTTGATGCGGGGAAACTGGACGAAGCGAAGAACCGCCTTGATCAGCTCGCCGCGATCACGCCACAGGATTGGCGCGTCGTGCTGGGTCGCGCCATGCTGGCGGAGAAGGCGGGCGACACGGAGACAGCGCAGGCTGGGTTCGTCTCGGCCTCGCTTGCGGCGCCTAACGACGCCATCCGCGCGACGATCACTGGTCGGATCTCGGCGACGCCGGATGACAAGGAAACGGATATAGAGCTTCCGCTTCCGACCGCGCCCGTTCCCAAGCCGGCGCACTAGTCCAACCCTAAACACGACAACGCCCGTGCGATCACTGATCGGGCGGGCGCTTATGTTGTTGCGTTCTGAAGCAAGGCGTCTTCCCGACGCGCGATCTGGGGGTGTCGGGGGGGACGGATAAGACCGCCGCGCCGGGAAGATCGCCTAATATACGTCCCGCCCCAGAGGCGGTTCCGCCGGTTGCGCGAATTTTTCCGAAGAATAGCGACAGAGAAGCTGGATGCCATACTGCGCAGTATCGCAGCGCGGACAAACGAAAGCGGGCGACCCGAGGGCCGCCCGCCAGATTGTGGAACTCTACTGTTATTCTACGCTACGCTACTAACCGGTGTGGCCGAGCCTGGGCTCATTGTTCCAAGCATGTCGCCCAGATGGCCGATGCCCGAAACGCCAAAAGCAGATTCCGCGTACTTCCCGATCGCCGGGTAGAGGCGGCCAATTTCCTTGTGCCCGAGACCCTGCTTTTGCAGGTCGCGAATGACCTGTTCCGCAACAGCCGTACGGCCGCCCGGGGTGCGTTCGATCAGGCGCGCGATGACGCCCGTTGCTGCGCCGACCTGCGAACCCATGTTCGCGGCCAGAACACGCGCGCCCGGCACGCGTTCGAAAATCTCGTCAGCCATCGGGGCGCCTTGCCGGTCGGCGGCGTTCAGCACGATCCCAATGGCGGCTTCCGCCGTCTCGAACGGAAGTCCTGTCGTTTTGGAAACGTGTTTAACGAACGCGTTCAGCATTCCGGCCCCGCAATCTTCTGCAGGGCCACAGTGACCTGTTAAGGTTGCCGGGGTCTTAAGCCCGCTGCTCTAGCGCCGGATCGCACTCGCCATAGTGGGCGGCGGCATGCCCGCCCAGCCTGGCCCACATCTGGTCGCCCCACGAGTAATGCCACCATTCAGTGGGGTTGTTCGCGAAGCCTGCTTCCGTCATCGCCCAGTAGAGAAGCCGCCTGTTGGCACGCGCTTCCTCGTCGGACATCGACACGCAGCCCTTGCGCTCGAACCCGTCTGTCCAGGCTTCCTCGGTCAGATCATCGAAGATGCCGCCCATGTAGAGCGGCTGGCGCGTGTCGCTGAACATCAGGGTGAGATCGAGCGCGCCGCCGGTGGAATGGGGTGAAGGCGAATTGGGACCGGCTGTTGGCGCGGCCCAGTACTTCTCGACTTCATCCACCAGCGCCTGGCCCGCCAGATGCGGATGACGCTGCAGCAGCCATTCGGGGAACCAGACGTCGTGGAAATAGCGCTGGATCGCCTGTGGCCGCCACGCGTCGAACAGGTAGAGCTCGATGCTGAGCGACTTCAGCCGCGTGTTCACGTCCACCAGCTTCGCAGCCACCGACTTGCGCAGATACAGCTCGGCCACCGAGCCCGGCACGCTGACATAGTAGGGCGGGTTCCGGGGCGTGTTGTAGTGGTTGTCACCCTTGATGCCGAGCGCACGCACCTCGACGCAGGCCTCACCAGCCAGCGCGCCATCGAACGCGATCGGCACACCCTCGCGATACCCCGCCTTCCGCGCGAGGACTTCGGCCGAGGGCGGAACCGTTTTCAACTTCAGGGCCGCCAGATCGAGACTCATGTCGCCCAATCTATGTCAGTGCGGTCCTGCCGCAATCCGCCTGACGTTACGGGCCGAGAACATGACAAACCAGACAAGCTGGAACGAACCACCGCCTCACGCCTTTCATAGCAGGCAACTATCTGTAGCTCTGGAAGGCGCATCTCATGAAAATTCTTCTCGTCTCGACGCTCGCCGTTGCTTTCGCGGCTGCACCCGCCTTTGCGCAACAGCCGCCGACCGCTCCGGAAACCGCGCAGGGCCAGATCATCGTTCAAGGCGCAGAACCCTCCGCCGTCGAAACCACCGCTACGGTTGATATCGCAACACCACAGCCGTCGACCGATGTGACGGTCGAAACAGAGGTTACCGAAACCCCGACCGTTACGGTTGAAACCAGGACGGAAATCGCTGCCCCTGCCTCGGATCGCCCTGCCCTGGACCCGGCCAATCCGCGCGCGCCTGAGGTACAGGCCATCGTTGAAACCAAGAAAAACTACACCACGGCAGACATCGTGAAGGCCCAGCACGAAGCCATGCTGGCCACCCCGGTCAGCCAGCCGACCACCATCACGACCACCACTACCACAACTGAGAAGTCGGGCGGCTGATCGCCTGTCGCCTGAATTTGCACGCTGAATACCGCCCGGTAGGCCCTGCCTGCCGGGCGGCTTCAGTTGCATTCGCCCGAAGTCTGGCGCTAAAGCTACCTTCAACGAATAACTGAAAAACCGGTACGGAGGACTTTAATGCGTGAGGCAGTGATCGTTTCGACGGCTCGCACGGGGCTGGCGAAATCGGTGCGGGGCGGGTTCAACCTGACCCATGGTGCAGCTCTCGGTGGACACGCGATCAAGCACGCTGTCGAGCGCGCTGGTATCGACCCGAAAGAAGTCGAGGACGTGTACCTCGGTTGCGCCAATCCTGAAGGCGCCACGGGCGGCAACATTGCCCGTCAGGCCGCTCTCTGGGCCGACATGCCGGTAACCGTTGCCGGCGGCACGATCAACCGCTTCTGCTCGTCGGGCCTCAACGCCATCGCCCTCGCCGCTCACCAGATCCGCGACGGCGCCGACATCATGGTCGGCGGCGGCGTCGAGTCGATCTCGCTCGTCCAGTTTGCCCCGCCGCGCCCGCTCTCGGCTGACGGCCGCAACCGCGCGCTCGACGATAAACTGCTCGCCAAGATCCCGGCGATCTACATGTCGATGATCGAAACGGCCGAGATCGTCGCCGAGCGTTACGGCGTGTCGCGCGAATATCAGGACGAGTACGCCCTGCAATCGCAACAGCGCACCGCCGCAGCTCAAGCTGCCGGCAAGTATGCCGACGAGATCGTGCCGATGAAGACCAAGTACGCCGTCACCAACAAGGAAACGGGCGCGGTCACCATCGAAGATACCGAAGTCACGCGCGACGATTGCAACCGTCCGCAAACCACCCTCGCCGACCTGCAGAAGCTGGCGCCGGTGTTCAAGGGCGGCCAGAAAATCGCCGAAGGCAAATACGTCACCGCCGGCAACGCCTCGCAGTTCTCGGACGGCGGCGCAGCGCTCGTGCTGATGGAAGCCAAGGAAGCCGAGAAGCGCGGCCTGAAGCCGCTCGGCGCCTTCCGCGGCTTCGCCGTTGCTGGCTGCGAGCCGGATGAGATGGGTATCGGACCGGTGTTCGCCGTTCCGCGCCTGCTGGCCCGTCACGGCCTGAAGGTTCAGGACATCGACCTCTGGGAACTGAACGAAGCGTTTGCTTCGCAGTGCCTCTACTCGCGCGACAAGCTGGGCATCGACCCGGAGAAATACAACGTCAACGGCGGCTCGATCTCGATCGGCCACCCGTACGGCGTGACCGGCGCACGCTGCACCGGCCACCTGCTCCTCGAGGGCAAGCGCCGCAAGGCCAAGTACGGCGTCGTCACGATGTGCATCGGCGGCGGTCAAGGCGCTGCCGGCCTGTTCGAGATCTTCAACTAGCCTCGATCAACGTCTGAATAACCCGGCCCGGTGGAAACACCGGGCCGTTTCATATCCGGAGTTATCATGCCCAATCGTCTGAACGGAAAAGCCTGCCTCATCACCGGCGGCACCAGCGGGATCGGCGAGGCCACCGTCGAGGCTTTCGTCGCCGAGGGGGCGAAAGTGATGTTTACCGGCCGCAATGCCGAGAGCGGCGCGAAGATCGCCAAGGCCACCGGCGCAACCTTCTTCCAGTCAGACGTGACGAAGGAAGCCGAGATCAAGGCGTCCATCGACGCCGCAGCGAAAGCCTTCGGCAAACTGGACGTTCTGTTCAGCAATGCAGGCGGCCCGACCAAGGGAACGGCCGACACCGTCACTTATGACGACTTCAAGCACGCAACCGACCTGCTGCTCGGCTCTGTCATCTTCGGCATCCGCCATGCCGCGCCGATCATGAAAGCCAATGGCGGCGGCTCGATTATCAACAATGCCAGCGTCGCCGCCCAGCGCTCGCACATGGGCCAATACCTCTATTCGATCTGCAAGGCAGGCGTCGTCCAGGCGACCAAGATGGCCGGCATGGAGCTTGGGCCAAGCAATATCCGCGTGAACTGCATCTCGCCCGGCGCCATCGCCACGCCGATCTTCTTCGGCGGCTCGGAAGCTGCGGCACACATGGAAGCCGGCAAGGCAGATGCGAAGCTGAGCAAGCTCACCGCCAATCTGGCGAAAGCCACGCCCCTGCACCGCTCCGGCCTGCCCATCGACATCGCCATGGGCGCTGTCTTCCTCGCCAGCGACGAAGCCCGCCACATCACCTGCCACGACCTGGTGATCGACGCGGGGATGACGTTCGGCGGGCGGGTGAATTTCGAGTAGCGTGAAGCGCGCCCTCGTCCTTGGACGAACGGCCCTTCGGGCCTGCTCAGGACGAGGGCGTATTCAACCGGCGTCTAAATCCACCACGCGATAGAACTCCTGGTCCCAGAACAGGTAGAGAAGCCAGTCGGGGAAGCCGTAGACGGCTTGCACGTAGTGCTCCTGCGAGGCGTGAATTTTCCAGCCGCGCAGTTTGGCGGATGTGTTGCCCGGCATGGCGTGCGTCGCGTCAGGCTGGTTGTCAGCGACGAACTTGCCGGTGGCGCCGCCGAATGTGCGCAGGCCATTTGGCGGCGTGATCACGTAGGCGAGGAATTTCGGGCCGCGATAGGCGCCGCTCGCCTGTGCGCGCACCTGCTTCACCGCCGTCTCTGCGACGAGGCCCATGCGCATGTGATCCTTGTGACCGGTCGCGCCGCTGGCGGGCCAGAACGTCACCACCATCTCCGGCTGCACGGCGTTGATCTTCGCAACCACGCGCGCGACCAGTTCCTCCATCGGAACTTCCGGCACGCCGCCATCGGGATAGTCCCACACTTCCTGATCGTCGATGCCGAGCGCGAAGCCGTTCTTGAGCGCCTCCGCCTTCCGCACGAGCCCGAGATCCTGCTGGCGCGCGACGGTCGGCACCTGATGTCCGGCCTCGCCCTTGGTGCCCGTGACCAGCGAGGTGAAGGCAGCATCCTTCTCCTTCGCGTACGAGAAGAAGCCGGTGACCAGCTGCTCGTCATCAGGATGCGCGAACACGCCCAGCACACGCTTGGCCCCCGCATCGCCGACCACAGACGCAACCTGCTTCGCGCCATCGGCCGCGAAATATGTGCGCATGTAGAGAACGCCGGCAACAAGGGCGACGACCACCACGCCCGCCAGAATGCCAACGCCGATCGCGATTTTTTTCATCATGCCCCGATCCTCCCAGTGCGCATCGTTAGCACGCGCACATCAACGCGCCAGCTTGGCCCCAGCTTGGCCCAACGTCAGTTGGACACACCGCCGTTGATCTCCCGTCACGTATCCGCCCAAATCGGGTACGAGCCTTGGGACAACCGGGAGTCACGTCATGCGCACCATTGTTCTTGCCGCCACAGCAACTCTGGCGCTGTCATCAGTGATACTGGCCGCCTGCGGGCAGCCCACCAACCCAACACCAGCGGCCCCGACAGTTCCGGCAGCGGAACAGGCCGCACCCGGAACTCTCGACACACGCCAGCGCGCCAGCGTTGACGGATGGGAGACTGGCTCAGGCGCCCTGTCGATCCTTGGCTCGACGCTGCCCCCCTTCGCGCTCAGCCAAGCGAACGGAACGGAGCTAACGCAGGAAAATCTCCGCGGTCGCTGGACCATCATCGGCTTCGCCACCTCAGACGCAGACCGCGCGGAGGCGGAGAAGGATTATGTGGCGGCGCTCAACTCCGCCGCCGATCAGGACCCCGATCTCGACTTCGTCGCCATCAACCCGAAGGCGACAACGCCGCCGCCGGCCACGCCACCGGCCTGGCCGACGCTCTATGACGAGACGGACTACGCGAAGCAACTCGATGTCACCGTGACGCCGTCCTACCTGCTGATCGGGCCGGACCTCACGGTTGAAGGCTATCGCGGCGCGCTGGTCGATACGCCGGACGACGGCATCAAATCCGTCATTCGCGGCGTTGCCGAAATCCGCAAGCAGGTCGCCGCGCCGCAATAGTGGTGGGCTACCGACCCAGCGCGTAGGCCCCGCCCTTCTCGATGCCGCGCTTCCACGCGGGCCGTTCATGCATGCGATCGAGCCACGCACTAAAGTTCGGGTAGGATGGCAGTGACTGCTGCGCGCGCGCCACTTCTGCGACGAAGCTCATCTGGATATCAGCGCCGGTCAGGTCATTACCGACGAAGAACTGCTTGCCGGCAAGATAGCCGTCGATGAAACCGAGATGGTTGGCGATCTCGCTCTGGATACGCGGATGCAGCGGCGCGCCAGCTTCCTTCAGCCGCCCGACATACATGTGCAGCATCAGCGGCAGCATGGCCGAGCCTTCGCCGTAGTGCAGCCATTGCACATAGACGTCGTAGTCCGCCGACTTCGGATCAGGCTGCATGCGGCCTGCACCATGATGGCGGATCACATAGTCGATGATGGCGCCGGTCTCGATGATTGTGCGGCCGCCCTCGGTGATCATCGGGCTTTTGCCCAGCGGGTTGATTGCCTTCAGCTCCGGCGGGGCCAGCCGGGTCTGCGCATCGCGCTGATAGACCTTCAACTCGTACGGCGTACCCAACTCCTCCAGCAGCCATAGAATGCGCTGCGAGCGCGACTCGTTGAGATGGTGGACAGTCAGCATGGCGCGTCTTCCCTGAAGTGTTTCGCCAATCCTAGACCCGGAGCGCGTTCGAGGGAAACGCGTACCGCTGGGGTTGACCCGAAGGGGCATCGCCCCCACTATGTGAGTGAACGCTCACACCGCGCAGGAGTCAGCCTATGATCCGCCGCACTATCGGAAAATCGAAACCGCTCAACGCCATCGGCCTCGGCTGCATGGGCATGGCCGCATTCTACGGCAAACCTCTCGAAGAGGCTGAAGCCGTGAAGCTGCTTCACGCGGGGCTGGATCTTGGCGTCGATCATTTCGATACGGCGGAGATGTATGGCATGGGCGTCAACGAGCAGCAGCTCGGCGCCGCCTTTCACGACAGACGCGACAAGGCTTTCATCGCCACCAAGTTCGGCCCGAAATACAATCTTGAAACTGGCGAGCGCCGCGTCGATGGCTCCCCGGAGAACGCAAAGCGCGCACTTGAACAATCGCTGCGCTTCCTGAAGACCGACCATGTCGACCTCTGGTATCTGCACCGCCGCGATTTCTCGCGTCCGATCGAGGAAACGGTCGGCGCGATGGCCGAGGCCGTGAAGGAAGGCAAGGTCCGCAATATTGGCCTTTCCGAGGTGACGGCTGAAACGCTGCGCGCGGCGCACAAGGTTCACCCCATCGCCGCGCTACAATCCGAATTCTCGATCTTCACGCGCTTCATCGAGAGCGACGGCATCCTCGACGCCTGCAAGGATCTCGGCACAACGCTCGTCGCCTACTCCCCGCTTGGCCGCGGCATGCTTGCAGGCTGGTCGAAGGACTGGAAGGCCGATGGCTTCGACTTCCGCGCCTTGATGGCTCCGCGCTTCTCAGGCGACGCGCTGGAAAACAACCTCGCCCTTGTCGAAGAGATCGCCCGCGTCGCGTCCGACCTCAACGCAACGGCCGGACAGGTCGCCCTCGCCTGGGTGCTCCAGCGCGCTGACAATGTCGTTGCCATTCCCGGCACGACGAAGCTGGAGAACCTCAAGCAGAATCTCGGCGCCGCCGATGTGAAGCTGACGCCAGCAGCCATCGCCAAGCTCGACAGCCTCGCGTCGAAGGTGAAGGGCGAGCGCTACGACGAAAGCGGCATGAAGGGCGTCAACGGCTGATCTGAAAGTCGGGTCAATGCCGGGAGCGCGCCTCCGCTGCGCCCCGGCGCGACTTTCGATTCAGCGGTGGGTTTGCCAGCTCAGCTACGCCCGCGCAGAGGCGGCGGCGTTTCGCCACGCGTCACCACTTCGACACACGACTTGAACTCGCGCGTCGTCAGCGCCTGCATTTCGGCGTTCATTGTCTCAAGGCTCTTGGGCGAATAGTTCGTCAGCTCTGCGCATTCCTGCTCCGCCGCGCCTTTCAGCGCCGCGGTCGCCGCATCAGCCGCCTCGACCGGCGCCGGCGTCACGGCCTCGCCACAGGCCGCCAGCGACGCCGAGGACAGGAAGAAAGCAATCACCACACGCATAGCCGAGACCTCGTTCTGATCACGGCCAGCACGCCGCCATCGATATCGCCCCAGTCCAGACGGGCCGGACCAGAAGGGCCAGACCAGAAGGGCCAGAAATGTGTTGCTCATCGGTTCACACGGGTTACCCGCGCGAAACCGACCATTCTCGGCGCCCTCTTGATCCGCAGCAACCGCCCCTCCACCTTGCCGCCCATGCTGCCAACCATTTTCGTCTCCCACGGTTCCCCCATGCTCGCGATCGAGGACGCCAGTGCGCGCGACTTCCTCGCGACGCTGCCCTCCATCCTGCCCGAACGGCCCAAGGCGATCCTGATGGTATCCGCCCATTGGGAGCGTCTGCGCCCCACCGTAAACGCGCCCGCGGTCAACGAGACGATCCACGATTTCGGCGGATTCCCGCCCGCCCTCTACCAGATCTCCTATCCGGCCCCGCCCTCCGCTACGCTGGCCAAACGCGTCGCCGAGCTGCTCACCGCGGGCGGCATGCACACAGACATCGACCCGCGCCGCGGCCTTGATCATGGCGCGTGGGTGCCGCTGCTGGTCGCCTGGCCGGGCGCGGACATTCCCGTCGTCCAGCTATCCGTGCAGACCCACCTCGGCCCGGCCCACCACCATGAACTGGGCAAACTTCTCGCCCCGCTGCGCGATGAGGGCATCCTCATCATCGGCTCCGGCAGCTTCACGCACGATCTCGCCAGCTTCCGAACCTCCGGCGGCCGTATCGATGCGCCAGAGCCTGGCTGGGTGCATTCCTTTGCCGAATGGATGGTCTCCGCCCTGCGCGACCAGCGCACGGACGACCTCCTGAATTACCGCACACGCGCCCCCGAAGCAGCCCATAACCACCCCACGGAAGAGCATCTCCTGCCGCTCTATGTGGCGCTGGGGGCCGGCGCCGGTACGGTTAATCACCTGCACCAGAGCACCACCTACGGCATCCTCCGCATGGACGCCTATGCGTTTAGCTGACCGGCGCGTTTAGCTAACGAGTACTTGCTGCCTCACATTCACCTGAGCGCGCTCGCCGTATCTGTTGTTCAACCTTCCTGTGCGCTATTCCTTGGGCAAATCGACCCGGCAAAACCGGGCTGCTCAGGCTATCCAACAGGCAGGAAACATGACCACGCGCCCATCCCTCACCCGCCCATCCTTCACACGTAGGGCCGCGGCTTTCGCAGCCATTGCTGCCGCCGCCCTTCTGTCGGCATGCTCCAGCATGGGCGCATCTCCTTCAGATCCAAATCCGGCTGCGGCGAACATCGGCATTTACGAGCTGCGCACCTACACGGCTGCGCCCGGCAAGATGGCCGAGCTCGACGCCCGCTTCCGCGATCACACCATCGGCCTCTTCCAGAAGCATGGCATGACGCCGATCGGCTTCTTCCACGTCGCCCCGCAACCGGGCCAGACGCTGGATAACCGCCTGATCTACGTGATGGGCTACAAAGACCGCGCCGCGCGCGACGCCGCCTGGACGGCCTTCGCCAACGACCCGGAATGGAAACAGGTCTACGCCGACAGCCAGAAGAATGGCTCGCTCACCTCGAAGATCGAGAACGTCTTCCTCAGCCCGGCCGACTATTCGCCGAAGCTGAACACCAAGCCCACCGCCACGCCGCGCCATTTCGAGCTGCGCACCTACACCGTGATGCCAGGCCGCATCGAGGATCTGCACACCCGCTTCCGCGACCACACGCTCCGCATTTTCGCGAAGCACGGCATGACCAACTATCTCTACTGGCGCCCGGTCGCTGACCAGCCCGCCATGACCGACAAGATGGTCTACATGCTCGCCTTCCCGAGCCAGGAAGCCCGCAATGAAAGCTGGAAAGCCTTCGGCGCCGACCCGGAATGGAAGAAGGTCTCCGACGACAGCCAGAAGACCGGCCCCATGCTGATCTCCCCCGGCGGCGTCGTCTCGATCCAGCTCACGCCGACGGACTACTCGCCGCTGCGCTAGGCGCTGCGCGCCCCAGGGAATGGGGAGTAGGCAGTAGGGAATAGTGAAGGCGCTTCCGGGCATCCGGGAGCGCCTTTTGCTTTGTCGTTCAACGCAATTCCTACTCCCTACTCCCTACTCCCTACTCCCCAATCCCTACTGCCCACCCCCCTCTTGCAAGTTGTTGCATTTGCAACTATCTACCTGCCAACAGCAATTCCAACCGGGAGATCCCCCTATGATCGAAGTCCGGCCGTTCGACACTCTTGGCGGCGCCAACCATGGTTGGCTCGATGCCCATCACCACTTCTCCTTCGCGGAGTATTACGATCCCAAGCGCATGAGCTGGGGCCGCCTCCGCGTCTGGAATGACGACCTGATCGCGCCCAAGTCCGGCTTCCCGCCGCACCCACACCGCGACATGGAAATCATCACCTATGTCCGCACCGGCGCAATCACCCATCAGGACTCGATGGGCAATCAGGGCCGCACCGCGGCCGGCGACGTTCAGGTCATGTCTGCCGGCACGGGCGTCCGCCACGCCGAGTTCAACCTTGAGGACGAGAACACCACGCTCTTCCAGATCTGGATCGAGCCCGATGCGGGCGGCGGCAAACCGGACTGGGGCGCAAAGCAGTTCCCGAAATCGGACCGCTCCGGTTCCTGGTCGATCCTGGCGTCCGGCAAGGGCGATGACGGAGCTCTCACCATCCGGGCCGACGCCCGCGTGGTCGGCGCAACGCTCGAAGCCGGCCAGGAACTCACCTGGGAAACCGAACCGCACCGCCACGTCTATGCGGTGCCGGCGACTGGCGTGATCGAAGTGGACGGCAAGCGCGTAAATGCCCGTGACGGCCTCGCTTTCACTGGCGGCACGAAAGTGACCTTCAAGGCGATCGAAGGCCCTGCCGAGATCGTCCTGACCGACACGCTCTGAGACAACGCGCCCAGACTGCGTTTGATAAGACTTTGTAACGCATAGCGAGCATTCTATCCCGGCCCGACCTCATGTAGCCTTCGCTGCATCGGTCGGGCCGGTTTGATTCAGGACGGAAGCTAACCATGCGCAAAGCCCTTGTTCTCGCAGCACTTCTCGGCGCGACACCGCTGCTATCCGGCTGCCTTGTGGCTTCTGTCGCGGGCGCGGCCGTTGGCGTGGGCGGGGCTGTCATCGGCGGCGCGGTCGATATGGTGACCACTTCGCCCGAGGAACAGCAGAAAAAAGACAATGAACGCCTGCGCCGCGAGAACGAAGAACTCCGCCGCCAGGCCCAGAACCGCTGATCGGAATTGCGGGCAGAATCACCCGTAAACGACCCTTTCGGGCCTTTACCTGTACGCCTGTTCATCCCACCTTCAGATTGAAGTTGATCTTCTGCGCCCGCCGATCGGGTTGGCCGGCGCGGATTGATTGAAAACATTCAGGGAGCAGACCCATGCGCATTGCCACTGTCGCTATCTCCGCCCTGGCCGGACTGCTGCTGGCCGCCCCGGCCTTCGCTGTCACGGTCGAGGCCAAGACCTCTCCGGAATTCCAGACGAAGCTGAAGAAGGACATCGGCGTCCGTGAGGAAAAAATCCTCACCGAAGCCCTGACCAAGCGCGTCACCAAGATCTTCAACGAGCGCGGCATCAAGGCAGATCGCGTCGTCGTCACGATCGAAGACGCCAAGCCGAACCATCCGACCTGGGAACAGACCTCCAACAAGCCGGGCCTTGATCCGATCCGCTCGGTCAGCGTCGGCGGCGCCCATGTCACCGGCATCGCCTACGACGCCTCGGGCGCCGAAATCGGCCGTTACGATTACGATTGGTACGAAAGCGACCTGACGAATGTGATCCCGGTGGCCACCTGGTCCGACGCCCACACCACCTTCGACCGCTTCGCCCGCCGCTTCGCGAAGCAACTGCAGGGCTAGGTCGTCGCAAACCTGAATAAGGCGCTTGCTGCCGTTAACAGAACGCCGCCCCACAAGGGCGGCGTTTTTGTTTGCCGTTCGACCCGCCGAATTTGACGCATCCGTCTAAGCGCGAATTAAGCAAGGCGCGCGATCATATACTGATCATGAGCATGCAAACCGCTCCCCAGTTTTCGGCGCCAGCTATAGACGCTCGCCGCGCAGTCCTGCGGCTCTTCTGGTTCACGATGCGCTTTGCAGTCTACGGACCGCTCTTCGGGTTTCTCGTGCTGTGGTTCATCTCCACCGTGCTCATGCTCCCCTGGAACGCCGCCAGCATGGGAACCGAACGAGCGTTCTCCGCGATCTTCACGGTGCTGACCTACTCGTTTCTGTTCGTCCTGCCGATAGCGGTCGCTTACGTGATGACGGGAATACCAGCAGCACTCACCGGCCTCGCCGCCGGAACTCTCTCGCTTCTCACGCCTCGTCCACTTGTTTATTACTGCGGAACGGCGCTTGCTGGCTGGATCAGCATGTTCGTAGCAGTCGACTTGAGCTCGCATGCAACTTGGCACAGCGCTATTCAATGGGCCTGCCTTGGTGCGACAGTCGGCGTGATCTGCGCCTGGCGCGCGCGCCGCAGAATGCAACGCAACCCGAGGCTCTACGGAATCCCCGTCACCTTGTGAGTCTGCAGGCTCAGCCGCCACTGCGGATGCTCCAGACAATACGCGATGCACGCCGCCGTATTCGCTTCGCGCTGCGGACCATCCATCGGTTGCAGGAAGAAATTCTTGAAGCTCAGTCCAGCAAACCGCTCCGGCATCGCGTCGGCCTGCGGATAGACCAGCTTCAGCTCGTCTCCGCTCGTCTGCTTCAACTCCGCCGTCGACTTCGGCGACACACACACCCAGTCGAGCGCCTCCGGGGCAATGACGGTCCCGTTCGTCTCGACCGCAACCTCGAACCCGCGTGCCTGCAACGCCGCGATCAGCGCGTCGTCCAGCTGCAGCAGCGGCTCGCCGCCCGTGCACACGACATAGGGCTTGCCGCCCCCACCCTGCCAACGCGCCGCCACATGCTCGACTACCAGCGCAGCTGTCGCGAACTTGCCGCCGCCATCGCCATTCACGCCGATGAAGTCCGTATCGCAGAACGTGCAGACAGCGTGCTCGCGATCCCGCTCCAGCCCGCTCCACAGATTGCATCCCGCAAAGCGCAGGAACACAGCCGCCCGCCCCGTATGCGCGCCCTCGCCCTGCAAGGTGTAGAAGCATTCCTTGACGGAGTAGGTCACGCGCCGGCCCGCCACTTCTCCCAGCCCCGCGCCCGCAGCTCGCAAGCTGGGCACGTCCCGCAACCATATCCCCACGCATGACGATGCGTGCGATCGCCGAGATAACAGGTGTGCGTCTCTTCCACGATCAGGTCGACCAGCTTCGCCCCACCCAGCTCATCGCCCAGCGCCCACGTCTGCGCCTTGTCGAGATACATCAGCGGCGTCTCGATCGGCGTCGGACGATCCAGCCCAAGCGTCAGCATGTTCGACGTCGCATCGATCGTATCGCGCCGGCAATCCGGATAGCCGGAGAAATCCGTCTCGCACATGCCGCCCACCAGCGCGCCCAACCCACGCCGATACGCCACCGCGCCGGCAAATGTCAGAAACACCAGATTGCGCCCCGGCACGAACGTGCTCGGCAAGCCGCTCGCCGCAAACCCGATCTCCTGCTCGCGCGTCAGCGCCGTATCCGACACCTCGCCGAGCACGCCGAGATCCAGCAGATGATCCTCGCCCAGCCGCGCCGCCCACTCAGGGAATTGCTCGCGCAGCTTCGCCAGAAACACCTTCCGGCACTGAAGCTCCACCGAATGCCGCTGCCGATAGTCGAAACCAATCGTCTCGACCCGATCAAAGCGCCGCAACGCCCAGGCCAGGCAAACAGCCGAATCCTGCCCGCCCGAGAAGAGTACAAGTGCCGAGGTCGTGGTCATAAGGCTCCGATGGGCCGGTCAGGCGGGAAGGTCAAGACAGTGGATACGCCCTCGTCCTTCGAGACGCCTGCTTTGCAGGCTCCTCAGGATGAGGGGCTGCACAAGCAGGGGCAGTTCAGCCCTCATCCTGAGGAGGCCGAAGGCCGTCTCGAAGGACGAGGGCGTGCTTGCAACCCACCCCCAACCAGCGCAAAACCCGCCCATGATTTACAAGATCCTCACCGCCGAACAGCTCGCCATCGTCGAGGACGGCGGCCCCATGGAAGCGCCCGTCGACGTGGCTGACGGCTATGTCCACTTCTCCACCTCGAAGCAGGTCCACGATACCCTGTCCAAATGGTTCAAGGGCCAGCAAGGCCTCGTCCTCGTCTCCTGCGACACGGCCGATTTCGGGCCTGACCTGAAGTGGGAAAAATCCCGCGGCGACGATTATTTTCCGCACGTCTACGCCACCGTACGAGAGCACAACATCACCTCCATCTGGCCGCTCGATGAAGTCGATGCAGACGGCGTCGCCATCGTGCCGGATGTCGTGCTCCGCGCCGCCGAACCCGCCTCCAAACCGAAAGCATAAACGCGTGAGCCTCTTCGACATCGCCACGGCCGCTGTCCGCATCCTGCCGGCCGAAAGCGCTCACCGCTTCACTATCGACGCTCTCAAGACCGGCCTCGCCAAGCCAGTACAAAATCTCGACGATCCACGCTTCGCTGTCACCCTGCGCAAGTCCGGCCTCAAACTCCCCAACCCGATCGGCCTCGCGGCAGGCTTCGACAAGAACGCCGAAGTCTTCGCACAGATGCTCGCCTTCGGTTTCGGCTATGTCGAATGCGGCACGGTTACGCCGCGCCCGCAGGCTGGCAATCCGCGCCCGCGCCTCTTCCGCCTCACGGCAGACCGCGCCGTCATCAACCGCATGGGCTTCAACAATGAAGGCATCGGCATGTATGTCCGCCGCCTCGCTGCCGCCCCGCGCGCCATCGGCGTCATCGGCGCAAACGTCGGCGCCAACAAGGACTCGGAAGATCGCATCGCAGACTACGTCGCAGGCGTGAAAGCCGTCTGGCCGTATTGCACCTACATCACGATCAACATCTCCTCGCCCAACACGCCGGGCCTGCGCGGCCTGCAGGATCGCGGCGCGCTGGAAGAATTGCTCGGTCGCATCGGCGCCGCCGCACGCGAGATGGACGCCTCCGTCAAAGGTCGTCCGCTCTTCCTCAAAGTCGCGCCAGACCTCGACGACAAAGCCATTACAGACATCGCCGAAGTCGCCCTCGCACAAGACTGGCTCTCCGGCCTCATCGTCTCGAACACCACGATCGACCGCCCCGATACGCTCGTCTCGCAACACAAGGGCGAAACCGGCGGCCTCTCCGGCGCCCCCCTGCTCGAGAAGAGCACCAACACCCTCGCCGCCTTCCACAGCGCAGTCGGTGACAAGCTCGATCTCATCGGCGCCGGCGGAATCGCCTCGGCACAAGACGTCATCGCCAAACTGAAAGCCGGCGCGCAAGCCGTGCAACTCTACTCCGCGCTGGTGTTCGAAGGCCCGATGCTCGCTCAACGCATCAAGGACGATCTCGTCACGATGATGAACGAACGCGGCGCAACGCATGTCTCCGACTTGGCGAAATCGTAGGGTGCATTGAAGCGCAGCGGAAATGCACCGCCAGCGCCCGTCGTCGTCACGGTGCATCAAGATGCACCCTACGGAACAGCGGCTTAGCCCTCATCCTGAGCAGGCCCGAAGGGCCGCCCCATCGAAGGATGAGGGCATGCTCACAAGCTGATGCCCCCAAGCCCGCCCGCACCCTCTGGGGAAGAGTGCGGGCGTCCGGGCCAGCGCCCGTGTCCTGGTGAGAGCAGCGATGCGGTCTCTACCGCTGCTCTCCACGCCGCCGTCCGGATAGCGGGAGGTGAGGCCCGCATGCCTTGAAGAGACTTGGGTCTCTACTTAAAGGCGAAGGACCGGGCCCTGTCGGAACAGGCCCGGCCCCATTTCGCATTGACGTGTTGAGGGGGATCAGCCGTCAGCGCGGTTCGAGAAAGCCTGTGCGACGGTTGCGTTGCCGAACTTGGCGATCGACTCACGCATCGTCAGCTTCACGCACTTGTTCACGAGGAAGCGCTCCTCAGGCGCCTGAACCCGCTCGTGGCCGCAATGGGCGGCGACGACAGATTCAAGACGTGAGAGCAGCTTCTGCGCACCGTCCAGGCTGCCGAGCTCGGTGGTGTCGTAGTGGAACTTGAATTCGAAAGGTCCCCGGTAGGGCTGGTTCTCTGCGGAAGCAGCGCCGGAAGCGAAGCCGGCTGTAAGTGCGCCCGCGATGACGATGGAGGCGATCAGGCTGGTTTTGGAGGCCGTTTTCATTGTTATTCTCCGAGTTGGACACGGTTATGTTTTTTATCGACCCGCCGCGTGATGCCTGACCACCATCTCGACTGTCGATGATTGTTTATCGAATAACAATATGTCCTGTCAATGAATGAATTGCGGCATGTTCAGGGCATTCCCTGCGGCTGCCCTGCGACCGGCCTGCAAAAACCCAACAAAAACGCCCGGAGCTATGCCCCGGGCGTTCTGCAAACTCGAAATGTCATTCCGACCTGAAGGTCGATGCTATTTCGCGGCGACCTGCACCGGGGCCGAGTCGCGCTTGGCGTACAGGCCCGTCGGGTCCTGCTTCTGAACCTCTGCGCGGGTGGCCGTCACGCAGGCCTTGTAGCTGAAATAGTTGATGCCGATGACCGGGCTGTAGGCCGACGAGCAGACGCGCTTCACGGCCGAGTCGAGCTTGCCGACATAGGCGCTGACTTCAGCTTGCGAGGCGTCCGCCTTGGGGGTCGCGACCGAGATCGGATCGGCGTGAGCGATGCCAGCGGAAAAGGCGAGAGCGGCGAAAATAGCGATGCGTTTCATGTTTCTAGTTCTCCGGGTTGTCGTTTTGCTTTTGCGTTACTCAACGACCCTGGAGCGTTTCCTTCTGCACTTCGTATGTTTTTGTGCAGTTGCGAACACGATCATGCTGCACCGCACTCGTGTCAACAGCACCGACGTAAAGTTTCCGTAACGACACAGTGACGCCACCTCGCTGCCAGTGCAGCGTGCAGACTGGCTACGGAGTGGGCAGATGCGGGCAGTCGTGTGCGAGGCGTTGGCGCAGGATTTCTCCTGCGTCGCCCTGAAGGACCTCGCGATTCCCGAGCCGGGCGAAGGCGAAGTCCGGGTCCGGGTCGAAGCCGCCAGCCTCAACTTCCCTGACCTCCTGATGCTCAGGGGCGAGTACCAGTTCAAACCCGCCCCGCCTTTCACCGTCGGTATGGACCTCGCCGGCGTGGTCGATGCGGTCGGCCCCGGGGTTGCGATGCAACAGGGCCAGCGCGTCGCCGGCGGCACGAAAACCGGCGCCTTCGCCGACTACGCCATCAGCCCCGCCTCCTCGCTCCACCCCATCCCCGAAGCGATGAGCGCGTCGCAGGCCGCTGCCTACCCCGCCGCCTACACAACGGCCTACGTCTCGCTGGTCGAACGCGCGCAGCTTCAGAAAGGCGAAACGCTCCTCGTCCACGGCGCATCCGGCGGCGTCGGCATGGCCAGCCTCGACGTCGGCCGCATCCTCGGCGCCACCGTCATCGCCACGACTGCCTCAGCCGAAAAAGCCGACGCGCTCAAAGCTGCCGGCGCAGATCACGTCATCGTCCTGGGCGATAAACCGGGAGACAACTTCCGCGAGCAGATCAAAGCCCTCACCAACGGCCGCGGCGCAGACGTTATCTTCGACCCCGTCGGCGGCGACATCTTTGATGAATCCACCCGCTGCATCGCCTTCAACGGTCGCCTGCTCGTCATCGGCTTCGCCGGCGGTCGCATCGCCAGCGTCAACACCAACATCCCGCTCATCAAAGGCTTCAGCGTCATCGGCGTCCGCGCCGGTGAATACAGCCGCCAACTCCCCGAACGCGGCCGCATCGTCCGCGACCAGATCTGGCGCTGGGCCGCCGAAGGCGTGACCAAGCCCGTGGTGTTCGCGGAGCTGCCGCTAGAGAACTGGCGCGAAGCGTTCGAGCTGATGCGCGACAGACTGCTGGTGGGAAAGGTGATCCTCAAACCGTAGGGTATATTGAAGCGAAGCGTAAATGCACCGCCAGCGCGAGACGTCGCCAAGGTGCATCAAGATGCACCCTACGAGCGCCTACTTCGTCCACCCGGCCAGAACCGAATCCGCAGCCGCATCCAGCTCCGCGTCCGTCCACTTCCGGCCCTTGATCTCAGCCTTCAGCAGATACGCGATCGGCGCCATGAACAGACTGCCCAGCAGATCCGGCGGCAAATTCTTGAAATCTCCCGACGCGATCCCCGCCTTGCGCAGGTCCGTCACCATCCGCGCCACCGCGCGTCCGGCCTCGCCGCCCTCACGCTCCGCCAGCGCCGATTCCGCGAACCGCTGCCCGAACGCAAACGCATCCTTGTTCGCGCGATACGCCAGATAGATCGACCGCCACGTCAGCTTCAGCCGCTCAGGCGGCGCCATGCTCGTATCCAGCCCCTCGCCCGCATTCAGGAACACCTCCTGCTTCATCTGGCGATACGCCGCGATCAGCAGGTCGTCCTTGCTCTCGAAGTGCCGGTACAACGTCCCCTCGGCCACGCCAGCCTCCGCCGCGATAGCCGCCGTCGTCGCCGCAGCAAGGCCATCGCGCGCAACAATCCGCGCAGCAGCCTGCATCAGCTTTTCGCGCGTCGCCGCGCCAGGAGAGGTAACCGTCGTCATCGCCGCCAAAGCGCCTGCAATGGGGCCACCTGTCAAGATTAACACGACGCCCTGCTTCATCCGCCGCAGCCCCCGTGTCACCGTTATCAAATGAGCGACGCGCGATTCCTCGGCATCGACTTTTCCGGCGGTGCAGCCCCCTGGCGCCGCGTCTGCGCCAAGCCCACCGTCTGGATCGCCGCTCTGGAAGGCCCCCGCCTCGCCGACCTCCGCCCCGTTCAGAAACTGGAAGGGCAGAAACTCGACGGCGAAGCCGAGCCATTCGACAACCTCGTCGCCCTGCTCAGCGAAGGCCGCTACCGTGCCGCCGCCATCGACGCGCCCTTCTGCCTGCCCGAGGCCCACATGCCAGCAGGCGGCCACGCCCAGCTCCTGCGCGACATCGCCCAACTCCCCGCCGCCGAAGACCGCCCCTTCCCCCGCGGCGCAGACCTCGTCGCCTACGCAACAACCCACGCCCCACTCGCCAGCGCCAAGCCCGCCCGCCTCACAGAACGCCAGCACAACGCCACCCGCTCCACCCTCTGGAACGGCTCCCGCCCCGGCGCCCCCTTCGCCGCCGCCTGCCTGACTTTGCTCGCCAGAAGCCAGCGCCCCGTCTGGCCATGGAAAGACGCCCCCGGCATGCTCGTCGAAACCTTCCCCGCCGCCCAGCTCAAAGCCTGGGGCCTCCCCAACGCAAGTTACAGCGACGAAGACGGCCGCCCCATCCGCACGCAGATCGTCACCCATCTCGAACAAACCAAGCACCTGATGATCGACCCCGCCGACCGCCGCGAACTCCTCCGCAGCGCCGACGCGCTAGACGCCGTCCTCGCCGCCTTCGGCGCCAAAGCCGCCGCCAACCGCCGCCTCAAATTCGAGAAACCCGACAACTGGAAAACCGAAGGCGCAATCGCAATCCACGCGTGAACCAGGCGAAGCAGTCGTTTGACTCCCCGCCCTCACGCCCCCACACACACGCGCATCCATCAGAGGCCCAATATGCACGCAACGCGCACCATCGCATTTGCCGCCCTTGCGCTAATCGCCGCCTGTAATCCGGTCGAAGCACCAGCGCCCGCCGTCGCCGTTGCCGACCCAGCCATCGCCAAATTCGAAACCAGCCTCGCCTCTCCCGGCCAGGTCACCGGCGAACCCGCCGAAACCTGGTCGCTCACCGACCGCATGGCCCACTACAACGTCCCCGGCGTTTCCATAGCCATCATCAAGGACGGCAAGATCGACTGGCAGAAAGCCTACGGCGTGCTCGAAGCCGGCGCCCCCACGCCCGTCAACACAGACACGCTCTTCCAGGCTGGCTCCATTTCGAAGCCCACCGCAGTCATCGCAGCCCTCCGCATGGTCGAGCAGGGCCAACTCTCGCTTGATGCCCCGATCAACGATTTCCTCAAATCATGGAAGCTGCCGGACAACGCCTTCACCCAGAAACAGCCCGTCACCCCGCGCCTCATCATGAGCCACGGCGCCGGCCTCACCGTGCACGGCTTCCCCGGCTATGAAGCCGGTGCGCCGCTGCCCACCATCCCGCAAATCCTGGACGGCCAGCCGCCCGCCAACACCGCCGCCGTCCGCGTCGACAAGCTACCTGGCGAAAGCTGGCGCTATTCCGGCGGCGGCACCACCATCCTGCAGCTCGCCATGACCGACGTTTCGGGCAAGGACTTCCCCACGCTCACGCACGATCTCGTCCTCGCCCCCGCCGGGATGACGCGCTCCAGCTACGTGAACCCGCTGCCCGAAGCCAATCGCGCCAACGCCGCCACCGCGCACCATGGCGACGGCACAAGCGTTGCCGGCCACGCACACATTTATCCCGAAATGGCCGCTGCCGGTCTCTGGACAACGCCTGGCGATCTCGCACGCCTCGCCCTGACTGTTGTCGCCGATGCACGCGGCGACAAGGATGCCCTTCTCGGCCCTGAAATCACCCGGCAGATGCTCACCACCCAGATAGGCACATGGGGACTGGGCTTTGAACTCGACCAGATGAGCGACGGCCAGGTCTTCTCCCACGGCGGATCGGACGAAGGCTTCGAAGCCTTCCTGTATGCCTACACTGACGGCCATGGCGGCGCAGCCATCATGACCAACGGCCAGAACGGCGCAGCCCTCGCACAGGAAATCCGCGTCGCGCTCGCCGCAACCTATGGCTGGAAATACGGCGCGCCTGAAATGCGCGAAGCCGTCGCGCTCACGCCGGAACGCGCCCAGCAATTTGCGGGCGACTACGTTCTCGACGGCTTCGGCAAACCCATGACGCTGATAATCACCGCCGAAGGGGAAAAGCTCTGGTACGAAGTGCCAACCGTCTTCCCGAAGCAACGCTTCTACGTAGCATCCGACACACAAGCCTTTGCCGTCACCCGGCCAACGCTGGCCTACACGACAAACAGGGCCGGCCAGGTCGACACGATAGAGGTCTCGGCCGGAGCCTTCGCCAAGCGGAAGCAATAGCCCATGGGCTTCACCATCCGCACCCTCACCCACGCAGACCGCGCCCAGTGGGACGATCTCTGGCAGGGCTACCTCACCTTCTACGAAAGCGTCGTCCCCACTGAGGTCACCGACCTCACCTGGCAGCGCATCCTCGATCCTGAAGCCCCCATTCACGCCTTCTGCGCAGCCGCGCCAGATGGCAAACTCCTCGGCTTCGTCCACTACCTCTTCCACCCGGTCACCTGGGCCGCCGGTCCGCGCTGCTATCTCGAAGACCTCTTCACCAGTGCCGACGCCCGCGGCCAGGGCGTAGGCCGCGCCCTCATCGAAGCCGTCTACACCGCCGCAGACGCCCGTGGCGCCGACCAGGTCTACTGGCTAACGCAAGAGTTCAACGCCACCGCCCGCAAACTCTACGACCAGGTCGCGAAGGCAACGCCCTTCATCAAGTACAGGCGATAGCGCTGGGGTGGATTGTGCGGAACAACCCTTCCGCCCCCCGGTATCGTACCCGCTCGCATTTCTATTGCGGGTCTCAAATTCGCGCGATCGTAACGCCGCCATCCACCAGCATCGCCGTCCCGGTCACAAAGCTCGACATACCAGACGCAAGGTAGAGCGCCGCCTGCGCGATCTCGTCCGGCGCCGCGATGCGCTTCAGCGCGTGCAGGCCTTTCACGACCTCCAGCCCATCCGGCGAGCCGGCGCCTTCCGCACCCATCGGCGTATCGACCCCGCCGGGCAGGATGGCATTCACCCGCACGCCCCGCGCCGCGTATTCCACAGCCGCAACGCGCATGAGCCCAACCAGCCCCGCCTTCGCTGCGCCATAGGCCGCCATTCCCGGCATGCCCAGCACATGCCCGACGAACGTACCGGTGAAAATCAGCGAGCCCGATCCATTCGCAGCAAGGGTAGGCAGTTGATGCCGCGCCGCGAGAAACGCCGACGTCAGGTTGATGTCGAGCGTCCTGCGCCAGCCCTCGACGTCGACGGTTTCAATCGGCCCAATCTCGCCCAGCGTGCCAGCATTGTTGAACGCAATATCAAGCCGCCCGAAAGCGTCGAGCACTGCCCCCACCGCTTGCACATGCGTCTCCTCCTCCGCGACATCGCCCGCCACAACGATCGCGCGTCGGCCCAGCCCCTCTACCTCATCCGCTACGCGACGCAGACCTTCCCTTCCTCGCGCCACCAGCGCGACGTCCGCACCATGCTGCGCAAACAGCAGCGCCGAACTCCGTCCGATCCCCGAACTCGCGCCCGTGACAATCGCAGTTCGGCCTTCAAGCAGTCTCATGCACGACTCCCGTGTTGAGCGCGCATATCGGTGGAAACTGGCAGGGCCTTCCGCCGATTTCAGAACAATGTTTGAAAATCGGCGCTAGCTCGCCCCGAAACTCAGGACCGCCCCTCAAAGCCTTCCCCAACGAAAACCCCACCGCCCCGCACTCACCCGCGGGATCGCGAACCCATGTCACAAACAGTTCGATACCCACATCGGGAGCTCCACCGCCATGCAACGCATCATCATGCGCGCAAACATCCGGCATCTGCCCCGGTTCACACGAACTTGCCCGCTCCCCTCATCGCGCAATGGGCTTTCCCCGATTGCCTTTACCTACAGCAAGCTTACAGCTTTGCGCCAACGGGGTTCGGGGTCCGCCATGGCTGACGTGTTCGTTTCCTACAACCGGGAGGATCTTCCGCTAGCGCAGCGCGTCGTCGATGGCCTCGTCCACGAGGGCATCAATGTCTGGCTCGATATGGAGCTGAAGGCCGGCGAGAATTACGACGAAATCACCGAGGAACGCCTGCGCAGCGCCAAGGCCGTTGTTGTTCTCTGGTCCAGCCGTTCGGTGAAGTCCCGCTGGGTCCGCGCCGAAGCCACCATCGGCCAGCGCAAGAACACGCTCGTGCCCGTGATGATCGAAGAGTGCGATCGCCCGGTCATGTTCGAACTCATCCAGACCAACGATCTCTCGCAATGGGATGGCGACCGCGCCAATCCCAACTGGCGCAAACTGGTCGACGTCATCCGCAACCGCATCACCGCCGCGGGCCCTGGCCCGCTCTTCGCTGAAGACGGCGTCAAGAAGCCGACGACGAAGAAAGGCAAGGCGAAAGCCGCACCCAAGCAGGTCGTCATCCGCAAGGAGCATATCGCCAGGAAAAAAGGCCCCGGCATCGGCGCTGTCCTGATCACGCTTCTTCTCCTGCTCGGCGCAGGGGTCGGCGGTCTGTACATGTGGAAGCCGGAACAGGTCGGCGCCTTGATCGCTTCGTTCTCGAACAGCGCCTCCAACGTCGCCAGCGACGTCGCCTCGCTCCGCTCCGCCGGCGCTACAACGCCATCCGCTCCCGCGCTCACCGCCACCGCAACGCCCGAAGCGCTCGCCAACGCCATGCCGGTCGATGCAACACCAGCCCCGGCCACGCCTGTCGCAGAACCCGCCACGCCCGAACACGCCACCTTCCGCGAATGCGATGCCTGCCCGCTGATGCTCTCCATCACCGGCGGCACCTTCATGATGGGCGCGCCCGACGACGAACTGGGCCGCAAGGCCAATGAAGGCCCACAACGCAAGGTTGCCATGGCGCCCTTCGCCATCGGCGTCACCGAAGTCACCTTCGACGAATGGGACGCCTGCGTCGCCGATGGCGGCTGCGGCAAGTACACGCCGGACGACAAGGGCCTCGGCCGCGGCAAGCTGCCGGTCACCAACGTCTCGTGGAAAGATGCAACCGCCTACGCCGCATGGCTCGCGAAGAAAACCAGCCGTGCCTATCGCCTACCCACCGAAGCCGAGTGGGAATATGCTGGCCGCGCCGGATCAACCACGCCCTTCTGGTGGGGCGCGCTCAACGATGCCGCGCTCTCCGGCGCAGGTTCGGCAACGCAAGACGTCAACGCACTGCAAGCCAACGCCTTCGGCCTGCGCGGCGTCACCGGCAATGTCCGCGAGTGGACGCAGGATTGCTACGTCGCGACGTTCGCCAACGCTCCGCTCGATGGCCGCTCGATCGAAGCTGCAAAGTGCGCGCAACGCGTCACCCGCGGCGGCGCCTTCAGCGACACCGTCGAAGCCCTCCGCATCGCCTCGCGCACACGCAACGCGCCCGACGCGCGTGACCGCCTCACCGGATTCAGAATTGCCGCGGCGCCTTGAACGTCACGCCTTGACGCCGCCGCATTTGTCGATCAAACACCCGCCCCTCGGATCAACCTCTTTCGGAGACGACTGGTGAAACAGCGCTACGAAAATCCAAACGCAACGACTGATCAGCTGCCGCTGATCGGTTGCGATGGTGTGGAGGTCTAGGTCCAGAGGCCGGCATTGCCGGATCTTACCGAACCCTCCGCGCAGCTCGCCGGAGGGTTTTTTGTTGTCCAGAGCGGACAATGATAAATCACCGGAACTGCGCGGAGGTCCGAGAGAAACTCTCTCGGCAATCACGATGCAAAGGCATCAACGCATAGGTGAAACATGAGCACGTTCGAAGTGTTCGAAACGGCCAAGGGTGGCCGCATCAAAGCCTGGGTCAAAGGCGTGCCCGTCGAAGACAGCGCCCGCGAACAGCTTGAAAACGTGGCGGGATTGCCCTTCGTGCACTCCCACCTCGCCGTCATGCCCGACGTCCACTTCGGACGCGGCGCAACCGTTGGCTCGGTGATCCCGACCAAGGGCGCAATCATCCCCGCAGCTGTCGGCGTCGACATCGGCTGCGGAATGATGGCGGTCGAAACCACGCTGACCGCAGAGCAGTTGCCGGACTCGCTGGCGAAGTTGCGTTCGGAAATCGAACGCAAGGCGCCCGCCGGTTTTGGCCGCAACGGCGAATGGGGCGCCATGCCCGATAGCATCGTGTCGCGCTTGCGTGACTCGGATCTCAACGCGCGTCTTGATCGCATCCGCGACAAGCACCGCAAGATTCCGAACCACAAGCTCGGCACGCAGCTCGGCACGCTCGGCTCCGGCAACCACTTCATCGAGGTCTGCCTCGACGAACGCGGCCACGTCTGGGTCATGCTGCACTCGGGTTCGCGCGGAACGGGCAACCAGATCGGGCAGTACTTCATCGAGACGGCCCGGCGCATGCTCGAAAAGCGTGTGCTCGGCTACCACGTCCCCGATCAGGACCTCGCCTTCTTCATCGAAGGCGAACCGATCTTCGACGACTACATCGAAGCGGTCTCATGGGCGCAAGACTACGCGCGCGCAAACCGTGAAGCGATGATGGAGCGGACACTTATGGCAATGCGTGAGCATCTCCCGAAGTTCAAGCTCGGCAAGCACGCGGTGAACTGCCACCACAACTATGTGGAGCAGGAACACCATTTCGGCGCCGATGTCTGGGTCACCCGCAAAGGCGCAGTCCGCGCCGGAGAGGGCGAGCTCGGCATCATACCGGGTTCGATGGGCGCGAAATCGTTCATCGTTCGCGGCAAAGGCAACGCGGAATCCTTCTGCTCGTGCTCGCACGGCGCAGGCCGGAAGATGTCGCGTACGAAAGCCAAGGAGACGTTCACGCTGAAGGATCACCGCGAGGCTACCGAAGGCGTCGAATGCCGGAAAGACCAGGGCGTGATCGATGAAACGCCGATGGCCTACAAGGACATCGACGCCGTCATCGCCGCGCAAACCGATCTGATCGAGGTGGTCCACACCTTGAAGCAGGTGGTATGCGTGAAAGGATAGAGGAGCGGGCGACCACTTAATGGTCGCCCGTTCACTTGTTCGCCCCCACTCTCTCCGCCAGCGCCACCATGAACAGCACGGCGGTCGACGCAACACTGAGGATCAACGGCGTGCTCCACGGAAGCGCCAGCCAGCCGACGGCAAGAGCTGCGCACCCCGCCAGCCGCGTCCATGCGATCTTCTTCCACACGGCCCAGGTCGCCACCGCCGTACCCGCCAGGAACAGGATCGGGCCGCCGAGAAGCGTCAGAGCCGCCGCATTCGACACATGCCCCTCCGGATGGGCCAGCACCAGTTCGTCCGATACGGCGACCACAATGATACCCGCGATCACGAGGATCGGTGAGTAGGTATAGGCCCGTCGCGCGATGCCGCCCGGATCTGCAGAATGACTGATCGCATGCGAGGCCGCCTCATGCGCTTCGCCGAAATAGAGCACCCACATCGCGACGGTGGACAGAACGGCGGAAACGAACGCCACAACAACCGGTCCGCTCCATTGCAGCTCAGCAAAGGTCGCACCCGACACCAGCAGGGTCTCGCCCAGGCAGATGATGATGAACAACCCGACCCGCTCGGCCATGTGGCCGCCCTCGATCGTCCAGTCCTCGGTCCGCGCCCGCCCCAGGCCGGGAACCCAGAAATAGACTGCCGGCGATACATACTCGATCGCCAGCGCCGCCAACCACAGCAGCATCCGGTGTTCCGGCGCCGCGAAGCCGCCGCTGATCCAGAACACCGCCGACAGCATCAGCCACACCAGAATGCGCTGGAAGTTCCGCACCAGCTTCGCATCCTCGCGCGACGCCCACAGCATGAACAGCGTGCGCCCGACCTGGATCAGCACGAAGGCAATCCCGAAGGCCCAGCCCGTCTCGCCGAATGCGTGCGGCAGGGCGGCAGACATAACCAGCCCGATCCCCATCAGGACGAACAGCGCCGCCTGCACCGGCCCGGCTTCAGGATCGAGCCAGTTGGTCACCCACGACGTATAGATCCACGCCCACCAGACTGCCGCCAACAGCATTGCCGCCTGTAGCGCGCCTTCCCACGTCAAATGCGCCAGCAGGGCATGGCTGATCTGGGTAATCGCAAAGACGAACACCAGATCGAAGAACAGTTCAACGAATCCCACTCGGGCGTGCTCGCCCTTTACACGCTCGCGTAGCAGACTCATGGATACCCCCTCTTCAACACGCTCTCCTTAGGCTTAACATGAGCTTCTGTCAGCGTGATCCCGCAATCTGCAAGCTGGCAACCAGCCACCCTCGCGCAAGACGCTCACGCTCAAGCAGCTAGTGTGCGTTAAAGGTTAGACAGAGACGGGCAGCTCGAAAGGACTGCCCGTTTTCGTTTCCCGCTACATACCCATATAGCTTTATGCGCTGCTCTTCATCACGATGACAGCGCACGCAGTATAGAGGATCGTAATGCAGACCACCCCAGTTCGTATCGCTGTCGCAGCCACTCTCTGCTTCGCGCCGGCCGCAACCGCGCAGGAGAAACCGAACTGGGACGCCGTCGCCGTGGCGCCCGAAAGCCATCACGTGCTGCTGGAAAACGACGCCATCCGCGTGCTGCGCGTCTTGGTCGCGCCCGGCGCGCAGGAGCCGATTCACGAACACCAGTGGCCGAGCGTCATGCTGTTCGATCAGCCGCAGCCGATCACCTACGTCGTCTTCGCGCCAACAGCCGACAAGCCGAAAGAAGTCCAGCGCATCGAAGCCCCCGCCCTTCCCGCCGGCCACGCCGAATGGGCCCCGCCCGAAGACCTGCATGCGGTCGCGAACCGTGGCGACAAACCCTTCATCGCTCTCCGCATCGAGTTCAAAGGCAAGCTTGTCGAAACAAAGCAGTGAGCGCCACTCGCGTCACATAACACATCAACGCGCCGCAATACGCTTAGGTCTTCACCGCAGCCTTCGCCTGCGAGACCTTGTAGATGCGGAAGCCAACGAAGGCCGCAGCCGCCAGTATGATATAGCCAAGCCCAAGCGGCAGGCCGATCGCCATCAGGCCGATCAAGGCCAACACGCCGGTCAGGATCATCGGCGCAACCAGCGGCGGCCCATAGCTCGCACCCGTCGTCATATTGCGCAGCGCAATCGCATCCAGCGTTCCGTTCTTCAGATCGCCCGCAGCAACAACCTCGTCGCCTTCGCGCAGAGATGGAAAGTCACGGCCGCGATAGACCACGACCCGATTATCGACCCTGAAGCCCGCAAGCTGGTTCACGATGACAGCGCCGTTCTGCAACGGCGTAGCATCAACGCTCTTCTCAACTCCCGAAGCCTTCCCCCGCACGACCGTCGCCATACTGCACGTCTCCCAGCCAGAATTTGCCGGGACTTAACATGGGTGAAACTGAACGGCTCGCAACGTATAGTTGAGGGCGGCACATATCGCACCACCCTCAATCTCGTTCGTACGCGGAGAGAAACGTCAGGCCGCTTCGATCACCGTCGCGATACCCTGCCCGCCGCCGATGCACTGCGTCGAGAGCGCGAACTTTCCGCCTTCGCGCTTCATGATCTGCGCCGCCTTGCCCGTGATCCGAGCACCCGTCGCGCCCAACGGGTGGCCGATCGAGATGCCGCCGCCATCGATGTTCACGCGCTCCATCGGGATACCGAGCTCACGGATGGATGCGACAGCCTGCGAGCCGAACGCCTCGTTGATCTCGACCACGTCGATGTCGCGGATGGTCAGGCCCGCACGCGCCAGCGCTTTCTGGGATGCCGGTACAGGTCCCATGCCCATGATCTCCGGCGGCACGCCAGCGACAGCTGCCGAGCGGATGATGCCGAGAATTTCGAGGCCATGCCGCTTCGCGTACGCCTCGCTCGTGATCAGCGTCATCGCAGCGCCGTCTGTCAGAGGCGAGGCCGTGCCGGCCGTCACCACGCCATCAGGGCGGAAAGCCGGCTTCAGTCCGGCCAGTCCTTCCAGCGTCGTCGACGGGCGCAGCGTGCCGTCCGCATCGACAATGCCATCGGCCGTGGTCACCGGCACGATCTCGGCTTTCAGCCTGCCCGCGCTTTGCGCCTCGGCGGCTTTCATCTGCGAGAGGTAAGCCAACTTCTCCTGCTCGGCGCGGGAGACATTGTATTGCTTCGCGACATTCTCCGCCGTCTCACCCATCGAGATATAAGCGTCCAGCATCACGTCGGGGTTGGTCGCGCCCTTGCTCGCGAAGCGCGGATTGGGCGAATGATTGAACCCGCCCTGCGGCACGCGCGTCATGCTCTCGACGCCGCCAGCAATGAACGCGTCACCCGCGCCGATCGCGATCTGCCCCGCCGCATAATGAATGGCCGACATGGACGAGCCGCAGAAGCGGTTCATCGTGATCCCGCCCAGCTCGATCGGCAGCCCCGCCAGAAAGCTGGCCAGCCGCGCAATGTTCGATCCCTGCTCTGCCTCTGGGTAGGCGCAGCCAAGCACAACATCTTCGAGCGTCTTCGGGTCAATGCCGGTTCGGTCGACCAGGCCTCGAATAGCGATGGCCGCGAGGTCATCAGGCCGAACTCCGGCCAGCTTTCCCTTGTTGGCGAAATGGAACGGCGTGCGTGCGTAACCAGCGATAACGGCCCGGGTCATGTTCGACTCTCCCTAAGTGGACTACGTTATATGATGGTTATCATATTGCATTGCACAAGAGGGCCTGAACGTTAAATCGGCGGCTCCGCCATGCAGAAGTCGCGTTTACGGGTTAGCCCCTTGGAAGAAGACGAGGTTTGCGGCAGAGACTTTTCGGGACCAGAGGCCGGGACGGATGCATCAGCTAGTACTTCTTCGCCACGCCAAGGCGGCGGCAGACAGCGACACGGGCGAAGACTTCGATCGCCCCCTCGCCCCACGCGGCCGTGAGGATGCCCCGGTTGTCGGCAAGGCGCTCGCTGATGCCGGCGCTGATCCGCAAGTCGTTCTCGTCTCAGCCGCCTGTCGTACACGCGAGACCTGGGGCCTCATCGCTTCGAACTTCCCGCAAGCCGAAGTCCGCTTCCTGCAGTCGCTCTATCTTTGCGCCGCCGAAGATCTGGCCGAGGAAGCCAAAAACGCCGGCGCGGAACGTGTGATGATCATCGCCCATAACCCCGGCATGCACGAACTCGCCGCGCGCTGGTCGCATCGCAACAACGAACTCGAAACCCGCGTGCGCGCAAAATACCCAACCTGCGCCGGCACGCTGTTCACCCGCAAGGACGCGGAGGCTTCGTGGAAGCTGCAGGCCTTCGTGACACCGAAGACGATCTCGGACTGATCAGTCTGCAGATGGCGTCTGCGCCTGCGGTGCGATCACCAGATCGCCCACGCCCTCGAACGACCAATTGTTCACGAGGCCCAGCAGATAGAGGCCGTAGAGCGTCAGGAACACCAGCCCGGTAAACATGCCGACGCGGCGCTTGGCGAAGATCACCAGCACGACGAGGATCGCTGCAAGCGCCATCGCCCAGTTGCTGAAGGCCGTGAATTCAGGGCTCAGCGCGGTCCGCGGGCCGAGAATGCCGACCACGCCGCCCACGCCCAGAATATTGAAGATGCACGCGCCGATGATGTTGCCCATAGCCACATCCGACTGCTTGCGCACCGCAGCCGCCACCGCCGCGCCGAGTTCCGGCAGCGACGATCCGAATGCCAGAAGCGTCAGGCCGATGATCCGCTCGGAGACATTCAGCTCCTTGCCCAGCGTGATGCCGCCATCGACAAGAAAGCGTGCGCCAAGCGGAAGACCGATCAGGCCGATCAGGATCAGCATGGTCATCCGCCATGCCGGCGTATTCATGATCGCGATTTCTTCGTGCGTGTCCTCGGTCGTGTCCTCACGGTCGATCATCCACGCGAGCACAACGTAGATGGCCAGCACCACCAGGAAGACCATGCCGACGATCTGCGTCAGGCCGAAAAACATCGTCACGCCGATCCACGCGGCCGTGCAGCACAGCATGAAGAACGCGGTGATCCGCATTCGGTGCGCAACGGTGGTGATCGGGAAGATCAGGGCGGGAAGCGCGAGCACCAGGAAGATGTTCGCGATGTTCGAGCCGATGATGTTGCCGTGGGCCAGCCCCGAATAGCCATTCGAGGCCGCCTGCACGCCAATCAGGAATTCCGGCATCGACGTGCCGAAGCCGACAATCAGGATGCCGACAAGAAGCGGCGAGATGTTCGACTTGTAGGCAGCCGCCAGCGCGCCACGCACGAGGCAGTCGCCCGAATAGATCAGTACGGCGAAGCCGAGGACGAGGAATACGATCGAGCCGGTCATGTCAGCTGCCTCCTCCCCGGGTCATCCGCCCTTGTCCCCATGACGGGGAGCGACCGCTAGTCGATACGGCGATACTCGATGAGGTTCAGCAGGCTGAACACAACCACCACAGTCAGAATTGCCCAGACAGCCGCCACGGTATTCTCCTTCAAACTGGTCTGCACTGCGTCTATGCCTGTCCTACCCCATGACCCGCAAGGCCCTTCCCCGTTGAGAAAAAAGACAATCCGCGACCGTGTGTTCCAGGCCTATTTCCGCATGCGGCGGCCTGCCACGCTGGGGGTAAGGGGGGTGGTGGTCGATGAAAAAGGCCAGGTTCTGCTGCTGAAACACACCTACACGCCCGGCTGGCACCTGCCCGGAGGCGGGGTGGAGAGCCTCGAAACCTGTGGGTTGTCTCTGATCCGCGAACTCGAGGAAGAGGCGGGAATCATTGCATCCGTCGAGTCGCTGGAGCTGATTTCAGTCCACGCCAACCACGCCTTCTTCCCGAACGACCATGTGCTGGTCTACCGCGTCCGCAGCTGGACCCAGGGCAAATCCACGCAAAAGGGCGAAATTGCTGAGGTTCGCTTCTGCGATCCCAAGTCGCCCCCGCCCGACATTTCCAGGGGCACACAAAACAGGCTGGACGAAATCTTCAGCGGCAAACCCCAGAGCGAACATTGGTAGGTCCAAAAGCCACCGACACACCTTCGTTACACCTGCTGCATTTTGCTCCCTGGACGGCCATTGATTTGGAGTAATGTTTGGTCATCACTGCAGCCGGGTCTGTGGAGGACGTGCATGCGACTAGGATTGGTTTGCAAACTGACGTTGAGTCTTGCCGCACTTGCGTCGCTCGGCGCGTGCGGTGATCCGGATGCAGCCAAGATCAATCCGCTGGTCGGCAATCTCGAGGGCGACCAGGCGCTGATCGCCTCCGCCCAGACCATCAGCGACGCCATCGGCGGGTGCACAAAGCCGGCAGACGCGCAGATCGAATCAAAAGTCGTCGGCATGCAGAACGGCGCCATCGTGATGCTCGCCTGCAGCCAGGGCTCCTACTCCGCCACGCACCGCCTCTTTGCAGTTCACAGCGCCGAAGACCTCGAATTGCTGACCATCCCGGACTATGACGCCGGCGGCTGGTTCGCGACCGATCAGGCCAGCATGGCCGAAATCGACGCCGGCAATGAAACGCTGACGACCTTCCGCAAAAGCGCCGACGATGGCCGCTGCGGATCGGAAGGCACGTATCACTGGGACGGCAAGAAATTCACCGTGCAGGAACTGCGCTCGCAGGATTGCACCGCGCCGGATCGCAAGGGCCCGCCCTTCCCCGTCGTGTGGCCCACGCAGGTCGGCGCCGTGGTTGATCCGAACGGCGCGACGCCGGAACCGTAGGCGCTGCGCGCCGGGCAATCGGCAATCGAGCGGGTTTTCAAACATCGTGGCGCAGCAGGCGCCGTGTAGGGTGCATCTTGATGCACCTGTGGTTGGTCGCGGTGCATCAAGATGCACCCTACGTCCCGTCGTGGCGCGATTGGTCGTTGGGACCAGCTTTCGCTGTCCGTGATGCTTGGGTTCGTCCCTCCCGATTGGGAGTCGGGGCGCATGCGAACACGCCGTGGGTAGTGCCTGTGCTGATCCTGCGATCAGCGATTGCGCGTCTGCACGCGCCCCGTGATTGGCCGTTCTTCCCGATATGGCTGTTCCAGGAGTTGCCGGTCGACCGCCAAGGGTGTGA
>Ga0116156_10000228_pt1 | contig 62008 bp, 50 predicted proteins | sample AD_UKC045_MetaG_FD_89891 | JGI IMG/M metagenome (GOLD analysis project Ga0116156, IMG submission 89891) | Active sludge microbial communities of municipal wastewater-treating anaerobic digesters from USA - AD_UKC045_MetaG | ecosystem: Engineered > Bioreactor > Anaerobic > Digestate | place: USA...
CTCCAAATGATGATTGAGTGGGGAGAGAAGATGACCACATTTAATGTTGAGGGATGGTATGATTGTGGTAAACCGGAAACTTTGCTTGCAACAAATGAGTATTTGTTAAGTAAAAGAGGTACTCATAAAGTATTCCCAAATTCCGTGGTGATCCCACCTGTTTTTGTAGCTGAAAATGCAAGGGTGTTCAATTCGGTAATTGGCCCTTATACTACTATTGGCGAAAAAGCAGAGGTGAACTCGTCTATTATACAAAATTCAATTATTGGAGATGGGGCATCGGTTCATACTGCGCTTCTTGATAAGTCAATCATTGGGAATAATAGCGTGATTAAGGGAAGTTATAAAAAGCTAAATACCGGTGATTCAAGCGAAATAGATTTTTATTAAAATATCAACGAAAGGAAAATAAATTTATGTCATTCTTGTTCACATCTGAATCTGTGTCAGAAGGGCATCCCGATAAAGTATCGGATCAAATATCGGACGGAATACTGGATGCAATATATAAGCAGGATCCAAATGCAAGAGTAGCTTGTGAAACATTTGTTACCACAGGCCTAGTGCTGGTTGGAGGCGAGATAACAACAAAAGCTTACATCGAAGTCCCGGATATCGTAAGGGAAACGGTTAAAAAAATAGGTTATACAAAAGCAGATTATAAATTCGATTCTGAATCCTGTTCAGTACTCAATGCAATTCATTCACAATCCCCTGACATTGCAATGGGAGTTGACACGGGAGGTGCAGGAGATCAGGGAATCATGTTCGGTTACGCATGTGATCAAACTCCTGAATATATGCCTATGCCTATTATGTATGCACACAAGTTAATGAAGAAACTTGCCGATGTCAGGAAGAAAAAGAAAGATTTAATGCCTTATCTTAGACCGGATTCCAAATCACAGGTTACAATTGAATATGATGATAACAAAAAACCTGTGAGGGTTGATGCAGTTGTCATATCTACTCAGCACGATCCAACAGTTCAACAGAATAAAATTAAGCATGATGTAATTGAACATGTAATTAAACCCGTAATTCCGGAAAAGTACCTTGATAAAAAAACAAAATATTTTGTAAATCCGACTGGAAGATTTGAGATAGGTGGACCTCACGGAGATAGTGGCTTAACCGGAAGAAAGATTATTGTGGATACTTATGGAGGATGGGCGCCTCATGAGGTGGAGCTTTTTCAGGAAAGGACCCTTCAAAAGTTGACAGAAGTGCAACATATGCAGCTAGACATATTGCCAAGAATATTGTTGCGGCAAAACTTGCAAAAGAGTGTCTTGTGCAGGTAGCTTATGCAATTGGTGTTGCTCAACCGGTATCGATACTCGTCGATACTAAAGGAACGGGAGTTTTACCGGATAAAGAAATTGCAAAAATCATAATGAATGATGTTGATCTTACTCCAAATGGAATTATTAAGAGATTACAGTTAAGGAGACCAATTTACCAGATTACCGCATCCTATGGACATTTCGGAAGAAAAGAAAAAGAGTTTACCTGGGAAAATCTGGATTTAGTACCTTTATTTAAAAAGTATTTATAAAACTAATGGAGAATAAAAACAAATGGATTATAAACCAGGAAAATACAAAGTAAGAGATCTTAAAATGGCTGCTGACGGCAGGATGAAAATCCAGTGGGCAGAGTCTAGAATGCCGGTATTAATGGAATTAAGAAATAAATTTCAGAAAACGAAACCATTAAAAGGATATAAAATTGCCGGTTGCCTTCACGTAACAAAAGAAACTGCGGTGTTAATTGAAACATTACAGGCCGCTGGAGCAAAGGTAAGCTGGAGTGGATGTAATCCCCTTTCAACTCAAGATGAGATTGCTGCTGCACTTGCAAAAAATGGTATCGAGATTTATGCATGGCATGGTATGAATGTGAAGGAATTCTACTGGTGTATTGAGAGAACTCTTGATATGAAACCCAATCTTACTCTTGATGATGGAGCTGATTTAATTTTTACGGTACATAATAAATTTCCTAAATTAGCCGCTGATATTATCGGTGGTACGGAAGAAACTACAACTGGTGTTCAAAGATTAAGAGCTATGGCTGCTGATAAGAAACTTATCTACCCTGTTATCGCAGTAAACGATGCAGAAACAAAATGGGATTTTGATAATGTTTATGGAACCGGACAATCATCTATTGATGGTATTTTAAGAGCAACTTCAGTATTGCTTGCAGGAAAGAATTTTGTTGTTGCTGGGTACGGACATTGTGGTAAAGGGTGCGCGATGAGAGCTGCTGGTCTTGGTGCAAATGTTATTGTTACCGAAGTTAAACCCACAGCTGCTTTAAAAGCAGTACTTGATGGTCATAGAGTTATGAAAATGGATGAAGCTGCAAAGATCGGTGATATATTTATCACAGCTACCGGTGTTAAAGACGTAATTGTAAAGAGGCACTTCCAATCTATGAAAGAAGGAGCAATTGTTTGTAATACCGGACACTATGACTGTGAAATTAATTTGGAAGAATTAGCTCTGGTTGCTAATAAAAAGCGAACTGTAAGAGCTAATAATGAGGAGTACACATTGAAGAACGGAAAGAAAATTTACGTTCTTGCTCAGGGTAGATTAGTCAACCTTGCAGCAGCTGAAGGACATCCATCTGAAGTAATGGATATGTCATTCGCAAATCAGTTTATGTCGCAAATCAGACTTGTAAATGCTCACAAAAAGGGAATCAAAATGGAAAATGAAGTATATGACATTCCTGAAGAACAGGATCAGGAAATTGCAGCTATTAAACTGAAAACTGTAGGATATAAAATAGATAAGTTGACCCCTGAACAAATAAAATATATGACTGATTATTCTTCAGGCACTTAACAGATTGCACTTGAAACAAAGCCCGCATTTATGCGGGCTTTTAATTTTTATAGAGATTAGAAAAAACACGCGGTTCCAATGCATCCTCAACACTGTAAATCCCGATTTTTGTTCTTCGCAATTCACTGAGGTATGCCCCACATCCAATTTTATTCCCGAAATCCTCAGCAATTACTCTTATATATGTGCCCTTTGAACATTCTATCTCAAATTGAATTTCAGGTAGTTGGATTTTAGTAATTCGAAAAGAGTATACTGTTATCTTTCTTGGTTCTCTAACAACTGTTCGCCCCTTTCGGGCAAGTTGATAAAGTTTTTTTCCGCCATAATTGACCGCTGAATGCATTGGCGGAATCTGGTCAATCTCTCCTATAAACAATTCTCTTGTCTGAAGTAAGGTTTCTTCTGAAATATCTCCTACCTCCTTTTCCTCAATTACTTCCCCTTCGGAATCCATAGTTGATGTTCTTTTTCCCAAGGTAATAGTTCCAGTATAAACTTTAGGAAGGTCCTGATATTTGTTTATTTCTTTTGTGCGTTTTCCGGTACATACAATTAGTAAACCGGTTGCCTTTGGATCCAGTGTGCCGGCATGCCCGACTTTCTTTACATTAATTACTTTTCTAATACTATGGATTACTTTAAATGATGTCCAATTCAGCGGTTTATCAATTAATATGGTCTCGCCTGATTCAAAATCAACAGAGGATAAATTGGTCACCCCCCGTTTAATCATTCTCGTGAGTTTTTTTAATTAAACTTTCAATTTTCTCGACATAATCAAGAGTTTCATCAATAAAGAATTTTAATTCAGGAACAAAGCGGAGCTTAATTCGGTGTGCTAGTTCGCTTCGGATGTATCCGTTTATGGATTCTATTTTACTCAGTGTGTCAGCCCTTTTTTCTTTATTAAACACCGATATATATATTTTCGCAATTTTTACATCAGGTGTAACCTTAACATCCGTAATTGTCAACATACCCAAAGCCGGATCATTTATCTTTTGAAGAAAGATAATACTAATCTCTTTTTTTATTAGTTCTGATATTTTTTCAGTTCTAACACTCATAATTCATTCCTTTTAGCGCACAAGCAAATAAGTCATTTATAGTATTAGTTGGATTCAAATTTTTTCTTTGTCTCTATAACTTTGTAGGCCTCTATTATATCACCGACTTTAATATCGTTGAAATTATAAATACTAAGTCCGCACTCGTATCCTGAATCAACCTCTCTGACATCATCCTTAAAGCGTTTGAGGGACAATAGTGTGCCATCATAAATTACAATTCCGTTTCTTACGAGACGAATTTTGTTACTTCTCGCTATTTTTCCTTCAGTAACAAAGCATCCCGCAACCGTACCGATCTTGGATATTTTGAACACATCTCTCACTTCTACAGAAGCTGTGATTTCTTCTGATATAATAGGAGATAAAAGTCCTTCAAGAGCAGATTTAACTTCATTAATTGCATCATAAATAATATTATAAAGTCGTATATCAACTTTCTGATTTTCAGCAACTTTTCTTGCATTTATATTGGGTCTTACGTGAAAGCCAATAATAATAGCATTAGAAGCTGCTGCAAGTAGAACATCACTTTCCGAAATCGCACCTACTCCGCGATGAATAACTCTGACGATTACTTCTTCCTTGGATAATTTCATTAGAGAGTCCGCAAGTGCCTCAACAGATCCATCAACATCTCCTTTGACTATAACCGGAAGTTCCTTAACTCCGCCAATTGAAATTTGCTTCGATATTTCGTCTAGGGTTATATGGTGTACTTGCTTCTGATCCTGCTGACGTTTTAACTGCTGTCGCTTTGTAGCAATTTCCCTGGCGGCTCGTTCACTCTCCAAAACTACAAATGTATCACCTGCTTGAGGAGCTCCTTCAAAACCAAGCACTAAAACCGGTGTGCATGGTCCTGCTTCAGTCATTTTCTTGTTCCTTTCGTCAAACATAGCTCTTACTCTGCCGTAGAATGTCCCGGCTATGAATGGGTCACCTATCCTTAATGTACCTTTTTGAACAAGAATCGTTGCTGTTATTCCTCTTCCCTTATCAATTTCGGACTCTATCACAATACCTCTGGCACGCCTGTTGGGATTTGCTCTGAGATCTAGAAGTTCAGCTTCTAAAAGTACTTTCTCTAGGAGTGTTTGTATATTTGTACCTTGCTTTGCTGAAACCTGTACCGACTGATGTTTACCACCCCAGTCCTCAACTAGAACTTTTCTGTCGGCTAATTGTTGTTTTATCCTGTCAATATTTGCGCCAGGCTTATCAATCTTATTAATGGCAACAATTATGGGTACATTTGCGGCTTGAGCGTGGCTAATCGCTTCTATAGTCTGAGGCATTACTGCATCATCTGCCGCTACAACCAGAATTACAATATCCGTTACCTGTGCACCTCTGGCACGCATAGCTGTAAATGCTTCGTGTCCAGGAGTATCTAGGAAAGTAATGTATTTTTCACCTCCGATACCTACTTTATAAGCACCTATGTGCTGAGTTATTCCTCCGGATTCACCAGCCACTACATTAGTCTTACGGATGTAATCGAGTAATGATGTTTTACCATGGTCAACGTGTCCCATTATAGTAACTACCGGAGACCTTGGCATTAGTTCTTCTTCAGCATCAGGAGTATCTTCAAGTACTTCGGCGGTGTACTCCTTTTCAAATTCAATTTCATACCCAAACTCATCAGCTACTAGAGTAATCGTTTCTACATCAAGTCTCTGGTTGATCGAAACCATTAGTCCCAGGGATATGCATTTGGCTATAACCTCGCTAACGCTGACACCCATAAGGTTTGCTAATTCATTAACAGCTATGTACTCTGTTACATGAAGTTTATTCTCTTCAAGTTTTCTTGTTTCCTGTCTTTTCTCCTCAAGTTCAGCACGTTCTTTCTTTTTCTTTTTGCGGGATATTGCTCTGCCACTTAATGATGATTCGTCTATACTAAGCAGTGTCTTCCGAATTGCACTTTCAACTTCTTTTTGGTCAATTTCAAATTTCTTAACCTTCTGTCGCTTTTTTGATGCTGGTGTTTCTTCAGTTGTAACAATTTCCTTTTTTGGTTTTGGCTTTGGTCTCTTTCGCTTTTTAACAACCTTTGGGGTTCCTTCTTTCGTTTCAGTATCTGACGGCTTTTCAGTCGAAACCACTTTTGATTCTTCGAGATTTATTTTTCCTAAAACTGTTAATCCCTTCTTCTTTTTTCTTTCTTCGTCAGCTTCTACAAAATATTTAGCTTTCCCAACATCGGTAGTATCTGTAACTTGTGGAACTTCCACAACCTCGGCCGATTTAATCTCCTCCTCTTCCTTCTTTGTTTCCTCAACGTGAGCTGCTTGAGGAACCTCTGACTCTTCAGGAACGATTTCAGGTTTTGGGGCTTCCTTTTTCTTTGTAATCTCAGTTTGAATTGTTTTAATTTCTTCCTGAATCTCCTGTAGTATCTCAGAAGCCTTTGTTTTACCCGAACGCTTTTTAGGCTTTTCTACAAGTATTTCTTCCGGTTTTTCAGTCGTCTCAGATCCAACTTTAGCCTCTGGCTCTTCTTCTTTGGATTTGGCCTTCGATGCTTTTTTCGCTGTTTCCTTTGAGACTGGAGTCGATTCCTCAACTCCTTTTTTAGGTTTCTCCTCCTTGGGTTCCTTCGCTAGTTTTTTATTGAACTCTTCAAGTTTTTGATAATGCTTCGTTGTTTTCTCAATCTCTTTCTTAAAGTGGCTATTAATAGCCTCCATCATATCAGTACTAACAACGGAGTTCAAGGTCTTAACTTCGAATCCTTGTTTTTTTAAGAAGTCAACAATCTGATCAGCGGGAATGTTAATTTCCGCTGCAACTTTTGAAATTCTGACCTTTTTTTCTTTTGCTTCTTCCATTTACTCTATTTTTATATTTTAGTGTCAACAAATACCCGGATCACGACCCATAAGTCAAACACCTCTCCCAACCGGAATCTTTAACTATTCTTCCTCGAATTGGTTTTTAATTATTTGTATAATCTCTTCTATCTGTTCATCTGTCAAATCAGGGATCTCTTTTAACTTTTCTGGTCCGGCCTGAAGTACTTCAAGCGCAGTGTCATATCTTGCATCGATAAGAAGATTGTAAATATCCTCACCTAGTTCATCTCGCATGTCTATAAGTTCAATATCTTCGTCATACTCTTCAAACGGTTTTTCCTCACGGATCAGATCTATCTGATAACCGGTAAGTTTCATTGCAAGACGAATATTTACACCATTTCTTCCCACAATTTGTGAAACCTGATCATTGTCAGCATAAACCATTGCTTTGCGCTCCTTTTGGTTGAGCTCAATTTTTTTAACCTTACCTGGAGCCAGCGCCCGCTGAATATATACCTGTTCATCAGTTGTATAATTAACGATATCTATGTTCTCATTATTGAGTTCTCTCACAATTGCATGAATTCTTATGCCCTTCATTCCCACACAAGCACCGACTGCGTCTATTCTCTTATCCTGTGATTCAACTGCCACCTTGGCTTTTTCACCTGGTTCTCTTACAATCCCTTTTATATCAATAATACCATCATAGATCTCTGGAATTTCTATCTCAAAAAGTCTGTGTAGAAACATGTTATCTGCTCTTGATATTATTATCTGTGGTCCCGAAGGTCCTTTTTTCACTTCTTTAACTATTGCTCTTAATGTATCCCCTTTTCTGTATCGTTCGAATGGAATCTGCTCTAGCCTTGGAAGCATCAATTCATTTTTATTATGATTAACAAGAATGTCATTCTTTCTTATTTGATAAATATCTCCTATAACTATCTCACCTAGTAGATCATTATATTCATTAAATATAATTTCCTTCTCCAGCTCTCTTATTTTCTGATTTAGGTTCTGACGCGCAAGATTAATTAATCTTCTTCCGAATGATTCAAGTTTTAATTTTTCGTTATATTCCTCACCAACTTCAAGTTCATCTTCGTTACCTGTCTTATTTACTTCATCAATGGATATTTCCGTATCGGGATTTTCAACTACATCAACTATCATGCGCGAAAGATATATTTCTATATCCCCTCGGTCCATATTGATTACAATATCATAATTAGCATTCTCACCGTATTTTTTCTTTACGAGTAGCCCGAAAATTTCTTCTATTATGCCGGAAAGAACATCTTTATCCATTCCCTTTTGTTTAACCATTTGCGCAAAAGATTCTACAATCTCAGCATTCATTTTTTTCCTCCGTCAGAAAATGTTATTAAAACTTTAGCAGTTTGAATATTTTCAAATTTAACCGGATATTCAGAATCCTTTTCCTTGAAAATAAGATTATCTCCGTCTATAGATATTAACTTTCCGGTTATTTTCTTTTTATCGGAATTGTCATCCCTGAGAATAACTTCAAAATTCCTGTTTAGATGTTTTTTATATTGCTTTAGAAATCTTAGCGGTCTGTCAGTACCCGGTGAAGAAACATCAAGTCTGAATGTACCTTTAACAATATCTTCCTGTTCAATTTCATCCACAATAAGTCTTGAGATTGTCGCACAATCCTCAACAGACATGTGATCTTCTCTGTCTATAAAAACCTCTATTACTAAATTCCCTTCTCTTCCTCTGAAAACAACATCGATTAACATGCCGTCATTATCAGAGGAAATTCTCTCACAGATATTGAAAATTTCTTTCTCTACAACTCCAAAAGTTCGGTTTTCTTGATTTTTAACCATTTTAATTAATTAAATTAAATAAAAAACGCCCTAACGGGCGAAAACAGATATCCAAATGTATCGAAATTTTATGGAATTTACAAGAAAATAAATTTGTAATTCCATAGATACTTCGTGAGAAAACCTTGATTTATTTTATCTTAAAAATTCGAAAATGGAAAAACACTGCGAAAATAAGTGGTTGATATTTTGAAATGAATTTTTTGAATCTTTTCCGTATTTTAAATATCAAAATGTAATAAATTATTTAGCAGAGGTAGCCATGACAGCAAATATTGACATGATCAAAGAAGTTTACTCTAATTACAGGCGGAAAGTAGAAAAAATAAGACTACTTTTAGGACGCCCGTTGACCTTTACCGAAAAAGTCCTTTATTCCCATTTATTTGAAGCCCCCACGCAAGTTTTCAAACGAGGAATTGATTTTGCGGATTTTGCTCCGGATAGGGTTGCCATGCAAGATGCTACTGCTCAAATGGCTTTACTGCAATTCATAAGTTCCGGAAAACCAAGAACCGCCGCACCTACAACAGTTCATTGTGATCATCTTATCCAGGCTAAGGTAGGAGCAAAGGACGATTTGCTAAGAGCAAAAGATGAAAATAAAGAAGTATTTGATTTTCTTGAAAGTGTTAGCAGGAAGTATGGGATCGGCTTCTGGAAACCCGGAGCCGGTATAATTCATCAAGTTGTTTTGGAAAATTATGCCTTCCCCGGAGGAATGATGATCGGTACAGATTCACATACTCCGAACGCTGGGGGTTTAGCAATGATTGCCATTGGAGTTGGTGGCGCTGATGCTGTGGATGTTATGGCAGGACTTCCATGGGAATTGAAAATGCCTAAGTTAATTGGTGTTCACTTGACAGGAAAACTTTCTGGTTGGGCTTCCCCTAAAGATGTGATTTTAAAATTAGCAGGAATCCTTTCTGTTAAAGGTGGAACAGGATTTATTGTACAGTACTTTGGAGATGGTGCTAAATCAATATCAGCAACTGGTAAAGGCACTATTTGCAATATGGGTGCCGAAATTGGTGCAACCACATCCGTTTTTGCTTATGATGAAAAGATGGCTGAATATTTGACTGCTACTGGGAGAAAAGATGTGGCTGATATGGCTTCTGAAATCAGAGATATTCTTGCAGATGATCCGGAAATAATTAATTCACCGGAAAAATATTTTGATAAAATCATTGAAATAAATCTCTCTGAACTCGAACCTCATGTTAATGGTCCCTTTACTCCTGATCTCGCCTATCCCATTTCTGAATTGAAAAAAGCGGTAACCGAAAAAGGCTACCCTGATAAAGTGAGCGTGGCTTTAATAGGAAGTTGTACAAATTCCAGCTATGAGGATATTGATAGAGCTTCAAGTATTGCTAAACAAGCGCTAACAAAAAAATTAAAATCAAAAGCTCAGTTTACAATTACACCTGGCTCTGAACAAGTTAGAGCTACTATAGAACGTGATGGCCAACTTAAAATTCTTGAGGAAATTGGTGGTGTCGTACTTGCTAACGCATGCGGACCTTGTATAGGCATGTGGAAACGAATGGATGTGAAAACAGGTGAGAAAAATACAATCGTAACTTCATTCAACCGTAATTTCGCCAAAAGAAATGACGGTAACCCGGAAACTTATGCCTTTGTTGCTGGACCCGAAATAACAACAGCTTTTGCTATTGCCGGTTCTCTTTCATTTAACCCCATTACTGATTCTTTAGTTAACGAAGATGGTGTTAAAGTCAAATTGGATCCACCGGTCGGGGCTGAACTCCCCTCATTAGGTTTCAAATTGGATTCTGATGTGTTTATTCCCCCCTCCTCTGATCATAAGGACATTAAGATAACCATTGATCCTAAAAGCGATAGACTCCAACTCCTCGCTCCTTTCCACAAATGGGATGGAAAGGATTTTGAAAAACTTCCATTGCTGGTGAAGATTAAAGGTAAATGTACAACCGATCATATTTCAATGGCTGGTCCTTGGTTGAAGTATCGCGGGCATCTTGATAATATATCTGATAACATGTTTTTAGGGGCTGTAAATGCTTTTACTAACGATGCCGGAAAAACTAAAAACACTTTCACAAATGAGTATAAGTCTATCCCTGAAGTGGCCCGCGAATATAAAGCTATGAATGTGAACTGGGTTGTTGTGGGTGACGAAAACTATGGCGAGGGCTCAAGTAGAGAACATGCTGCTCTTGAACCAAGATTTCTAGGCGGCAGAATTATTATCGTTAAAAGTTTTGCCAGAATTCACGAAACTAATCTCAAAAAACAAGGAATGTTACCTCTTACTTTTATTAATCCTTCAGATTTTGATAAAATATTAGAGGATGATTTGATTTCTATCTACGGATTAACTGATTTTACTGAGGGTAAGCCTCTAAAAATGGTTATTCATCATAATGATAATTCTGTGGAGGATTTTTTACTAAATCATTCTTTCAATAACCGTCAGATTGAATGGTTTAAAGCAGGTAGTGCTCTCAATTTAATTAGCGTAAATAGTTAACTTTCTGAGACTTTTTTCAATTGCTTCCTTAAAAACATTCAGATTTACCGGTTTTGCAAATGCATAAGTAATCCCGATATCTTCAAAGGCAAGCTTTTCGCTTTTTCCGAGGAAGTCGCTTAGAACAATAACTTGCGGCTTCCCTTTTATATCAGATTCCATTAATCTTCTTATAAAATCATATCCGGTCATTTCTGGCATATTATGGTCTGTAACTACTAACGCAGGGGAAATCTCTGCGATTAACTTAAGTGCATCTTCCCCATTACTTGCTGTTACTACATTATATTCGGGAATAATATTCCGCAGAATTTTTGAATAAAGTATCCTGTCTGTATTATTATCATCCACTAACAAAATAGTTGCTGATGCTATTGGAATTAAAAATCTGAATGAACTTCCTTCGTTTCTTCTGCTTTCAACCCAAATTTTTCCGCCATGCCGTTCAATAATCTCTCTCACAAGTGATAATCCTAAACCACTTCCCCTTTCACCCCCCGTTCCCTCGGTTGTAAATTTAGAGTCTACTTGGAATATCTTTGAAAGATTCTCCTCCGGAATTCCCACTCCCGTATCTGTTACACTCACCTCCAGGAATCTGGCTTGTGAAGATTGCTGTGACGTTATAACAATCTTTCCCCCCGGATTTGTAAATTTTAATGCGTTGGACATAAGATTATTTATTGCCTGTAATATGAGGTTTGAGTCAATAAATACATATTCCTCACCTTGAATCTCGCTTACTAATTCTATCTCTTTCTTAATCGCCATCCCCCTCATCGATACTATAGCTTTTTCTATTACCTTAGAAAATTCCGTTTTCGCTGGTTTAAACTCTATCCTGCCCGTCTGAAGCCTTGTCCAGTCAAGAAGACTATTAACAAGCGAAAGCATATTCTGAGAGGATTCCCGTATATATTTTACATACTCTCGAATCTCTTCCGCAGAAAGTTCATTATCTTGTAAAACTAGATCTGTAAAACCCAGAATAGAACTGAACGGGGTTCTAAGATCATGTGAAATTATTGATATAAAACGGTCTTTAGTGTCGTTCAATTTTTTCAGATTATCGGTGGTTTGCTTTAATTCTGCCAGATTTTTCTTCTGTATTGATACATCCCCCACTAATCCATAAATTTTTTGAATGACTCCGTCAAGACTCCTTACAGATTTAATTTTATTCTTTACCCAGACTACACTCCCGTCTTTTTTTATAATACGGTATTCTATTTCTTCGGAATTCTTATAAAAATTATATTTAAACGCTTTTAGCTTATTCTTGAATTCTGTAAAGTCATCGGGATAAATAATTCTTATAAATAGTCTTCTGTCAGTTAAAAAATCAGATTGTGAATATCCGGTAATTTTCTCAACAGATGCTGTGAAAAATACAAAAGTCAGCCATGTATCTCCTCTCTCCATTGTATAGAAGAAATCTTCAATATTTTCTGCAATGCTTCTGTATTTTTCTTCAGAATCCTGTATAACAAGTTGAGTTCGTTTTCGTTCAGTAATATCTCTGGCAATAATAATACTATGATCGCAATTATTAAATTCAGTCATCGTAAATGAAATTTCTGCAAAAAATTTGCTTCCGTCTTTTCTTATTGCAATAAATTCGTGTGTCGCTGCTATATCCTTCTTCAAATTTGTCAACTCTGATAGCTTCTCGACTTTTTGCATATCATTTTGATCAACAAATGAAATAGTTGGCAATCCAACCAAATCCTCAACCGCAGAATATCCGAATAGTTTAGCAAATGATTCATTCGCCATAATAAAAGCTCCTTGGCAGGCCACTGCTATTCCATCATTTGAAGCTTCAAATACTTTTCTCATCATCAACAATTCATTTTCGGCAGTCTTCTTCTCAGTTATGTCAATAAATATTCCACTTATCGTAACACTTCCGTCAATTGATGGTTTTGAAGCAGCAAAACTGGCTAGTAGAATTATCGTCTTCCCTTCCCTGTTTTTGAAAGGAAGTTCAAGACTCCTGTGTGAAGACTCAATAATATCTTGCAAAGTAAACTTTTTCGTTTTTATGAATTCTGCATCCATAAAATCCAGAATACTCATTTCCTTCACTTCGGAATCAATATAACCTAAAGTCTCAATAAAAGCATTATTGGCAAAACTGATTCTGCCATTTTCACTAAAATTGCATATAAGTTCAGCTGTGTTTTCAACAATATTTCTTAATCTCTCTTCCGATTCTTTTAAGTATCTCTCGTTCTCCTCCTTCTCTGTAATATCATTACACCTGACGATTAACTTCTTATCATCATTGTCACTAATTAGGTTAAATGTAAACTCCCCTATCTTCTGATTTCCTTTTTTGTTTCTATAATCGAGTTTTAAGTGGAAATCCCCTCTTTTTTCTGTCTCATTTAGAATTTTCTCTAAAAAATCACTTTCCCATACTTTAATAACTTGCCCGAATTTTTTCCCGAATACTTGACTGCGTTTAAATCCAAATAGCAAATCGGCCCCTTCATTCCAGATAACGATACAACCTTTGGTATCAATCCCAACAGTAGCATCTGATATTGCTTCATTTATAACCCTGTATAAATTAAGCTCCTCAATTATTTTTTGATATGAATTAATTGTCGCTTGAATATCATTTATATTACTTAAATATACCAGATAACCGGATATCTTTGTTCCTCCCCCTCTTAATCCTGCTACTCGCGTTTCATATACTCTTCTTTGCTTTTCACTCTTTAGGAAAAACTTGATCCTTATTTCCTCACGGGAAGCCTTTTTTAATCCGGTCATTACACTATTCCATACTTCTTCTTTTAAAAGTGTGGATAAAAGCATATTGTTTTCTGGTTGGATATCTTTTTTCTTTAGAAGTGAGAGTTCAGATCCGGAAATATACTGAATCCTGTAGTGATTATCTGTTACTATGAATAGTGCGTTATTCCTTTCCACAATTCCTTCAAAGAACCTTTTGTCAAAGATCCGCGAATTTGCCTTTAAATCATTCAGTAATCTGATATCCTCCACTAACAGAATTCCACCCGCAAAAATATCCTCACTTAATAATGGCGCTCCCTTGATTATTACTGAAACATCGTCTCCCAGCACCCCGGGTATATTCCTGATAATCTTTTCAAAACCCTTCCCCTTTCTTAGTGCAAGTAAGTCTTCAGTAAGCGATATTTCCGTAAACACTCTCCCTTTTAACATATTTACTTTATAATTATTCGGAACTATCTCAGAACTTAAAACTCCGAACTTGAACATAATATTGTTCAAAAATAGCACGTTATAATCCTGATCAAATACAAGAATACCCGCAGGCGCTTCCTGTATGTATTCTGATAACCTCTTTTCATTTTTTATCGTATTCTTACTCATATCATTTATCTGATTAAGTACCAAGCTGGTTGATGATCTCACTATAGATCTTATCGGTTGCTCCAATATTCGAAAAGACATAATCTCTTGATATACGTCCCTTTTCTTCCCTGTAACCACTCTCTGCATTCAGTTTTCGAAGTTGTTTATATGCTTCTCTCTGACTCCGTATTATTACTCCCCCTCCTAGCGATGCAAGTTGTTTCGCCTCTTGTGAACTATTTATCTTTGGCCCGTATAACACCGGTATCCCGTATACCGCTGCTTCTAACACATTGTGAATACTCGACTTAAAACTTCCCCCAACAAATGCACAGGATGCATAGTAATATAAAGTCAGTAAAATTCCAATTGAATCCACAAGGATCACCTGCTCGTTTTTGTAGTTGTTTAAATTTGAAAAACGGACCGAATTGAATTTAACATGAAAATCATTTTCTAATTTTTCCAGGTGAAGTACTGTTGGTTCATGAGGTGCAATTATTACTAAAATGTTTGGATTCCTCTCCATTAACTTTAAAACAACGGGAATCATTACGGCTTCATCCTCATCCCAGGTACTGCCTAAGACAAAAACAAATTTATCCTTAACTATGGATTCATTAACTAAATTCTTTCCCTTTGCAATCAGACTCCGCTGATACACTCTGTCAAATCTGGTATCTCCCACTGAAAGTAATTTACTATCTTCTATACCGAACCTCTTGAAATTATTAACATCATTAGCCGATACAGTTAGTATCTTCGAAATCTTCGAATACAAATTACTATGAAATGATCTTGCAAAAAAAGAATGCCTTGGTGATGAATCCCTCATCGTTGCATCCACTATTATAATTGGAATTTGCATTCTGTAGAGTTCATATATATGATTAGGCCAGTAATCATATCTCATAAAAACCGCTAGAGATGGTTTTAACAAATCCGTAAATCTCTTCGCATTTGAATAACTGTCAAACGGAATATATGACACAGCATCTGCATAAGGATATCTCAAAGAATTAGTATACCCTGATGGCGAAAAGAAAGTAACAAAAATATTATAACTCCCCTCCGATTTTATCTTCTCTATTATTGGCTTTGCTTGTTCAAATTCCCCCAGCGATGATGAATGAAACCATACTGTTTTCTTGCTCATATCCAGTTTTGCTAAACTCTCCGGCAATCTCTTGAAAAAGTCCTTTCTCCCCTCAATCCCGGTTCTTACTTTAGAGTTAAAAAATGAAAGTATTTTTACCACCAGATAAAACGGATAGATAAAAAACACATTATACAGGATTAGATATAATTTAGTCATACTTTATTATGCTTTTTATACACTTGATAACTTCTTCGGATGATATTTCCAGCATACACCTGAAGTGCTTTTCAGGACATTTTTCCTTGCCAATATGCGAACACGGCCGGCAACTCAGGTTTTCTCTTTCAACCACTTTATGCTTGTTCCCGTATGGAGTAAAACCAAACTCCCTTACGCTTGATCCGAATATCACCACAACTGGAACTTTAACCGCACATGCTACATGCATCAAACCACTGTCGTTGCAAATAATTCCATCACATCTTTTCATATCTGCGGCAATTTGATACAAATCATTTTCTGTACTGAGATTAATAGCCCCATTAATACTATCCGAAATCTCTGCGCATATATTCTTTTCATCTTCACCCCCTATTACAACCACCCGGAAACCCTCGCTCGCAAGTTTATTCCCGACTTCAATAAATTTTTCTGCGGGATATCTTTTTGTAAAATGCCTGGAACCGGGGCATATCCCTATTGTTTGCTTATCCCCTGTTAACCTGCTTTTTACAGAATCCGGAATCAACAAATCCAGACCCGATTCATCAAGCAAACCCTTTTCAACTGTCTCCGCATATCGGACCGGTATAGCCGGTAATTCCCTTAACCTGTTCACCTTAAAATTTACCAGTAAGTATTTATCCAGACTGTACTTTTTAAATTTTACAACCCGCTTTTCAAACTTTCGTCTTATTTTGCAGGATCTTAGATTATTCTGCAAATCAACAATTACATCGTACTGGGTCACATCAATCTCCTCATCAGGAAAAAAAATCCGTCTTAAGTACGGATTCCCTTTCAGCACCATCGAATATTGCCTTTTTACAACAAAATCCACATTAATATCAGGATATTTTGATTTCAAACTCCTGATTAAAGGAGTTGTAAGCAACACATCTCCCAAAGATGAAAGCCTGATAATTAAAACATTCCGCTCGTCTTGTCCCAACATTTAACTGTTTGAATTTACTCCAATGTTTGAAAATGCTTTTTAGAATGCCTTTTTTTATTTAAATTTAGCCAATCAATTATAAAATTTAGACTAACAATATAATAATAAAAAAAGAATTAATTTATGTCCACTTTACAACCACCTTCTACTAGGGAATTCCCTTCAGAATCAATTGAAAAGCAGGTTTATTCAATCGTTGAAAAATACAAAGCTTACATTCCTATTGAAAACGATAGAAACAGACTTGGCTTTTATCTCTATAAATATATACTGAATGAAGGAGAACCTCCTATTAAAAGCATTCCATATTCAAAAGTACTTCTCCGGGATATTACAAAAGAAGAACTGGCAGATAAACTCCAGGCTGACCTTGACCAAATCAGCAAGTAAATCAAATACCCCATCTCCTCCCGTAAAAATCGCAATTACCGGGGGTATTGGAAGTGGAAAATCACTTTTCGCTAATTTTATTAAGGAAAAAGGTTTTCCCGTAATACAGGCCGATGATCTGGCAAAGTATTTAATGCAATCTGATAGGGTTATTAAAAGAAAAATTATTCAATCTTTTGGAAACGATTCATATTCGGGTGAAAGTATCAATAGAGAATATCTGGCCAAAACCGTTTTTCATGATCCCGAAAAAACCAAAATCCTTAATAAAATTGTCCATCCCGTTGTAATAAGGAAAATCAAAGAACTTCTCCACGATGCAAAAACTCCCCTGATTTTCTGCGAGGCTGCTCTGATTTTCGAAGCCAAAATGACCCCGCTTTTCGATTACATTGTATTAATCTCCGCAGACGAAGAACTGAGAATAAAAAGAGTTGTAGAGCGGGATCTGGTTTCACCTGAAGAAGTCCTTCAGAGAATGCAAAACCAAATGTCCGAAATTGAAAAAAATAAGCGAAGTCACTACATTTTTCTAAATAACGGTACTCCCGAAGAACTCAATTCAAAAGCCGACTTGATAATCTCCCTTCTCTCCCCACATAATTCTTGAACCACTATCCCTTTCCATTCAAATTATTTCTCAACATCCCCTGATTTTCCATCAATTTCAAGGAAAATCTTCATTTTTCCCCTTTTTTTTAACTCAAATTCTCTCAGAAATAACGTAAAATCCCGGAATCTAAATCAACTTGCCCCCCTGCCTCATATTTCTTCCATCAAGACACCCCTCTCCCTTCGTTATGAATACGTACTGAATACGTGGTGAATACGTACTGAATACGTACTGAATACGTGGTGAATACGTACTTAATTCGATCTGATACCAATCTATTACCAATTTTAATTAATCCTCCAGTAATCTTTAACTCAAACCAATATAAATTAAAATAGAACTTAAGTTATCAAAAACTTCCCCGGCTTAGTGTAATTTCTTCCCTTCCTCACACTCCCCCTCTGGTTATTTCCCTCAACTTTATCTATCATCTGGAAATAAATAAATACGGATACCATTCGTCTTTGTAAAAAAGATTAAGAAAAATCCCTTCTTTTTTGACAAAAAGTATTTGTTTTTGTATATTTGCAAGCTAAATCAATTTTTTTCTGCGAAAGTGGCGGAATTGGCAGACGCGCTAGACTTAGGATCTAGTATCGAGAGATGTGGGGGTTCGAGTCCCCCCTTTCGCACTCATTTTTTCAATTTGAGGTATAATTGGATAGTCAGTTAAAAAATATATCGGACTCACAATTCGAAGTCACCATAACTTATCCTTACGAAGAAGTCAAAGAAGAATTTGCAAAGGAAGTTGCAAAAAAAATACAGAAGATTTCAATCCCTGGCTTTCGTAAAGGAAAAGCTCCCGCTTCCTATATTAAAAGACTTTACGGTGATTCACTTGAGTATGAAGCCTCTGAAACTCTTGCTAACAAATTCTTCTGGGATTACATCGACGATCAGCAAATTAAATTAATTAGCAAACCTGTTATGGTTGATATTGACCTTAAAATTCAGGAACTCTTCAAATTCACTATTAGATATGAAGTCCTACCTCAACTGGATATCCAAAACTACTCAGGACATACAATTGAAGTCCCGGAATTAACTGTTACTGACGAAGCTATCAATTCCCAGATCCAAACACTTAAACATGAACACGCTTCATTTCAGGAAGATTCCGAAGTAATCGACAATAATTACAAAATCACCGTCGACTTGAGAAAATACAACAATAACGACCTCCTCGAAGATGAAATATTTCAAAAAGACATTCCCATTTCCCTCTTTCACCCCAATGTCCTTCCCGAAATTATTGAAAAAGCCTTGAATACAAAGGTTAACGATACATTTGATTTTACTATTAAAGACACTCACACCCATGATCACGATCATGAACATGAGGAAGGTCACAGTCATGAACATACCCTCGTATTCAAGTACCAGGCTACCGTCAAGAAAATTGAGAAAATGATTATAAGTGATCTTTCTGAAGAAATTATTAAAACTCTCTCCTACAATCGGGCTAATAATATTGAAGAGTTCAAAAAACTCCTTAAAGAAACTGCAGAGAATCAAAATGAAAAGTCAACAACTGACTTCTTTATTTCCCAACTCTACAACAGAATACTTGAATCCAATCCTTTCACTCCTCCTCCCTCACTTGTTGAAAACACCTACAATAACCTTTTAGAGGATAGAGAAAAAAATCCCAGAACAAAAAAAACCACTCTCACTGATAAGGATAAAGAAGCTCTTAAAAAACAAGCAACTGAGAATGTTCGGTGGTATCTTATTTCCGATGCTATTATCAAAAAAGAAAATATCACCCTTACAGATGAAGTAGTCAAAGAATTAGCTCAGATTAACGCAAAAAAAATGGGTATCTCATCCGAAACTCTTGAAAATCACTACCTGAACAACCGCGAAACAAGAGAAAGACTCCGAACAGATGCCTTCGAACTTTTCCTCACCAAAAACAATGTCATGAAAACAGTGGACCAGGAAACATTTAACACAAACATGAAAAAAGAATCCGAAGATGCAAAACAATAAAATTGAAATTTTAAACCAGTTAGTTCCTTATGTAATTGAGCAGACAGGTCGCGGTGAAAGAGGCATGGATATTTATTCCCGCCTCCTCCGTGAAAGAATTATCTTTCTTGGTTCTGCTATTGATGACCATATTGCAAGCTTAACTATTGCCCAGCTAATTTTTCTCGAAGCCGAAGATTCTCAAAAAGATATTCATTTGTACATTAATTCCCCCGGCGGAAGTGTTTCAGCAGGACTTGCTATCTACGATACCATGAACTACATCAAACCCGACGTTGCTACTATATGCGTTGGAATGGCTGCAAGTATGGGTGCCATTCTCCTTGCTGGAGGTACAAAAAACAAAAGAACATCTCTTCCCAATTCTCGCATTATGATTCATCAACCTTGGATTGGTGGACTTCAGGGTCAAACCTCCGACATCGAAATCCATGCTAAGGAAATGATTAAAACGAGAAATACTCTTTACGAGATTCTCGCTAAAGCTACTGAAAAATCGGTTGAACAAATAACTAAAGACTGTGATCGTGATTACTATCTCTCCGCGGCTGAAGCCCAGGAGTACAAGCTTATTGATAATATCCTCACTAAAAGAACTTAAAAACTTTACTTGAGGATTTCTGAATTGACAAAAATGTATTCGGAATTATTCAAATTGAGCCGAAAACTCAACCGTTTATTTTTTTATAAGGTTTTATTTCTTTTACTCCTAAACACTTCCGTTAGTCCACAATCTAATGGAGACATTTACAGGAAATATGTTGAACTTTTCCCCACTGCAAAAAATGTCCCCTCTCTTGCCGCAGGAATATCAAAGGAAAATAAAATCGTCTTTATTGGAAGTGCCGGTTATATCAACCTTGAAAACAATGTCCCGGCAACCACCAAATCTGTTTACCGGCTTGCTTCCATCTCCAAGTCAATTACCGCTGTTGCCATCCTGCAACTTTTTGAAGCAGGTAAACTAAACCTCGATGAGGATGTTTCAAAGTACGTTAAGTATTTTCCTAAAAAGAAATGGCCGGTTTCAATTCGCCGAATCTTGAATCATACTTCCGGTATTCGGACTTACCGTAATGATGAAGAGTTTAACAACACTAAGAATTTTCCGGATATAAAAAGTTCTGTCTTCTATTTTGCTAACGATTCGCTGGAGCACCAGCCCGGAACTCGCTACCTCTATTCCACCCTTTCATATAATCTTCTTGCCGCTGTCATCGAGGAAGTATCTGGAAAGTCATACAACAATTACATTCGGGAGAAAATTTTTAATCCTGCAGGAATGTCCTCCGCTTATCTCGACTTCCATCAGAACATCATCCCAAACAGGGCTAGTGGTTACCAAAAAAATAAACTGCGCCTGATGGAAAACGCATCACTTGCTGATCTGACAATCAAATTCCCTGGTGGAGGAATTGCAACCTCCATTGAAGATCTGATAAAGTTTGGTAATGCCTTGTTGAACAATACTCTTATCCAAGCTGCAACTCTTGATTCAGCCTTACAACCCACCAAACTATTATCAGGCAAAATAATACAATATGGACTTGGATTTGATACTCGCAAGGATGAATTTGGTAATTTGTATTTTGGACACTCAGGTGGAGGAACCGGTTTTACTTCTAACCTCATTATTTATCCGGACGACAAAATAGTCGCGGCTTACCTTCTTAATATTCGTGATCGCAATCTCGAGAATCCTGCTCAACTCTTTGCATGGCATCTTATGGGTGAAAAAACTCTTGAAATGCCCAAAAAACCTCTTTCTGACTGGATGCTGACTCTGATTGATAAAGACAGCATTGAATCAATTCTTAATACCTTCGATTCGTTCCGCGAGGACTCATCAAATGTCTTTCTTACTGGTGTGACAGAACTTAAAAATTTTGGATATGACTTACTTGCATACAAGAAATATACCGAAGCAATAGCAGTTTTTTCAAAACTTATCGATTCTGACCCCGCACTGGTGGATGGATATATTGGTCTTGGAGATACTTACCTCAATGATGATAACCGCGGGTTGGCTCTTAGAAATTATAGACGTGTTCTTAGGATTGATCCGAACAACGAGTACGCAAAACGCATGATCAAGAGTATCGAAAATAAAAATTAAAGATCCGGCTTTTATTCCCGGATCTTCTTTTAATTAACAGCCTTCTATAATTTTTACAAACGATTCTGCCTTTAAACATGCCCCCCCAACAAGTGCTCCATCAATATTCGGCATGTGCAGCAACTCATAAGCATTATCAGGTTTTACACTTCCGCCATACTGAATAACCACTCCATCTGCCGTCTCTTTATTGTACATTTCTTCAAGTAAATTTCGGACAAACTTGTGAACCTCCTCTGCCTGATCAGGTGTTGCTGTTTTCCCTGTCCCTATTGCCCATACAGGTTCATATGCTAAAATTATGCTCTCCATCTGAGAATGCAAAACTCCTTTTAACCCCTCAACAACTTGTTTTTTTACTACATCAAAGGTCCTGTTGCTCTCGCGTTCCTCCAGTGTTTCTCCAAAACAAAATATTGGTATCAGTTTACTCAAAATTGCTTTGTGAACTTTCTTGTTAATTAACTCATCCGTCTCCCCGAATATCGTTCTCCTCTCAGAGTGTCCCAAAATTACAAATTTACATCCAACACTTTTAAGCATCTCTGCAGATATCTCACCCGTATATGCTCCGCTGTCCTCAAAATACATGTTTTGTGCTCCTAGTTCTATATCACTCTCCTTAACCAGCTCTCGGGCTGTATCAAGTGATATATAGGGAGGACAAATCACCACATTACAATTCAGCTTTTTTTCCTTAAGTGCACTCTTCAATCCGGATATTAGATTAATGGATTCGCTTAAATCCATATTCATTTTCCAGTTCCCGGCAATTACTTTTTTTCTCATTCTTTCCTCATATATTAAAAAGGGGACGCATATCGCGTCCCCATTGATATAATTAACTTATTTAATTAATATTAGTTTTCTTGATGCCGTAAAATCACCTGCCTGCAATTTATAAAAATAAACACCACTGGGCAAATTTGAGGCAATAAATTCTACATCGTATCTTCCACTCTCTTTTACCTCGTTTACTAAAGTTTTTATCTCTCTTCCCAGATTATCAAAAACCTTAAGCATTACCATTGCCTTAACAGGAATCGTAAAACTAATCGTTGTACTTGGATTAAACGGATTTGGATAATTCTGGCTTAATTCAAAACTCCTGGCAGTAAAATCAACATCAATTTCTGCTTCATTTGAGAATCTGTATCTGCCATCATAATCATACTGTTTTAGCCTGTAAAGTACCTTTCCCGCAAAAACATTATCTGCATAACTGTCTGCGAAAAGATAATTGCTTTCCTGTGATGTCGTTCCTTTACCACTGACAAATCCTATTGTATTCCAGGAGTCATTTATTTTCTTCTGTACTTCAAACCCTCTGTTATTCGTTTCAGTCGCAGTTGTCCATTCGAGGTTTACTACATCCTGCCCTGAAGTAACTGAGAATGAAGTAAGTTCTACCGGTATCACGGACGAAAGATTGCTCTTCAATACAACCCCTCCGGCTCCTCCCGCTAAACCCACATTAGCATCATTATAGAACTTAACCGTGTTTAGTCCGTTGATTATTCCACTCGGTATCGATTCAGCTGTCCACGTAATTCCATTATCTATTGTCTTCCATAGTCCGGTACTTGTTGCTGCCCAGCAGAATGTCGTATTAGGTATATAATCAAGTCCGTTTGTAATTCCTGTAGGCGTAGTTTGGGATGTGAAAGTGGAGCCCCCGTCAGATGTTTTATTTAAAATGTTACTTCCCTGCCAAAAGCCCACTAGCCCGTTACCGGAAGGAGTATTAAAAGCCATGGTGCCTGTGTATTGTGCAGTTGTCGTTGCATATGTCCAGGGTCCATTATATCCGTTTGTTGATTTATATACCCTGTTTGCCATGGTAGTTCCGGAAGCTCCTCCTGTTCCAAACCACAATGTATTACCAATCCTGTAAAATGAACCGTTTGCTCCGTACACGTTTGTAGCAGGCTGAGCTGGTCTGTTTTGTGTTAATGCCCATGTTTCCCCTGCATCTGTGGAAGCAACAATATGGAACATTCCACCGGTTGGATCACTAACCGCCCACAATTCAGTTGCTGATATATTATCAACCGAGTTGAACCATGCACCGGTTGCAGTATATTTCTGAACCCAGTTACTTCCTCCATTGGTTGTCTTAAATATTTTACCGTTTCCGGATGCGGGTCCTGTTGCAACTATTGCAACTTGATCAGACAATGCCGCAATCGAATATGAGTCTTCTCCAACATTGCCCGCAGCCGTCCATGTGCTTCCACCATCTGTACTCTTCTTTACGTCCCCATTGGACGCAAGTAACCAAACAACCTGCGCATTAACATAGTCAAACGACCATACATCCCCCGATGTCCCGCTTGTTACACTCTCCCAGTTAAGCCCTGAAGTACTGATCGTAAAAACAGAATTACTTACATCACTTATGGCTGAATTTGAAGCATCAGAAATTTTTACAAGGCATGTATTGGACGGAGTTGCTGGAATTGTCCAACTATACGTTGCAAGTGAGGCTTGTATACTTGCTGCAATTGTAGTCCATGAGGTTCCGCTATTTGTGGAATATTCAATCTTTACATTTGTCACATTCGAACTTGACCATGTTATATTCTTTGAAGTTCCGACCTGCCAGTTTTCGCCACCATCTGGACTGGCTACTGTTACAAAACTTGCATCAGTTTGATATGTCAATTCTCCAACCCAGGTCCCCCACTGATTTGTCGCTGATACATATTCAGTGAAAATCCAGATTTTATTATTATCTGATGGATCTACCCATGCACCATTATAATCACCCCAGCGGTTTCTGTCCCCGCCGAATGTTTTATAATAATAACCGTTTCCGGTTTTGAGAACTTTACTTCCTGTAGGTGTTGTTGATGCAGCGGGTTTTGTCGTATAATATGCTCCCGCATACTCACTTGAAGATGAACGTGTATAAGTCATCACAATATTTCCTTGCCCATCTACATCTATAGCTGGATATGTGTGAAAATACCCGTCTATACCCATTGATTTATCTTCCAACACACTATTGTTAGCAGTATTTACCACTAAATACCTCACCGCCGACGATAATCCACCCGTTCCCGATTTTACTGCATGAACAAAATAAATTTTTCCGTCTCTGTATACTGCTTCGTTCCTTAATTCACTCCCCCCCCCATCAATACTATAGCTTGACCCCAATTGCTTTGCATCGTCAGGATCACTATACGCAGTTACTGGAATATTAACCACTGTCATGGTTGGACTTGTAGCCGGGTTTGTAAGTTTGTAAAGACTAAAATAAGTTCCGGTCGTATATGGAGACCTTGCTACAAAGTAATACTCATTCTGATTATTAAACGAACGGGTTGGTCTGATTCCGAAATTCACATTCCCCGAAGCATCTCTTATATCCCACAAATCTGTCCAGTTCAGTACGCCCGCTGTATTGGCATATAGATCCGCTTTCTTTAATATCCTTATCTTACTGTAATTGAATGCACCTGCTGGTGTAAATTGATTCGATGTTAGATAGATAGCATTATTATCAAACCCAACTCCCTGATAATCAGCCCAGTTTCCTGAAGCTGTGTTTCCATTAACGTTCGAAGGTATCTTCCAGTTGTACCATACACCTGATGGAATAGAATCATCAGAAACAGAAACCAGATAATATGCTACTGTGGCACTTGAGTTGACATGTAGCCAAACCATAACCCATCTTTTCGCAAAGTGATCATAAATCACTTTCGGGTCAAATGGATCTGCTCCCGACAATGTTGTATTATACCAATTCGAAGCCTCTATTGTATTTAAAGTTACTCCGCTTTTATCGGTAATCCGGAAACGGCTGTTTACTACTGAAATAATGTGTGAGGGTCCCACCGCTACATATGGATCCGGTGGAATGTACCATCCCTGATCAGGTATTCCCTGAAAATTCTTTGTTAGAACAAAATCCCCACCGGTGTAACCTGTCTTATCTGTCATTAAAGGATCAACCACATAATTACTCCCCTCGGGACCTGTAGCTTGAGGCATCTCATCCGTATCTGCTATATGCAGTCTGGTAAATAGGTTTCTTAATGGTTTTGACTTAAATGTTTTGGGCGGCATGTAGTCTTCAGTAAAAGATCCCGTCGTTACTTGGACTCCACTTGCTACTGAACCTGATGCAGGTCCTTGATATGTTTGCCCTATAATGTGTGATCCTAAAATCACCAACAGTAATAGGAGTATGCCTCGCTTCATTTTCCCTCCGCGATTAATTTGCTTTTCTTGTTTATTTAGTTGTTCTTCTAAGATTATTAAAATGTGGAAGGGAATCCCGTGTGCCTGGTTAATTCAACTCTGACGTCTTGATTCCCTGAATTTCCTGTTAACAGTCCCCTCATTCTTTTGTGGGCTTGTTTTCAACTTCGGGACTTTGTTTTTTTTGTCTTCGTAAATTCTGTGGTTTTGGACGTGATTTTCCGTGCGATTTACTGAATATTTTCCCCTTTTTCGACTTTTTGTCTCCTTTACCCATCATATCTCCTAAAAAAAATTAAAAATACATTTGTCTAAAATACAACTTCCGAAGATATGTAAAAAGACTTAATTTTTTTGTTTTAAAACCAAAAATACCCCCGTAATCCTGCTATGATATAATTAATTGAAAAATCACTGAACTTTGTATGCTGATATCCCGCTGATATACTTAATTTGTCGATCGGATAATAATCAAGTTGCCCGAATATTCTATATTCCTGAGTGAAATTTTGGTTGAATAATGTCAATAAATCTGAGTCAAAATAATATGCTCGTGCCCCGTAAAAACCCCCTGATGTCAGAACAAAACGTGGATAAACAAGATATCTGAACTTTATTTCCGCAGAGAACAAATCCCGCCCGTCGTCTATTTTTGTATAATTTGGCTTTAATGAAATAAATAAATCGGGACTTATTATATACTCCCATCTTAAAGTTATCTGATGTATCTTTCTTGTCCTAAGACTGTCCATACTTAGAATTCCATTTGCTATAAAATAATCGTACGCAACTCCGTAATAAAAAAGATTTTGATAGTATATAAAATCAAAATTAAAAAGATGTGAAACATCAGTATAGTTATAACCTGCTTCTTTTGAATAATTAAACTTTCCCAATAAATAAATATAATTGCCCTTAAGAAAGTAAGGATAGGCATTATAATACAATCCCCCAAGAAATGATTGTTGACTGTATTTCCATCCCATTGCCGTAGGTGTTTTAATCTGAAGATTATCGTAACCGTTGATCAGATAGAGTCTTTCGGAGATTTGCAGTGTATTATAAAACGCAACCGAATTCGATTTTACACTGTTTGAGTAACTCCCGTATGTATAGAAAAGCCCTGGGTTAAAGTAGTTATATGTTGAATCTGACCACCCGTATTTTGTTACAAATAGCAGAAATAGGATAAAAATAAATTTTCTGTTTATCATCTATATCTTCTATTTTACCAGCTTTAATCCTTGAAGTGCTAGCGAATCATTCGGACTCAGCATTAAAGCATTTGTAAGAAGTTCTTTCGCTGATGCCGTGTTTCCAAGATAGTAATATGTCCATCCAAGCGATAAGTTTGGTTCATATTCTGCAGGGAATAGACGATTTGCTGTTTCAAGATACTTCTTTGCATTAGCGTAACTCCCGTTAGCTAAATATATTTGTCCTAACCGCAAGTTTGCCGTATAATTGTTTTGATCGATCTTTAATATATTTTCGTATGTTGCTTGAACTTCGTTCCAATCCCCCAGCGCCGACAATGGCATTGTAAAACCTGTCATCGCTTCTATACTCTGCGGATTTATCTTAATAGCTTCCTTATAATACTCCTTGGATTTCTTATAGTCCTTAACATTGTAATACAACCATCCCAGCCTTACATTGAACAGATAATTATTTTTGTACTTGTCATAAATCTTGTTCAGTTCATCTATTGCAAGCTTGTATTCTCCTTTCCCCTCATAAACTAAAGAAGCATTAAATGAGGTTATTTTTTCGTCTTGCAGTAATGATCCCGCTTGGGTTATGAAAATAATTAATATTAAGGCTATCGCCATTAGACTAAATGTTACGTAATTTTTCATTTTGTACTCCGTCAGTTTTAATCTTCATTTTTTGCTCTCTTTGCTTTGAATAACTCTTTTCTTTCACCTGTCTCTGTTTTTCCTTTTTTCTCAAGCGATATTTCCTGAAGTTCCCCGTCACCGCTAATGAGTATCTTTCCATCCAACTCTTTGTTATAAAATGCAAATGGTCCTGAACCTTTAATAGTAATTTTGGATGCTACATGTATATCTTTACTGTTCCCAATTGGTTCATCAAACGAGAACTCTGCTTCAGCTTTAATATATTCTTTTATAACAAGTAGGAATTCTGAAATATACCTTATCAGACTCTTATTCAGTTGTGCAACCGAGTAAATATCTTTCCATCTTAATTCTTTATGATAAGATAATGGTACTTGTAAGGCTGATATATAAAAATGATATAAGGCTGATTTCTTCCCACCCACATAGCTGTTAATAAAAAATATTTTGTTGGTCAAATAATAGTATGCTGTGTCTCCGGTTGATGACTCTATATAATAATTATTATACATATCAATTTTTACCGTCCAGACCTCGATAACTGTTTTTCCGTTATCTTGATACTCAAACTTTAGTTCGTCTCCAATTTTGAAATCAAAAGCTTTCTTTAATGCTTTGTGTGTATCAAGATTCTGGATAATTGTCCCCGCTGTCGGATAGTCAAATGTTCTCAAACACAATCCCCCCTCAGCTCTCTCAATATAATGAGCAAATGGGAAAAGGTGTGTCTTATCCCCCAGCTTTTCAGATGTCTGAAATTGAAAGTGTATATGAGGATAGGGACTTCTTCCGCTGTTTCCGCAAAGTGCTATCAAGTCTCCTTTTTTTACCTTCTCCCCCTCTTTTACTTTTATTGAGGAAGGTTCAAGATGCGATACACTCGTGTAAAGCCCATATTCATGCTTCAGAATTACTGTATTTCCCCAGTTCTTCTCTACATTAACTTCTCCGACTTTATTATTGGCTATACTCTCTCTTGCAAAAACAACTTCTCCGTCAAGCGGTGCAGATACGGGTAATCTATAACAGTAATAGTCTGATAGTACATTCCCCTCGTTATCATACTGCTTTCGTTTTTCATCAACAACCACAAAGTCCCACGCAAATTTCCACTCATCCTTGTGTGTATATTCTCCCGAGATTCCCTGATTTACATACCACTCCCCAAAAAATGGAAGTTCCGGATATATAAATCTGAATTTATCAAACCTAGCTCGCTTATTATTGTGAAAATAATGATTCTCCTCAGGACTTCCCGGACTAAAATACAGCAGAACCAGATCTGTTTGGTCTTTTCTGAATTTTAACATGTAAATTGTCGAAAGCACTATAAAATTAAACGGCAGAACAAGAATCGGTAGCATACTCTGTCCAAAAGCTTTCACAAAGAATCCCGTCAGTATAACTACCCCAATTGACGATATCCCCGCAAGTAAAAAACTTTTTCTCGAAGGAAGAATTAAAGATCCTCCCAAAGCAAATGCCGTAAGTATGGAATTAAAACCCGTCAGTATTATCAATGATTGTGAATACTGCGGTAAAATTAAATTTAAAAATACGTAATTAACCGCAAAGCCTAGAACAGATAAAAGGAAAAGAATCCTCGAAAAGAATATAACTCCAGCTATCAGAATTATCCCGGACAGTATATTAGGTTGAAATAATATTAATGCAACTGACTTGAAATATGCTTTTAACCATTCCGGTAACTGATTTAATATCTCCGGATCCGCTGACTCATGCATACTTGGTACTATTGTGTTGAAATTCGTAAGGAAAACTAAAAATATGTACAACGATATTATGAATGGCAAACTCAGTCCTGGTAAATTAAATCCAACCGCAAGATAGTTTTCTAGAACAGATGAAATTAAAAATGTAATTGCTATAAAAATTATAAGGAATACTATTATCTGAAAATCTAGCTTGAAATAGTAAATTACCGCAAGCCCGAATAGTATACCGTTGAATCCATAAAAACCACTTTTAATTTTCAGTGCGTCGAATTTTAACACATATGCAATCAGATTTGAAAGGATAACCCCTAACAGCGCTGATAATCCGAATATTGGGGATATAAAAGTTGCAGTAAGCGCAACTGCTCCAAACCATTTTCTGTTTGAAAAAAAGATTTGTGCGTAACTGTATAACGTTGAGTCTATTAAAAATTGCATTCGCCTATTTGCTGATCTTTAATTTTTCAGGTAAAATTTCTTGTTGTGAAATCGTCTCAAGTTCTTCTTTCTGTCTTATCAACTCAACTTTTTCATCTTCCATAATCATCACTACATTAGGTCGCATAGTAATAAACTGCATCCATTGTGTCATATTATAAGCTCCAACGTCTTCTATCACAACCATCTCCCCCTTCTTCAATGCAGGTAGATTTATGCTCTCTCTCACACAGTCTATATTCATACACAGTGGTCCGTATATAGCAGCTTCTTCTGTATATACACCACTGTCTTGTGCTGGACTGATTTTGTGTTTGTACCAGAATGCAGTAAATAATATATTCACTCCGGCATCAATAATTACTGCTCTCTTGCCCGAGGATAGCCTCTTGTTTGCTAGTACTGTGGAAATTAAATATCCCGCACTGTCAACTAATGCTCTGCCTGTCTCAAGTATTAATAAAGGGAGGTCATCTCTGCTTACTTGCAGCTCATATAATCCGGTGGCTATTGCCTCGGCGTACTGCTCGGACGATGGAACCATTTCTTCAGCTGGTAAATACTGCCCGATTAATGTATTGTGTGATGCAAACCCTCCTCCCATATCGATATACTCAAGCATTATACCATATTCCGATTTGATATTCTTGAATAATGACACAATCTTTGAAGCCGCTATTCGGTAGGCTTCCGATGTCATCATATATGTCCCGATATGAGTGTGTAATCCCACAAGTTGCAGATTTGGATTAGCCAATATCCTTATTATCGCCTGCCAGGCTTCCCCGTTTTCATAGTTGAATCCGAATCTGTCCCACAATGGATATACCCCCACATCAAAATTGATCCTGATAGCAACTTTCGCTTTTATCTTTTCATTTGACGTTATGTCAATTATTTCATACAATTCGTCAAAATGATCTATATGAATCCTCGCTCCCTCTTTTATTGCCTTCTGTAAAGCACCCCTGCTCTTATCCGGTCCGTTAAAGATTATGTCCTCTCCCTTGACTCCAAGTTTTCTTGCCTTGTCATACTCAAATTCTGATACAACCTCGGCTATCGATCCCTCTTGATGAAATACAGAACAGACCGCATCCAGATAATTTGTCTTGTAAGACCATGCAAACTGAACCTTAGGGTATCTTGTCTTAAAAATCCTGAGTAAATTTCTCTGGTTTCTTCTAAGTCTGCTCTCCGAAATTACAAACAGTGGCGAACCGAATTTTTCTACCAGCTCTTTTACTGCTACCCCGTCAATTATTGGTTTTGGAGTTGTCACTGGTCCGGTACCGAATTTGTTCATCATTCCCGAGTAGTGCTTCGTTATTATCGGTCTCTCATATCTCTTCTTTTCGTTCATAATTTAAATTCTCCTTTTACCGCTATTTCTTCAAATTTCGAAATGTCTGTTATTAAATCCCAGGATGATCTTACAAATATCGTCCCTACCTTGAATTTTGTGAAATTAGGCACCTCCTTATTAAATGCAAGTTGTACTAATGCATATGGAAGATTTTGCCCCGCAGCAGGTGCCAGATATACCCAGGCTGGAAATCTTGGATTTATTTCCAGCAAATAGTACTCTCCTGACTCCGCTGATTTCATATATTCCAGCTCCATTCCGCTTTTCCACCTCAATCCTTTTATCAATTTATGCGAAATGTCCAGTAAAACAGGATCATCAATTGTAATCCCTGCCCATCCCTTCCCCTTATCGGTTATGTATAGCTTTCTCATTGCCACAGCTCCGGTCGTATTCCCCGTACCATCTCCCAATGCTACTACATTGAACTCGGTCCCCTTTACGTACTCTTGCACTATAATCGGATATCCCCACTTCCCCCTCATTTTATTGAATGCTGACATTGCTTCTTCGAAACTATTTGCTATGTAAGCGTCATAGAATATTCCTTTTACCACCACTGGATAATCAAACTTTTGTGGAATTGAATACATATCTTGCATTGAATTAATTAGAATATTCTTTGGAACCTTTATTCCATGAAGTGTGCAAAAATCAAAAAGTTTGTCTTTTGCTCTGTAATTTAGCTGCTCAAATGTTGGAAGGAATGTTTTTATCCCTATTTCCTCAAGTTTTTCCTTAATTTTGATAAATCCGAATAATTCGGAATCTAGTGTTGGGATTATTAAATCAATTTTTTCTTTTTCATGTATTTGAACAATCCTGTTGAATAATGCATCCAGACCACTGGAGGGGTATGGTATCAGGTAGCATCTGTCGGCTATATCTTTCATATATATTCCCGGCTCCAGACTATCATATATGAGCCCTATGATTTCTCCCTTGAATTCTTCCGAATCGAGTATACTCCTGATTACCGGAACTCCCGGTCCCGGATTGTCCGTTGCGTTTAGTCCTGTTACTGCTATTTTCATATCGCTTTTATCAGTGAGTACGATTTAAGTTGAAGTATGAAATCCGAAAAGTCTCTTTCTATTACACCTCTTTCTACATCATAATCAGATGTTATTTTCTCATAGATATTTTCATCACTCTCTCCTGCCTGCAGCATCTTGAATATATCCTTTCCAATCTGATTTAGAGTAAATGTCTCCCCGGTCGATGGAAGAAAAAGAAATCCCGTATCACTTATTGCTATGTACTCAGGTATATGGTACTTTTTCATTTGTGTCCTCTAAATTAATAATCTTTTAATCTTCAATTATTATGCCACTCAATCATTCCCGCTTTTTTTTAATTTCTGCTGTTTTCGTACAGAATAAAATCTTTTTTACTTTCTAAAAATCTTATGCGGGAAAATTTTTCGCTTACTGCGAAATTTTTTCGTGGTTTTATTTCAGCATGACCATTTTTTTTGCTGAACTTCCTTGTTGATTTATTAACTCATAAAAATAAATCCCTGTTGGTACTCTTATCCCTTCACTGTTTCTTCCGTCCCATACTACTTCATGGTTACCCGATTCCTGGGTTCCGTTGATAAGTGTTTTAACTAGCGATCCGTTAGTATCGTAGATTCTTAATGTCACTGTTTGCTGCTTGTCAAGTTCGTATGATATGGTGGTGGTTGGGTTGAATGGATTAGGATGATTTTGTCGTAGTTCGAATTTCAGTGGTATTATTTTATCCGAACTCCCTGTAACTCCGGTTACCAATGCTTCATATTGATATGTCCCAAAACTTGGATATACCGCTTTGGATAACAGACACTCTAATGTTCCGTTTCCGTTAATATCACTGAATGTCGGGTATGAATATGAGTAATTATTATCCCCCTTAAAAAGAAGCACTTGCCCGCTTACAATATCAAAAACTTTCATCGTCTGTCGGTAATTTGAAGAGGATCCCTCATATCCCAGCACATAGAATTCTGTCTTCCCGTCTCCTGTTAGATCATACCCTATTGAATAGAGTTGATAACCGGCTAATTTCTCTGCTGCCGTAAACGTGTATGTATAATCAACTGTATAACTGAATTCCGATGTCATGACTTTGAAATAATCTGTATCCAGCGTATAAAATCTGGATTTCCACCCGTCAGCATCCTTTTCAAAACTCAGCCATCCCGAGTATGTATTGTAATCAATAGCCGGAGAAGTCCACAAACTCTGCCATTGTGGAAAAATTGAGCTTGTAAGTACAAAAAAAAGTACTGCCATTCCATGCTTTTTCATTTTAGTATCCTTTCAGGAAAATATTAAATCTACTGCCGTTTATTAATCAACCGGAAGAGTAACTGTAAATTTGCTCCCCTTCCCCACTTCGCTTTCTATTGAAATCTTACCTCGGTGAATCTGAACAAATTCATTGCAAAGAACCAACCCAAGACCCGACCCTTTTTCCCCCTCAGTTCCGTTTGTCGATAGAAATTCTGAGGACTTCATTAATGTCTCAATGTCCGCTTTTTCAATTCCAACCCCTGTGTCTGCAAAAATAAGATGCACATTCCCGTTAATAGTTTCTGCACTTATCTGAATTTCTCCCCCTTTGTCTGTGAACTTCACTCCGTTCGAAAGCATATTGCGTATCACGGTATTGATCATCTCTTTGTCTGCTTTTAATTCAATCCCCTCTTCTATGTTAGACAGTAGAACTTGGTCTTTTAGTTTAATTGATGGTTGAATTAGGGTGATATTTTCTTTTATAAGTTCCGATAAATTTATTTTTTCCCTCGTAAAACCCATTTTCCCTGTTTGTATCCTTGCCCATCCTAGCAGGTTTTCTAACAGTTGATAAGTATTATTGGACACTTCCTTTATATCCTTTATCATCTGTATCTTATCTTCATCCGGATAATCATTATAACCCTCATACAACAACTCTGAATAACCGCTTAATGCAAGGAATGGATTCTTTAAATCGTGCGCAATTATCGAGAATAATTTATCCTTTGTCTTATTCAATTCGCTTAAATTCTTCTCAGATTCGCTTAATTGCTTGTTTATCAACTTTAGATCCTCATAAAGCGAATCAACCTTTTCTTTTGCTTTTTTCTTGGTTAGATATGCATAATACAACGATGCACTAAATACAACAATAAACAAAAGTGCAATTCCAAATAAGTTAAGTATATAATTCTGCCGTTTTAACTCAAGCTCTTGCAGTTCCGTCTTGCTTCTTAAAAGCTCATTCTCCTTCTCCTTCTTTTCGGCATCGTACTTTTCCTTTAGATCATTTATTACTCTGGAATTCTCCAGGTTGAATAAGGAATCGCTAAGAACTTTATAAGATTTTAAATATCCGTATGCTGTCCTCAGATCTCCCCTTTTTTCATACAGCATCGCATAGTTGAAATTCACATCTCGCAAATAATCCGCTATTTTTTCCCCTTCTAGTAGTTTCATTGCCTCATCAAGATATTCTTTGGCTGCATTTATCTGGTTCAGTCTTACATTAACTTTTCCAAGATTGCTTAGGGAAAAAATTAATGCCTTCTTATTTTCTATTACCCTGCTCTGTGATAAGGCAACAATAAAATATTCCTTTGCTTTTATATATTCCCCTTTATCATAATATACTTCCCCTAGTGCATTTTTTAAATCCGTTATTCCGGCAATAAAATTAATTAACGCATAGTTCTCAGCTGATAACTGAAAATAATCTAATGCTTTGTCGTAATCATGTATGGCTTTATAATAATTACCGAGATTTTCATAAGAATAAGCTATCCCGAAATTGTACTTTGTTTTTTTTGATGTGGCTAGTGAGCGCTCCAGATAATCCAGTGCTTTCTCTCTGTCCCCTAACTTTTGGTATAGTATTGCCAGATTGTTCATCGTTACAACAATTCCTATCGTATCTTTGGTCTTTTCTCTGGCGTTAAGTGATTCAAGGTACGTGGTTAAGGCTTTAAAATAATGTCCCCAATTCCAGTGAAGTACTCCCAAATTGTTAAGTACCTTCCCCATCCCTTGAATATCTCCAAGATTTCTCCTTATTTCAAGTGATCTGTTAAAATATCCCTCCGAGGCTACATACTCCCCTACTCTCCAATAGTTTAACCCTATGTTGTTTAATGATAGTGATATCCCGGCTGAATCTCTTAGATTTTGTCTTATCTCTAGTGCCTCAAAATGATATTCATTCGCTTTTCGGAACTCAACAAGTCTCTCATATGTATTCCCCAAATTTGTTAACAACTCTGCTTCAAGCCTCTTATCCCCAAGTCTTTTTACTAGCTTGTACCCTTGTTCTAAGAAAATTAGGCTGGAATCTATCTGGTACTTCATATAATATCCCACTCCGATATTATTACAAGCTACTACCTGTCCGGTAGTATACTTCAGCTTTGTTGCTGATTCAAGTGCTTTCTTGCTTATTTCAATTCTAAGGTCGGCTTGCTTTGCTTGCAGTATCTTTGCTTGCTGATTTATTAAATCAACTTGTTTTTGTCCTTGTGCCCTGTTTATTAGTACCTGCAGGCTGTCAAATTGCTGATCTCCGGGTTGTCCTACCACATTTGAATATCCCAAACACAAAGCAATGACTATTATGCTGATTATTTTTTTCATTTCCAGAAATTTAATTCTTCTTTCTACTTTCCGCAAATTTTGGCTGTATAAAGATAAACTAATTTTTATCATTATCCAATATAAAAATTTCAGTTATTCTCCCCTCTCTTTTTTCATTTCCCACATTTGCTCCCCCTTTTTCACTTAATTATTTCAAGTTAAACTATTAAATTGTAATAATAGATTTTTTAATTTAGGAGTATTGTGATTTCTTCGAAAACACCTAAGACAATTCGGGAAAAACTTAGAAAAATAAAGATTGTTCTGACTGATGTCGACGGCGTCCTTACAGATGGTGGTATGTACTACACCGAAGAAGGTCTTGTAATGAAAAAGTTTAATGTTAAAGATGGTATGGGATGCCTTCTTCTCTCTAAAGCTGGATATAAAACCGGTATTATTTCTACTGATATTCATCCAATTAATGCTATCCGTGCCGAAAAACTCAAAATGGACTATGTTATAACTGGAACTTGGGAAAAACTTCAGGCTGCCAGAAATATTGCCGAATCCGAAAATCTTAGCCTTGAAAATATTGCTTTTATTGGTGATGACGTCAATGACCTCGAATTATTAAAGGAGGTTGGACTTAGCATCGCTCCCGCTGATGCTTCCCCTACCGTTAAAAGCGTGGTTAATTATGTCTCTCCCTTTAATGGTGGAAATGGTGTTTACCGTGAATTGACCGATATGCTTTTATCTATTGATCTTAATTCTTTGGAGTAGTGTATGTTAAAATTAACCTTTTTTTTGTTTGTACTTTTTTTTGTTACCTCTATGCCACAGTCATCTTATGATAATATCTTTAACGAGATTGCTAAAGGCAATTTCTCTAATGCCACCTCCCTGATCGATCAGCAGCTTGTCAATCCCTCCGTACCTGATCTCGATAAGTATCTCCTCTCATTCGAAAAGGAAAGAATGAGAAGAATTAAAATTGATTTTACTAAATCAATTGACGATGTTAAAAAAGCTTTGGCAAAGTATTATCCTCTTCTTACCGATGATATGCTTCAAAACTGGATTACTGAAAAATCTCTTGAAATGATGATTATTGATGGCGAAAATAAGTTTTTTAACCGCGCTGTCCCCAATCTTTTCAGAATAAATAAGGATGCTAAACTTGTAAAACAAAAAGTCGATGGCATCCTGCCTGATGATAAAGATGAATTTCTGAAATTTCACCTCCCTGCTGTGATGCGCGAATCTGTTCAGAATAATTCCGCTTTCGTTCATCCCGTTAAAAAACATATTGTCTATAAACTTACTGTGGACGCAAATGCCGTACCTGATGGTGAAATTATTAGGTGCTGGCTTCCTTTTCCGAAATCAATGAATCGGCAAAACAATATTAATTTGATAGAGACAAATGTCCCCAACTACATTTTATCGGATGAATCTTTTTTTCACAAATCTCTCTATCTTGAAAAAAAATCGCAGAAAGACTTGCCCACTGAATTTATCATCGAGTACGAATATACTTCAACCGCTCATTTTAATAAACTCCACTTTAACAAGGTTTATACAATCGATAAAAACTCTCAGGCTTATAAACTTTATACCGGCGAACGTCTTCCTCACATACTCTTCTCCGATTTAATGAAAGACCTCTCCCACAAAATTGTTGGCAACGAGAAAAATCCTGTGAAGATTGCAAAACTCATCTTTGAATGGATTGATTTGAATATTCCCTGGGCAAGCGCTCGCGAATACTCTACTATACAAGCCATCCCTGCTTATTGTGTTGAAAACAAGCATGGCGACTGCGGTATCCAGACTCTCCTTTTTATGACTCTCTGCCGACTCAACGGAATACCCGCTAAATGGCAAAGTGGGTGGATGTCCCACCCTGGATCTGTTAATCTCCATGACTGGTGCCAGATCTACTTTGACCAAACCGGATGGATCCCTGTTGACCAGTCCTTTGGTCTTCAGCCTTCGGATGACCCTGCCCTGAAGTACTTCTACCTTGGCAGCATTGATTCATACCGCCTCGTCGTTAATGAGGACTATTCTAAAGATTTCTTCCCTGCAAAAATTTATCCCCGAAGTGAAACTGTTGACTTCCAGCGCGGTGAGGTTGAGTGGCGGGGAGGAAATATTTATTTTGATAAATGGGATTATAATATGAAGATTGATTATTTGACAGAATCCCCTGACGAAAAATAAAATCAAGGAACCATAATGAAAAAAACAATTATTTCTTTACTCATTCTTCTTTCTTCTTTATCTTTTTCTCAGCAAGAAAACTACTTCGATACTCCCTTCGGATTTGGAGGCGGCTTTCTTCCTATGTGGATTGTCCCCAAAGTCGATGGACTTAATGAACAATTGAAAACATTTGGCGCCGGCGAGTTGTCAACTTCCGGTATGTATGCTTCCGGTGGCGCTGGTTTTGCTTATATAATGGTTGTGCCGCATCTGCGCATTGGTGGAATTGGTGTCGGCGGTATTAAAAAAGAATCTTCTTTCAACAATGGATATAAAAGGGAAATTCAGTATTCCTCAAGCTTTGGTGGTCTCACAATTGAATATACTCTCCCCTTCGTTAAGTCAATGGGAATCTCACTCGGTGCAATTCTCGGTGGGGGAAACACAACTATTGAACTATTTAGAAATAACAATAGCCTTGCTTGGAATAATCTCTGGGGCGATATCTCTGACCCCTCTAAAACAACTGACTACTTTTATAGAAAAATTTATTCCAATTACTTCGTCCTTGCTCCAACCTTGAATCTTGATATCCCGGTTTATCGCTTCATATCTGTAAGATTGGGACTTGGTCACACTTTTACTTTTATGGATAGTAAGGATGGTTGGAAATTTGATAATGACCAGGATCTTTATAACGTTCCGGAGTCTCTCTCTAATAATAATTTATTCATTCAAACCGGAATCTTCTTCGGATTCTTCTCATATTAGGAGCAATTGTTTATGAAAAACATTCTTGTAACAGGCGGCGCTGGTTTTATTGGCAGTAATTATATTAATCATATTCTTAAGGATAACCAGGATTACTTCATCGTGAATCTTGATAAACTCACTTATGCTGGTAATCTGGAAAACCTTACCTCCTCTCAAAATAATCCCCGCTATAGATTCATCCGCGGAGATATAGGCAACTACGAGCTGGTGGATTACCTCTTTGAAAAATACAAAATAGAATATGTGATTAATTTTGCTGCTGAATCACATGTGGATAGAAGCATTCTCGGATCTGCAGTCTTCTTTCAAACTAATGTGCTTGGTACAAATGTCCTCCTGGAGGTTTCTCGTAAAAGAAATGTCAAAAAATTCTTGCAGGTTTCAACTGACGAAGTTTATGGAAGTCTCGGTCCTGAAGGTCTCTTTACTGAGAAAACTCCCCTTTCTCCAAATAGCCCCTATTCATCAAGCAAAGCATCTGCCGATATGATGGCCCTCTCATTCTTTCATACTTTTGGAATGCCTGTGGTTATTACCCGCTGCTCAAATAATTATGGACCATTCCAGTTTCCCGAAAAATTAATTCCTTTAATGATTATTAATGCTCTGAATAACAAAAATCTTCCTGTCTATGGTGATGGAATGAATGTCCGCGATTGGATATACGTGATTGACCATAATATCGCCATTGATCTCGTTTTCAATAAAGGTAATATTGGTGAGGTTTATAACATCGGTGCGGGTAATGAACTTCCGAATATTCAGATTGTCAAACTCATCCTCTCCGCCCTTGATAAATCCGAGGACCTGATTCAATACGTTAAAGATCGCCCCGGTCACGATAGGAGATATGCTATTGACTCTTCGAAAATTCAAACTGAACTTGGCTGGAAACCTTTGTTCACTTTTGAAAATGCTATTAAAGAAACTATTGATTGGTACTTGTCCAACACTTCCTGGTGGCACAGAATTATCTCCGGCGAGTATCAGAAATACTACGAAATGCAATATAATAGATAATTATAATTAGGACTAATTAATGAAAGCATTAAAATATATCTGGGTTTTGATCCTGTTTCTTAACCTGAACATTTTTTCTCAGTTCGATAAATCAATGATGAAAAGCCTTTCCGATAACACTAATATGATTAGCGTAACTATTGGTGGCTCGTTTGTTGTAACCGGTTCATTTAACGCATTCTTGAATGAGAGGGTTGATCAGTATATCACTCGAATAAATGCTCAGGCTATCCAGAGTTTTAATACGGACCTCCCGAACATTCGCTCTCAGTCCAATTTTCGCTCTTTTGATATTGATGGCTCTATCCTCAACCCTATAGAGTACTCCCTTAGGGGAATTAAACTCAAACGTGCTTCCGGTGAAGAACTCACTCTCGATATTGCTAAATTTAGAGTAAATGGTGACTTTAAAAACAATCCCTACCTTCGGAATGATGACTTGCTGGTTTTTCCAATCCTTGAACTTGAACGTAATTTCGTTGCTATTGACGGCGCTATTAATAAACCCGGTAGATACCAGTTCGTTGACGGGGATAAACTCAGTGATATTATTGAACTTGCATTGGGTATTAACAAGGCTTATGAAAATGTCGAATTTGCACGTATTAGTAGGCTAAGTTATTCAGGCGATTCTGAACAAATACTCAATGTTAAGATTACCGAAAATCCCCCACTCCAAAGAGGCGATCGAATTACTATAGTCGCAGAGGAAACCCAGAAAAAAGATTTTAAAGTTTATATCGTCGGTGAAGTCCACACCCCCGGTTTTGTTAGTATTACAAAAAACAATACTACCCTGCGGGAAGTTATTACCCGCGTCGGGGGCTTTAAACCTTCCGCCGACCTGAATCGTGCTGAACTCGTCCGTGGAACAAATGTCTTTCGTAGTTTCTTATTCACCGAAGAATTCGAAAATATGTTGATGCTCCGAATGGCTACAATTACCGAAGAGGACTCATCATCCTTTATTATTGATAATAAACTCCGCTTCACTCGTGGTAATGCTTTGATCGAGTTTAACCGCATCCTTGATCAGGCAAGCCCGGATGGTGACTTCATAGTCCGGGATGGCGATATTATTTTTATTCCCGAAAAACTTAACCTCGTTTACGTCTTTGGTCAGGTAAAAAAACCCGGATATATCGAGCATAAAGACTCTGAAAATTACAACTACTATATCTCCAAAGCTGGTGGGCTGGGTGATCTTGCACGCGAAGAAATCTACGTTATTAAAGGCACCTCCAGAACCTGGGTTGAAGTCGATGAGGACAATCCCCCCTCTATCGAACCCGGTGATTTCGTCTGGATACCTAAAGAAATTCCTCGTAACTTCACTTATTACCTTAATAGAATTATGGCCGTCTCAAGCGTAATTAGTACAGTTGCTACTCTTATTCTTATTTTCTTGCAGTTTTCAAATTAATTCTTAAAGGAGAATGCAATGCCTACTTTAATGGTTAGTGTGTCTGGTATTCGCGGATTAGTCGGTGATGGTCTTGATCCGCAAACTATTGTCAAATATACTTCCGCCTATGCTGACTTTGTTCGCACCGGATCAGTCGTTGTAGGTAGGGATTCCCGTATCTCGGGAGAAATGGTCCGCCAAATTGTTTGCGGCACCCTCCTGGCTAAAGGTCTTGATGTTATTGATATTGGTATCTGCCCCACTCCCACTGTCCAGTACACCGTTAAAACTCAAAAAGCAAATGGAGGTATTGCAATCTCTGCAAGTCATAATCCCAACGAGTGGAATGCACTTAAACTTCTTAACTCCACCGGACAATTTATGACTCCGGACGAACATCTCCTCCTCAAATCCACTCTCGATTCCCCCCCTCTTTATAAATCCTGGGATCGCCTTGGCAAATATTTATTCTTCGAAGAAGGTCTTTGTATTCATAAAAACGATGTCCTCCGCCTCCCCTTTATTGATGTTGAAGCAATTAGAAAAAGAAAATTCCGTGTACTTGCCGATTGCGTTAATGGCGCGGGTTATATGATAATCCCCGAACTCCTCCGCGATTTTGGTTGTGATGTAATCGAACTTGACTGCGAAGATTCCGGTATTTTCCCCCGCCTTCCCGAACCTCTTCCCGAAAACCTTACTGCAACTATGGAAGCAGTCAAACGCAATAACGCTGACCTTGGAGTAGTTGTAGATCCTGATGTGGATCGCCTGGTTCTAATTACAAACACTGGCGAACCTTTTATCGAAGAGAACACAATAACCCAGGTTGTTAAATTTATCCTTTCTAAAACAAAGGGTGAGGTTGTTGTCAACCTCTCAACAACCAGAGCCGTTGAAGACGTCGCTGCTATGTACAACTGTAAAGTCCACAGATCCCCTGTGGGTGAAGCTAACGTTGTAAAGAAAATGAAAGAAGTACGTGCGGTAATTGGTGGCGAAGGAAGTGGCGGAGTTATCTTCCCGGAACTCCATTATGGAAGAGATGCACTTGTCGGTATTGCTTTAACTCTTCAGCATCTTCTCGAATTTGGTGGCACTTCCCAGCAATTAAAAGAAAGCCTCCCCCAATACGTCCCCTGCAAAAAGAAAATCGGGTTGAAAAATATTGACCCCGATACTATAATTTACAAACTTACCGAACTCTACAAAAATGAAAACATTAACATCGAAGACGGATTAAGAATAGATTTCCCGGATCACTGGGCACACATCCGCAAATCCAACACTGAGCCTATACTCCGTATTCTTGTAGAAGCACGTACAAGTGAGGAAGCCGCTGCATATTCTGAACGCTATCTTGAAACAATCAGAAAGATTTCCGGCAACTCCTGATAAAACAAACCGTCTTCCTCCGACTGAGTCGGAATGACGGCGAAGCTAAACTTGTCCCGGCTCTGTCGGGATGACCATTAATGACATTTTTATCCTAATCCTTCCCTCAGATTACCTTACAAACTTAGTTGCTTTTTTCCCTTTATTTAACTAATTTTCACCCTTCAATTTATTTTGACGGGAATCAATGTCAGGCAGATCAGAAGCACAGGCAAGAATTAAAATAAATCAGCTGCTTGGTGAGGCAGGCTGGCGCTTTTTTGACAGCGGCAACTCCAAAGCTAACGTTATCCTCGAAAATAATGTAAAGATTACTAAATCCGGTCTCGATTCCTACGGTAATAACTTCGAAAAAGTCCCCACATTTAAACAAGTTAGTTTTTATTGTAAAAAACAATACAGACAACAGAATAATAGGTTATTTTTGCAGCATACAGACATGGACAAAAAAGAATGAGACAAACAAAAATAACACTCTCGCAACTCGAAGATTTCCTTTTGAAAGCCTGTGATATTTTGCGCGGAAAAATGGACGCTTCGGAGTTTAAGGAGTTCATTTTCGGTATATTGTTTTTAAAGCGTTTGTCAGACGAATTTGAGGTGGCAACAGCCAAGGTAAAGAAAAAATTTAAGCACTTATCCCCTGAACAGCTTCAGGAATTATTAGATGACCCAACAACCTATAAACCATATACTAATTTTTTTGTTCCCCCTCGTGCCCGCTGGAACGATAGTTGGATTGAAAAAAATGAAGACGATAAAGGAGTAGTTAAAGAAGTTTACCGACCCCCTTTGCGTGATGCAAAAACCGGTGTGGGTAGTTTGTTGAACAAAGCCTTACATGCAGTAGAAGATGCCAATGCCGATTTATTGAGCAACGTCCTTAAAGGAATAGACTTTAATATCAAAAAAGGGAAATCATCTATACCTGACCAGCGCTGGATAGATTTGATAAATCACTTCAACAGCAAATTACCCCCTCTTGTAAATGAAAATTTTGAATTTCCCGATTTGTTGGGTGCTGCTTATGAATATCTGATTAAATACTTTGCAGATAGTGCCGGAAAAAAAGGAGGAGAATTCTATATGCCCAACCAGGTTGTCCGTTTGCTGGTGCAATTGCTAAAGCCCAAAGAGGGGATGGAGATTTACGACCCCACTGTTGGTTCCGGCGGTATGCTCATTCAAAGCTTGCAGTATGTTGAAGAGCAAGGACAGAATTCCCGAAACCTGATGCTATACGGGCAGGAAAGTAATCCAACGACGTGGATTATATGCCGTATGAATATGATCCTGCATAATATTACATCGTCAACCATTGAAGACGGCGACACTCTCGAAGACCCAAAACATATAAAAAATGGAACCTGGCAAAAGTTCGATATGGTAATTGCCAATCCTCCGTTTAGCCAGAATTACAGCAAGGCAAACATGAAATTTGATTCACGCTTTGCTTACGGTTCTGCTCCCGAGACGGGGAAAAAAGCCGATTTGATGTTCGTACAACACATGATTGCCAGCCTCAATGCCAAAGGACGCATGGCAACCATTATGCCCCATGGTGTTTTGTTCCGTGGAAGTGCCGAAAAGGTAATTCGCAAAGGGATTGTTGATGCAAACCTGATTGAAGCCATCATCAGTTTACCCCCTGCTTTATTTTATGGAACAGGTATTCCGGCTTGTGTGTTGGTTATCAACAAAAATAAGGATGAGAAACTAAAAGGAAAAATTTTCTTTATCAATGCCGATGCTGAATTTGGAGAGGGGAAGGTGCAAAACTTCCTGCGACCCGAGGACATTGAAAAGATTGATTACGTCTTTACCAATAAAATAGAAATTCCAAAATACAGTAAACTTGTGGATAATAAAACTATTGCCGAAGAACACGATTATAACCTGAATATTCGCCGGTATGTAGATAATACGCCCGAACCTGAGCCGGAAGATGTAAAAGCCCATTTAACCGGTGGTGTGCCAACCACAGAAATCGAAAGCCAAAAAACACAATACAATAAATTTAGATTTCAATCATCTGAAATATTTAAAGCTTACAAAGCAAATTATCACGAATTCAGAAAAACAATTACAGATAAAACTATAATAAAAAAAACTATTGAAGAAAACTCAAATGTCATTTCTACCATAGCAGATATGCAGAGAACTCTTGATAATTGGTGGCAGCATGCACGTGATGAATTCTCCAAAATAGCTGCTAAACCTAAACTTGAAGAAGATACTGAAAATAAAAAAAATAGGATTAAAGAATCAATTGTTAATTATCTTATCCTGAGTGGAAATAACATGCCCATAATTCGGCAGGAACTTATCTCTTCATTAAAAGAATGCTTAATTCCCCCAAAAGTACTCGATGAATTTCAGGTAGCCGGTGTGTTTGTAAACTGGTGGAGCAACATAAAATATGACCTAAAAACCATTGCCACCATAGGCTGGGCGCCAAGTCTTGTGCCTGGAGAGTATTTTATTGAAACATATTTTAAAGCCGAACAGCAAGCCATACAGGAAGCCGAAAACCTGATTGCAGAAAAAGAAAGTGCTTTGCAGGAAGCCATTGAAGCAGTGGATTACGAACCCGAAGAAACCGAGGAAGGGAAAGAATCCGAAGAAGCAACCGCAAAGGTGATTAAAGACTATTTAAGTGAACAGTTAAAAGTGAATAGTGAAAAGTCTGAAATTGAAAAGTTGAAAAAGGTACTGCAAAAGATTAGAAATATTGAAGATTCTATTAAGGATGCCAAAGAGAAGGTAAAAGAGTTGCAAGCTGATCTGGAAAGAAAAATTGAATATAAAATGTATGGGGTTGAGGATGCCAAAGAAGATATTAAAAACCTTTTAGCCCATACCCAAAATCGGATTGAAGAACTGGAAGCACAAGGCGAACCCGAAGCCAAAAAAGGAAAAGCGGCTTACACCAAAACCCTGAAAGCCTTGCAATCTGACAGCATGAAGATGAAAGAAAAGTTAAAAGGCTTAGACGCTTTCCTTGAAAGTATTGGCGGCATTATCACCCCCGAAGAATGCAAAACCCTGATACTGCAAAAGCACAACAGCTTGGTGCAGCAGGAATTACTTAAATACCTGAATGCGGAAAAACGGGCACTCATTGCCGATGTTGAAAAGCTTTGGGACAAATACAAAGTAACCTCGCAACAATTGGAGAACAAACGCAAAGACTCATTGGATAAATTAAATCAGTTTTTAACCGAATTAAAGTATTTGAGCTGATGGGAGAGTGGAAAACTGAAATACTGGACAAGCTGTGTACTCATATTCAATCAGGTGGGACACCTAAAAGCGACCATAGCGAGTATTATAACGGAGAAATACCATTTGTTGCTATCGAAGACATAACCTCAAGCAATAAATACCTTTTAAAAACTAAAAAGCACATTTCAGAAAAGGGTCTGAAAAATAGTGCTGCATGGCTTGTTCCTGCAAACTCGCTAATGTATTCGATATATGCAACACTTGGTTCTACATTAATAAGTAAGATTGATGCTGCAACAAATCAAGCAGTATTGAATTTAATTGTGAATACTGAAAAAGTTGATATTGAATATCTATACTACTTTCTTACTTCTTTAAAAAACCAGATTTATAAATATTCTGCTCAAACAACTCAGAGTAATCTCAATGCTGCAATTGTGAAGGCTTTTGTAGTCAAATACCCCGAATCCAAATCCGAACAAACCCGCATAGCCGAAATCCTTAGCACTGCCGACGAAGCCATTGCCCACACCGAATCTCTTATTGCCAAATACCAGCGTCTTAAAATTGGGCTTATGCAAGACCTGCTCACAAAAGGCATTGACGAAAATGGTAATATCCGCAGCAAAGAAACCCATAAGTTTGTGATTAAAAATGGTATTGAAGTCCCGGAGGAATGGGAGGTGAAAACTTTTAATCAACTATGTTCGATAATTAAGGATGGAACACATTTACCACCTAAACGAGTAACTGATGGAATTTGGCTATTAGGAGTAACGAATATTATAGTTGGTGAATGGAAGATTACAAAATCGGATACTCAAATTTCAGAAGATTTTTATAATCAGATGCACAAAAATTGGCAAATTGAAATTGGTGATGTTCTCCTAGCTATTGTTGGTGCAACTATTGGTAAGGTTACACAAGTACCTGCAGATTTCCCGAAATTTACTCTTCAGCGAAGCGTTTGTCTCCTCAGAGGTAAGAATAAAGAATTATCAAATGATTTCTTGCGACTTTTTATAGAATCATTGTATTTTCAAAGTTTATTATGGAATGAAGTTAATGTTACAGCGCAACCAGGAATCTATTTAGATACAATTGGGAAATTTTTAATAAGAAAACCTCAATTTGAAGAACAATTGATGATTGTGGATAGACTTAGTTCAATAAAAGAAACAATTGATAATTTATTAGCAAATTTAAATAAACTCCACTCCCTCAAAACCGGTTTAATGCAGGATTTGCTGAGTGGAAAGGTGAGGGTAAATATTGAATAAAATAAATATTGTGGAAATGCACACACTACTTGAGAAATTGCTCGTGGCTGGTGGTGAACAAAGCTGGCTTGAGTTTAAAAGCAATATTGGTAAACAGAATGCAAGTATCACTCCTGAGGGAGTGGGGGAATACATATCAGCTTTATCCAATGGTGCTTGCATTGCTCACAAAGAATTCGGTTATCTGGTACTGGGGATTGATGATAAAGACTTTACAGTCAAAGGAACAAATTTAAAACCAACGGAATACAAGATAGGGAATCAGGATTTTGAACTCTGGCTGAGGACTCTAATTAACCCCAAAATTAAATTTGAAATATTCCAATTTGATTATTCAGGAAAAAACATCGTTCTGTTCCGGATTCCTTCCGCTAAAGGTGAACCGGTTTATTTTCAGAAAAAACCATATATTCGTATTAATAGTCAAAAAACTGAACTGCATAATTTCCCATCCTATTTGAGAGAAATTTACAACTCGATGGAAGATTGGTCAGCAAATATTGTGGAACAGGCAAGCATTTCCGATTTAGACTCGCAGGCTTTGAAAGTTGCAAGAGCAAAATTTAAGGAAAAATCAGTAAATGAAAACTGGTATAATGAAATAGATTCTTGGGACGATATTACCTTGCTTAACAAAGCACGTATTACAATAAACGGGAAAATCACTAATACTGCCCTTATTCTACTCGGAAAGCCGGAATCCGGACATTTTTTATTGCCATCGGTATGCGAAATTTCATGGAAATTAGAAACAGATGAAGTTGCATATCAGCACTTTTCAATTCCAATGCTGCTGAATACAACCCATGTATTAAACCGCATCAGAAACGTAAAATATAAATTTTTCCCTCATAACCAGCTTATTGCCACTGAAGTAAACAAATATGAATCGCGTGTTATACTTGAAGCCTTGCATAATGCAATTGCACATCAGGATTACAGTGCTAATGCCCGTATTACTGTTGTTGAAAAGACCGACAAGCTGATATTCTCGAACAGTGGGGGTTTCTTTGACGGCGTACCGGATGATTATATTACCGGTGAACGCATACCCGAAAAATATCGCAATACTTGGCTCTCACGGGCAATGTTAAACCTGAACATGATTGATACAATGGGTTTTGGAGTTCATACAATGTATATCGAGCAACGAAAAAGATTTTTCCCAATGCCTGACTATTCCAGGTCCACAAGCGAAAAAGTTGTACTCGAAATTTATGGGCATGCTATAGACCAGAACTATTCTTTGCTACTTATGGAGCAAACAGGGCTTGACCTCACTACTATTGTTTTGTTAGACAAGATTCAGAAAAAAATGCCATTAACTCCTGATGAGATAGTGCGCCTTAAAAAACAAAGACTTATTGAAGGTCGAAAACCCAATTATCAAGTAACAGCAAAAATAGCTGAACGTACTGACGTTAAATCTGATTACATCAAAAACAAAGGTTTCGATGACCAATACTTTAAAGATTTAATCATTGAATACTTGAAGAAATTCAAGGAAGCTTCAAAAAGTGATATTTACAAATTGATATACGGAAAACTCCCCGATATTTTAGCTGAAAGCCAAAAGCAAAATAAAATCCGTAATATTATGTACTCTATGTCGAAAAGGGAACATACTATCAGGAACGAAGGCACTCAGAGATATCCCAAATGGAAGCTGGTTTTAGATAAACTTAGACAGACTTAGACAGACTTTTAGATAAACTTAGACAGATTTTTAGATAAATACAGGACATTGTTTATAATTAATATCCGGATACAAATTAGATTAAATGGCTACAAATAAAACATCCGACTATATAAGGCTCGACGAAAAAAACCACGTTGAAGAACCGTTCTTAAAGCAACTTGAAAGTATGCCCGGCATACACTGGACTGTTTTGCGTTTGGAAATGGGATTGGGGCAAACACCACAACAAACACAACGGGAAGATTTTACGCAAGTCATCATGCGCCATGATTTGGAAACTGCATTGAAAAAAATCAATCCATGGATGAATGAGCAACAGGTGTTTGAAGCTATTACAGACATTACCTCGTTTACGGGGGATAATTTATATAAAAATAATCAACATGTATTGGAATTGCTGATAAACGGAACAAAAGTGCAACATCAGACTTCCGAAGGCTTACGTTACGAACCGGTTTATTTTGTTGATTTTGATAATGCTAAAAATAATAGTTTTGTTGCCGTTTCGCAATTTAAAATCCGGATAATTGGTACTGATAAGCATATTTATCCCGACATAATTTGCTTCTTAAACGGGATTCCGGTTTCGGTAATCGAATGTAAAAGCCCACGGACAAAAGAACCTATTCCCGAAGCTATCGACCAGTTAATGCGTTATTCTGAACAACGGGATTACATTAAAGAAGGCTCAAAACCATTATTTTATTACAATCAGTTTATTGTTGCCACTTGCAGGAGCACAGCCAAATTCGGAACAGTAACAACAAGCATTGAAAAACACTTTTACCGTTGGTCCGACCCATTTCCCGATACAGTTGAAACTCTTGCAGAATATTGCAATCCGCAAAAAACATATTTCGTTGACAAGGAAGGGAACGACGATATTGGTATTCCACTCGATATCCGGACTTCGCCAAACGACCAGCAACGCCTGGTTCACGGTATGCTTAAGCCCGCAAACTTATTGAGTATTATCAGAACCTTTTCAATCTGGACAACCAACGACAATGGCGAATTAATAAAAGTGGTTGGACGTTATCAGCAGCTTCGGGCGGTTAAAAAGACGGTTGAACGACTATTAACCGGCATGAACAGAGATGAAAGAGGTGGTATAATATGGCATACCCAGGGATCAGGCAAATCTTTAACTATGGTTTTTCTGATTCGTGAAATGTACCTGCATCCTGTTTTGCAATCGTATAAAGTAGTTTTACTTACCGACCGTACACAATTAGATGAGCAAATTAAAGAAACAGCACGATCCGTTGGTTATACTATAAACGATCCCAATAGTATAACAACTTTAAAAGCGATTCTTAAAACAAATACTTCTGAAATTGTTTCGGCAATGATTCATAAATTTCAGGAAAGAGATTATCAATCAGCCTTTCCCGAGCTAAATACATCCGAAAAAGTTCTTATATTAACTGATGAAGCACACCGCTCTCAATACACAAAATTAGGAGCAAATCTTGACAGGGCACTGCCAAACGCAACTCGTATTGCTTTTACCGGAACACCCATTGCCAAAACTGAACATACTTTTGGCGATTACATAGACAAATACACCATGCGTCAGGCTATAAAAGATGGTGTTACATTGGAGATAGTTTACGAAGGCAGAACTCATGAAGCCAATGTGGACGATAAAGAAGGTGCTGACAAAAAATTTCAGGATGTATTTAAAGATTATAATGTAGGAGAACAAATTGAAATATTGGCGTATGGCACTAAGCGGGCATATCTCGAATCGGAAGAAACCATAAAGGATAAAGCCAAAGATATGCTTAGGCACTATGCAGAGCATATTTTGGCTAACGGATATAAAGCTCAGGTAGTTTCTGTTTCTAAAGAAGCGGCACATCGCTATAAAAAGGCATTTGAAGCTGCTAAAGCTGAATTATTGGAAGAATTAAAAACTGAAAACCCTTATAAAATTACCATTGAAGCTTTAGAGAAATTAGAAACTGCGGTTGTGATGTCTGATGTGGACCATAATGACCAGCCGGATTTAAAGCTATATGCCGATAGTAAAGCACGTAAATTATCCATTGCCGGGTTTAAACTAAAATTCGGAAAGACTGAAAAACTGGAAGGTTTGGCAGATGAAATGGCAAATGGAAATATCGGGATTTTGATTGTTGTTGATATGTTACTTACGGGTTTTGATGCTCCAATTGAACAAGTAATGTATTTGGACAAGGTGATTGTAAATCACAATCTTTTACAGGCAATCGCCCGTGTAAACAGAGTGTATGATGATGAAAAAAAGGTTGGTTTTGTGGTCGATTATGTTGGAATGGGGAACCACATGAAACGGGCTTTAGACGCATACTGGGAAAAGGAACAAGAAGAAATAACAGGTTGTTTGCTCGATAATACGGAATTGTTGGCTGAATTAAAAAATGCTCATGAAGCATTGAAAGAAGTATTTGAAGCAAATGGATTATCCTGTTATTCCGACCCTGATGATATCTTCAATTTGTTCTATGACGAAGATATACGCTACAATTTTACTGAGGCATTTAATCGGTTTTCAAAAGCATTGGACAATGTTTTTCCACGAAAAGAAGCATTGGACTACATCAGGGATTTAAACCGTTTTGCTGAGATTAATACTTTAGCATCACAACATTTCCGTGACCAGCGAATGAGTATGAAAGGAGTTTCTGAAAAACTTAGAAAAGTTACTGACGAATTTCTTAAATCAAAAGGCATTGAAACGAAAGTTGAACCCATCTCAATTCTTGATGACAAGTTTTTTGATAATGTAAAAGCCATTAAACGAAAAGAAACAAAGGCTGCCAGAATTGAACACGCCATTCGCGAGATTATCAATATTAACCTTGATGAAGACCCCGAATTATACGCTTCTTTTGCAGAGGAGTTAGCAAAAATTTTAACTGCATTCAGAGAAAACTGGGATGAAATTTATCGTTTGCTCGAAGAACTGAGAAAGAAAATTAGAAAAGCACAGGAAGAAGATACTAAGGGCTTAAATCGTAAAACGCAAATGCCGATTTATCGAAAGCTTAATGCATTAATATACGATAAAAAAGAGAATCCAACAGATGATGAAGTTAATAACCTTCTCATTTGGACAAAGGAAATTTACGGAATGTTAAAAATCGAATTGGCTTTAATTGGCTTTTGGAATAATCCGGCTTCTGTTGCAAGATTACGGGGCGAAATTTCTAATTACATTGCATCTGAATGTCATTCAATACCCACTGCATTCAGTAAAAGAAATGAAATAGCACAAGAGGTTTTAGCTTGGGCGAAAGATGAAAGAATTACATCAGCAATTATTTATTCAGAGGATTAAGAAATGGAAATCCAGTATTCAATAATATATTCTGAAAGAAAAACCCTTAGCATAATTATTGAAAGGGACCGTTCTGTAATTGTTCGCGCACCAAAAAATACAAGCCAAGAAGTTATTGCAAAAGAAATTGAAAAACGGAAACGCTTAATTCAGAAGAAAATTGAGCACAATCAAAAGTATCCTTTTGAAAAACAAATTAAGGAATTTGTTGCAGGTGAATCATTGATGTATTTAGGAAAGAATTACAAACTAAATATTGTAGATGAGCCAATCGACGGTGTACTTTTTGACAATAAGTTTCTGATAAGTAAAGAAAATCAAAATCAAGCCAACAAGCTTTTCAAAGTCTGGTATATAAAATCTGCAAATGAAGTAATAATTCCCAAAGCCAAAGCCCTTGCTAACCAGATTGGAGTAAAATACAATAACATCAACATCTTAGATATAAAATACCGATGGGGTTCTTGTACACCAAAAGACAATATCCATTTCAACTGGCGGCTAATTAAAGCTCCGATCACTGTTATAGAATATATAATTGTTCATGAATTGACACACTTGTTAGAATCAAATCATACACAAGAATTCTGGAATCGGGTTTCTGCTCAATTACCGAACTACGATAAAGCAAAACAATGGCTAAAAGAAAACGGACATGAACTGGAAACAGACTTTTAGAAGCCTCTGCTCAACCTGTAGTCGTTCTCAAAAACTAAAGGCTACAAGAGAGTTTTTCCCTTTTAGGACTGCTTTAGGATTACCAGTTCAACAAAACAAAAGGGGATTAATAAAGAGTCTGCAATTATCGTAAATAAGAAAAATTATAATGGAAAAACACCTGCTTAGCAAATCATCAGTTCTTTCGGGCATTCAATGTCTTAAGATGCTCTATCTGCATAAATACTTTCCTGACTTAATGGATGAAGTTTCTGAATCTCAGCAGAAAATATTCGATGCAGGAAAGTCAGTCGGAATATTAGCTCAAAATTTATTCCCCGGCGGTATTAACGCATCACCTGATGAAAAGAGGAATATTGAAAAAGATCTTTGTTTCACAGAGGAGCTAAGGAATAAAGACACTCAGGTTATCTATGAAGCAGCTTTTCAGTATAATCAGGTTCTTGTTTATGCGGATATTATTGTAAAAGAGGGAGATCAGTGGAGCATTTATGAAGTTAAAAGTTCAACCTCAGTTTCGGAAACGAACGAATTTGACGCCGCTGTGCAGTATTGGGTAATTTCAAACTGCGGTATAAATATTAAGGATATATCCATAGTTCACATTAATAACGAATATATCAGATTGGGTGATCTTGATGTACACCAATTGTTTAAGCCGGTTTCGGTTAAAGACAAAGCCCTCTCTCTGCAGTCTTATATAACGGATACAATTAATTTACAGAAGGGGATTCTAAGCAAATCTGAGATACCTGACATGCAGATAGGTCCTCACTGCTCTAATCCCTATAAGTGTGGTTTTATGGGAAATTGCTGGCAGCATATTCCCGAATATTCAGTGTTCGATATTGCCGGGTTAAGAGATAATAAAAAATATCAACTTTACCTGGACGGGATAATTAATATTGAAGACATCCCCTGTGATTTCCCTCTCAGTAAAGCTCAGCAGATTCAGGTTCATGCACACAAATCAGGAGAAAGTATTATTGATAAAGCCGGTATAAAGAATTTTCTCTCTCAGGTTAGCTATCCCGCATATTTCATGGATTTCGAAACTTTTAATCCTGCAGTTCCTTTGTTTGATAATTCCCGACCGTATCAGACAATTCCGTTTCAGTATTCTCTCCATGTGAAGAAGACAAAAGAAAGCGAACCTGAGCATTTTGAATTTCTGGCAGATGCGTCCGGTGACCCGAGAAAAAGATTTATAGAAAAACTTTTAAATGATACAGAAAAAGAAGGCTGTATTATTGTTTACAACAAAGCCTTCGAAGGAAGAATATTAAGTGAACTTGCTCAGAGTTTCCCTGAATATAAATTGCAGATTGAAGAGAGGCTCGATCGCCTTGTTGATTTAATGATTCCATTCAGGGAAAAACTCTATTACACTCCTGAAATGAAAGGTTCCTACTCAATAAAAAAGGTTTTGCCTGCCCTTATTCCTTCAATGAGTTACGACGGAATGGAGATAGGGGAGGGACAGGCAGCATCCAATGCTTTTGAGTATTTATTTCATGAAACCAATCCTGAAATCATTGCAGGCATTCGGAGAAACCTTCTTGACTATTGTAAGCTTGACACGCTTGCAACTGTCAAAATATTGGAAATATTAGAGAATAATTAATATCTTAATGACAACTAATGATGACCCATAGAACGGTTCAAATGATTAATAGTGAATGATCCAGAAATCGGAACAAGCGGAAAAATGGGAAAAGGGGATTGTCAATTAGATGAAAATTTCCATAAAGGGAAGGAGAAATTTTGCAATTCGGGTTTATAAATGAGAAATTATTTTAATTTAATTCCAAGAGGAACATATGCAAGTAAATGAACCCCTGGCAAAGTGGGGCGGAGACTGGACTGAGAAAAAACTTGACGCTTTTTCTAACTATGTCCGGGCTTATTTAACTATTATGAAAAATTATCGTCATTTTGAAACTATATATTTCGACGGTTTTGCCGGATGCGGTCAAAGAACTCAATCGGATGAAGACTCGCTTGTGCAGTACGAAATTAACTATAATGAATCCCGGGTCTATAAAGGATCTGCTGAAAGGGTTTTGAATATAAAAGAAGGTCTCTCTTTTGATCATTACTATTTTATTGATACTGATGAGATGTCTCTTACTAAACTTGAATCACGCTTAAAAGATCTCCCCCAATCTGAAGGGAAAAATTTATACTTCAGAAAGGGTGATGCTAATCATTGGTTAACTGCTTTGAGCAAATCCATGAAAAAAAATGGAACAAAGCAGCGTGCAGCATTGGTTTTCCTGGATCCTTTTGGAATGCAGGTAAATTGGGAATCAATCTCATCTTTGACTGGTACAAGGACTGATCTCTGGATTCTTGTTCCATCCGGGGTAATTATTAACCGGCTATTAGAACGCTCCGGTGAGCTAAAGCATATAGAGAAATTGAAATCCTTTTTCGGCCTCTCCGAAGAAGAAATAAAAAATGAATTTTATGTGATAAACCAGGTGGATACTCTATTTGGTGTAGAAGAAGCAGTAAATAAAGTGTTGAAACCAATTGAGAAAATTGCATATCTTTACATTAAACGTCTTAAAACTATTTGGAAATATGTTACTGATTCTCCCTTAGTCCTTGTTAATACGAAGAATATCCCTATTTTCCATTTTGTTTTTGCGTCAAATAATAAAACCGGATTTAAAATTGCAGATTATATTATAAAGAACAACTAATATGGCACAATCAAATATTGAATGGACACAGATTACATGGAACCCTGTGACTGGATGTGATAAGATTTCACCGGGATGTAAATTTTGCTATGCGGAGAGCTTCGCTAAAAGATTGCAGGGAATGGGGGTGGAAAAGTATGCTAATGGATTTAAGCTGACCCTCCATCCGGAGTCGCTTAATGACCCCTTTAAATATAAAAAAAGCAGGGTATTCTTTGTCAATTCAATGAGCGATCTCTTCCATAAAGATATACCGGTTGAATATATCCGAAGGGTTTTTAAGGTGATGAATGAAAATCCACAGCATGTTTTCCAGATACTTACGAAACGTGCTAATATTCTCCGCTATTATGATAGCGAAGGGTGGTTAGATTGGTCACATAATATATGGATGGGAGTTTCGGTTGAAAATCAGACTTTCACCGGACGCATTGACTTACTCCGCCAAACGAAAGCTAAAGTAAAATTTCTTTCATGTGAACCGCTAATCGGAGCATTGCCCGGGCTTAATTTGCATGGAATTGATTGGGTAATAGTTGGTGGTGAAAGTGGAAGAAATCCCAGGGAAATGAAACCTGAATGGGCTGAGGATATCAAGGAACAGTGCGTAAATGCCGGTGTTGCTTTCTTTTTTAAGCAGTGGGGTGGCAGAAATAAGAAAAAAGCCGGTCGCATGTTGGGCGGAAAAACCTGGAGCCAAATGCCCTCTGATTACATTGGTTTATAAATGTAAAAATGAGGACTAACTAATACCGGAAGAACAGCAAACAAAATACATACCCCCTATGTTAACTCCTATGATACCCCCCGGGAAAGTGAATTGATCAGGATGATTATTATTTGCTTGTCCGTGTAAATGAGCAGGTCTGAATTGCAGGAAATTCTTTCGGTAAAAAACACTAAATATTTCAGGGAGAGCTATCTTAAACCTGCAATGGAGGATGGAATTATTGAAATGACAATCCCGGAGAGACGAAACAATAAAAATCAGAAATACCGCTTACTCAAAGAGGACTTAAAATAAAGGAAAAATTATTAGAGAGTAAATAACCAGTGGGAAGTAAAATGTCTCAATGGCGAATAAAAAGAAACTTAAGTTGTCAAGGAATACTTGACAATTGCCCGGGCTGTTTGTTAATCCGCTACGCGGAAAGGGTGGTTTTGGAGTATCGTTTTTCTATTGATATTTATCCACTAACGGGGAAAAAACATATTCATATTTTGGATTTATAATAACCAATGATTGTAGAGACACGCCCCCCGACGGGCCCCCGATGAACCGGGACACGGCGAGACAAGCCAGCGTGTCTCTACAATGTTACACGCAAATCTGTGTAAATCCTTAAAATCCGCGTCATCCGCGTTCTATTCTTTTACAACTCCGACTGAGCAGGCTGTTGCAGTGAGTACTTTCATTCACAGTGATTGTTTTTACTTGGCGTTCCGCCGCAGGCGGATTGCGATCCGACCGAGTCGGATTGCGTTACTTTGCGTTTAAGAGCTATTTTTCGCCTAGAATACTCCATTGCAGTTAAGAAATTCATTATGTTTACGCTGTTGTTAAGCGCTTTTCTCTCTCTGCAACACCATGCTGAGTCGGAATGACAGCGAAGCCAAATGACTCCGACTGAGTCGGAATGACGGCGAAGCCAAACTTGTCCCGGCTCTGTCGGGATGACCATTTTTCCGTCTTCCATTCAGTCAGCCCCTCACAATTTCCCGATACTCTTCAAATGCCTTCTGCTTAATATATCAAACAATCCCCCCGGCATTATCCTCAATATCCTCGAACCAAGCACCGTCATCCTCGGAAACTGAATTATCCTCTTCTCCTTCTCAATCCCCCTGATAATTATCTTCGCCCCCTTCTCCACCGGCATAAGAAATGGCATCTTGAACTCATTCTTATCCGTCATGGGTGTACGCACAAATCCCGGCTTTACCGTTATCACTGTTATCCCCTGCAAATACAATTCATTCCTCAGACTCTCCAGATAAATTGTAGCCGCCGCCTTACTTGCACAGTAATAACCGCTTCTCGGAAAACCCCTTCCGTCCGCCAGACTCGATACCCCTGCAATTATTGAATCCCTCTTGATTAGCGAATTATTCAGCAGTTCTTTTACCATATTAAAAAGCCCGAAAACATTCACCTCAAATGTTTTTATCCCCTTTTCAATTTCCTGTTCCCCTTCCACCGTCCTGAAACTCACTCCGGAATTAAGCAGCGCAAGATTCACCTCATTATATTTCTCCGCCACTTCCTTTAATATCTTCCCCACCTCATCCGCGCTGCTCACATCACACTGAAAAACCAGCGCCTTACTCCCGTTTCCCTTTATTTCCGAACTCAGCTCCTCCAACAGCTCCCTTCTCCTCGCTATCAAAATCAGCCGGTTATCATATCTGGATAATTGTCTGGCCACTTCCCTCCCTATACCTGTCGAAGCTCCCGTTATCAGAATAGTTTTATTTCTCAGTTCCATTTCTCACCACATTTAAAATTATCTTTTATTTATTCAGGAATTATAATATTTTGTATAATTGATATATAAAAATACTCATAATTATGTTTCTATTCACATATAAATCGAGCCGCTGAGATGGGAGATATCGTCTTCTGGGCTATCATAAGGACTTTCATCCTTATTCCCGTCATCTGGCTCCTCAGAAACTGGCTGGACTATACTTTCTGGTGGACTTTCTCCTTTATGCTGATTTATGGCGTCATCGTTCATCCGATTGTAATTCAGTACAACCATTTTCTCGAAAAAAACAAAAAAGTGCTCGATTCCACCCTCTGCTCCACTTGTAAACACTTCGACAAAACTGCTGTCCTCTGCCTCAAACTCGACGAACACCCCACTACCCACTACCTCCCCTGCGACGGAATAGACTGGGAACCCATTTCCTCCTCCGAAGACTAAATTTCTATCCCCGCACCATAATAAAATAGCCCCCTTTCCTCTCCCAAATCCCTTTTTCCATCCCAAAAAATCATACCCTTCACCGACACACCCAAAATCCGGCTCTTATATTTCCTTTCCTTTAATATATAGTCATAGTAAAGCCGTGATAAAGCCGTGGTAAAGCCGTACTAAAGCCGTGGTAAAGCCATGCTTACTTCGATCTGAATTCAACATAAAATTCTCCCAAAATCAATAAAAAATTATCTGATAACTCTCCACTTAAAGACTCATCCCTTTTCACAACATTTCCTTCCAATACCGTAAAAAATCCCTTCACTTTTCACATAATCAAACCTGAAACCTTTTCCTCATCACTTCATCCAACCACCAGAAATTAATAAAAATAATCGAGGAAAAATGAACAATCACGTTATTGAAGGAACAGACGCTAACTTTGCTCAGGAAGTTCTGCAATCTGAACTCCCTGTTTTAGTGGATTTTTGGGCACCCTGGTGCGGTCCATGCCGTATGGTCGCCCCGGTAATTGATGAAATTGCCAAAGAATACGATGGAAAACTTAAAGTCGTTAAAATGAATACTGACGAAAATCAGTACACAGCTTCACAACTTGGGATCAGAAGTATACCGACTATTGGTATTTTTAAGAGTGGAAAACCGGTGGATGCAGTTATTGGTGCTGTCCCGAAACAACACTTGGTTGACAAAATTAAACCCCATTTAGCCTAAAAGTCCTCTGTCCGCACTCAGGCGGACATTGAATAAGTACAATAAAGCCGGTTCGCCGGCTTTTTTTATTTCTCGAAATCGTAATAGGTTAGCCTTATAAGCTCAGCCATTGCCAGCTTGTAATCAATCAGTGCATTCAGACTGTTCGTCTTGGCATCCGTCAGTCTCAACTGCATTTGTGAAAGGTCAAAGCTTGTGATGGTTCCCGACTGAAACCTTGCATAGCTTATGTCGTAACTCTTCTGTGCCAGTTCCACACTCTTGCTCAGCACCTCTACTCTTGCCCTTGCCGACGAGATCTTATTGATCGCCGATATTATCTCCCTCTTGACCTCCTCCTTTTCATTCATAAGTCCCAGCTCTGCCTGTTTCAGATTTGCCCTTGCCGATTCCACTTCCAGCTTGCTCTTTCCCCAATCCCATACCGGAATAGACAGCGTCAGGTTGACACTCCTGTCATCAGCGAACTTATGAAAAATATCCTCAATTTTGTCATCATTTTTATTAATTCCGTAATTTGCTGTTAGTAAAGCGGAAATATTCCCCCTGTAATCCACTTCGTCAACTGTCAGTTCATTCAGCTTGATATCTGCCCCTGCATTCAGTATTTCCGGTCTGTTCTGTAATGCTTGCTCGGTAGCAAAGGTCACATCCACGTCAATAGGCTTGAATTCCACCTCCGCAACTACGTCTATATCCTCATCCAGCGGTAATCCTATAAGCAGCTTAAAATTATCCTTCGCCTCTGAAAGACTCACCTTGGCATTAAGCAGTTCATTCCTTCCTGAGGTCAGGTCCAGCTCAAGTTGCAGCGCTTCAACTTCTGCCACCAACCCTGCTTTGAATTTATTAAGCGCTTTCTCATAAGACAAACTTACCTGATTGACTTTTTCCTCCACTATCTCCACATTCTTCTTCGCCTTGAACAGCTGGAAAAATCGCTGCTTCACATTATAAACTATATCCTGGGTCGCCCTGTTGTAATTCCTTTCCGACCTCTCAAGATTAATCTCCGCCCTCTCAAGACTTGCCCTCAGTGAATTAAAAGCAAATAACGGCTGCCTGAATCTCAAACTCAGATTTGAATAATAATCCCGGAACGTTCCGATTGTCTCGCTGAACTGCTCCCTGCCGAATATTGACCCCACTAACGAAAATGAACCGTTAGTAAAAGGTATCGGTTGGGTAAAGTACAGTCTGCTCTCCAGTACCGTCGAACCAATCTGAAAAAACTGTTCGCTCTGCGTATCCGGATTGAACTGACTCTTCAGACTTCTCGAGTATCTCGGTATATCAAACTCCAGATTTACCGAAGTCATTAAACCCGACCTTATTGACTCAAGATTCCGCTTTGAACTCAGCAGCGAAAGTTCTGCGGACTTTATACTATAACTCTGCTCCAGTGCAATATTTATTGACTCCTCTAAACTAAGTACCCTCTGTGCATATCCGCTTACGCACCAAGTAATTACCATCAATATAAAAATCTTTCGCATAAATCAATCTTCCTGAACTTTATTCATACCTCAATGACTCAATCGGATTCTTGTCCGCGGCTTTCTTTGCAGGATAGATCCCGAACACAATCCCCGTGGCTACGGATACCGTAAAGGCAAGAATTACCGATATCGGCGAAACAATAGTGTTCCACTCCGCATATGTCGAGATTGCAGCTGTTAATATGAATCCTACAAGGATGCCTAAAACTCCCCCCAGTACACTGATCGTTACCGCCTCGGATAAAAACTGCAGCAGTATATCATTCATTGTTGCCCCAACAGCCCTTCTCACTCCAATTTCCCTTGTTCTTTCTAAAATATTAGCCAGCATTATATTCATAATACCAATCCCCCCAACCAGCAGCGATATCCCTGCTATCGCCCCCATAACTATATTGAATATCCTCTGGGTTTTCTGCTTCTGCTCAAGCAATTGCTCCGGTAGCACAATCTCATAATCCTTTACCCCGAAGTGCCTTCTGTCCAGAATTCTTCCCGTTAGTGCCGCAATTTCCTTCAATCGCTCGGATTTGTCAACCTTTACAATTATCTGATCCAGCGATACCCGGTCGCTTTGCCTGATTATGTCGTCTTCATTCGTGATCGTCACATTCCCCCTTACGACAAAGTTTGGATCAACTTCAACTTTCGTAAATTTGTAAAGCATTGTATTCAGAGGTATATATATATCCTCATTGAAATTTCGAATCCCGAAACTCTGTGATCCCGCTGATGATACACTCTTAGGCGCAACAACCCCTATAATCGAAAACCACATCTCCCCGATCTTGATTTTTTTATTCAGCGGACTTTCATACTTGAACAATCTCTCCTTTACTCCAGATCCTATCACACATACGTTCGCTCTTAGCTCCTGATGATACTCCTTGAAAAAGGTCCCCTCAACCAGCTTGGAATTGAATGTCATTGGGTACCCGGTCGAGGTCCCGGTTATCACATTCTGACTTAAATTTGATTTATACATTACGCCGTGTTTGCTCTCCCTCACCGGAGTAATGATCTGTATGTCAGGTGCTATTGCTTTAATCGCCTCAAGGTCCTTTGTAGTTAATCCTAAGGAGTATGAAGCTTTCGAAC
>Ga0116156_10000235_pt1 | contig 61401 bp, 58 predicted proteins | sample AD_UKC045_MetaG_FD_89891 | JGI IMG/M metagenome (GOLD analysis project Ga0116156, IMG submission 89891) | Active sludge microbial communities of municipal wastewater-treating anaerobic digesters from USA - AD_UKC045_MetaG | ecosystem: Engineered > Bioreactor > Anaerobic > Digestate | place: USA...
AGTCTGCCGCGTTCTGGAATGCGACTTCAGCCTGCGCGAGACCCTGCATGCCGACGCCGAGGCGCGCTTCGTTCATCATGACGAACATGGTGCGCATGCCCTTATGCTCCTCACCAACGAGGTAGCCGGTCGCGCCTTCGTAGTTCATCACGCAGGTAGCGTTGCCGTGGATGCCCATCTTCTCTTCGAGGCCGCCGCACTGGAACGTGTTGCGTGCGCCCAGCGAGCCGTCAGCATTCACAAGGAACTTCGGCACGATGAAGAGCGAGATGCCCTTGATGCCTTCAGGTCCACCCTCAATGCGCGCGAGCACGAGCTGGATAATGTTCGGCGCGAGATCCTGCTCGCCGCCCGAGATCCAGATCTTCTGGCCGGTGATCTTGTAGCTGCCGTCAGATTGCGGAACAGCCTTGGTGCGGATGAGCCCGAGATCGGTGCCGCACTGCGGTTCGGTCAGGTTCATCGTGCCGGACCATTTGCCCGTCATCATGTTGGGCAGGTACATCTTCTTCTGCTCGTCCGAGCCACCCGTCTGGATGGCTTCGGCAGCGCCGCGGGTAAGGCCCGGATACATGGAGAACGCCATGTTCGCGGACGAGCACATTTCCAGGAACGGCATTGAAACGACGCGCGGGAGCCCCTGCCCGCCCCACTCCGGATCAGCAGAGATAGCCATCCAGCCGTCATCCGACATTTGCTTGTAAGCTGCCGCGAACCCCTTGGGGGTAGTCACAGAGCCATCGGGGTTGCGTTTGCAACCCTGCTTGTCACCGATCGCGTTCAGCGGCTGCAGAACTTCGCTGGCGAACTTCGCGCCACCATCAAGCACCGCGTCGATGACGTCGGCCGGCGCATCGGCAAATCTTGGGAGATTTGAATAGCTCCCGATCTCAAGCACTTCATTGAGCAGGAACTTCATGTCCCTGAGCGGCGCCTGATACTTGGGCATTGATCCTCACCTCGGTTTTGCCGCCGCAATCACGCGACTATGACTCCGGAAGCCGAGCTTCCGGGGTCATATCACCATGCGGTGTTCCGTCGAGCCTGACTTTGCGTCAGCTGTCGAGATGCGCAGCGTCGCCGTCAAGTCCGGCGCGGGCTACGCGCTCGTACGCGCGGGCGGATTGCTCCACCTCCGCGCTCGGTCCAAGTTCCTGCAACTTCTCCTCGGCCCAGCGCACGCCCTTGTTGAGCGTTTCGAGAGCCGCCTCGATGTCCTCGCGTTGCTTTTCCAGATTCTTGATCTGGTCGCGGGACTTCTTGAGCGAAAGCTTCAGCTGAGCGCGATGCCCCTCAAGCGTGTAGAGGTCGAGGATTTCGCGGATGTCGGACAGTGAGAACCCAACGCTCTTGCCCTGAAGAATGAGTTTCAGGCGAGCACGGTCCCGTATCGAGTAGACGCGATTCAAGCCGTCGCGTGTTGGTGAGAGCAAGCCTTTGTCTTCGTAGAAACGTAGTGCGCGCGGCGTGACCTGAAATTCACGCGCAAGTTCGCTAATCGTGTACGTCTTCAATCTCTGCCTCCCGTTTCGTTTTTCTTTTGCTCCGTGGGTGAGCACGGGCCGCGCCTTTTAATTAACGCTCAGTAATACGTAACGGCACGTGCCCCTTAGGTCAATTGACTACCGAGGCGGATCGTCGCGGGCTTCGAAATTAACGTTTAAAGCCCGTTAACCGTATTCCGAACAACTGGTCGGAGGTGCGGGCGTATCACAGGCTCCCGCATCGATTCGGAGCCGCGATGACCCAGGGACCCTGGAGCGTTAAAGGAATTGACCCGAAAGCGAGGGAACTCGCTCGGGAACGTGCGCAGCGTCAGGGTGTGACGCTGGGCCAATATCTCAATTCCCTTCTGCTGGAGACGGATTCCGCCCCTGTTTCCGAGATCAACCTCGGCGATTCCCTGCCCCGTCCTGCCAGCATCTCCGACGATCACGACTTGCGTCGTATGTCGCAGGAAATCGACCAGCTGGCGCAGCGGCTGGAAGCATCAACCTCGCGTTCCGCCCGCACAGTGGCGGGAATCGACAAGTCGATTCTCGGCCTCATGGGCAAAGTCGATTCCTCCGGGAAGGCTCAGTTGCACGCCCTTGAGCGCGTCACCCGCGCCCTTGGTGAGATCGAAACCACTCAATCCGCCCTACGCTCGCGTATCGACACGCTTGAGTCGGGCGCTAGCAGCTCGCCTACGCTCGATGCGCTCAAGACCCTCGAAACATCGCTCGGCAGGCTGTCTGATACCGTTCAGTCGCGCGTGCAGGACCAGGACGATTTCCGCACGCTGTTCGACGAGAAGGTTGGTCAGGTCGCCTCGAAGGTCGACGACGTCGCCCGTTCGGTCGATGCAGTCGTCAGCAACGCCATCCGCACCAACGCCGCCGGCATTACAGGCCGCGTCGATCAGATCGAAGAGAAGATGTCGACGGTCGAACGTCGCATCGAGGCGGGCATCAACAAGATCAGCGACGCAGCCTCGCGCTTTGAGCTGTTCGAGAACAAAGCCGAACGCGCCGTTGGCGACACGACCTGGCGCATGGAACGCGCACTTGAGACAACGCTCGATCGTTCGCGCGCGATGTCGAAGGAGGTTCTCAACCGCGTTGATGGCATCGAGGAAAAAACGCGCGAGGCGATGACCAGCCTGGGCGATGCAGTTGCCCGCATCACAGACCGCCTCGGCCGCGCCGAACGCAAGAGCGACACGGCAATGGGCGTTCTCGAACGCGCCATTACCGATATTGACGAACGCGTACACAAGAACAGCAATCGCAATAACGCCGAAGATTTCGCGCAACTGCAATCTACCTTCCAGAAGCGTCTGGACAGCCTCGCCGAAGATCTCTCGCGCCCGATCCACGCCGTTCGCGCCGATGTTGAGCGTCGCCTCGAAGAAGCAGCGCGCACCAACAACCCTGAGAAGATCGAGCGTCTCGAGCGCACGATCCGCCAGCTTCAGGAGCAGGTGCAAGTCGCTGAAGCGCGCCAGGCAGACGCCGTCGAAGCGATGAGCTCGCAGGTCGATCGTCTGTCGCGCGCAGTCGATGATCGCCTGCGCACGGTCGAAGCCAAAGGCGACCAACGCTCCATCGACGATGTGCGTCGCGAAATGGCGCGTCTGGCCGATACGATCGATGCTCGCCTGGACAGTGTTGAAACGTCGGGCCGCACGACGCAGGAGACGCTTGGTCGCCTCAACACCGTCATGGACGACAAGCTTCAGGCCCTCGAAAAGCGCAGCGCCGGCGCCATCGACGCCGTGGGAGAGCAAGTCGCACTCGTCGCCGAACGCCTGCAACAACGCCATGATGAAAGCGTTCGTCGCCTCTCGGATCGCATCGCGGAGACCGCGGCTTCCGAACGTCCAATCGACAATGGCGAAGTCGAACGCCTTGCCGATCGCTTGGACGAACGCGTCAAGGAAAGCGAACGCCGCAGCGCCGAAGCCATCGGCCAGATCGGCGAACAGGTCGCGCGCGTAGCCGACCGCCTGCAGACACAGCACGCTGAATCCCTGCGCGCCTTCGAAGCCCGCCTGGCGGACTCAGGCCGCAACTACGAAAACAAGCTCACCGACGTTCTGTCTGAAGTTCAGCGCCGCATGGAAGAAGTCGGCGACCAGTCGACTGCCTTCCTCGCACCGATGCAGAAAACCGTTTCGTCGCTGGCGCGCCGTCTCGAAGGCCTCGAGGATACGCGCCGTGATGCAGTCCCAGTTTCCGAAGTCACGCGCGACATTCCGGTTGTCACCGACGACTATGTCATTCTCGATGATGGGCCGACTGCCGATGCAGCAGGCATTGTGGTCGCGCCGGCGGCGCTTGCCGCTGTCGAACTGGCGGACTCCGTCGAGGCCGACACCAACGACGTCGTTGGCGTCGAACCGCCCCCCTTCGATCGCAAGACCGATCCACGCGATTCTCATCTCTTCTCGGAAGAAGCAGCGCCCGTTGCGCCCCCTGCTCCGCCGCCAGCTGGTGAAGTAGCCAGCAGTATCGAAGACCTGCTTGAAGCTGACGACGAACTGCTCGGCCCCGTTCCGGCTGGCGAATTCGTTGCCGATCTGCCATCCGATGACAGCCGCGAGAAGCTCTCGGGTGGCTACCTCGAAGAAGCTCGCCGCGCCGCTCGCCAGGGTCGCCGCATCGATCCGGTCGTCGCCAAGAAGGGCATCGGCAAAGGTCCGTTGATCGCTTCAGGCGTTCTCGCAGTTGCTGTCGCCGGCGGCGCGGCCTTCACGGTTATGCGCGGCAAACAGGAATCGCAGGGCGATGACTTCGCCAAAGTCGATCCCGCAGCGCCGACCGAGGCGGCTTCGGCTCCGGGTACGGCTGACGATGTGCTGTTCAGCGAACACACGGCTGAAGCCGGAGCGAACACGCCGGCTGCCAGCCTTTCGGCGACCGAACTCTTTGATGAACCGCAGGCTGCAGCTGCCGCGACGCCGGTTCCGGCTGCTGCTGCGCCTACAGCCCCGTCCATCAAGTCCACGCCGGCAAAGGTTGAACCCGCTGCCGCCGCGCCTGCTACGACTACCGCGTCCCTGTCTGACGCCGTCAGCAGCGGCGATCCGGTTGCGTTGCATGATCAGGCGCTCGAACTGCTTCAGGGTGGCGAGAAGGCAAAAGGCGTCCAGATGCTCAAAGACGCGGCAAGCCGTGGCCTCATCATGGCCGACTATCGCCTCGCAAAACTCTACGAGCGCGGCGAAGGCGTTCCGCGCGATATGGCAGCTTCACGCTCGTGGACCGAGAAGGCAGCTGTCGGCGGCAATGTGAAAGCCATGCACGATCTCGCCGTCTTCTACGCCGAGGGCGACGCTGGCCCGCAGAGCTATGCCGCAGCCGTCGAATGGTTCCGCCAGGCGTCCGATCACGGCCTCGTCGATAGCCAGTACAACCTCGCGGTTCTGTACGAGCAAGGCCTCGGCCTCAGCCAGGACAAAAACGAAGCCGCCTACTGGTATGAGGTTGCTGGCCGCGCCGGCGATCAGGATGCCGGCCGCCGCGCCCGTGCCCTCATCGGCGAAATGCAGCCGACGCAGGCAGAAGCCATCAAGCGCAAGGCCCGCGCTTTCGCGCCAAAACCGGGCATTCCCCGCGCCAATGGCGAGTTCGGCGTGCGTGCATGGGATGTCGCCTCGCCCGCACAGATCACGGAAGCCCAGAAACTGCTCTCGAAGCTCGGCTTCTCCGCTGGCCCGGCCGATGGCCGCATGAACACGCGTACCGCCGAAGCGATCCGTCAGTTCGAGCGCAACAACGACATGCCCGTAACCGGCCAGGCCAGCGTCTCGCTGGTTCGCCAGCTCCGGATTGCCGTGAACGCCTCTCAATAGGCTCCACCTGCCCACTTAACCACGATATCGGCCCCAGATCAGCTTTTGGGGTCGATTTGGCATGATATGATGCCTCCAGGCCGCTTCCGGCGTGCGTTTCACGCGCGTAGAACTGCTCAATGCTGATTCACCTCCCCATCGCTCAGATCGCGGTCGACCCGCTGATCCTGATTGCGATCGGTGGGCTGGTCGGTTTCCTCTCAGGCCTGTTCGGTGTTGGCGGCGGCTTCCTGCTGACACCGCTGCTGATCTTCTACGGGGTCCCGGCGGCCGTGGCTGTTTCCACCCAAGCCAATCAGGTGCTGGCGACATCCATCGCTGGTGTTTCGGCCCATTGGCGCGAGCGACAGGTCGATACGCGGCTGGGAACTCTGATGCTGATGGGCGGCCTCGCTGGCTCCACTGTCGGGGTTGGGGTGTTCAGCCTGCTCAAATATTTCGGCGTGGTCGATGCAACGATCGCCGTCCTCTACATCGTCTTCCTGGGCGTGATCGGCGGCCTGATGGCGTGGGAGAGCGTTGGCGCGCTTGGCGGCCAGGGCGGAGATCCGGGCAGGCGCACGCGATTGCGCGTCTGGATGCGCACCCTGCCGATGAAACGGCGCTTCCCGCGCTCGGGTCTCTATATCTCGATCATTCCCCCGATCTGCATCGGCTTCTTCGTCGGCGTTCTGGCTGCTGTGCTGGGTGTTGGCGGCGGGTTCATTCTGGCGCCTGCGATGGTCTATCTGCTCGGCGTACCGACGCGGGTGATGGTCGGCACATCGCTTTTCCAGATCATCTTCCTCACCGCCTACGTCACCTTCCTGCAGGCGACGTTCAACGGCACGGTCGATCTCGTGCTCGCCGCCGTACTGATGCTCGGCGGCGTGATCGGCGCGCGCTATGGCGCCATGGCCGGCCGCAAACTCAAGGCTGCACAACTGCGCCTGCTGCTCGCGCTGCTGGTGCTCGGAATAGCCGGCCGTCTTGTCTATGAACTCTACGTGGCTCCCGTGCCGGAATACCGGCTCGAGGCGGCGTCATGAGTTTGCGCCTCGTCGCCTTCGCCATGCTTGCGCTGCTGACACCCATGGCGTCAGCGCAACGCCTTGAAGGACGTGACCGCCCCTTCATGGCGGCGGGACTGGCCGAAGACACGGTCGAGGTGAAGGTCAATTACAGCGGCTCTCGTATCGTTCTGTTCGCCACCGCGCCTCAGCCGGAAAACGAGACGTCCGGCATGGCTGTCGCCCTGATCGGCCCGATGGCGCCTCAAAAAATGATCCGACGCACCGCAGCAGGCGATCAGACCATCGAGTTCGTCGCAGCTCCCTTGGTGTTCGCCGTCGGCGCCGAGCCCCAGGTCGCCGCGAGCGTGCCGCTCGAAGTCATGGTCGATGCCGGGCTGAATGCACAGGCATCCGCCATGCCGCGCGCCAACCAGCTTATGTCGCCAGATCTCAACGACTGGCGCGCGGCGTTCGTGAACCTGAAAATGGAGCAGGGTCTCTACTCCTTCAGCGACACGACGATCGAGCGCCTCGATGGCGGATTGCGCCGTGCGAAAATCCACCTGCCGATCAACGCCCCGCCGGGCGAGTACCGCATTCGCGCCGTTTCATTCCGCAATGGCGCCCCCGTCGGCGAAAGCGAGCAGGTGCTGACGCTGGTGCGCAGCGGTCTCGACGCGACACTGTTTGATCTCTCGCGCCAGCACGGCCTGATCTACGGCTTCGTCGCGGTGCTTCTCGGCGTAGGCGTCGGCGGAATTGCCGCCTGGCTCGGACGGAAATAGTCAGCCCGCTGCGCGCAACGTATCCGCCACAAGGCGCTCACCCGACGCGAGATAAACACCGTCCCGGCCCATCACGGCTGCGAACACGCAGTCCGGGAACAGCGCGTCGAATGCAACATCGAGCAGATTGAGGCCACCCGTAAGCGCGCCATAGGCCGGCATCACCAGACGCTCGCCATCTGTCGCGAAACAGCGCGCTCGCACAGATCGCCCGGCTCGCCCCGCCACACGCGCGCACGGGTGCAGGTGGCCCGCAACCTCGCCGGGCGCCACGCCATGCGTCGGCTCATGCCGGAATACCAATGCGCCGAGCTTCAATTCGCTTGCCATCCGACCACCCAGATCTTCGGGCGGTTTGGGATCGTGGTTGCCCTCGATCCAGACCCAGTCACAAGCCGACGTCATCGAACGTACAAGCGCCACATCATCTGTCGCCATTCGCGGCCTTGCGCCACGATCATGAAAACTGTCGCCAAGCGATATGACCGTCGTTGGGCTCAAGCCCTCGACCAGGCGCGCGATGCGCAACAGCGTCGCGCGCGTATCATATGGCGGCAGCATCTGGCCGCGTGACGCGTAGGATGATCCCTTCTCAAGGTGCAGGTCAGAAACGACCAGCACGCCCGCATCCTCCCACCACAGCCCACCGCAAGGCATCAGGCGCAGGCGCTCGCCCGCGACCTCAAAGCCGAGATCGCGCGTGGCTTTTTGCTGGGGAAGGGCCCGGGACATTACGCAGACGTTGAACAACGCCGTCCCCGCCGTCAACGGCGCACGCTCAGTTGAACGCGTGAGGCCTTTCGCCGCCGGAAATCGCGGCTGGTTTCAGAAAATAGCCGGTTTGCGGGGGAAACGATCATGCGTTACGTCGAGCGAATACTCTGACCAATTCGACCGAATGTCATAACAGCGCCAACGATGTTGACGGCGGAGCAAGTTAGCTCATCGCGTCCCGCACCAGATCATCCTCTGCCTCGCGCAGGATGGCCTCGGCTGCATCGCCCGAGAACACCGGCTCCTTGCCGATCTCCAGCATGACCGGCACGGCAAATGGCGAGATCTGATCCAACTTCGAATGCACGATCTTGCCCTTGATGCGCTTCAAGGCGTCGGCGAGCCGGCGGATATCCAGCAAGCCGTCGCCGGCATCCTGTCGCGCCGCCTGCAACAGCAGATGATCCGGCTCGTGTGATCGCAGCACGTCGTAAATCAGATCAGTCGAGAATGTGATCTGACGCCCGGTCTTCTCGTGCTTCGGCATACGCCGCTCGATCAGCCCGGCGATCAGTGTATTATTGCGGAAGGTCCGCTTCATCAAGGCGCTTTCTTCCAGCCAAGCATCCAGATCATCGCCCAGCATATCCTCGGCGAATAGCTGATCCAGATCCTCGCCACGCATGTCTTCCAGCGCCCAAACCGACAGCGCGTATTCCGACGCCACGAACCCAAGCGGTTTCAGCCCCGCGCGTTCCATCCTGCGCGTCAGCAACATGCCCAGCGTCTGGTGCGCCAGCCGCCCCTCGAACGGATAGCAGACGAGGTAGTGCCGGTCCCCACGCGGGAACGTCTCCACCAGCAGCTGGTCAGCCTCCGGAATGATCGACTTGCGTTCCTGCACCTCGATCCATTCGCGCACCTGATCGGGAAGGCGTTGCCAATTCTCGCGATCGTGCAGAATACGCCGCACACGATTGGCGAGGAATGTCGTCAATGGAAACTTCCCGCCATTGTAGGTCGGGATGGCGGGGTCGGGATCGTAGGTACGCGTCACCAGCGCGTCCGTGTCCGCCATGCCCTCGAACTTCAACACCTCGCCAGCAAACAGGAATGTGTCGCCCGGCGTCAGCATCTCGAAGAAATACTCTTCCATCTCGCCAAGCTTGCGGCCCGGCCGCATCAACCGCTTCGCTTCCGCTCCACCGCGATAGAAGCTCACCAGACGCACTGAGATCATCGGGTCCTCGATGATCGTGCCGATATTCATCCGATGCTGCCGCCGTACATCGTCATTGCGCGCCCGCCAGACGCCATCGGGAAACTTAACGATCCGCCGGAAGCGATCATATGTCTTCAGCGCATAGCCGCCCGTCGCCACCAGATCGACAACACGCTCCCATGTCTCCCAGTCGAGATCCTTGTAAGGCGCCGCCACCTTGATCTCGTCGTATAGTTTGACGCCATCGAAGCCATCGCCACAGGCGCGCCCCATCACATGCTGCGCCAGCACATCCAGCGCGCCGCGCCTCGGACCAGGACCATCCAGTTCGCCAGCCGCCACGGCCTCCACGGCTGCGCGGCATTCCAACACCTCGAACCTGTTCGACGGCGCCAGCAGCGCGCGGCTCGGCTCGTCCATCCTGTGGTTCGACCGCCCAATCCGCTGGATCAGACGTGACGACCCCTTCGGTGCACCCATCTGCACAACCAGATCAACATCGCCCCAGTCGATCCCGAGATCCAGCGTCGAGGTACACACCACGGCCTTGAGCTTCCCCGCCGCCATGTGCGCTTCGACCTTGCGTCGCTGCTCAACATCAAGAGAGCCGTGGTGCAGGGCGATCGGCAGCGCGTCTTCGTTCACACGCCACAGTTCCTGAAATGTCATCTCCGCCTGGCTACGCGTGTTCACGAACACCAGCGACATCTTCGCGGCCTTGATCGCCGCATAGACCTCGCGGATATTGTGACGTCCCGTATGCCCCGACCACGGAATGCGCGCCTCGCTCTCGAGCACCGAGATATTCGCGCTCGCGCCGCCCTGATGCCGAATGATTGGCGTATCCGGCCCCAACCACCGCGCCAGCGCATCCGGATCGCGAACCGTCGCAGACAATCCGATATGCCGCGCCGCCGGCGCCCATTTACGCAGAGTGGCGAGGCCCAGCGCCAATAGATCACCTCGCTTTGACTGCGCGATCGCATGCACCTCGTCCACGATCACGGCGCGCAAGTCGGCAAAGAACCGTCCTGCATGTTCCGACGCCACCAGCAGAGCCAGCTGCTCCGGCGTGGTCAGCAGGATATCCGGCGGCTTCGCCCGCTGCCTCTGCCGGCGCGACGTGCTCGTATCGCCCGTCCGCGTCTCGACCGTCAGGCCGAGCTGCATCTCCTCAACCGGCGACATGAGATTGCGCGCCACGTCCGTCGCGAGCGCCTTCAGTGGCGAAATGTAGATCGTGTGCAGAGCCGGATGCACCCGCGGCGGCGCATCAGCCAGCTCGATCAGGCTGGGCAGGAACCCCGCCAGCGTCTTGCCGCCACCCGTTGGGGCGATCACCAGTCCGCCTTGCCCCCGCTGCGCCGTCTCGATCAGCCCCGCCTGATGGGGTCGCAGGCTCCATCCACGCGAGGCAAACCACGCCGCAAAGCGCGGCGGCAGCAATGTCATTGCTGTCTGATCATCAGCCATAACAACAAGATAGGTGCTCCAAAGCGGTCTGTCCCGCCTTGGCTAACCCAGCTTAACCTTTTGTTGGCCATAAGGGCGGAAACTCCCTGCTCATGACCGTTTCCATTCGCGCATCTTTGCTGCTCAGCGCGTTGGCGATGGCGGCCCTGACGGCCGCATTCGTCGATCCGCCGGAAACATCCAACGACACCAAAACGCCCGCACATCCCGCCCACTGGTCCTATGGCGGCGAGGGCGGCCCCGAGCACTGGGCTGAACTGGCACCCGACAACAAGGCATGCTCAGCCGGCTTCCAGCAATCCCCGATCGACCTAAAAGGCGCGATGACAGCCAATGTCGACGCGCCCCATCCGCGCTGGACTGCGGCGCGTGGCGGCCTGATCGTCAACAACGGCCACACCATCCAGGTCGACGTCAGCACCGGCGGCAGCATCGCGCTCGACGGCAAGGATTTCGCCCTCAAGCAGTTCCATTTCCACCATCCGTCCGAACATACGATCGACGGCAAGCAGTATCCGCTGGAAGTTCACTTCGTGCACGCGGCCAAGGATGGCGATCTCGCTGTTGTCGGCGTGATGTTCGCTGAAGGCGAAGCCAACACGAACCTCGATGCAATCTGGGCGACCGCGCCAGCGCGTGAAGGCAAGGCCGCGATCGCCTTCGAAATCGACCCGTCCAAATTCGTTCCGGCCAAGAGCTCCGCTTACCGCTATGAAGGCTCACTCACGACGCCACCTTGCTCCGAGACTGTGCACTGGACAGTAATGGCTCAACCGCAAACGGTCTCTGCAGGTCAGGTCGCAGCTTTCTCGAGCCTGTTCCCGTGGAACGCACGTCCGGTGCAGCCGCTGAACCGCCGCTACGTCCTCAAGACGTCGGGTTGAGCTTCCAGCGCGACGCGCGCCACAACCACGGCACGACGGCAAACACGATCACGCCGAACACCGTCAGGCCGATCAACACATAGTTGAATACGAACTGGAATGTCGGGAACTGGGTCCAGTTCACGATGAGTGTCGCCACCATGGTCAAGACACTCATCGCGAGCCCTATACGTGGCCGCGTCAGAAGCATCCAGAAAACCACCAGATCGACAAGGCAGATGCCGTACCAGAACCACGGCGCCCAACTTGGGGCGGGACCATAGTACCAAACGTCGCCATGCATCGCGACCCAACCGATATGGCTCACGGCGCCAAACACGAAGCCCCAGGCCAACCAGATGCGGACATGATCCGCACGGCTCATCTCCTTGCGCCAGGCCTCATTGATCCGGCGCAAGAATTTCATGCCAACAGTTTCTTGAGCTGCGCATAGTCCGCTTTCGAGTTGTGCCGTTTGTCCATCGGCACCTCGGCAAGCAAGACAATCTCAATCGCGCCCAATCCATCCGCACGCTTCTGCAACGCCGCCTTGTCCAACCCGTCTCCCGATAGCGCCAGCTTCGCACGGCCATCGCCTGCAAGAAGCGCCGCCTGCCGCACGCCCGGCCAACTCAACGCCGCCGTCTCGACAGCAAAGGGAAACAGACCGCCCGCAGCAGCCTCATGACGCCCCAGCAACCACAGCCGCCCCTTGGCATCGATCCGCGCAGCGTCGCCAGTGCGATGCCACAACTTGCCCGCGCTGATCGACTTGGTCGACCTGTCGTCCGCCGGATCAAGATAGCCGCGGTTCACATGCTCGCCCGCAACAAACACTTCGTTGTCGCGCAGCTCGACATCGATCTCCGGTATCGGCGTTCCCGCCAGCAATCCCGATCCCTGCGCCATCGCGTCCCAATCCGCGTCAGCAATGTCCTTCATGTCCAGATGCGCAATCGGCTCCGCCTCAGTCGAACCATAGACAGCATGGATCGCAGCATTCGGCGCGGCGCGCGCAGCAGCACGGAGCAGGTTTGGAAACACCGGGCCTCCGCCCGTGAAGATTGCCACAATGCCTGGCATGGGCGCAGCGCCCTCGACGATCCGAGCCACCACAGCCGGAGGCGCGACAATCCGGTTCACCCGGTGCGTTGCGATCTGCCGCCGCAAGGCCTCGCCATCCAGCTTCGCCGGCCGCGTCAGCCTGCCTTCCGGAATTACACTCGCAGCCCCCGCCGCAAGGTTCGACAAGATGAACACCGGCAGCGAGATCAGATCCACATCACTCGGCTTCGTCTGCCGCAACTTTTCCAGCAACGTATGTTGCAACACCAGAAAATCCGACGACCGCACAATCCCCTTGGGTCGCCCCGTCGATCCAGACGTGAACGTGATCAACGCTGGCGCATCACCCGGCAGATGCGCCAGCACGCCATCGCCCAGATCGTCATCGCCCGGATCAGGCAGCAGCTTCAGCCGCCGCAATTCCGGAAACAACAGCCGCAGGATCAGCCCAATCCCGGTCGTCACCACCGCCTTCGGCTTCACAGCCTCAACCGCAACCCGCAGCCCCTTCAACCCAGCCGCGGGTTCCGGAAACATAGCCACCGCACCCAACCGGAAAATCGCCAGCAGCGTTTCATACAGCTCGACCGACACACCCCGCGCAATCAGCACCACATCGCCCGGCCCAATACCCGCGCGTTGATAAGCCCGCGACCGCGCCGCAGACCGCTCGGCCAGTTCGGCATACGTCACAACGCGTCCCTTCGGCATGATGATTGCCGCAGCATCCGGCCGCGCTTCAACCTGCTTCAGAAACAGCTCGACCAGATTCAAAGCTGTCCACCCCACAGTGCGTAACGCCGGAACACATGCCCGCCCGTATTTCCACTGTGCGTCGCTGACAGATTGCTCTCGTGCATCAACGCATGGATCACATCGCTGTAGCCACGTTTCTTCGCCCGCTCATGGAAAGCATTCGCCAACATCGACCCGCCACCCTTCACACGAGACGCATACGTCTTCAGGATCACCGACGCCGGTTTCGGCCCTTCCACAAGGTTCGGAATGGCGAACAGAAACGCCTTCAGCTCACCCGCCTCATCTTCCGCAAGCAGCACCAGTTCCGGATCGACCGCCTTCAACACCGGCCGATAGCTTCCTAGAAACTCGTCCAGCGAAATCGGCTGATAGAAAGTATTGGACGCAAACGCCTCCAGCGACAGCGCATGAATACGCGTCAGCTCTTCCTCAGCCTTGCCCGGATCGAAATTTCGCAGCTTCACGCCCGCCGGCGCTGCAGATTTGCTCTCCAGCACATCAGCGGGCCGCACCGCAGACACATAGCGCGACACAATCTTCAGCGCCGACCGCTCGAACGCCTCCACATAATGAGCCGGATTCTGCGGCTCCATCAGAAAGGGCGAGCGGCCATCGCTCTCGACAACCAGCCGATGCTTCACCCAGGTCGATCCATCCATCGGCCCCAGCACAGCGCCAAAGCCTTCGGCTTTCAGCCGCGCCATCGCCTCACGTATCAACCGCGCGCCAGCCTCCGGCGCATTACACGTAAACGCTCCCAGCGCCGCTGTCCGCGCGCCATCCAGCGACGGCGCATCCCTAAAGATCGCCAGTTCCGCCCCATCACCCTTGATCACCTCAGGCGCGCTCATGGCGGTGGCCACATCGGTAGAGTCACAAGCCCGACAACCATGCTCAGCGCTCCCAAGACCATCCACGGCCGGTCATAGTCCCGCCGCCGCAGCAACCATCCAGCCACCGCCAACAGAATAATCCCGACCAATCCAACCAGCGTGAAAATAAGCCCGTCCTGCGTCTGACCCACATGCCAGTAGGTCCGCACCGACATCGCCGCCCACGCAACCAGCACAACGGCCACGCACCGCCACAGATGCTTGGCGAACCGCCCCGAAATCCCGCCCGCCAACGCTGCGAACGACAGGTTGAACCCGAAGATTGTATCCTTCAGTGCCACATTGCTCAGCACGAAGTAGAACAGAGCCACCGCCAACACGGCGATGAGCAGATTCAGCGCATCAAATGGCGGCCGTTCCTTGTGCCGCACGGCATCCGCGATGAAATACGTCCCCACCGCCACGGCCGGCGTCACAATGCTCGTCGGCTCGGCAAATATCGCGATGCAGAAGAACAGCGTCGAGCCAATCGCCAGAAAATGCCGTTCCTCGCCCGACCGACGCCGCGTCACAAACAGCAGCAGCATGAGGGTTGCAAAGAACAACCCTGCGATCACAGCAAGGCCGACCACGCCGAGATAGAGCAGGTTCGAAACCAGGAAATAGAGCCCCAGCGGAATGAACAGATTGTCCAGCCCGCGCCAGCTCGCCGCCTCCAGCAGTGCCCCAAACGCCGCAACGATAAACGCCAGCAGTACAGCTTCGCCACGCCCGATATCAGTCATCAAGAGAATGACGATCAGCGACAACAACCACGCCGTCACCGCAAAGACGACCACGCCCTCAACGCTCTTGGAACCTTCTTCGATCTGAAATTGTCGCCTGCCATAGCGCGAACCAACTACAGCACTCGCCGCATCACACAGCGTCAGGATCAGCAGCGGCAGCACATACAGCACAGGCCCAACCGGCGGCTTGTGATGCAGCGCCAGTGACACAAAGTGCCCGTCCTTCAGCCAGAACAGCAACGCCACCGAGACGGCAAACAACAGCTCACCATATGACGTACGCTGTACGGCATGCAGCCCGCCGCCCAGGCTGTTCCGCATGGTCCCGCGCGCCAGCAGGAACACCATCACCGCCAGCCCGCACGTCACCACGACTTCCCACACCGCGCCGAACACGTACGGGAATGTCAGGCAATACAAGCCCAGACTGATATGAACGAGCTTGCGCCCGATCTCCGGATCAAGCTTCGCGATCTTCGCCAGCTTCGATACGCCCCACAGCACGAGCGCGAGCAGGATCACCGATCCCGCAATCTTCCCCGCGCTGATCAGAAGCGCATCGCTCAAACGACTTCCTCGATCACGAAGTCAGAATAGAAGAACGCCTTGTCCAGCGGCTTCAGCTTCGCCTCCAACTCGGCATTCGTCTTCACCTTCGCCGCCAGCGAAGCCGGCACGCGCCGCGGCGCCATCATGTTCCAGTAGGCAATCCGCGCCCCTGGATTCGATGCGGCAAGGATCGTCCCATACGCCTGCTCATGCGCCTCCGGTGACATGTACTCAAAGATGTCGGACAGGTTGAACGCATCCGCCTTCACGCCTTCTTCCGCCAGCGTCTCGACCGTGCAGAGCCGGATCTCAAGCCGATCCACACGTTCGCGGATCGTCTCGAACCGCTCAAGCTCAAGCGCACGCGGCAACGCCACGCCGTGGCTACCGCGCAAAATCCAGTGCAGATACGGGTTCACCGATGGGTCCTGATCCACCAGCGCCTTGCGCGTCAGCCGCGCCACCTGCTGCGCGGGCCCGCCTTCAACGTGATCGAAAAACGCCGGATCGCGCCCCAGACGCCCCATCACAAAGCGCGAGAAGAACAGCTTGAGCATCTGCCGCCAGCCCCAGTTGTTCCAGTGCTTCTCGTAAAACGCCGCGCGATCCTCGGGCGTGCGCTCGCGCAGAAGATTGTCGATCGTCTCGCGATTATGCACGAACGGCAGAGCCCATTCGCGGAACAGCTTGAAGTAGTTCTCGAACTTGCCGACCCCGCCAATCCCAAACTTCAACACGTCGTCCTTGCGCGCCGCCCAGAACGCCTGGTCCTCCGCCGACAATGTCTGCGCCACTTGCTCAAGCAGATGCCGCCGCCGCCCCGACGCGCGCGATCCCATCAGCTCCAGGAACTCCCCGTGCGAATGCACCTTGTACGCCGCAACCCGAATACGTACGCAGGCCAGCTGCGTCGGATTGAGATCAACCGCAATCACGCGCTCCGGCCCCTCGGCCAGCAGCGCAAACGCATTATCGCCCGCCGACGCAATCGACACGACCGTATCACCCGCCTTGGGCCGCAACGCCGCCGCGAGGATGTCCGCGTCCTCCCAGACCTGCGCATACCTGATGATGTCGAATGCCGCCCGCTTGGCGACGTCTGTCTCGGCCATGACTATTCCGATTGCCCCCGACCGCCAGCAATGCCACCCGCAACCACAGTTCTTTCAACCGTTCCAGCCCCGCCGTCCAGCCGAACCGTATCACCGGTCTTCAGCCACTGCGTCACGCCCTTGAGCGACACGACACACGGCACGCCCATTTCACGCGCCACAATGGCCGAGTGAGACAGCAGCGACCCACGCTCCGCAATCACGCCCGCCGCATTGGCAAACACAGCGATCCAGCCCGGATCAGTATGCCGCGCCACCAGGATCTCCCCCGGCAGCAGCGCTTCAACCCGCGGATCTTCAATCACCCGCACCTTGGCCGTCACCACACCCTTGCAGCACGCCAGACCCTTGCGCTTCTCCGCGCTCTCACCCGGCTCGGCCGCCTGCGCAGCCAGCCCTGCCAGCCCGCTGATATGCGCGCCACGCACGCTGAATCGCTCTGGCGGATCAGGCCGCGCCACCTGCGCCTTCAACTCCGCATCCCGCAGCCTCACCAGCGCCTTCAGATCAGTCGTGATACCCGCGCCCTCGACCGCGCCGAGCAACTCCTCAACCGTCAGATTGAACACATCCCGCGGGTCATTCAGCACGCCAGCCTCGCTCAACCGTGCGCCCATCGCCAGAAAGATACGCCGCACACGCCCGAACAACCGCGTCCGCTCAAACCGCAGGTTCTCCCGATCCCGCACCCGCGCCTTGGCCCATTTCAGCAGCCAGCGCGCCATCACGCGCTTGCCCAACTCCGGCACCAGGTCATGCAGATCGCGCTGCTCGGCCGCCGCTTCGCCCGCGGCCTTCGGCGCCGACGCCGCCGCAATCGCCATCAACACCTGCGCCGGATCGTCATGCAGCGTCCGACTCTCAAGCTTCAGTTCCTGCGTACACCGATCGCCAAACTTCGCGATGTAGGCGTCGAACGCCACGCGCAACTCCGGCGACGCACCCACCGCCGTACGATCACCCGCCGCCAGCCGCTTCACCACCTCCGGCTTGCCGCGCACCATCGCGCCCATCGCCTGGATCATCCGCGCCGGTTCAGCCGAAACAATGTCGCCCTGGCCAATCAGCATGCCCGACAGGAACGCCAGGCCATCATCGCCGGCCCACTTGGTCATCGACTTCTGCGCCGCACCGAACGCGATCATGCACAGGAAGTCATTCACCAGCGGCGCATCCCACTTCGCCAGCAACTGCTGCTCAAGATGCCGATACTCCGCCGCCAGCTGCATCGCCGACAACGCATCGATCTCTGCATTCGGCCGCGCCAGCGCTGCGTTCAACCGTTCGTAGAACTTGTCGATCGTCGAGCGAATGGTGATCTCATGCCAGATCAACCCGAAGCCCACGCGCGCAAATTTCAGATTGTCGAAGAACCGCTCCGTCCCGCTCTCCGTCGGCGGTGCAATTGCATCGGCCATCTCCTGCGGCAAAGCCTCGGAGACGCCCATCATGCCTTCCATGAACTTCCGGTTCGCCTTGAACCCCGGAAACAGCGCCAGCGCACGATACCAGTTCAGCAGGTTGTAATAGATCCGCCCATCCACGCGCCCGAGCATGTTCTCGAACACGGCGCGATGTTCATCCACCACTTTAACGTTCACGCCCATCAGTCGCGAAAACGCCTGATAGACATGGCTGTAAACATAGCGAGCAAACGAGAACGTCAGCGGAGACGTAACACCCGGATAACTCTCGACGATGTTCGAGTTGTCCCAGATGGTCAGCTCATCGCCTGACGCAACAGCGCCAGCCCCCAGCGTCGTGATCGGTCGCGACTGCAACATATGCAGCATCGCGCCATCGAACGCCCATTCGATATCCTGCGGCGACCCAAAATGCTCCGCCGCCCGCCGCGCCATCGCCGCCACCTCAGCGCGTTCAACTTCAGTCAGCACCGGCGCATCGCCAATCACCTCGGCATCCAGCGTCTCGCCGCCAGCGCCGACGCGATAACTATCGCCATCCGCCTCGCCACCGACCAGCTTGTCCGCCAGCCCCAGGATCGCGCTCACCACCGCAACGCCGCGATCGCCTGAAACCGGGTCCGCCGAAAATGCCACGCCGGCCGCGCGCGCTTCAACCATCACCTGAACAACAACCGCAGGCGGCTGTGGCGCACCCGACAACCCCTTGGCCACACGATACTGCGCCAGCGTCTCGCTGAACCCGGACTTCCAAACGCGATGCGCCGCTGCCGGCACATCATCAGTCGGCACCTTCAACTCGGTCTCGAACTGCCCAGCATGCGCCGAGTCCGCACCATCTTCCTCGCGGCCTGAAGAACGCACCGCAAACGGCCCAGCGCCCAACCGTTGCAACCCCTGTTTAACCTCTTCGCGCGCCTCCGCCTTCAGGCCCGCTTCATCAAACGCCTCAGCCGTAATGACAAAGAACGCCGGCACCGGAAACGTCGCCGCCAGCTTCGCCAGCGCCGCGCCCTTGCCGCCAGCCACAGCCGGCGACATCGCGACCCCGCCCGTCAGCACATATCCCTGAGCTACAGCCAAATCGACACCAGCAGCGGCAACACCCCGAGCAACAGATAGTTCGTCAGCACGAACACACCGCTCGACGTCTCCAGCATCTTCGCGGTCTTCACCGTCGGCGTCCCGGCATAGTCAATCGCCGTCCACGCCGTCCACGCACTCACCAGCAACAGCGCACCGAGAAACCACACGCCCGCGCCCGACCGCACATTGATGAACGCCGACATCGCCAGCCCCACCAGCACGACGCACATCACCGCAACGCCAGCCCGCCCCGCCCCCCACAGTTTGGAGTACGTCTCAACGCCCTCACGCTCGCTCTCCGGCGCCCAGCACTTGCGCGCGATCTCGATCGCCATCCCGTTCACCAGCGACAGCACAAGGAACGCCCCAAGCGTCAGCCCAAAGCCCTCATGCAACGCATACCCAGCCGGCCACCAGTCGCACGCCGTCGCATAGAGATCGATCAGCGGCATGATCGCCATATGGCTGAACATATAGACCAGCGGCCGCTTCTTCAGCCACGCCGGAGCAAAGAACTCCTTGGTCATCACCGCCATCCAGCCCCACACGGCCAGCAGCAGCACGATCATCGTCCAGTCCAGCGCCACAGTCAGCGCCACCTGCAACACGGCCACGCCAATCGCGACACGGCGCAGCTCCGCCAGCGTCACCAGCCCCCGCGGCACCGGCCGCTCCGGCCGATACTTCGTGTCGTCTTCATTGTCCTTGTGCTCGTCCGCCACGCGCAGCTGGAAGAAAAACCCGAACAACACCAGCACAGCCACAACAACCGAAAGCCATCCCGGTACAGCCTCACGCAGCAATGCAGACAAGCAAACCGCCGAAGCCCCAAACGCCGCAATCAGCGCCCCATGCTTGAACACAGGAAAACGCTCGGCCTGATACACCCACAGGCGCACGCCCAAACCTCGGGTATCGGGTCCGCGCGTATCCCGCACGCTCACGGCAGCGTCGCTCACGCCTTGCCCCGCGCCAGGTTCTTGTGCGCACTGGCAAACTCATGCGCACACAGCGCGCCAATGATCGACAGCTCCCCCGCCAGACACACCGCCGCGCAAACCTCGCCAAACGCACGCGCCTTGCCCGCGCCCTTCAGCCCCATGATGTTGAGCCCCGCACTCTGCGTCGGCAGACCCGTGCCGCCCCCAACCGTCCCCGCGATAATATTCGGCAATGTCACCGACACGAACAGCTTGTCGCCGTCGCGCAGCTCCATCCGCGTCACGCCAACCGCACTCTCCGCCACACAAGCCGCATCCTGCCCCGTCGCCAGATACAGCGCCGCCAGACCATTGGCATAATGGCCCTGCACGCCGATCGAGCCAGACATCACGCCCCCCAGCGCCGACATGCGCCAGTACTCTTCCATCCGCCGCGCCGTCGTGTGCAGTTGCTTCTGGATCTCCGCCCCCGGCAGCTCAACCGAAGCCGTAACCTTTCGCCCGCGCACGCCCACGAACGACATCGCCGAAGCCTTCTTGTCGCCCGAGAAGTTGGCCTCAACGAACCAATACACCGGCTTCACCGGAGACTTCTCGATGATCGCCGCACACACCGCCTCGGTCGCGATCGTCACCATGTTCTGCCCGGCCGCATCGCCAGTCGTATAGCTGCACACGAGATAGACGTGATCGCCCTCGACATGCGGCGACAGCTCCACCAGCTTGCCATGCCGCGTCGTCGTCTCAGCCGCCGCCTTCAGCATGTCGAAGTTCATGCATACCCAGGCGACGAACAACCCCGCCTCAGTCGTCGAGCCAAATGCAAAACCCGGCGCACGATGCACGCCCTCCGCCAACGTCCCCGTCGTCGCCCCACCAACTGACGAGATCAACCGCGCCCCACGGCCATAGCTCGCCACCAGCGCCGCCTCGCTCGTCGCCAGCGGTACGTAGTAATCGCCCTTCGCAAAAATCCCGTTCACCCGCAGCGGCCCCACCACGCCGACAGGCAACCGCAACGTCCCGATATAATTCTCGACGTTATGCTCATACCGCTCCAGCGACTCCTGCGCCTTCGCATCATAGAGCTCGGCCTTGTCGGCCTCGGTCGCGCCCGAGTTCGCCAGCAACGTTTTCCAGTTCGACGCCGTGAACGTGGGCTCCAACCGCTTTGCCGGACGAATCCACGGCTTCAGCGGCGTTGTCGTATCCGGCCGGGTCTGCTTTGCGATCTCATCCGTCGTGCGCCCCTGCAGCATCGCCGCAATCATCCGCTGAACCGCTTCAAACGCACTTGGCATCGTGTTCCTTATCGCCGTCCCCACCCACAAAGCACTGGGCGACGTGCGGCCATGAATCCGTTGTTTTAGGGAAAGTTCAAGGCAGCGCGTGCCCCTGCGCTACTGGCCTTTTTGATCGTAAATGGCCAAATGCCGCCATGATTGGATCGCCCGCCACGCGACGACGCACCGGGAACATCAACAGCCAATATTTGGCGAACCACGCTAGCCGCATCATATTCCCCGCATGATCCGCCCCGAAGACCTGCTTTGTCCCACGCCGAAAGGGCTCTACTGCCCGCCGGGCGATTTCTACATCGACCCGGTGCGCGGCGGGGTTGATCGCGCCGTCGTCACCCATGGCCATTCGGATCACGCTCGCGCCGGTCACGGCGCCGTCCTAGCCACGCCAGAAACCATCGAAGCCATGGCCACCCGCTACGGGCAGGAATTCACCCAATCGCGTCAGGCCACCCCCTATGGCGAAAGCAACCGCATCGGCGATGTCGACGTCCGCCTCTTCCCTGCCGGCCACGTCATCGGTTCTGCACAGGTCGAGGTGAAGTGGAAAGGCCTCACCATGGTCTGCACCGGCGACTACAAGCGCCGCACCGACCCAACCTGCAAGCTCTTCGAAGTCATCCCCTGCGACGTCTTCATCTCGGAAGCCACCTTCGCGCTCCCCGTCTTCCGCCATCCCGACAGCCCCGGCGAAGTCGCCAAGCTGCTCGCCTCCATCCGCGCTTTCCCCGATCGCGCACACCTTGTCGGCGCCTACGCTTTCGGAAAAGCCCAGCGCGTCATCCGCGAACTGCGCGACGCCGGCTATCACGAGATGATATACATCCACGGCGCCATGAAGGCGCTCTGCGACATGTACGAACGCCTCGGCGTGGATCTCGGCCCGCTCGAATCCGCCACGCTGGAAAAGAAGCAGAAATCCGAAAGCAGCAAGTTCGCTGGCAAGATCATCATCTGCCCGCCCTCCGCCACCTCCACCCCGTGGGCCCAGCGCTTCCCGGACCCGGTCATCGCCTTTGCCTCCGGCTGGATGAACATCCGCCAGCGCGCCAAGGCCGGCGGCATCGAACTCCCGCTCATCCTGTCCGACCACGCCGACTGGGATGAACTCACCCAAACGGTCAAGGACGTGAACCCCGACGAACTCTGGGTCACCCACGGCCGCGACGACGCCCTCGCCCGCTGGGCCGAGCTAGAAGGCCGCAAAGCCCGCCCCCTCCACCTGATCGGCTATGAGGACGAAGCAGGCGAATAGCGAAATCCCGCGCAACTCTCGCGCGCGCCCCCTTTTCGCAAGCCGCAACGCACGGCATTACTCAGGCCCATGCCATACCGTTCACTGAACGCCGACCGCATCGAAGCAACGATCGAAACGCTGCAGAAGCGCATCGACGAGCGCTTCCCGAATCGCGGCCTGTCCAAACTGTGCACCCAGCTTCTGGAGATCGCGCGCGAGGACAAGAAAAACCTGAGCTGGGTCGCCCGGCCAAACATCTGGCTGCGCACGGGCGTCGGCATCGCCATCGCATTCGGCGCCGCCGGCCTGATCTGGTTCGCGACCAGCCTTCGGAGCATGCAGGTGGATGGTGAAATATCCAACGTCCTGCAGGGCGTGGACGCCGCCGTGAACACCGTCGCGCTTTCCGGCGCAGCAAGCTGGTTCCTGCTCAACCTTGAATCACGCTGGCGCCGCCGCGCCGTCCTGCGCGATCTGCATGAACTGCGCTCGATCGCTCACGTCGTCGACATGCACCAGCTCACCAAAGACCCCACCCAGCTGCACAAGGGCTACAGCTCCACGGCTTCTTCGCACATCCACGAAATGAACGAGTTCGAGTTGATGCGCTATCTCGACTACTGCACCGAAATGCTCTCGCTCACCGGCAAGCTCGCAGCGCTCTACATGCAGAACATGCGTGACCCGATCATCATCGAAGCCGTCAACGAGATCGAGGATCTGACCACCAGCCTGTCGCGCAAGATCTGGCAAAAGATCATGATCCTCAACCAGCCAACGAAACCGTGGGCTCAGTAAGCACGCCTCGTCCTTCGAGACGCCGCTCCGCGGCTCCTCAGGATGAGGACTAAAATGCGGTCAGCTGAGTAGCCCTCATCCTGAGGAGGCCGAAGGCCGTCTCGAAGGACGAGGGCGTACGCTCCCCACTACGTCAACTTGAACCGCGCATCCGCGCGCCCGATCACCTGACCATCCGCCGTGATGAACGCCTGCGCAAAGCAAAGCGTCTTGCCCGCCTTCACATACTGCGTATCGAACGCCACCCACTGGCCCAGCTTCGCCGCGCCGATAAAGTCGATCGCCATCGACACCGTCACCAGCCCGCCCTCCGGCTTGCGCCCCTCAGCCAGCAACACCTGGCCGCACGACAATCCCATCGCATTGTCCGCCAGCGCCGCCACCAGCCCGCCGTGCACCATCCCTCGCGAATTGGTATGCGGCTGCCGCACGTAAAGTCCGATCACGACACGATCGTCCAACCGCTGCGAATAGATCGGCTCCCAGGGATCAGTCAGCGGTGACTTTCGGAAATGGGGAGCGAACCCTTCAGGCAGGACCTCTGGCGTGGTCATCTCGTCTCCTCGCCCGGGCGCCCAAGGATGACCTCTACCCCAGGGCCCTCCAACCAGACCTTCATTCACTTTAACTGGACCACACAATGCCTCACGCTCCAGTCTCCGCAATGAATTCCCGGCGCAGACAGGGAAACACGGGAGAGAGAACATGAGCACCAATGGATCGAACACCACCCACTGGCCACCGCCACAAACCCGCCAATCCCGGCGACGTCACCTACCGCCCCACCAGCGGCACAAGCATTAGCCTCTGTTGCTACTTCCGGCGTGCGACCGCGCCCAACGAACTGGTCCCACCCGGATAAACCGCAACGGCAAGACCCGCCAATACATCGACTAGCACCGCACCCACCCTATATCCCACCCCATGCAAGCCTTCGCCTCGCTCCTTGAACGGCTGGTGCTAACGCCGTCCCGCAACGCGAAGCTCCAGCTGATCTGCGATTACCTGCGCCACACCACCGATCCGTCGCGTGGCTGGGCGCTCGCCGCCATCACTGGCGATCTCGACATTCCGTCGGTCAAACCCGCCGCCATCCGCGAGCTTGTCGCCAGCCGCGTCGATCCCGTCCTGTTCAATCTGTCCTATGACTATGTCGGAGACCTCGCAGAAACGATCTCCCTCATCTGGCCGCAACGTCCCGGCGCCAACCGCGCGCCCGATCTCAACGAGATCGTCGAAACGCTTCTCGAGTCCACAAAGGCGCAGGGCCTCAAGTTGGTCGAAGGCTGGCTCGACGCGCTCGACTCCACCGGCCGCTGGGGCCTGCTCAAGCTCATCACCGGCGGCCTCCGCGTCGGCGTCTCCGCGCGCCTCGCCCGGCAAGCCGTGGCGGATTTCGGCCCAGCAGAGGGGGGCAAGGTCGACGTCGCCGAGATCGAAGAACTCTGGCACGGCATGAAGCCGCCCTACCTCGATCTCTTCGCCTGGCTCGAGGGCAAAGGCCCCAAGCCAGTCTCTGGCGCCCTCGCGCCCTTCCGCCCGCCCATGCTCGCCCACCCGCTGCTCTCGAAAGCCGAGCGCATGGAAGCCGCCGACCTCGACCCATCCCTCATCTCGCCAAAAGACTTCGCCGCCGAATGGAAGTGGGATGGCGTCCGCGTCCAGCTCGCCGCGGATCAGGGCGTCCGCCGCCTCTACACCCGTAATGGCGACGACATCTCGAAAGCCTTCCCCGATCTCCTCGAAACTGTCGACTTCAACGCCACGCTCGATGGCGAACTACTCATCCGCTCGCCCGAAGGCGGCGTCGCCTCGTTCAACGAGCTGCAACAACGGATGAATCGCAAGACCGTCTCGCCCAAGCAGATGGCTGATCGTCCCGCCATGCTGCGCGCGTATGATCTGCTCAACGAAAACGGCGAAGACCTTCGCCCGCTTCCCTTCGTTGATCGTCGCAAGTGTCTCGAGCGCTTCGTCGTCTCTCTGCACAATGAGAGCATCGACTTGTCTCCGCTCGTGCCCTTCGACGATGCGATTCAGCTGGAAGACACACGCCGCAATCCGCCAACGCGCGAGATCGAAGGCCTGATGCTCAAACGCTGGGATGCGCCCTATCTCGCCGGCCGCCCCGCGGGTCTCTGGTACAAGTGGAAGCGTGATCCGATGCTGATCGACGCCGTGCTCATGTACGCCCAGCGTGGCCACGGCAAACGCTCGTCATTCTACTCCGACTTCACCTTCGGCGTCTGGCGCGCCACGCCCGAAGGCGATGAACTCGCTCCGGTCGGAAAAGCCTATTTCGGCTTCACAGATGAAGAACTTGTCATGCTCGACAAGTACGTCCGCGACCACACCTATGAACGTTACGGACCAGTCCGCTCGGTGACTGCAAATAAAAAAGAAGGATTGGTGCTGGAGGTCGCCTTCGAGGGCTTGCAGAAATCTTCCCGTCACAAATCGGGAGTAGCGATGCGTTTTCCTAGGATTCATCGCATTCGCTGGGACAAACCCAGCCGCGACGCGGATCGAATGGAGACGCTGGAGGCCCTGCTCGCTATCTGATCACTACCTACGATTGCTGACCGTGGCATGAATACTTCAATTGACGCCGAGGTGCGCACCATGGTCCCTACCCGTCGCGACGCCCTAGGGGTTCTAGTAATGCGTATGACTTGGGCCGTAATCACTGCGCTTGCATGCATCGCCTTCCTGGCGGCGCCGATTCTCGCTCAATCACCCGAGATCGAAGCCAGCACGACGCAAGGCATCGCCCAGATCGCCAAATCTCTCGGAATTGACCTGCAACTAGAGGGTGCAGTCGCTACCGAGATCGCTTCATCGGCGGCGGTTACCGCGGAATAATTCCGCCAATCACCGCTTCGGCGGCATTACCTTGATCTGACTACGCTTTGGGTTGCCCGAGCAGCCTGGTTGCACCATTTTCGGCTTATCCGAAACAAAGCGCGACTCAGGCATGGATTTCCAGACCCAGTTCGAAACATTCCGCGGGTGGGCATTCCACTTCGAGGGAACCACCCAGAAATGGATGTGGTCGGGAATAGCCATTCTCGTGGGCTACGTGCTCGGCTCGATCGTCTCCCGCATTCTGCGCTTTGTGGCGCACAAGCTGGCGGGTCTGGGCAAGCACGTCGAAGGCGATGCACAACCCAAGACTGCCGATCACGTCATGATCGATATTCTGGGCGCGCTGATCCGTGCGTGCTTCCTTCTGGTCGCGCTCGCCATCGCAGCCAACCTGCTCTTCAACTACAGCCTCGATACAGCCCGCGAACTCGCCATCTCGGCGCTCAAGGGGCTCGCCATTCTCGTTGGCGTCTGGTTCCTCGGCTCGTGGCTTGGCTCACGCGTCCGCAAGTTCGGTCACAAGCTCGGCCGCAAAGCCTCGTCCGGCGGCGAAACGCTGTTCAACTTCCTCGCCGCCCTCGTCCGCTTCGGCGCGTTCGCAGTCGGCCTCATCGCGGCCCTTCAGCAGTTCGGCTTCGACACCGCCTCGCTGCTCGCCATCGTCGGCGCCGCCGGCCTCGCCGTAGCCCTCGCCCTGCAGGACACGCTGAAGGCTGTCGCCGCCGGTGTCGTGATCGCTGTCTTCCGGCCCTACAAGATCGGCGACAACGTCAAGATCGCAGGCGAAGACGGCACCGTCGCCGACATCACGCCTTTCACCACCGTGCTCAACACGGTCGACAACCGCGAGATCGTCATCACCAACGACAAGGCGTGGGGCAACACGATCGTCAACTCGTCCGCGCGCAGCCTGCGTCGTCTCGATCTGCTCGTTTCGATCGACTATGACGACGACATCGACAAGGCGATCGAGATCATCAGCAGCATTCTCAACGATGACAACCGCGTCCGCGATGAACCGCCCATCTGGGTCAAGGTCGTCGATCTTGCGGCCTCGTCCGTCGATCTCCGCGCCCGCGCCTGGGTCTCCAACGCCGACTGGTGGAATCTGCGCTGCGATACGCTGAAGAACATCAAGCAGGGCTTTGACAAAGCCGGCATAACGATCCCCTATCCGCATCAGGTTACCGTCACCAAGGGCGACCCGCACGTCGAAGACCCCAAGCCCGCCGCACCGCGCGAGGCCAAACCGAAAGCCGCCGGATGACGCAGTCGCGCCCCTCGGATCAACCGCCACCCCCGGCGACCATAACCGAGGTTGCCTACGAGCCGACGTCCACGCCGCACGCGACGCAGGCAGACGGCCGCTTCTGGGAACACGGCGACGACGCCCAAACGCTCCGCCCCATGTCCTTCTCCGGCCGCATGTTCAATGTCGGCTGGAAGGGCTGGGTCCGCCTCGCCCTGATCTGCATCTTCGTCGGCGCAATCTTCCAGGCCGGTCAGTTCAACCCGTTCGCACCCGGCTTCACGCTCGGCGCAGGCGCCGGCCAGATCCTCGACGGCGCCATCAAGATCGCAAGCTGGGCCGCACAGCTCAGCGCCATGCCCCTCGTCCTCGGCGCACTGGTCGTCGCCCCTGTCTGGCTGCTCTGGCGCGCCATCCTCGCGCTCCTGAAGCGCGACCGCCCACCTGGCCCCGACGACCGCATCCTGCCCAAGGACCGCCAGCGTCGTAAACGCCAGCGCTGATCCTCAAAGCCTAACCCCTGGAGCCTAATCCAGCGCCTTCTCGTCCCGCTCGCCGGTCCGGATGCGCACCACGTCGCTCAGGCCGGACACAAAAATCTTCCCGTCCCCGATCTTGCCAGAACCAGCCGCCTTCTGGATCGCCTCGATCACCGCCTCGGCCTGCCCCGAAGCCACCGCGATCTCCACCTTCAGCTTCGGCACTTCCGTCGCCTGGTACTCATTCCCGCGATAAAACTCGGTCTGCCCGCGCTGCCGGCCAAAGCCCTGCACCTGCGTCGCCGTCACCCCGGACACGCCCAGCCGCATCAGGGCCTCGCGCACCGCCTCATACTTGTGCGGCCGGATGATCGCCGTGATCATACGCATCGGGTGCTCCTGCTCATGCTGCAGCCCAAGATAAACCAGCCGCCTGATCGCCTCGGACCGGCTAGGCAGGTCCTGCTGGGTACGCCGCCAGTCATCGACATCCTTCCCGAAGCTCTGTGAGGCCACGAGCTGGATGCGCTGGTCGAGCTTTTCCTCATCGCTCAAAGGGCCTGTCTCCGGTCTGCCAAGCCCAGACCCTAGCAACTTACACACTAAATGCCAACCGATTGGCCCATCAGGGAAACTTGGAAGGCCCGGAGATCGTCACCCATCCGTTAACGCAAACGCCCGAACCCGCAGCATCCGCCTCAACCGGATAATTACCTTGATGGTTTATGGTGATCGGGAACTCAGAACAGGTGGACAGTTCAACATGTACGATCCGCGGAAGCCTCGCCCGTTAAAACCGCGGACTCTGCAGGTCCTGGTCATCGACGCCAACAATTTCAGCCGCGGCCTGATCAGCGAAATCCTGCGCAGCTTGAACGTCACCAACATCACCTCCGCCCGTAGCGAAGAAATGGCAGGCAACTTCCTGCTCGAGCGCCCGATCGATGTCATCCTGCTCTCGTGGGAAGAAGGCGACGCGATCGACGGCCTCTCCTTCGTCCGCAAACTGCGTCGGCACGAAGACGATCGCCTGCGCCGCCTCCCCGTCGTGCTGATCACCGCGGGCCTCACGCGCCAGATGGTCATCCAGGGCCGGGACGCAGGCGTCGACGAATTCCTCGCCAAGCCGATCGCGCCGAACGCCATGCGCCAGCGCCTCGAAATGATCGTTGAAACGCCGCGCCCGTTCGTCGACTGCAGCGTCTTCCTCGGCCCCTGCCGCCGCCGCAAGAACCCGGCCGATTACTACGGCGCCAAACGCCGCGCGGGTGAACGCGTCGCCGAACGCCCCACGCTCGTCGACCAGGACGAAATCGCTTCACAGACACCGATCCGCATGATCCTCGCACAGCTGCGCCAGACCTGCACCCATCTGCGCGCCAGCCGCCCGGAGGCGCTCGCCACCGCCAACGAGCAGCTCAAGATCGCCAAGGAAATCGCTGTCGAAGCAAAAGACCACGCGCTCCACGCCTGCCTCGCCTCGTTCGAATCCTATGTCGGCGTCGCCACTCCGCTGGGCCAGATCGAGGAGCAGGTGATCACCACCGCCCTCACCGCGCTCGAACAGCTCGCAGCCCTGCCGCAGAACTACGCCGAAGCCCGCGACAGCGTCGCGATGGCTCTTGGCAAAGCCATTCAGAAGAAACTGGCCGCGTAATGACTGACGACCGCGTTCTCAATCAATCGGACCTCAAGAAGATGAAGGTCCTGATCGTCGATCCGAACGCGTTCATGCGCGGTGTCGTGGCGGACTCGCTCCGTCGCCTCATGGTCACGCACATCTCGGCCGCCGCCAGCGCCGTCGAAGCGTTCACCGTCGGCCGCATGTTCAAGCCCGACCTTATCATCGTGGACTGGGACGCGGGCCGCATGTCCGGCCTCGAATTCACGCGCGAGATCCGCCGGAACACGACCGGCATCCCGCGCGAAACACCCATCATCCTGCTTGCCGGCGTGATCGACCATGACCAGCTCATGTCGGCGCGCCAGTCAGGCATCAACGAATTCCTCCTGAAGCCGGTCTCCGCCCAGGGCGTGCTCTCGCGCATCGAGGAAGTCGTTCTGCGCCCGCGCAAATTCATCGACAGCCGCAACTATGTCGGCCCCTGCCGCCGCCGGAAGGACGATGCCAACTATGCCGGCCCGTGGCGCCGCCTCACCGACGAGCCGCCGACCAAGGCCGCTACCGAGATGGCCAAGGAAAACGCCTTCAAACTGCGCCAGATCATCGACGGCCTCACCGCCTATGCCGACCGCACGGGCGTCGATCGTCAGGTCGGTATCCGCAGCATGTACCGCATGCTCCAGCAGAACGCCGACGAGGTCGCCCGCCTCGGCGACGACGTCATCGTGAAAGTCTGGAACACATCGCTGCGCTATATCGAAGGCGTCGGCATGACCGACACCTACGATGTCGAGGTCGTGAAGTATCACTTCCAGACCATCGCCATCATTCTCGACATGCCAGAAGAAGCCTTCCTGCACCGCAACTCGGTCGCCAACGAACTCGAGCGCCTGGTCAACAAGAAGATCCACTCGGCCCACGAGAAGAAACACGACGTAGCCTAAGGCGCGCGAGCCCTCGCTCCTCACACACAAAGTAGGGTGCATCTTGATGCACCGAGACCGTAGCGCGGTGCATCAAGATGCACCCTGCTCATTCGCACACGTCACTCGGTTAAGCGTTCATCCTGAGCAACGCAGCAAAGCTGCGCGCCCGTCAAAGAGCGAGCGCAGGCTCACCCTCGCCTACCCAAACAACCGTTTCTCGATCCCAGCGCGCTTCGCCGCATCCACGCCCAGCACGTCGCGCAGATACGTCTCAACGCCCCCGCTCTGCGTCTCGATCTCTTCCAGAGCCCGCTCCAGATAGGCAGGCTCAACGCCCATCACCATCCGCATCGTCTCCAGCGTCGGGCCAAAGCCGCGCTCGGCCTTGATCATGTCCGCCCATTGCTTGCCGAACGCCTCGAACCGCGAGGGGTCATTGGTCAGCAAATAGTCAGCCACGATGTCATCGCGATGCACGCCCGCCAGCAGATGCGTCAGCGCCACGATCAACCCCGTGCGATCCTTGCCCGCCGCACAATGCACCACCAGCGCACCCTCGCCATTGGCCAGCACATCGAAATATCGCGTGTAGAGTTCCACCAGTCGCGGCAGATGCGGCGCGCGCGTGTAGTACCGCATCATGTAGCTGCGGAAGCTGTCCTCGGTCATGTCCCACTGGCCCATGAACGTGTCCCACGTCTCTGCGCCCTCATCATGGTCTTCGTTCTCGATCACGATGCCCGCGAAGTCTGCCCACCGCCGCGAAGGCTGCCGCTCACGCTCCGATGGCCGCCGCAGGTCGATCACCGCGCCGATCCCCATCTCGCGCAACCGCGCCAGATCCGCCTCCGACGCCAGTGCATGGTTCGCCGACCGGAACAACCGCCCCGTCACCAACTTCCGCCCCCCGGCGTCATACCCGCCGAAGTCCCTGAAGTTATGCAGCCCGTCGAACAGATGTTTCCGCGTTTCCATGCGAGGCGAGGTAGGCCAATCAGCCAGTGAGGTCCACCCGTAGGATGCATCGAAAATGTCCCCCGTGACGCCGGAATTGGGGGATAGAGCGGGACAAATCCGCAGGACGATTTTTGCGAGACCCAAGTAAACTCAGCGCGTTAGCGCAAAACTTTGAGGGATAGAGCGACCCAGAATCTACGGCGCCCCGTGCCGGGGTATTCTACCCCGCATGACACGACACAAACACGCGCACATTGGGCTAGGGACCCCGTCGCCGCTTGATCACTGGATCAATGCGATGCTGCGTATGTTTGCGATGCTCGTGCTGAACGTCGCCTCAACGCTCCAGATGATCCGCCGCCGTGAAGCTGTGAATGCCACACAGCCCACGCCTACAGATCTGCCCAGAGCTGCGACCGACACCCAATCCAAGGAAACCCAAACAGTCGCCGCAAGCGACCCCGCCCAACCGTGCGCTCGCCTCACCACTTGTCATCCCGGAAACGCAAAGCGTTATCCGGGACCCATTGCGAGAGCACGACACCCCATCAATGGTTCCCGGCGCTCGCTACGCTCGGCCGGGATGACAGCCATTGGTGAAACCAAGCGCGCGCAACACGCCCGCTCCCTCAACCTCGCACCACCCCCACTCCGCTCATCCCGACGCAAGTCGGGACCCAGAGCATCAAGGGTGATCTGCGCTCAGGACCTGCACCAGCAGCCCTGCACCCCGGCTCACACCCGGACGAGCGGTGAAAAAACCGAAGCGCGCACCTTCTAGGCGCGCACCACATCCCCATCGAAACAAACCCGCCCGCGGGAACGCGCTCTCATGCCTGCATGGCGCGTCTTATCCACAGCCTCGCGCCCGGCCAGAAAATCCGGCACACTGTGCCCGATTCAGACTCACGAGGCTCTCATGACTGCCCCCGTCGGCTCCAAGGCCAACCCGTCCAAATACGACCCTTACACAAAGCTGGCTGAAGACGAGCCCTACTTCATCATCCGCGCCAACGACCTGCTCTCAAGCGCGCTGATCGAACTCCACGCCTATATCGGCGCAGGCCAGTCGGGCCCGGCTCACAACAAGCTCGCCGAGATCATGGCCCTCACCTCGGCCAAGCCCCCGCGCCCCTCGGACTCGCCGAAATACCGCGAGACCTTCGCCATCTCCGGCGCAATGGAAAAATGGCGCAACACGCAGTGATGCCGGCCTGACGAAACCGGGTCGCCTCAGAGCGACCCGACCGTCATCCCGCCATCGACCACGATCTCCTCGCCCGTCACATAGCGGCTGTCATCGCTCGCGAGGAACAGCACCACGTTCGCGATATCCATCGGCTGCCCCTTCACGCCCAGCGGCACCCGCAATGCCGTCATCGCATCAAGATCCGGCGGCGCGTTCGCGCCCGGCACGACCTGCCCCCAGATCGGCGTATCGATAATCCCCGGATGAACCGAGTTCACGCGGATACCGTCCTTCATCGCCGCACACTCCAGCGCCACCGCCTTCGTGAACAACCGCACCGCGCCCTTCGACGCGCAGTAAGCCGACAACCGCGGCGCACCGCGCAGCCCGGCCACCGACGAGATGTTCACAATCGAACCCCCGCCATACTTCCGCATCAACGGCAGCGCCGTCTTCGTGCCCAGAAACACGCTATCGACGTTCACCGCCATCTGCCGCCGAAAATCATCCAGCGTCAGATCCGTCACCATGCCCCCAACCGCGATGCCCGCATTGTTCACGAGAATATCGAGCCGCCCGAAATCCTTCTCGATCCGGCGAACGATCTCGTTCCACTCGATCTCATTCGTCACGTCATGCCGCGAAAAATGCGCAACGCCGCCCGCCTTGCCGATCTCGACGGCCACTTCCACACCCTTGTCCACCTGAACATCGGTGAGCACCACGGTCGCGCCCTCGCGCGCCAGCGCCTCCGCACTCGCCCGCCCGATCCCGCTTGCCGCGCCAGTGACCAGCGCAACCTTACCCGATACGCGTCCCATCCAGTGTCTCCCTAGCCTCTGCCGATGAACGGCATGTTCGTCGCCATCACGGTCATGAACTGCACGTTGGATGCAAGGGGCAGCTCCGCCATCATCAGCACCGCCTTCGCCACATCGTCCACGTCCATCGTCGGCTCAGCCATGATCCGCCCATCCGCCTGCGGCACGCCCTTCGCGATCGGCGCCGCCATCTCCGTCAGCGCGTTGCCGATATCGATCTGCCCGCAAGCAATGTTGAAAGGCCGCCCATCCAGCGACAGGCACTTTGTCAGCCCCGTGATCGCATGCTTGGTCACGGTATACGGCGTCGACCCAGGCCGCGGCGCGTGCGCCGAGATCGAGCCGTTGTTGATGATCCGCCCACCCTGCGGACTCTGCTTCCGCATCTGCGCGAATGCCGCGCGCGAACACAGCACCGCGCCCGTCAGGTTCACGTCGAGCACGCCCTGCCAGTCTTCCAGCGGCATCTCGTCAATCGTCTTCGGCCGCGATCCCCGCCCCGCATTGTTGAACAGCGTATCCAGCCGCCCGAAGCTCGCAACTGCCTGAGCGAACACCGCCTCAACCTGCTCCGCCTTCGTCACATCGCCCGCGATCACCAACCCACCGCCGGCCACGCGCGCCGTCTCCTCCAGCGCCTCGCGCCTGCGCCCGACCAGCGCCACGTCCCAACCCGCGTTGACGAAAGCCACAGCCGTGGCGCGGCCGATGCCGCTACCAGCGCCAGTGATCAGAATGGACGACATGAAGCCTCGCGCGGTTCACCACCGGCGAGATGCTAGGCCCTGGCTAGGGAGTGGTAAACTGGAAGCCCGATCCGATTTGTGTCAGGCCAATTTGTATCAAGCCGACGTGTATCAGTCCGGATTGTACAGGCAGGCGATCATGCCGCCAGCGATGCAGAACATCACAGTGTACATGCCGGCCCACATCATCAGGTGCGGCGGCAAGGAAATGGTAGATACACTCGTCGAAACAGGTGCGGGCGCAGAGGCCATGACTAACTTCTCCTGACCAACTTCCGGTCCTTGTTCCCCACTCGCAGGGTACATGCCAACACCCGCGCAGGAACGGGTTCAGCGGCCGAAAGGCCTGTCGGGGTGTCTCGATCACGCGACACCAAGGCGCCCGCTTTAAAGGCGCCCTTTGAAGTCATTGAAGTTTCCCAGTCACGGGCATCGCCATGTGGCGCCAGCTCACGCCGGACGAACGCGCGGTGGCCGATGCTTCGGTTCGCGCTTTCGCCGCAGCGGTCTAGTAGCTCTTCGGCAGGCCCAGCACGCGCTCGGAGATGAAGTTGAGGATCATCTCACGGCTGACCGGCGCGATACGCGCGATCATCGCTTCGCGCATGTAGCGCTCGACGTCGTACTCTTTCGCATAGCCCATGCCGCCATGCGCCAGCACCGAAGCTTCGCAAGCCGTGAAGCCAGCTTCTGCACCGAGATACTTCGCAGCGTTCGCTTCAGCGCCGCACTCAAGGCCTTTGTCGTAGAGGTCGGCGGCCTTGTATGCGAGCAGTTCAGCAGCCGAGAGCTCGGCCCACGACTTGGCCAACGGATGCGCCACGCCCTGGTTCTGGCCGATCGGACGGCCGAACACGACGCGCTCTTTCGCGTAAGTCGTCGCGCGCTCAAGCGCCGCAAAGCCGAGACCGATCGCTTCGACAGCGAACAGCACGCGCTCCGGGTTCAGACCCTGCAGCAGATATTTGAAGCCTTGGCCTTCCTCGCCGATCAGCGCCTCTTTCGGGATCTCGACATTGTCGAAGTACAGCATGTTGCACTCGACAGCCTTGCGGCCCATTTTCGGGATCGGCTTTGCTTCGATGCCCTTCATGTCCATGTAGAACAGCGACAGGCCCATATACGGCTTCGCGACCTTGTCCTTCGGCGTCGTGCGCGCGATCAGCAGGATCTTGTCGGCGCGCTGCGCGCCCGTCGTCCAGATCTTGCGGCCGTTGATGACATAGCCAGTGTTCGTGCGCTCGGCGCGCGTCTCAAGGCTCGACGTGTCGAGGCCCGAGTTCGGTTCGGTAACGCCGAAGCACATCTTCTGTTCGCCGGCGATGATCTTGGGCAGGTATTCCTGTTTCTGTTCCGAGGTGCCGAACTTCTCGATCGGCTTCGCGCCGAAGATGTTCAGGTGGATCGACGAGCAGCCTGTGAAGCCGGCGCCCGAGCGCGCGACCGTCTGCATCATGATCGCGGCTTCCTTCAGGCCGAGGCCCGAACCGCCCACTTCTTCCGGCATGGCGATGCCGAGCCAGCCGCCTTCGGCCATCGCCTTGGTGAACTCTTCCGGCCATTTGCCGGTCTCGTCGGTCTTGCGCCAGTATTCGGCGTCGAACTCGCGGCAAACCGCTGCGACCGCGTCCTGGATCGACTGCTGGTCTTCCGTCATCGGTGCGATGTTATGCATGCGAGTCTCCCGTACTCTCTTTCCCCGACTGGACTTTGCGCCCAGCTACTATTGTTGTGTTGGCGAGTGCGGCGCCTCGTCGAGCTTGTCAAACCTCAGCGGATCGAACGCCGCCGCCAAGGGGCTCACTTTACCGTCAATGACCTGATCTGCGATCAACTCCGCGGTCGCGGGAGCGAAAAGAACGCCGTTCCGGTAATGCCCCAACGCTGCGAAAACACCCGGAATGGCTGTCTGGCCGATCATCGGCGCGTTGTCCGGCGTAGCCGGCCGCACCCCCGCCCACGCCGTCACCTGGGGAGCATTCGCCAGCGATGGCACAACTTCGGCGGCCCTTGCCCTTAACCACGCAATCCGGTCCGGCTCAACGCCGGTATCCGCCCGCCCCCGCTCGGCCGTCGACCCGATCAGCACCCAGCGCGACTTGGGCGCGATATACACGTCACGCGCGTGGATAACGTGGCGCGGGCCGTTCTCCGGCGGGGCAAGGGCAAGCATCTGCCCTTTGACCGGCACGCTCGGGATCAGGCCATGCTCCAGCGGAGCCCCTCGCGGGCCGACGAATGCCGGCACAGCGCCCGCCCCGGTCGCCACCACTACCCGGTCGAACTTCTCCCCGTCCGGCATCTGGAAAACCTGACCGCCGACAATTCGCTCGACCTTGCGCCCAAACCTCAGCCCCACGCCCGATCGCTGCAGGGCCGCGCCCAGACGCTGTAGCGCCAATTGCGCATCCACCTGTCGATCTTCCGGCAGCAGCAGTCCGCCAGTTACCCCGTCCGCCAAGGCTCCATCCAGCTTGCGGATCTCAGGAGCTGAAAGCCGTTCAACCGACAGGTCGCGCGCCTGGCAGGCGGCGGCGAGCGACCCGAGCCAGGCCAACTCCTCGGCATTCCGGGCAACAACGATCGCGCCCTCCCGAGAGAACTCGAACCCCGCCCCGGCCAGCCGCTCGATCCGTGCCGCAAAGTCAGGCCAGATCATGCCAGCATGCCGCGCCAACGCCGCCAGCGCCCGCTGCTCGCTCTCGAGCGCCCAGTCGAACGCCGCGCCCAGCATGCCCGCTGCACGCATGGTTGCGCCCCCGCCGAGTTCCAGACCGCTATCGTAAACCGCGACTTCTGCTCCGCGCGCCCGCATCTCCAGCGCTGCGCTCAGGCCGATAATGCCCGCGCCCACCACCGCAACGCGGAGTGAACCGTTATTCCTGGAATGCGACGGCGACGGCATGGCGCCTCTATATCGTGACACCGGCCAAGGACCAGAGCGTGCCCTTGCCGGCCTGATCGGGATCTTATTTCGCGCCCGGCAAGCTATCCCTTCCACGGGATCGCTCAGGAGGCGAAATCACCCCTGCTTCGTTCTGGAATAGCCGCTCATATGCTGGGAATACCGCCAACCAAAAAAACTCGCCCGCACTGCACAATTTACGGCCCACCGGACGCGCGACAACACGCCGGATCGTATCAGACCGGATCAGTTAGCGTGGCAGGAGAAATACGATCAGGCGTTTGCCGAGATACCGTCAACAACGTTCGAGCGATGACGCTCGGTCCGCCAGAACATCAGGAAGCGCGCAGCATGATCGCGATCCTGGAACACCAGCTTGCGACGCACCTCGCGGCCCGTGTGCTCGGTCATCATCATGATGTCCGGCGCATCGCCAGATTCCGTGGAAAGGCCCGTTTCTGCGGCCCATTTGGCAAACGCATCCACCGCTTGCATGAGACGTGACGGGTCGCGACTCTCGTCTGCACCGATCTGAACTACGACTTCGGACATAACGCCCCCGACGCCACCAACCACTTTAGCCGCCGATCTCTTGCATGCGGACCGTTCGGCTTCCCGATCCTTCCGCATGTGAGGGCGGCGCTACCACCCCAGTCAGCAAGGGACTTGCCAGATGTGCCCGGACTCTATCCTCGCTGCATCGCAGCAAATCAGGACGTTAAGAAAGCGTCAACAATGATTCAACCCGCAGGCGAACCCCGTGCCTGTGGATACTATGCCCGGGCGGCCGCGATGCGTTGGCGGGCGATCTCGTCGGCGATCCGATTCGTGGCGCGCTTCTCGGATTGTGCCTGATCGAGAACCTCTCCCAGCGTCTGAATCAGACGCTGCACCTTGGCCTCGACCCAGGCCGGATCGTACGTGCCGGAAATCTCGGCCGCGACGTTGATGATCCCGCCGCCATTGATGACGTAGTCGGGCGCATAGAGGATGCCCTTCTCCAGCACCTTCTCGCCCATGCCCGCCGTTGCGAGCTGATTGTTTGCAGCGCCGGCAATCACCTTCACCTTGAGGCGCGGCAGCGTCGTCGGGTTGATGATCGCGCCCAGCGCGTTGGGCGAGAAGATGTCGGCGTCGACATCGTAGATTTCATCCGGCGCCACGACCTTCGCGCCCGTGCTGCTGGCGACAGTCGCCAGCGCCTCTGCATTCACGTCGGTGATCGTCAGCTTCGCGCCAGCCTTGGCGAGATAGCTGCACACATATCCGCCGACATGGCCCACGCCCTGAACAGCGATGTGCTTGCCGTTCAGATCGTCCGTACCAAACGCACGCAGCGCCGTCGCCTTGATGCCGAGGAATACGCCCTTCGCCGTTATCGGAGACGGATCGCCGCTTGCAGCCTTCCCGCTCGGCAGACCAGCAACGTACTTCGTCTCCTCGGCAACGAGCGCCATGTCGTGCACAGACACGCCTACGTCTTCAGCCGTCCAGTACTTACCGTTCAGTGTCTCGATGGCGCGGCCAAAAGCGCGGAACAGATCCGGCGTCTTGTCGGTCTTCGCGTTACCCCAGATAACCGACTTGCCTCCGCCAAGCGGCAGATCAGCGATGGCGTTCTTGTTGCTCATCCCTTCCGACAGACGCAGCGCATCAACGAGCGCATCTTCCGACGTCGCGTAATTCCACATCCGGCAACCGCCCGCCGCAGGGCCACGCGCCGTCGAATGGATGGCGACAATGGCCCGAAGTCCGGTCTTCGCGTCGAAGAAGTGGTGAACGCTCTCGTGACCAGCAAAGGCGGGTTTGTCGAACATGGGGCAGGCTCCAGACGCGCCGCGTCGAGGCGGCTTGGGCGCGCGTATAGACCCATTGCCCCCGGGTTTGAACCCGGCGCATGAGCATGATCTTGCTTATGAACCAGCCATTCGCAGCCGCTTCGGGAATGATCGTGTTTCAGGGCGTTTTGCCGCCCAGCTACGATCAGGCTTTGTCGAACAGCGCGTCGGTTGCGCCGGCGTCGTCAGGCAGGATCGAGCGGTTCAGCATGTCGGCGCTGAGTTCCAGCGGAGCATGCTGTTCGGTCTTGTCGGCGACCCAAAGGTTCATTTCCAGCGCGCCGCCTTCAAGTGCACGTGCACGTGCGCGCCAGCTCTGCGCTTCCCAAGCCAGCTCCTGCAGGAACAGCGCGCCTTCGCTACCCGAAAAGCCGCTCTGCGCTGCACGCTCCAGCACCTGGCTGAGATTGGCGTAACCGTGCTTGGCAGACGCAAGCACCTGCTCCGTCACCGAAACCTTGCGCACGGACTTGAAGCCCGCGAGTTTCAGCAGTTCTTCGATTTCGTCATTCGTCGACAGCTGCGGCTCTGCCCAGGCAGAGGCGAACGCTTCAGCCGGCGTCTTCTTGGTGCGGCGTGTCGTGTCGAGGAACACCCAGCGCCCCTTGGCGTCGAGCGCACGGAATACGCGGCCGACCAGCCCGGCCTTGTGATCAGCATAGGCGAACGCCTCGATGCTGGTGACAGCCGGAAGCGAATTGTCGGTAAAGCCCTTCGGGCGATCAACTTCGCCGGTGGTCACGATAGCCGACGGCACAAACTCTTTCAGGCGCGCAACGCATGCCGTGCGCCACTCGGTGACCAACGCCTTGCGATCCGACTGAGCCCCAAATGCATTGAGCAGCGCGCCATCAGCGCCGATAAAACCGATATCGCCCGGCTTGTCCGCCAGCTCGAGCGCAGCATCCACCATCCGCATGTCGATTGCGAACGAGCCCGGCGCGAGGCGACCTTCACCCCACAGCGTCTCAAGCGCCTTGATACGCAACTCGCCGCCCGCAGCCGACGATGCTGCTGGCGCGGACTTCGCAGGCTTCTCGATGACGATAGGCGTGTTGTTCTTTGCCGGCTTCTCGGCGACCGGCACTGCCTCGACCGCAGCAGGAGCCGGAGCTGCCGGCGCTTCAATTTTTGTCTCAGGTTGGGCTTCAGGCTTGGCGGCCGCTTTGGGCTGTTCAGCGCCAGCCTCACCCTCGCCTTCTACCGGCGGGACGTAGTCACGACCGCTCCACCAGGCGCCGAAACGCCCGGAAAGGTCCCCACCCGCCATCTTCTTCACTTGCGCCAACATGCGCGCATCAGTCCTCGACAATCCTCAGTCTGGATACCCTAACGGGCGTTGGTTAATTTTCGGGCGATTTCGATTGGCGAAATTTCACCGGTTTTCAGCGGTCTCGCGTCGAAAAGGTATCGCCGGAGCCCCTGAAGGCAGGGGGGAATCGGGTTTCCGGATAAAGGCCAGGATATCGCTCCAGACCGACTCAGCCTGAAGGTCATTCATCAGCATGTGGTAGCCCTTTTCGTAGTAGGCCGTCTTCACATGCTGGGGCATCCGCTTGGCCGCCCGCTCCACGCCCTCGGGCGGGATGATCTGGTCGTTGGCCCCATAGAGCATCAGGGTCGGCACCCTGGACGGAAGCTGATCGATCTTCTGGTCCGCCTCCTCCATCATCGACACCACGCCATAGACGCTGTCGATCCGATTGGATTTCTGGACGTACGGGTCGAACCACATTTCACGAAGCTTGGCGTTGTTGTCCGTCGCCACGATGTTCAACCCCTTGGGCGGCACGACGACCCAGCCCGGCCGCACATGCGAACTCACCCAGAGACTGGCGCTGTAATACCACGGCAACACACCCCACCCGCGCAGGCCCGGCCCTGACAGGATCAGCGCATCCACATCCGGCGGTGTCGCATCGGCAAACGCCGTGACAGCAACCGCGGCCCCCATGCTCTCGCCCACAACGGCAATCTTGGCATGCGGATACCGGGCGCGTGCGACTGTAACTGCAGTCTCGAGATCCTTCCGCATCACGTCGTGCGTCGGCCAGATCATCCAGCCCGGTGAACGCCCAAAACCGCGTTGGTCATACGCGTAGACCTTGGCCCCATGGGCCGACCACCACGCGCCCGCTGATCTGAACGCACCAGCATAGTCATTCATCCCGTGGACCGCGACGATCACCACATCAGGATCGGCGCGATATACGGCTGCGGCCGCCGAGCAGGCAGACGCCGGCGTCGCCATGTTGATGCCGCCGCCATTGTCACATGGCCCCATGCCCGGCGCCGCCGCACGCGGCTCATAGACATCCAGCCCCAGCCGCGCGCCGTCGAACGATGTGAACCAGTGCTCCGAAAAACCGGGCGTGGGATGCGTATCATAGGCCAGCGCGCCCTGCTGGAGAGGCGCGCAAGCAGCAACGAGCAGTGTCACTAGCGCTGCCAGCGCCGCCCCGAGGCGTGATGGAGCGAAAGTGAGACGGGAGGGAACAATCTCCTTCATCCGTACAGTTTCCCATTCCACGCGCGCTCGTCCATACTCAACCGCAGACATGTGGGATGGAACCTATGGCCGACGACGTCGAAATGATCATCGAGCCCCGCCAGCGCGATCTGGGCGGCTTCTTTGTGCGCCGTCTGCTGCCCTTCCCAAATCGGCGCAATGTCGGCCCCTTCGTATTCTTCGACCATTTGGGACCTGCCGAGATGCCGCCCGGCAAGGGCATGGATGTCCGCTCTCACCCGCATATCGGTCTCGCAACCGTCACCTGGCTGTTCGACGGCGCGCTCGATCACCGCGACAGCCTCGGCACGCAGCAAACCATCCGCCCCGGCGCGGTGAACTGGATGACCGCCGGCCGCGGCATCGTTCACTCGGAGCGTACCCCGCCTGAGGAGCGCGAGAAGGGCCACCGCATCGAAGCGATCCAGACCTGGGTCGCGCTCCCGCAATCCCATGCGGAACAGGACCCGACCTTCCAGCACTACCCCGCCAGCGTCCTGCCCATCATCGATGCCGGCGGCGCAACGGGCGTGCTGATATCGGGCTCTGCCTATGGCCAGACCTCGCCTGTCGAATTTCCAGCCGGCATCTGCCAGCTCGTGCTGACTGCGGAGCGCGACACAACAATCGAAGCTCCCGAAGCGCCGGAACTCTGCATCTACGTGCTCAACGGCTCGGCCAAGATCGGCGACACGACCATCGGCGAAGCACAGATGGCCGTTCTCAATCCGGCGCGACCGCTTCCCGTTACGCTGACCAAAGGGACGCGCATCATGTTCGCGGGCGGTGATCCGCTCGACGGCCCGCGCTTCCTCGACTGGAACTTCGTCGCATCCTCGAAGGAGCGACTCGCGAAAGCTTCGGCCGACTGGCGCACCTCCATCGCTGGCAATTTCACCGACACATGGTTCAGCCAGCCGCCGCACGAAACCGCCTACATCCCGCTGCCCGGCGACCCGCAACCCATGCCGCTGGACCACATTCCCGACGATCACGACGAGAACTGGTAAGGCTGAGAAGCAGTCGCAATTATAGTTGCGTCTGCAACGTTGACTCGTCTCTCGCATCGCTCCAGATACGCCCTGTTCGGGGAGTAGCCGTCCGCAACCCCAGCGGAGCACGCGTCAACACACTTGGGTTTTCGGACCCATGGCGCGCGCAGCAGACCTTCAGGTCTGAATTGGCGAGACCGACGATGTGCGCTTCCGGCCTGGGCCCATGGAAGCGCGGCATCGTCGTGTCAGTGTCGCGGCCCCTGGACGTCTCATGGAAGCAATCTGGATTTCGACCGCGGTCGTCGCTATCGCCGAGATCGGCGACAAGACGCAACTGCTCGCCATCGTGCTCGCGGCCAAGTTCCGCAAGCCGGTCCCCATTATCCTCGGCATTCTCGCCGCCACGCTGCTGAACCACGCGGCCGCTGCAACGCTGGGCTACTTCATCTCGCAATGGCTCACGGGCCCGACCTTCCAGATCATCGTCGGCGTCGCCTTCGTGATCATGGCGGCGTGGGCATTGATCCCTGACAAGGAAGACGAAGGCGCAGCCAAGCGTTCGATGGGTAGCGTGTTCCTGACCACGCTCATCGCCTTCTTCTTCGTCGAGATCGGCGACAAGACGCAGATCGCCACGTCGCTGCTCGCAGCGCGTTTCCACGACATCGTCTTCGTCACCATCGGTACGACGATCGGCATGATGCTCGCCAACGTCCCCGCCGTTTTCCTCGGCGAAGCCGTCACACGCGTCGTTCCGCTGAAATACGTTCGCATGGGCGCAGCCGTGCTGTTCGCCCTGATTGGTATCTGGATTGTACTGGGAGCCTTCAATGTCTTCTGAGAAACAGCCTGAGGGCCTCGTTCGCCTCGCCATATTCGGCGCAATACTGATCGTCGGCGCCGTTATCCTCTGGGTCGCCGCGGACGTGCTGGCGGAGCCTCACAACGCATCGCTGAATCTGGCCCCCATGGCCCCGGAACCAATCGGCTAATCCGCCGTTTCTCTGCTGAACTGGCTGGAGTTGAAGAACCCACGTTCGGAAACGCCATCCGGATTTGAGAGGCCCAGCGCGCAAGCGTTGGGCCTTTTAAGTTTAGCTCTGCGTAAGGGCCATTTCGCATCTAACCCTCCCTTGCTCCGTTTCCATCGCGGGATACTGTGCCCGCACTTTCAAGGAGACGTAGATGAGATTGCTCGCCCTTTCGGCAACGAGCCTCCTGGCCATAGCCCTCGCCGGGACCCTCGCCGCCTGCGACCCGATCGAGCGGGATAAGCCAGCAGCGCCCGCAGTTCCCGTTGCTGCCGATCCCAACACAGTCATCTCCACGCTCACCACCTCGCCCGAGATCACCGGCGCCGACATTGGCGCGCGCATCAAGGAACTGGCCGACGACAAATACGAAGGCCGCGGCCCCGGCACGCCGGCCGGCGAGAAAGCCGCTGACTGGATTGCCGCCGAGATGAAGCGCATCGGCCTTGAGCCGGGCAACCCGGATGGCACCTACTTCCAGATCGTGAAGATGGTCCAACAGACCGTCGATCCCGCCACCTCCTCGCTGAAGATCGCAGGCCCCAACAACAAGACCTGGGATCTCAAGCTCGGCCCCGATGCCGTCTACGGAACGAAAGACCAGAAGAACAAGACGGTCTCGTTCGCTGACTCGGATCTCGTCTTCGTCGGCTATGGCGTGGTCGCGCCCGAAGCCAACTGGAACGACTATGCCGGTCTTGATGTGAAGGGCAAAACGGTCGTGATGTTCGTCAACGACCCGGGCTTCATCACCAACGACGCCACGCTATTCAACGGCAAGGCCATGACCTATTACGGCCGCTGGACCTACAAGTTCGAGGAAGCCGCGCGCCAGGGCGCAACCGGCGTCCTCCTAATCCACGAAGAGAAGCCCGCCTCTTACGGCTGGGGCGTCGTTGAAGGTTCGTGGACCGGCGTACAGTCCGACCTCGTGCGCAATGATGGCGGCGCCAGCCGCGCCAAACTCGAAGGCTGGATTCAGCTCAACCGCGCCACCGAACTCTTCAAGGCCGCAGGCCTCGACATCGACGCCATGCGCGCCGCCGCCAACAAACGCGGCTTCAAGCCCGTACCGATGACAGGCCTCAAGGCGACCGCCACACTGAACCAGACGATCGAGTTCAAGGACTCCCGCAACGTGATCGGCACCGTTAAAGGCTCCGAGAAGCCCGACGAACACCTGCTGCTCATGGGTCACTGGGATCACCTCGGCAAAGGCACGAGCACGGACCCGAACGAAGACGTCATCAACAACGGCGCCGTCGACAACGGCACAGGCACCGCCGCCATCCTCGAGATCGGCGAGAAGTTCGCCGCTGGCCCCAAGCCCAAGCGCTCGGTCACCGTCCTCGCCGTCACGCTGGAAGAGTCAGGCCTCCTCGGCTCGGCATACTTCGGCGAGAACCCTGTCATCCCGCTCAAGAACATCGTCGGCGGTGTCAACATCGACGCCCTGCTGCCAACCAGCCCCGCGAAAGACGCCGTCGTCATCGGCGCTGGCGCGTCTGAACTGGAAGACACGCTGAAAGCCGTGCTCGCCGAGTCCAACCGCGTCATCAAACCGGACCCGACGCCGGAAGCCGGCCGCTTCTATCGCTCGGACCACATCAGCCTCGCCAAGAAAGGCGTGCCAATGCTCTACGTCGACAGCGGCGAAGACCTCATCAATGGCGGCATTGCAGCCGGCGAAGCTGCGGCCAAGAACTACACCGATAACCTCTATCACAAGCCCGCAGACGAATACTCCGACAGCTGGGATCTCTCCGGCCTCGAAGCTGACGTGAAGGTGGACTACGAAGTGGTGAACCGTCTCGCCAACAGCGACGCCTGGCCCAACTGGTATGCGGGCAACGAGTTCAAGGCGCTCCGCGACGCACAGCGGAAATAGTCGAGAGAAACAGAAATGGCTCTGGACCGAACAAAACTCCACAAGGGCTTCCAGACCTATCTCACCAACGCTGAACAGGCATCCGGCAAGACCTACGAGGACTTCTCCCTCGTCCTGTCGAAGTCGGGCCTCAAGAAGCACGGTGAGCTACGGTCACACCTGATGGAGAAGTGCGGTCTGGGCCACGGCCACGCCAATGCGGTGACCGCGATCTGGCTTCTCCCCGGCAATGGCGGCTCCGCGCAAACAATAGCCAAGCCAGCTGTAAAGGGGCCCGCGAAGAACGCCGCGAAAGCGCCTGCCAAGAAATCGACGGCGAAAAAAAAGAAGTAACTCCGCGCTCGAAGTGGGGTGCATCTTGATGCACCGCGACCGTGCATAGGTGCATCAAGATGCACCCTACGATCCCGCATCCATCGTGCGGTGTCCGCCTACAAATCCCGCTTCATGAACACGCTGAACGGATCGAGCGTATAGCCACCGAACGGTCCACACACCTCGAACCCCGCGCTCTCATACAACTTCAGCGCCGGCACGAACGCATCCGTCGAGCCCGTCTCCAGCCACAGCGTACCGATGCCCATCGCGCGCGCCTCGGCCACGATATGCTCCAGCATCGCCCTGCCAGCGCCCTTGCCGAGAAACGCATCGGCCACGCGCATCGACTTGATCTCGCCATTCGCAGCATCAAGCCGCTTCAGGGCGCCCATGACAGCGATCTGATCGCCTGACCAACCGGACCAGAACGTCACGCCTGGCTGCCGCAACTTGTCGAGATCGAGCGCATGCACACTTTCAGGCGGCGAATTCTCATGCATGCCCGCGAGGTGCCGCTTCACCAGCGCCTGTATCTCTGCGCCGCTCAGATCATCCACCCGCACGCTCAGCATGCTCATCCCTCGCTAACCGTCCCCAGCCGCATATGGATCAGCGGATAGGGACGCCCTTGATCGTCCGTGTCCGAACGCCCGGTCTGAACAAAGCCCATGCGCTCGTAGAAGCCAACGGCCTGCGCGTTCTGCTCGTTCACATCGACAGTCAGCGAAGCATAGAGCATCGCGGCATGCTCGATCAGCAAGCGGCCAATCCCACCGCCACGCAGCATTGGATCGATGAACAGCGAGTCCACCTTGTGACCGGTCATACCCATGAAGCCTGCCGGACGATCTTCCTCATCGATCACCAGCAACAGCGGCGTTTTCGGCAGGAACTGCTCAACCTGCGCGTCGATCGCTGCCAGGTCCGCCGGCGACAGGAAATCATGCGTCGCCTGAACGGCGTTCCGCCAGATTTCAACAACCCGCGCGCCGTCTTCGCTCGTCGACGGCCGGATGCGCATGGCTACATCCGGTCCGGCACATCAATGCCGATCAATCCCAGCACAATTTCGAGCTGCTTCAGCGTCGCCAGCGCCAGCGCCAGACGTGACGCCTTCTTCACCGGATCGCTTTCGACAAGGATCGGCGCCGCCGCATAGAAGCCGGAGAATGCCTGCCCCAGCGCATAGGCATGCTCACACAGGATATGCGGCATGCGCTTCTCGTATGCGCCACGCAGAGCATCGTTGAAACCGTCCAGCGCGAGAACCAGAGCGCGCTCCGCGTCCAGCTCCACCGTGATCGGCCCAGCCTTCACGCCCTCAGCCGCAGCGCGCCGCGCCAGCGACTTCACGCGCACAGCCGCGTACAACAGATACGGCCCCGTCTTGCCCTCGAACGACACGAAGCGCTCAAGATCGAAGATGTAGTTCGTCGTCCGCACGTTGGAGAGATCGGAGAACTTGATCGCTGCCACCGCCACCTTGTGCGCAATGTCTTGTTGCTCGGCCTCGGAAACATCCGAACCAAGCTCGGCTTCCTTCATTCGCGCCGTCGCGACTTCATCCGCCTGCGCGATGAACGCCTGCAACTTCAGCGTCCCACCATCGCGCGTCTTGAACGGCTTGCCGTCCGGACCGTTCACCGTGCCGAAGCCGAGATGCTCCAGCTCCTTCTCCGGCAAATAGCCCGCACGGTCGCTCGCGCGGAACACCTGCTCGAAGTGCAACGCCTGCCGCTGGTCAACGATGTAGAGCGACAGTTGCGGATCAATGCTCTGCTTGCGATCCACGATCGTGCCAAGATCCGAGCCGTGATAGCCGATCGCGCCATCCCGGTTCACGAGGATGATCGGCGGCATCTCTTTCTTGTCGCTCTCGCGCGCCACGCGCACGATCCAGGCGCCCTGATCGAATTCCGAAATCCCGCGCGACTTCAGATCGTCCACGATCTGCGGAATGAATGGCTCGGCGTCAGACTCGCCCTTCCACAGGTCGAACGTCACGCCGAGGCTCTTGCACTCGCGCTCCAGCCCCACGCGCGTGACGTTGCAGAAGTGCTTCCACAGTGCGCGATAGCCCGGCCGCCCCGACTGCAGCTCCTGCGTCGCCGCGCGGTCTTCGTTGCGCCGCGCCTCATCCGTCTTCGACTTGCCGGACGCCAGCGGATACAGCCGTCCGAGATCGTCCATCGTCACCGGGCTTTGCTCAGGGTACGGGCCCGTGAAGCTCGCGTCGAAATACGGCAGGCCCGGCTGCTCCAGCTTCACCTCGTTGATCAGCTGGCCCATCTGCAAGCCCCAGTCACCGAGGTGCACGTCGCTCGTCACGCTGTCGCCCATGAAGCGGAACAGCCGCTGCAGCGAATCCCCGATCACCGTCGAGCGCAGGTGGCCGATGTGCATTTCCTTCGCGACGTTCCAGCCGCCGAAATCCATCACGACGCGCCGCGGTGTTTCCACGGTCCAGGCACCCGAACGTTCGTCCGCCGCAATCTCTGCCGCGCGCTTGTTCAGTCCATCCGCCGACAGTTTGATGTTGATAAAGCCCGGTCCCGCCACTTCGCAGCCGGCGACAAGCGACGACCCCTTCAGCGCATCGACCACGCTCGTTGCAATCTCGCGCGGGTTCTTGCCCAGCTTCTTCGCACCAGCCATCGCGCCATTGCACTGGAAGTCCGCCAGATCCGGCCGGTCCGAACGACGCACGGCGCCCAGCGACGCCTCAAGCCCAAGCGCAACGAACGCCGCGCCTGCAGCGTCCGACAGAAGGCCGGCGAGATCTTTGTTCTGCGTCATATCGAAGTCCGGAGGCGGATGAGCCTCGCCGGACTACTGCGGCTTGGCGGGGGGTGCAACGTTGATCGTGAAGCGGGTGCCCGATCGGTTGTAAGCGATCTGCTCCGGCGTCAGGTCAAAGCCGACAATCACCTCGAAGTTCGTGCCTGAAACCGTGTCATTGGCGCGCGGGATAATGATCCCCGGAATGTTCTCGGTCAGGCGCACGATGTCTTTCCCGGGCGGGAAGGCCACGTTGATGGTGAACGTTTCCTTGGCCAGCACGCTGCGGTCGCGGCGGGTAACCGACACGAACACCGGATAGCTCTTGGTTGCCCCTTCAGCCTTGGGCCCTTTACCGAAGGCGAAGCTGATATCCAGGTCCATGGCGATCGGGTCACCGCCCTTGTACCGGCAGAAGCTCTTCACGCCCTCGACCGAACCGGTGAAGCCGACATTCTCATGCCGCTCCGACCCTTGGATCTCGACCAGACGGCTGGCGTCATACAGCACGCCCGCCACAGGGCACGGGCCCACGTTCGGGGTGGTATCCAGCGCCTCGACGGCAGCACAACCGCTGGCGAGCAGCATGGCCGACAGGCCCAGACTTGCAGGTACAAGACGGGCAGGCACAAAACGCTTCACTGGCACATCCTGACGCAGGGCCCCTTGGATAAGCGCCAAGGCGGCGACATTTTCACGGTGCGTGATAGCCTCTAAAGACCGACCCACGCAATCTCAGAGCCCATACCGGCAACAAGGCGGAATTTTGCCCGACTTTTCCACCCCTTCCGAATCGCCCCGCCCCCCGCTGAAGGTGCTTCTGGCGGCCCCCAGGAGCTTTTGCGCCGGGGTAGACCGGGCCATCCAGATCGTGGAACAGGCCCTGGTGAAGTGGGGCGCCCCGGTCTTCGTCCGGCACGAAATCGTTCACAACGCCCACGTTGTGAAGCGCCTGGAGGCCATGGGCGCCGTCTTCGTCGAGGAACTCACAGAATGCCCGGATGACCGCCCGGTGGTCTTCTCCGCCCACGGCGTCCCCAAAGTCGTCCCCGCCGAGGCCCAGCGCCGCGACATGACCTATGTCGACGCCACGTGCCCGCTGGTCTCGAAAGTCCACGCCGAAGCCCAGCGACATGAACGCAACGGCCTCCACACCCTGCTGATCGGCCATGAAGGCCACCCGGAAGTCGTCGGCACGATGGGCCAGATCGGCCCCGAGGCCATGACCTTGATCGAGACGGTCGAAGACGCCGAAACGTTCAAGCCCGCCGATCCGCTCCGCCTCGCCTACGTCACGCAAACCACGCTGTCCGTAGACGACACCAAAGACATCGTCGCCGCCCTCCGCCGCCGCTTCCCGCACCTGGCCGAGCCGCGCAAGGACGACATCTGCTACGCCACGACGAACCGCCAGGAAGCGGTAAAGGCGATCGCCGAAAGCGCCGAACTCGTCCTCGTCATCGGCGCCGCCAACTCATCCAACTCCGTTCGCCTCAAGGAAGTCGCCGAACGCTCCGGCGCCAACGCGGCCTATCTGATCGCTTCCGCCGACAACATCGACTGGGCATGGTTTGCTGGCGTGAAGACGCTCGGCCTCACGGCCGGCGCGTCCGCCCCCGAAACACTGGTGCAGGGCGTCATCGCCGCCTGCCGCGCCCGCTTCACCGTTTCCGTGGAGGAAGTCGTCACCGCGCAGGAAGACGTCGTCTTCCGCATCCCACGCGTGCTCGAAGGCGTCTGATCTTCCGGCACGCAACACTGGCGTAACCGGCAACTGCCGCTACACTTCCCGCAACGCCGCTCTGGCAAGAAGCAGCGATGGGAGAACGCCATGGATATCGAACTCGTCTGCGAAGGTCTGAAATTCCCCGAAGGGCCGATCGCGATGGCGGACGGCTCGATCATTCTCACCGAGATCCAGGGCAAGACCCTCACGCGCGTAACGCCGGATGGAAAGCGAGAGACCATTGCCGACCTCGGCGGCGGTCCCAACGGCGCGGCCATCGGCCCGGATGGCGCAGTCTACGTCACCAACAATGGCGGCTCATTCCAGTATCACGAGGTCAACGGCCTCAACATTCCCGGCCCGACACCCGCTGATTACTCAGGCGGCTCGATCCAGCGCGTCGACCTCAAGACCGGCGCCATCACAACGCTCTACACCGAAGCTGGCGGCCGCCGCCTCGAAGGCCCCAACGATCTCGTCTTCGATAAACAGGGCGGCATGTGGTTCACCGAGCACGGCACCACCACACCGCTGGGCCGCAACTATGGCGGCCTCTGCTATGCCGCACCCGATGGCTCGAAAATCACGCGCCTGCGGGAAGGCATCATCTCACCCAATGGCGTCGGCCTCTCACCCGATGAGAAAACCGTCTACGCCGCCGATACATGGCTCGGCCGCCTCTGGGCATTCGATGTCACCAGCCCCGGCGTACTGGCAGACCCGCCGCCCTTCGCGCCCGGCCGTGTCGTCTGCAACCTGCCCGGCTACCAGCTCCTGGACAGTCTCGCCGTCGAAGCTGGCGGCAAGGTCTGCGTTGCAACCATCATCAATGGCGGCGTCACCGCCTTCGATCCCGACGGTACGACCGAACACTTCCCCTTCCCCGACCTCCTCTGCACCAACATCGTCTTCGGCGGCGCCGACATGCGCGATGCGTGGGTCGCCGCCTCAGGCACCGGCAAACTCTACAAATGCCGCTGGCCCCGCCCCGGCCTGAAACTGAATTTCAACGCGTAGAGCTTTCGCATGAACCGCCGCCACTTCCTCCTCGGCTCCGTCGCTCTCTCTGCGCTCGCCGCCTGCGCCACGCCGCAGCTCGGCAGCGTCTCCGCGCGCAAGCCCAACATCGTCGTCGTCCTCGCCGATGATCTTGGCTATGGCGACCTCGGCATCTATGGCGCACGCGCCATCCGCACGCCGAACCTCGATCGCATGGCGGCGGAAGGCGCGAAGTTCACACAATTCTACGCGTCCGCCAGCGTCTGCACCCCCTCCCGCGCCGGCCTGTTCACAGGCCGCTACCCAATCCGCACGGGCCTCGCAAAAGACGTCATCCGCCAGACCGATAAACACGGACTTCCACTGTCCGAAATCACCATCGCCGAAGCCCTGAAGCCCGACTACGCCACCGCTCTCGTTGGCAAATGGCACCTCGGTCACGTCGCGCCCTTCTGGCCGCCGACACAACAAGGCTTCGATGTCTTCTTCGGCCTGCCCTACAGCCACGACATGCAGCCGCTCAGCCTCTACACAAAAGAGCCCGGCGTTGAGCTGACGAGCGAAGACCCGGCTATGGACAAACTCACTGATCGCTTCTTCCAGAGGGGCTTCCGCTTCATCGAGGAAAACAAGGATCGTCCGTTCTTGCTCATGCTGACGCTCACCGCGCCTCACGTGCCGCTCGATCCGCACCCTGATCACGCTGGCCACTCGAACGCCGCCGAATACGGCGATGTCGTCGAAGAGATCGACGCCAACATGGGCCGCCTCTTCGCCAAGCTGAAGCAACTGGGCCTCGACAACGACACGCTTGTCATCATCACATCGGACAACGGCCCGTGGTGGGAAGGCTCCACCGCTGGCCTGCGCGACCGCAAGGGCGGTGCGGGATGGGAAGGCGGCTATCGCGTTCCCTTCCTCGCACGCCAACCCGGCCGCATCCCCGCCGGCATCGTCAGCGACGCCATGGCGATGAATATCGACCTGCTCCCCACGATTGCCAAATGGACCGGCGCGCCCATGCCAGCCTCGCAACTCGATGGCGCAGACATTTCAAGCCTGCTCACCATCCGCGAAGCGCCATCGCCACATGACGAACTCGTCTTCTTCATCAACGAAGACGTCGCCGCCATCCGTACGCAGCGTTACAAACTCATCGTCCGCTCGTTCTACCGCAGCATTCTTGCTCCGCTCGACACGCGCGACGACTGGCAGGTGCTGGTCGATCTCCAGAACGATCCAGAAGAATCCTACGACGTCTCCAGTCGCCACCCGGACGTCCTGGCTGACCTCACCGCCCGCCTCACCCGCGCCCGCGCGACATTCGACCCGCTCAAGACCCCGGCGCCCAAGCCCGCCGGCTGACGCCCCCATCCTTCGAGACGCCCCTCGACCCCCTCCGAGGAGAGAGCAACCAACTGCCGGAAGCTCAGCACTCATCCTGAGGAGCCTGCAAAGCAGGCGTCTCGAAGGACGAGGGCGTGCTTACATTCCCGCCAATGGCGGCGCCCGCTTGCGCCGGCCCAACTCTCCCCCTAACCACGCGTCATGGCCGTCTACACCGACATCGACGACACAACCCTTGCGACCCTGCTGGACGAGTATGATCTCGGCCCAGCGCTGGCGTTCAAAGGGATTGCGGAAGGCGTCCAGAACTCCAACTTCCTGCTCGAAACGCCGAAAGGCCGCTTCATCCTCACCGTGTTCGAGGAGCGCACGCAGAAGGAACATCTTCCCTTCTTCATGGGCATGATGGGACACCTTGCCTCAAAAGGCTTTCCCGCGCCCCTTCCCGTTCCCGCGAAGGACGGAAATCCGCTCCGCATCTTGCAGGGCAAGCCCGTCGTCATCTGTACGTTCCTGCAGGGCATGAGCCCTCGTCGTCCCGACATCGGACAATGCCGTGCGCTTGGTGAAGCGCTCGCTCGCTTCCACGTCGCGCTTGCCGATTTCCGCATGCGCCGCGTGAACGATCTCTCTCTCCACGCCTGGCCGAAGCTCTGGGAAGGCCGCGGCGCAGAAGCCGACGCCCTTGCCCCCGGCCTCTCCGGCCAGATCGAAGGCGATCTCGATTTCCTGAAAGCCAACTGGCCGAAAACCCTGCCCGGCGGCGCTATCCACGCCGACATGTTCCCCGACAACACCTTCTTCCTCGACGGGAAACTCTCCGGCGTCATCGACTTCTATTTCGCGTGCTCGGATTTCCTCGCCTACGACATCGCCGTTTGCCTCAACGCTTGGTGCTTCGAACGACGCGGCGAGTACAACCTCACCAAGGGCCGCGCGCTGATCTCCAGCTACGAGACCGTCCGCCGCCTCGAACCGCGCGAACGCGCCGCCCTCCCCACACTGGCTCGCGGCGCCGCCATGCGCTTCTTCCTCACCCGCCTCGTCGATCTCGCCGGCACACCGAAAGACGCGCTGGTGAAACCGCACAATCCCCTCGACTACGCCGAACGCCTCGGCTTCCACCGCCAGGCCAAGTCACCGGAAGACTACGGCGCCTGACGCGACAGCTTCCGCGCCGCTGCGCGCAACAGCGCTCGCGCATAAAACGCATGCACCGGCTGCAACAGCGCGAAAACCGCGCTCGTACGGGGATTGCCCGCCCTGTCCTTCGCACGCGGCACGACAGCGGACCCAAAATACAGGCGCGTCCCCGCTGATCCCTCGGCCGGCGCCGTCATCAACCAGCTGCGCGTTGATCCGAGAAAATCGCAAACCAGCAACTGGTTCTCCCCGCGCGCCTCAACCGTCCACGCCGCAAATTTGTCGGCCTTCCCCGCCGCCAGAGCACGCGCATCCGCATCGGTACAGCCGCGCCCGATGAGGAACAGCACGAACCGCTCGCACTTGAACAACCCGGTCGTGTAAAACGCGGCGATGTAAGCCTCAGCGCTGACCTGCCCTGCAACCACCGCCGCATAGCAATCCCAGCGCCCACCCGGCATATCGCGATACCGCGCCAGCAAGGCGTTATCCGGCAATGGCACAGCTTCGATCTGGATCGTCATGCTACCACGCCATCGCCACAAACACGCCGACGCAAATCGCCAGCACCACGATCACCGAAACAACCCACATCGGCAGCTCGCTTTTCGGCCCGGTGTTCGCCACGTCCTCGCGCCGAACCTCCAACCGCCGCGGACCATCCGGCCCGTAATCCTCAATCGACCGCCGCTCGCCAAGCCCGATCGTGTCGAATTCGTCCTTGCCCGCCTCGCGCAACACGCCGATCCGGCGCAGCGCCGCGTTGATCGCTCCGGCGCCGCGCGACCGCTCAAGCGGCATCACTTGTCGCCCGTTGGCAAACGCCATCGCAGATTGTCCGCCCGTCCCGCCGAAATACTCCGTCTCGATATAGGCCAGATCTCCACCCGACGCCGTCGCATCCGCAAGCGCCCGCTCCAATCCGCCGACCTCCTTGCCGACCGCACGTCCCTCCATCTCGCCGAGCAGATCATCCGCGAGAGGGATCGCCAGCCACCTGCCGCGCAACTCCACAGCGCGCGCCATCGGCCAGGTCCGCAGGAGCATCTCCACGCCAGACCCCTTACCGATTATCAGCTGAACACTGTGCCCCATCCCCATCATCCTATCCGGCAAGTCTTGACGACGGAAGCGAACCGCCTGACCTCGTCCCCATGACCGATATCATCGAAATCTGGACCGACGGCGCCTGCTCGGGAAACCCCGGTCCGGGCGGCTGGGGCGCCGTGATCCGCACCAATGGCGTCGACACCGAACTCCACGGCGGCGAGCCGGCCACCACGAACAACCGCATGGAACTCATGGCCGCCATCGCATCGCTGGAACACCACGCGCCCGGCACAAAGCTGACCCTCCACACGGATAGCACCTATGTGAAGGACGGCCTGACCAAGTGGATCATCGGCTGGAAGCGCAATGGCTGGAAAACCGCCGACAAGAAGCCCGTCAAGAACCAGGACCTCTGGATGCGCCTCGAAGCCGCCGCCTCGGCCCACAAGGTCGACTGGCGTTGGGTCAAAGGACACTCCGGCCACAAGGAAAACGACCGCGCCGACGCCCTGGCCCGCCTTGGCTGCGACGAAAATCGCCAGCGGCGGTAGCAATTAACCCGCGTCGCTCCCGCGCCGCACGCTCCCTTTTGCCGACCGCCCCGCGCTGGTGTAAAACACCGCCAGACATCGGGGCGCGCCATGAACGTCGAACTCGCCGAAGAACGCATTCTCCTGCTGCCCGACAAGCTCGGCGCTCCGCAGGCTGAAGGTCGCGCCTGGTCGAAGCGCACCGACGCCTTCGGCGCCTTCGCCAAGCTCGGCGGCTTCCTCAACAAGCCGAAGGACGAGGATTACGAAGTCGTCTATCGCGAGCTGCGCCTGCAGCCCTTCTGGCGCATCAGCGCCGCAACCACGCACATCTACGAGCGCCAGCGCATACACAAACTGAAGGTCAGCCCCGAAGTCGAAGCGCTCGGCATCGGCGACCAGAAATTCACCGCGGCAAACCGCGAAGTCTCGATCACCGCCACCGAATGCTGCAACGAGTCCACGCAGCGGGACTGGCTGTTCGACGGCATCACCAAGAAAGCCGAAGCCAGTCTCAAATCCTATGTCGGCCCGGATGCCGTGATCACCACCACCGATGAGCTGAACGAGAAAGCCAAGGCCGGCGCCATCATCGTGCCGCCTCAAGCCAAGGCCTCGATGCTCACCCGCGACGTGATCTCCCAAGCGATCCGCAAGATCGAAGCCGATCGCATTATCGAAGAAAAGATGCAGATCGACGCAATCGATCTCTACTACCGCCCCGTCTATGCAGTTCGCTACAAATGGCAGGGCAAGGAAGCCGTCGTCGAAGTCGACGCCTTCACCGGCGAAACCAAAACCGGCGGCGCCACTTTCGAAGCCTACATGGGCAAGTTCGTCGACCGCGAATTCCTGCTCGATGCTGGCGCCGAAGCGCTCAACACCTTCATCCCGGGCGTGAACCTCGCGAAGATCATCGTCGTGAAGGGCCTGAAGATGGGCGCGAAAGCCTAAGCCTCTCAGGCTAAGCCAGACGCACCTTCAGCAAGCCAGCCTCCGCGCCGGTAATCACGATCTGATCGCCTTCGACGATCGTCGTCGTGTCAGACTGCTCGGCCAGCCACACCGTGTCGCCGACCCTCACCTTGCCCTGGCTCTGGTCGAAGTTTGTCGCTGCTTCGCCGCGCTGACCCACCATGCTCGCCAGACGATCGTTGAGATGCGGGTGCGTGGTCGTCCGCGTGCGCAGCCCCTTGAACAGCGTGCGCCCCGAAATCACGAACGCCAGCGCCACAATGCCGAAGAACACCATCTGCCCCTGCCACCCGCCCGCCGGCAGAGGCACGATCAGGGCGAACAGCGCCGTCAGGAACGCCCCGACCGACACCCACAACAGATCAAACGTGCCAACGGCCACCTCGATCGTCATCAGCACGATGCCGAGCCCGACCCAGTGCCAGACCGTCAGCCCATCAAGAAAACCGACAATCGCGTCCATGACCTAGCCTCGCGTCGTAAACGGGCTGGGGGCCGCGCCGCCCGACGGGCGAGGCGCATCAGGCGGACGCTTCACATTGTCCGTCAGAGCCTTCACGCCCTCGATCGCGCCGACAAGTCCGGCAAAGTCCGCAGGTACAATGACCGTGCGCTGTTGCGGCGACGACGCCAGCTTCGCAAATGCCTCGACATATTTCAGGCCGAGGAAGTAGTTGATCGCATTCACGTCGCCCGCAGCGATGGCTTGCGACACAACCTCGGTCGCCTTCGCTTCAGCTTCCGCCGCCCGCTCGCGCGCTTCGGCATCACGGAACGCTGCTTCGCGGCGGCCTTCGGCTTCCAGAATCTGCGACTGCTTCAGGCCTTCAGCCTTCAGAATGGCCGAGGCGCGATCACCCTCTGCTTCAAGAATCTGCGCCCGCTTCAGGCGTTCCGCCTTCATCTGCCGTGCCATCGCTTCAGTGATATCGCCCGGCGGCGTCAGATCCTTGATCTCGATACGCGTGACCTTGACACCCCACGGATGCGTCGCCGCATCGATCACCTTCAGCAGGCGCGCGTTGATGTCGTCACGGTTCGACAACACCTGGTCGAGGTCCATCGAGCCAACGACCGTACGAATGTTCGTCATCGACAGGTTGCTGATCGCGCGCACGAGATCGTTCACCTCATAGGCGGCCGGAACCGGATCAACGATCTGCGTGAACACAACCGCATCGCACGAGACCTGCGCGTTGTCCTTCGTGATCACTTCCTGCGTCGGAATATCGAGCACGTTCTCCATCATGTTCAGCTTGTGACCGATGCGGTCCACGAACGGCATGATGAAGGCAAGGCCGGGAGACAGCACGCGCGTGAAACGTCCGAACTGCTCGACCGTGTACATGTAGCCCTGCGGCACAACCTTCACCGCGCTGAAAATCAGCACGACGCCGGCAACCACCAGCAACAACGGGATCATCAGGCCCGCATTATTCGCAAGATCGAAATCCATGCCCAACCTCCTCCACAATCGTGACAAGGAACCTTGTCACGCACTGATATGGGGGTCAAGGCATTACTCACAAGCCTCGAGCGACGTGGACGCAACTCCCAATCCGGCACACAACAGACGGATCAGGTTGGGAAAAACACACGATGCGGCTTACACTGATTGCTCTCTCGGCGCTCGCAATCTCGGCATGCACACACGCTGCGCCAGAATTGCCGCCCCGATCCTGCCCCGCACCCGCTCAAGCCATAACGGATGCCGCACAGGCGATGCGCGACATGTATGCCGCCCTCATGATCGATGACCTCGCCGCGTTCCGGGCCGTCACCACGCCGGACTTCTTCTCTTACGATGCAGGCGAACGCTTCGATGGTGACGCGCTGGCTATCCTTATCAAGCAGCGCCACGCTGAGGGCGTCGTCTTCGCGTGGAACGTCAACGACCCAAAAGTCGAAGTCGCGTGTGACACGGCGCTGGTCACATACGTAAACACCGGCTCAGCGACCCGAGCCGGTGTTAAAACTGATCTGTCCTGGCTGGAGTCCGCAACGCTCAAGCATGATGGCCAACACTGGCGCATCCGCTTCTTCCACTCGACGCGCGCCGCAGCTCCCCGACCGCAATAGGCCGGGAACGACCTAGAGCTGCCCCAGCAGATACTCGGCGCCGCTCACTTCGAACTTGCCCGGCGCTTCCACGTTCAACTGCTTCACCACGCCATCTTCAGCGATCAGCGAATAGCGCTGCGAGCGCGGACCCATGCCGAAGCCCTTGCCATCCATCTCAAGGCCAACGGCCTTCGCGAAGTCGGCATTGCCGTCCGCCAGCATGACAACGTCCGAACCAACCTGCTGGTCCTTGCCCCAGGCGTTCATGACAAACACATCGTTCACCGAAACGCAGGCGATCGTATCCACGCCCTTGGCGCGCAGCTCGGCCGCCTTCTCGCGATAACCCGGCAGGTGGCGGGCCGAGCAGGTCGGCGTGAACGCGCCCGGCACGGCAAACAGCGCAACCTTCTTGCCCTGCGTCAGTTCAGACAGGGTCATGTCGGCAGGTTTGCCGTCCTTCATCACCTTGAATGTCGCCTCGGGCAGCTTGTCGCCTACCTTGATGGTCATGGGGATTCCGTTCTCACAAAAGGATAAATGAACCTGCCACGATCTAGTCTCATTCTCCGCCCAAGGCGAATCCCTTCACTGATCTCGCCTTTTTGCGCAGATCCATTTTCGAAAGGCGACGGCCCGATCCCCGCTTGCCTTGCCAGCCGCGAAAGCCCAGCATGTCAGACCTGACCGACCCGGAGGCGCTACGAGTGGAAGGCTCGCTCGCAGGAAAATTGCTGATCGCATCCCCCGCGATCGAGGACCCGCGCTTCAGCCGGGCCGTCATCCTCGTGTGCACGCACAACGAAGAGCACGCGATGGGCATCGTGCTCAACAAATCCAGCGATGAAGACAATCTCTCCGAACTGCTCGACCAGCTCGGTGTTGATGGCGATGGCGCGCCAGATGATGCGCACATTCTCGTCGGCGGCCCTGTCAGCCGCGAACGCGGCTTCGTCCTTCACTCCGAAGACTACGACAGCGACGGCGCCACCCTCAACGTCTGCGAAGGTGTCTGCCTCACCGCGACGCGCGATGTGCTGCACGCCATGACGTCGGATTCGCCGCCCGAGAAATTCGTCCTTGCCCTCGGCTATTCCGGCTGGGGCGCCGGCCAGCTCGAGATGGAACTCGCTGAAAACGTATGGCTCGTCGGCACGCCCGACGACGCCCTCGTCTACGATCCCTCGCTCGACACCAAATGGAGCCGCGCTCTCGCCCGCATCGGCGTCTCACCCGACCGCTTGCAGGTCTCCGGCGGCAGGGCGTAGAACGCGACCGGGACATCTTTCCGGGGATCGCACATGAACCGTCGCCTCTTTCTCGCCAGCGCCGCCATGACCGGCCTTGCCGCCTGCGCGACATCCACCTCGCCCATCATCACTGCAATGACGCCCGGCGCCGAAGCGCTCGACCTCGAAGCCGCCGCTGCCGAAGCGTGGCTCTACAGCGTCATGCTTGTCGAGAACGCCGGCTCACGCGCCGGCGCCATGACCGACATGGCGGTGAACCAACTCTTCCACGCCCGCGTCCTCACCACTGTGAAAACGCAGTTCGTGACCACGCCCAACAACGACACGCTCTATTCGCGCGCCTGGATCGATCTGAACGGCGGACCTGTCACGCTGCACATGCCCGCCGCGGGCAAGCGTTACGTGTCCTACGCCTTCATGGACATGTACGGAAACAACTTCGCCATCCTCGGCACGCGCACGACGGGCGGCGAAGCCCACACCGTCACCCTCGTCGGTCCGAACGCCGCCAATACCGATCCGCTCGCCCTGCGCGCGACCACCCCATGGGTCTGGCTCCTCATCCGCACGCTCATCGACGGCGACGCAGACCTCCCCGGCGCCAACGCCCTCCAGGATGCGATGCAGCTGAAAGCTCCTGCTCGCCCACGCCCCCCGAAATACGCAACCCGCAACGCCTCGTGGCAGGACTACTTCACAACCGCACAAGCGCTCCTCGCTGAAAATCCACCGCCAGTCTCCGACCTCGGCTTCTTCCAGCGCATTGCGCGCCTGGGTCTCGGCCCCACAAGCGGCTTCGACGCCTCGAAATTCTCCACCACCGACGCCGCGAAAATCGAAGCCGGCATCGCAAAGGCCAAAACCATCGTCGCGACCCAGCGCTCCGGCGCCATTCGCAATGGCTGGGTTTATCCCCGCGCCTCGCTCGGCAATTACGGACAGGACTATGCCTACCGCGCGCAGATCGCCATCGGCGGCCTCGGCGCCCTCACGCCCGCCGAAGCCATGTACATGCGCCCGGTCGCCGCCGACACCGCCGCCTTCTCGAGCGACCGCAACTGGCTCCTCCGTTTCACCAAGGAACAGCTCCCGCCTATCAACGGCTTCTGGTCCCTCACCAGCTATCTCCGCACGCCCGATGGCCAGAACTTCTTCTTCGACAACCCGATCAACCGCTACGCCATCGGCGACCGCACGCCGAACCTGCAACATGGCGCAGACGGTTCGCTCGAAATCTACATCCAGCGCGCCGATCCCGGCGGCCAGCGCTCGTCCAACTGGCTGCCCGCCCCACCCTCAGGCCCGGTCACGCTGGTCATGCGCACCTACCTGCCCAAACCCGCCCTGCTTGACGGGCAATACACGCTGCCCCCGCTCACCAGCGCTTGATGCACCCGCCGCTTGCGTCGCCGCCACCGGCGCCGCAGGTTCCGCCCGTGCTCCGCAGAGACGCACATCGGGAGAGACGTCCAATGAAACGCTTCGCGCTCATCGCAGCCGCCCTGTTCTTCACAGCGCCCGCCCTCGCGCAGACGCCCGTCCACTTCCCGCAAAAGCTCGACACCCCCGGCTTCCAGGGCATGATCGCCGACACCGGCCCCGCCTATGTCTCCGGCCAACCCACCGAAGCCGCCCTCCGCGCCATGGCCGCGCAAGGCGTGAAAACAGTCATCAACCTGCGCACGCAACAGGAAATGGATAACCGCAAGCAGGTCCCCTTCGACGAAGCCGCCGTCGCCAAGGAACTCGGCATCAACTACGTCCACGTCCCTCTCGGTGGCCCCGACACCCCCTACACGCCCGAAGCCGTCGCCAAGGTCGCCGCCGCAATGAAAGCCGCTGACGGAAAAGTCCTCCTCCACTGCACCGTCGCCTGGCGCGCCAGCCACATGTGGGCCGCCTACCTCGTGAAGGAAAAAGGCATG